>Ga0307510_10012065_pt1 | contig 10244 bp, 11 predicted proteins | sample 12_EM_MG_FD_207224 | JGI IMG/M metagenome (GOLD analysis project Ga0307510, IMG submission 207224) | Populus trichocarpa ectomycorrhiza microbial communities from riparian zone in the Pacific Northwest, United States - 12_EM | ecosystem: Host-associated > Plants > Roots > Unclassified | place...
CTTAGGGACAGCAGTGAGCCTCTTTTATACTACAGACACAAGTACGACTAATCATGGTGTAGTAAGTCAGATACATGCTATGACTAAGTACTACTATGATCAATAAGCGACTCCAACTAGATCAGTAAGCACATCACAAAGCATCAGTCATCCGATCACCAATCACTAGGGCCGGTTCCCACAACTTACAAAGGCTATACCGTATGAGTAATATCGATCACCTAAGGCTGGTTTCAGTGCGTGCACGTGACAACACATGACGCAGGATGTCCCTGCACATGAGGAAATTCTGTTGATGTATGTGAGTGTTGCATCACACAAGTCACACGTGGCGTCACACAGTCATGCAATCTTGACGAAATCAAGGGTCCAAGTCATATTTCGTGTTGGCTGGCATTATCAGACCCAAATAACATTTTCATGCATGTGAAAACATTACCAAACAGCACAATTTTTCACACAAAATAATGTTTGGACGAAAAAAAGATTTGGCTGGTATCTTGTGTTGAAAAACCGTTACTGAATGCACCCTTAGGGTTGCACAACCAGCCCAGTCAGCTGGCACAAAATGTCAGCCACAAGTGTGGGATACCTTAGTCAACACCACAAGAACACAAACCAGTTTGCAAAATTCAGTCACATGACCTAGACACATTGTAGATAGGCCTGTTGATTACCCCCAAAGTCAACCCTCCACTCAAAACATAAAAAATTCCATTAATTTTTACTTTATACATGTGACATGTGTGAAAGGGTGTTGGGAAATCAATGACACATAGTAGCCCTTGCGCGCTGTTAGTCATTTATATTAAAGGGACAATAATAGTAGAGCCATAATGGTGTAGTGGTTATGATATTTTTGCTGACATGAGTGGGCAGGATGGGTTGTTGGTTCAATTCCATGTGAGTGTAAAATATTCTTTCTCATCTGCACCATCCCACCAACATTGAATATGCTTTTTTTCTTAGTTCCCAGCTCATGTTATATATTAAGACCTTATACTATTTTTTTTCAGCTTCTACACACCATTTTAGAGGTTGGGTATGAATATTTCAATGTCCACCCATCAAGTGCACAGTGTTCACCCACCGGCCCAGTTCAAATGATATGTTGCACTGTGAGTTGAGCAATTTGGGCGGTGCGTCACGTGAGCTATCACATCTCAAAGAGGAAAGTGAACCAACACTTTGGTAGAGCTGTCAGAATTTCGTACTCAGAGAAATAAAGAGATCTCGGATTAGACGATGTAAGCAAAACAAACATAAGATATGTCAGAAACAAATGATTAGTCAATGTAAGACAAACAAACATAAAACATGTGTCGGAAAAAAAAAACATGTGTCGCTAAATGCCGAAATGTGCATGTGCCACCAAAACTCATGCATTGCGACTAAGTCGAGGTGTCCGGGGTGGAATGTGCATGCGTGAACACATTTCCGGGCGTTATTTCAGCCCAAAAACAAGTCAGAGCAAATATCCCTGCGTGTGTGGACCCTGGAACAGCGGCGGAAGGTGCCGCAAGCGCGTACCTGGACGGAGCAGTGGGAAAAGGCGCAAACGTGAGCCCCAGCACAGCGCCTGAGGCCGGATACACATGTGGGCCCATTGTGGATTGGTCAGAGAATGTAAAAGAACGTGCAGTGAAGCCCGCCGCTACATCAGAAGGGGGTGCGTGTGCGGAGGAATGCAGACTGGGCAGAGCGGTGGGAAAACGCGGAAACGCAGGCCCCGGAACAGCGCCTGCGGCTGGGTATGCGAGTGGGTTCACCGTGGTTCGATCTGTGCAAGTGAAAGGACACGCAGCGGAGTCTGCCGCTGCAGCAGAAGGGGATGCGCGTGCGGGGGAATCCACCCGGGGCGATGCCGGTGTTTCTGCTTTCTCAATGAGAATTCGACTTGTAGATATTTCGTGTCCACATCACCCGCCCCGACAATCGGACCGTTCCATGCCGTACAAATTATTTATTTTTACGGGTAAACAGTAAGGGTTAGCAAAAATGTCACTTGTTGTACTAGTAGTTAGCCGAGCAAATTAACCTACCAAAACGCGCTAAAATGCACTAAAAACTTCGTTGATTGCTTGTCGCGCTCTATGTTGACTGAAAAGAAAATATACTTAAATGCAGAAGTAAAAGCAATTTACTGCCGGTTATCCCCAGCCAACCAAGGTTGATTTTCACTCTAATATGTCTTTTTTCTTGCAATTTCGTTTGTCTTCAACATCCTGCAAGTCCAAATTGGTGACCGGACCGAGTGCCCCGCCCACAATGCTCTGCCTGGACTTGCGCGTGCCTACCCCGGACGAATCCGAAGGCGTGGGGAGTGGGGGCTCACGGCGCGACACGGATAACTCCAAATCCGAGGAATCCGAGGGCACTAAGAGCTCACGTGTCAACTCCCTGGACAATGCCAAGTCGCCTGCCACTTCAACATGGACCGGAAGCTTCAATTCAGACTGGGAGGAGGGCGGCTATAGTCTTGAATGGGCGGATCTAGCCGAATTTGAACTGTGGCGCCGGACGGAGGAACGCCTTGGCTGCATCGAGCTCATCGCGTCCAGCACCCAGATCGATAGGATTCTTTTTACCCAGTGGCAACGCTTTGTTTGCGGGTGCAAGGACTCCGGAGGAAACAGGAACTATGAAAAGAAGCATCTGGACAGGCAAGGCAAACTCGAGGAGGACAGGAAATCCGGTTGCGGTTGTCATATCGATATCAAGCAATATCCCCACACGTCAACCGTCCTGGGACGCTACGTTGACAAGCACAATCACGAAATTGGCGCCGCCAATATCGCTTATACTCGCTTGTCCAGCGCTATGCAAGAACAAATCAAATCCATGCTTAGTCAAAAGATTGATCGTCGTGAGATCGTGAGTTGCCGAAACCAAAGCAGTTTAGCCGCTAACCTAATATATTTGAAGGCACGCCTGGTTTGTGAAACGGTGCCCGAGGGCAGTCGCGATCAGTTGATTGCTCTCAAGGAAGTGAATCAAATAGCTCAAGTCCTTGATAATCATAAGATCAGACTGCATCCAGATGATAGCATCGCATCAAAGCTTCTACTCAACAAGCTATCTGAAAAAGGAATTCTCACATTTTACAAAAATAAGCAAGATTGCACTCCGATCGATTCAAAATTGCCAGAAGGTGCATTTGTACTGTGCCTGCAAACAGAGTTCCAACTGGACGCTTTCCGGCGCCTTGGGGATGGCTTCATTGGGATTGATGCAACTTATAACATCACCCAATATCAAGACCTTCTGCTATTTACAATCATTGCCAGGGACTGTTGGGGACATGGTAATGATTATTAATTCTTTAATAAGGGACGGTCTGACTTTTTCAAATAGGCGTGCCTGTTGCCTGGATGCTGATGTCAAGCGCAACGACAGAAATAATCACATTCTTTGTCAAATGGGTCAGGGACGCCAGTCCATCGGTCTGGCCTGCAGTAATAATGACCGACCGCGATCAGGCACAGATCGCTGCACTCGAAATTGTGTACCTGCAGAGCCGGATCCTCCTCTGCATGTGGCATGTGCTATGCGCGATCAGATGCCATTTCATAACAAGCCAGTTTCAGGGTTTGTGGGAAAAGATCAAGGCCTGGGTGATGACAGATGAGATTGGCAAGTTTTTCAACATCTGGGACAAGATCTCGAGCGATCCTTCAGTTCCTGAAAGCGTTGTGAAATACCTCACAACTGAGTGGTTGCCAGTCCTGCACAGGTGGTCTATGATTGGAAGGAAAGATAGATCTATCTTTGAGAAGGGGAATACTAACATGTTGATCGAAGCGTATGTGGTTCATATTCTAAGCAAGAAAATCAAATTAACCAATCTTAGATATCATCATGTCTTGAAGACACATTGCCTTGGCGGCAAGCGCAACCGGTGCATCGATTATATTGTTCAGGCACTTGTGTTTGATTTCCTGCCAGAATTCCAAATCCGGCACAGCTGACAAGTTGCCAGGTTAGAGGGTCTGGACCTTGAGGCTGCGCATCGCCAACAAATCCAGGCAAGCGCCAGGAACATGTCCCTGGACTCAATTCGCCAAATTAGCGACACTGAGTTCCTCGTCACTTCTGGATCCCATCCGGGTCATCACTACCTGATCGATATTAATGAACAGACTTGTGATTGCGCCGATTTCCCGAGGATCCGGCACTGTAAGCACATTGCTGCACTCAATGTGCATTTCCCTCGACTCTGCCCAAAGGTGGGCAATGGCTCCAAGATCCCGGAACGCGCATGCGTTCTCAACCTGCCAAAACCCACAGCTAGATCAGAAGAGGAGACCGCGCAGATCCTCTTAAAGGACATCAATGCATTATGTCAGCAGCTCAATGGTCTGAGTGATCGCCAAACCCCGGATCTCACGGCACTCAAAGGGGTCAAATACAGCCTCACTGCAGCGATTTCCTGGGCAAATGGGTCCTGGGCGTTACCCAAAAAAGACGTCTTCCACCCGAATAGGAATACCTGGGCTGAAACAGCAAAATGTATAGGAGTTGGAAAAGCCCCAAAGCGGAAACCCGGCCCAACCAGTAGAAATACAAGCACAGAATGCATCGGCCCTGTTAAAGGCAAGCGGGCCCGTAAATATACTGATCCATATGCTGCAGGCAAGAGATCGGGCAAGCATGCCAAGCCCAATGCTGTCTCCGTCGCTGCAAATGAACGCGCCCACGCATCTGTGCCTGCTCCCCTCCCCCCATCGCCCCGGGTAGATTCCCCTGCACGCGCGTCCCCTTCCGCTGCACGTCCTTTCACTTGCACGGATCGAACCACAGCGAACCCACTTGCATACCCAGCCGTAGGCGCTGTTCCAGGGCCTGCGTTTCTGCGTTTTCCCACCACTCTGCCCGGTCTGCATTCCTCCGCACACACACCCCCTTCTGATGTAGTGGCGGGCTTCGCTGCGCATTCTTTTACATTCTCTGACCAATCCACGATGGGCCCACATGCGTATCCGGCCTCAGGCGCTGTGCCGGGGCTCGTGTTTGCGCCTTTTCCCACTGCTCCGTCTGGGTACGCGCTTGTGGCACCTTCCGCTGCTGTTCCAGGGTCCGCACACACAGGGATATTTGCTCTGACTTGTTTTCGGGCTGAAATAACGCCCGGAAATGCATTCGCGCATGCACATTCCACCCTGGACACCTCAACTTAGTCGCAACGCACAAGTTTTGGCGGCATGTGCACATTTCGGCATTTAGCAACACATGTTTTTTTTTTCCGACACATGTTTTATGTTTGTTTGTCTTACATTGACTAATCATTTGTTTCTGACATATCTTATGTTTGTTTTGCTTACATCGTCTAATCCGAGATCTCTTTATTTCTCTGAGTACGAAATTCTGACAGCTCTACCAAAGTGTTGGTTCACTTTCCTCTTTGAGACGTGATAGCTCATGTGACGCACCGCCCAAATTGCTCAACTTGCACTGTGCGTCATGTGACTGAATTTTGCGAACTGGTTTGCGTTCTCCTGGTGTTGACTAAGGTGTCCCACACTTGTGGCTGACATTTTGTGCCAGCTGTCTGGGCAGGTTAAAGTTCGTTGACATAAGCACATTCGGCATGACCCGAAATCGCTCTGATTGGCTACACACTATGCTACTAGGATTAGGCGTAACCTGCCCAGACAGGTGGTTAGGTGCCGACTGGGCTGGTTGCGCAACCCTAAGGTTCATGGTTGACATAATCACACTCAGCATAGCCCGAAATAGCTCTGATTGGCTACACACAGTACACTAGGATTAGGCGTAACCAGCCCAGTTGGCTGGTTAGGAGCCTGAATCCACCACTGCCTTATGTGAACATGTGGCCACGGCGCTTAGTCACCAGGTGATAGGTGATTTCTGTGCGACAAAATTTGTATTTTTAGCTATCTCACTCATTTCTAGTCCGATTGGACCCGTTCAAATTCGTAATAGTTCTAAATACAGTCTAGATGCAATTAGCATGCATAAACAATGAGGGACTTCATTCTTTTTGTGAAGCTGCCGAGTGATGTGCCCGTCGAGCGTGTTGCATACACGATAGCACGTATGTCCCCCGTACGTGCCTAATCGAAGGGTGCTGACTTGAAGCAGACTGCTTGGATAGGGATATTGTTTTGCAAATCGCGGTGAACAATTTCTTCAGGTCCACAGGCATGCGCCTTAAGTACAGCACCCCACACCGCACACACAGTCCTCCCTGAGTACGTGTCCTTGTAAATGGTTGTCTCTTTTGGTGACTTGTAGCCCGAAATGGACAGCGCCTCCAGTATTTTGGGTTAGAATTATAGGAGGAGACCGAAAGAAGTGTGCAGGTTCAGTGATTCTTGATGGGAACGGGAACACAGGGGAAAGAGGGCTTTGTGTGCATAGGGGACCCGGGTCGCCGCTGTATCCGTAGTATCGAGGGTGTACGCAGGTGAAGATGCTAATTGGGAGGGGGATGGCCCAGCTTCTCCAACGCTTTGTTCCGGAGTTCTTTATCCATGCAGTCCCTAGAATTAACGGACCACAATTCATCCACTGCACTAATGTGTGGTTGTGTATAACCGTGTCTGTCGAGCATATCTCCCACTAGGTCCAGAAGCATTTCCACGATGTATTGCGGGTAGGAAAAGTCCGAAAAGACGCCACGGCTTTTGATGACAAGATCGCAAATGAGATTCAACAGAATTCGCTGAGTCCCGGACAGGACCCTGCTGTTCTCCCAACCGGATGTGATGACCTTGAAAGTGCCAGTATAGAAGACCCGTTTCAACTCGGGTGATGACGATGTGGATGAAAGTCGTCTGAGCGAGAGGAAAAAAAGCTCTATCGTAAAGCCGAGACCACCTCCGTCACGTAGATCTTGTAGACGCCATAATTGGCGTGTCATAAGGTTCTTCAGTCGACGGAATGGGACAGGAATTTCATTAATGGATCCCAAACTTTTGACAGTCTCCTCGTGTTTCTCGGGGTTCCGATTCTCGAGAATATCATGCAATCCTCGCCCCAGTGCGAATAAGCCTTGAAGTTGCTGTCCGGGGAATATAAATCGTGGCGTGATGGGCGTGCTCCCCAAAAGGGGGAAATTAAAGGCCTCTTTGATAAGAATGGGCCCGGATGGCTTTAACTCGTTAATCGACACGCCCGGGAGTCGTCGCGTCAACTTGTGAGTGGCATCATCCATCGCGTCCTGGAGAAGGGAGATCCGCCAGTCGACGTCATCCATCCCCTTGGCCTCGTTTCCCATCCGTTCCAGCTCCAAGATCTGGAATTCACAACCGTGTAGGTTACTTCTGATTTCGTCTCCGGTCCTGCTCTGGTCCCAGGACTCGAAAGCTCGATGAATATCCTCAACGTGCTCCCATGCTGTCTTCAGATACTCGTCAATCTCCTCGGCGCCACCTGTCGCAGCCTCGTCCGGGGCACCATAAACCAATTGGAATCGTGCAATTCCGCTCACAGCGAACCCCGCGAGCTCCCGCACCCTGTTGCCTTCATCCATCACCATCTGCCGAATGGCCACAAGCGAGAGGCATGTCCAGCGTATGGTGAACGATGGGTTGGATCTGATTGTCGATAGCTCATTGATCTTTTCAGAGCGACCCAGTTCGCTAAGCAGTTCTCCGACTTCTCCGAACTGGCCGAGTCGGATATCTGTGCAGCATATAAGGGACGCGGCAGTTTCGGTGCATCCGTGCATACGTCTACGTCGTGCCTCCTTGTTCATGGTATCCCCTTCGTTATTGTAGGTCTCAAACAAGTATTTCACGCATCTGCAGATATCACTGACGGCGGATCCTCCTGGTATAGGATCAAGGGATATGGGACATCAGCGAGGCACTCTCATGTCGGGTTGAGACTCACCTTGAAGAGACACCGCATTCCAAACTTCTCGGCCCCATTCTTTATTGAAAGAACCCGGGATCGCCAGTACGAAAGAATCCATCTCGTTGCTCCCGTTAATGTTTTCGATCAGCCACTGAACCGCGCGCACATCCCGGTCCCCGCGCAATTCAGTCTGATCCATCGCGAGTCGTTCTTGGTGTGCTTCCATTTTTGGGAGCTTGAGCCGCTCGACCACTGTGCCACGAAAACGTTTGCTGAATGTGGTGTGCCGTAGTTTTCGGATGATATACCAAATCAAGCCTGAGAATGGGTTCCGGTAGGACGATTGGGGATAAATTAATGGCGCAATCACGCTGAAAACGTATAGGAGTCCGCAGATACAGATAGGAACAACGGTGGTAAAACCAACTGCTCTGTTGATATTGAGGATAGCGTCACCGAGCCCCACGAAGAAAAGGAAAAGGGAGACATGGACAAGTCCCGGGACGGCTTCCGCCACCACTGGCAGGAAATCGACACCTTCGAACAAAAACTGTCGGATGCGCGCCGTCTTCAAAGGGTTGCTAGACCGCTGGAAGACACCCATGTATGACCGGACCCATTGCTGGACGAGCGTTGCTAGGAGTGCGGCACATAAGCTAAACACGAGGCTCATAAGCCAGCAGACGTTCACGCGGCGGTCAGAAGCCGATGGGTGGAAGGTAGGTTGGGGCAATGGCTGAGTGATATTGAGAGGAATCTGTGAGCCGATCGACGCGATTTGCTGTGATATCTGGGCAAGAATTTGGACAGATTGGTTCTGGTAATAGATTGATTGGTATGCGGGGTTTGCTTCCAAGTCCTGAATCTTTGGGACGACGAACGAAGTGAGTACCGCGGAGAATAAACCAGCCTAGAGCGAGAGCGACGTCAATTTGGCTGAACCCGTATGGATAGGTGCAGGTAGGTAACATATACATACGAATATAAGGACACCATCCATGTCGTCTTTCAAGGTTTGAATTTGAGCTTCATCACGGTACTTAGCTTCTTGTTCGTACAGAGACCATAGAGCATTGGCACTATCGTCAAAATCCCTTGGCTCTTCCGAGGAATCTTCGGGGGAATTGCGTGGGGCACCATTTCCCGGTTGATTGTTCATCAATACGTTCGTTCCTCTCACTTCGACGAAATTGATCGGATCATTGAGCCCCCAACTGATGCAAGCCACGTACCGGATCCGAAACTTTCCACGTTTTGAGCCGGTACTGGGGTTATTTCCTGTTCATCTTGCAGGGCCATGAGCACTTCAAGAAATTTTGAACAAAGACCCCAAACTCACTATCAGGTCCTCTTTCGAGGTCGATTTGGGGACTTCCATTATCGTCCATGATTGTAATGAGCGTACGGGGTGTCACGCATGCAAGGGGATGCCCAGACCTGTGTCCGTCCTCAAGCGCCCGTAATAATAATTACGGCAAGCCCCTTCGGGGCAGCTGCGCTGTTTTGGCGGAAGGTGTCATGCCCCAAAAGAGGTAATTCCCCCGTAGTTCGGTATCCACTAGTACAGCTGTCAAACATTCGTACTCAGCAAAAATAAAAAGATCTTGGAATAATCAATGTGAGTAAAACAAACATAAAGAAAACACATGCTGCTAAACACATGCCAGTGTCGCTTAGACACCCCGTTGCTAAGCAAGTGGGGAAGCCCAGGGGATAAATGGGTGTGCGCGAGGGCATTCCTGGGCATTATTTCAGCCCAGAAATTGTTCCTGGGGGAGCTCCTCACATATACAAACCCTAGACCAGCAGTGGAAGAAGGCACAAAGGCAAACCTGGGCAGAGCAGCGGAAGGACACAGAAATACAGGACTGGGCACTGCACTTGACATGCAATGTGCAACTGGGACCACCACAGATGGGTTTGCACAAGTGAATAAACATGCAGCAGAGCTGGGTGCTGTGGTGGAAGGGGATGTGCTGGCGGGGGCAAGCATAGTTGTTAAGGTCCAAGAACCTTAAGGCACGATGTGCACAAAAGTACAAGTGGCAGCAAAGTGTAGTTGCAAGGGACTGCTAACCCTTTGTTATGATCCACCCCAATTTTTCTCATCCTTGTTGGACCCCCTCCTTGTCACCCTATCCAACCCTCCACCTATGGCCAAGCAACCATTACCATTGAACCCACCATCCCTACCAGACTTGCCACTGCTGCCGCCCAGTGAACCATCCAAACCATTGTCACCCCTTGATCAGCCCCCAGTCGAGCCCCTTGTCCCCATCCCCTGGAATATCCACCATCGGGAATACTCCTCAATGGAGATGTACCAAGAGCCACCCCCAGTAGAGAACCCACTGGAAGACCCAGACAGTCCCATGGAGGACGCACCGCCCTTAGAGCCAGAACCATTCATTCCATATGAACCC
>Ga0307510_10012066_pt1 | contig 10244 bp, 10 predicted proteins | sample 12_EM_MG_FD_207224 | JGI IMG/M metagenome (GOLD analysis project Ga0307510, IMG submission 207224) | Populus trichocarpa ectomycorrhiza microbial communities from riparian zone in the Pacific Northwest, United States - 12_EM | ecosystem: Host-associated > Plants > Roots > Unclassified | place...
TGACACAATAGTTTTTGGATTAAGACTAATGCTTTGGGGTTTCTTTAAAAAACTTGTGGTAGCCGATAGGCTGGAAATATATAATAGTTCCGTCTTTAATAATTATTCACATCACAACGGTTTAACACTCGCATTTACAGCAGTATTATGTGCTATTCAATTATATGCTGATTTCTCAGGATACACTGATATCGCATTGGGCGTTGCTAAAGTTTTAGGGTTTGATCTTACTCCAAATTTCGACAGGCCATTTTTTGCCAAATCAATAACTGAATTTTGGAGAAGATGGCATATTTCCTTATCAAAATGGTTTTCGGATTATGTTTATACAGCAATCACTATAAGCTTAAGAGATTGGGGAAAATTGAGTCCTATTATAGCCTTAAATGTAACCTTCATTCTTTTAGGCTTATGGCATGGCCCAAATTGGACATTCGTTGTATTTGGACTGTTGCAGGGAGTAGCGTTAACAATTGAATTCTTTACGCGTAAATCCAGAAAAAAATTACGGGGAAAGATTCCCGCAATAGTCAATACTTTATTTGGGGTTCTTATAACATTTGGGTACTTCTGCCTTTCTATTATCTTTTTCAGGGCTGGTTCTGTCAAAGACGCTTTAGTTATTGTAAACAAAATATTTCATGTCAAAAAGGGTGGCTTATTTATTGGTTCTGTATCCACTATGTTTTATGCGCTATTGGGGTTAGCCATATTATTTGCCACCGAATATATCGAGGTGAATTATCCGCACCTCTCTCTGCTTAATAATAAACACAGATTGATACGGCATATGACTTATGTTATCCTGATATTATTGATCATCCTGTTTGGGGTTTTCAACGAATCTCAGTTTATATATTTCAAATTCTAAATTATTAAATGAAAAAGGACCTTTTAAAAGCTATAAAAAGTTTGGCGCTTTTTATCTTAATATTACTTATAGCTGACCGGGCGATAGGATATTTTATAGAAAAACTTTATTTCAAACAAAAAACGGGTGATTTGTATCAAACTACCTATGCAATTCAACAGGCTAAGCAAAAAGTTTTAATATTTGGTGCTTCGCGGGCAATGCATCAATATGTGCCGGATATTTTGGAACAAAAGCTTCACAAGTCTGCCTATAATTTAGGCCGTGACGGAAGAAACATGATATACCATTTCGCTATATTATCGCAAGTATTAACCTATAATCACCCTGACCTGGTCATTCTTGATGTTCTGCCGGATGAATATTCTTTTAAACCGGGCAAGGAAGGCGAAGATGGGATGATTTCTGCCTTATTGCCATATATGAACTACCCGGAAATAAAAGCCGATATAAGCCAAATAAGGCGCAGCGACATTATCCTTTCCAGTGTATTTAAAACATATGCTTATAATTCAAATCTCGCACAAATTTTCGGGTATAACCTGGGTGTATTAACTGCTTCAAAAAACAATAAGGGATATGAACCCCTGTACGGGACTAAGCTAACTAATGCTGACTTAAAAGCCCCGGGGCTGATCAATATGCCTGAAACAAATGAAGAAGAACCAAAGAAGTATTTTAAAGCGTTTTTAGATAAAGCAAAACAGAATAATATAAAAGTATGTGTGGTTGTGTCTCCGGTTTTTCCTGTAATAGGTGTGAAAAATTGTATTTCGGATATGAAAAAAACAACTGAAGAGTATGGATTTAAGTTCTACGATTTCTCAAAGACAAATACATTTGCTAGTTATTCTTTATTTTACGATCAATCGCATTTAAATGATGAGGGAGCTGTGCATTTCACAGAAGATTTAGTAAATACACTTACAACCAGGTAAGGGTACTTAAGTTTGCAAACCTTATTTTTTGATTTGGCTCTTTTAGCGATGTTCGCTTAATAGGTGGCCAAAAGTCAATCGAATTTCAAAACATTGTACAAAGCCGGTTAAAAAAAGAAACCCTCTTTAAATTACGTTAAAGAGAGTTTACTGCTTTTGTGCACCACACGGGACTAGGATTGAACACCTCGAAGATATTTGCTGCTAATCAAATCAATAAATGAAATAGAATAATAGCACCCACCAGGCTACATTTTTAACTTCGAAGACATCCACCACTGTTATAATTGCATCACGATCCAACCGGCAAAATAGCCGATAGCCAAGTTGAGAAGCGAAATAATAAAGAAGCCAACCAAAGTGAGGCCGATTACCCTAGCTTTCGAAGTATTTTTGAAGAACTGGGTATAACACCAGCACATTAAAACGAGTAGAAAGCTTTGCTGAACTATGCCATATTGGAGAGTTACTGGGTCACCGAAAATATAAACGATCGGGAAGACGAGTAGACTAACGATTAAAAATAATCCCATTAAGTATGTATTCAAAACGAGGTGTTCTATAAGATTATATTTTTGTTTTTTAAAAATGACATAGGAAACCAAGGTGCTCGTTATGATCAAGATTAGGCCGTCAAAAGCAAAATGTTCAGTCATCCAGGCCACAATTTTCACGCCAGCCCTGGTTAGGTCGTCCCTGGGCTCAATTAGACTCTTGTGAAGGCGGTCGAAAATTAAGTAGTGCCAAACTAATCCATAAAACGTGGCAAGCACAATAACAAAGGATAGTGGCTGAAAATGCCTGACTCTTTTTCCTTCCAAAAACTCGCGGATAGTGTGGCCGGGTCTCGTCAGAAGCTGTTTGGTAGTGTACAAAACCCCTTTATCAAAATGAAACAGTCCATGTTGCAGATCATGCAAAATAAAATGCATATTCAGTTTGTGGGTGTCTGCCCGTTGTCCACAGCTACTACAAAAATTGTCAGATACTTCGTTACTGCAGTTTTTGCAGATGATTATAGCATTTACTTTATGAGCAGGTTTTTTCAACGTTTTACCCATTTGCTTTCTTTAATTAGTTGTCCACTAAGAATGCTTAAACTTACATTTTTTATCCAGTTAATTAATGGTCACATCCGGTAGGCACAGGTTCTTTGTATTCAATAGTCGAATATGAACTTAGCCTTATCTCGAAGAAAGTTATGCACCCATTTTCTTGTTCTCAGTTGTCATTTTCGTTATTCCTGATTTCTGATTCCTGCTTTTAAGGTCAGCAACGGCGATATGAGGCAAGCTAACGTTTAGCCCCTTTAAATCAATATTTTAAGAGTGTTTCGAATCCCGTGTGATCACCGACGAAATCTATGTTTTTTGACATTTTTTTAATACAAGCAAAAAAAATGAAGTTATTGATAATCAATGTCAAACAAAAAATGAGAATGGTGTTCAAACCATTCCCATCATGTGCGGAAGAAGGGACTCGAACCCCCACGCCTCGCGGCGCCAGATCCTAGGTTTGGTGCGGCTACAAATTACTATCTACGAGTTATCCCTCAATTTACGTATCTCTTCAAGCGCTAATACGTCAATTTGATCTTTTGGCCGGTTAACTATTTTTTTATTTTCAATTAGCTGGTTGATATGCAGGAATGGAATATTTACATTTTCTATATCCGCAACCGAGGCCATTTGTAAGCATTCATCAAAAGTATAACCCTCAAGGCCCTTCATATCAATTAATATATCTAAGCGCATGTTGTTATTTAAATGAAAGTCTGTCCAGCCTGGTATAAATTGCATATACTCCAGCATCGGAAAGTCGCCCATATCACAAGCCATAAAAGCCTTGCGCAACTGCTGCCTGTTTGTTAAGCTGTCTTTTATCCAAATATCCAAATCCCCGGTAAAGCGTTGATATCCATGCAGATTTATAGCATAACCGCCAACAAGAATATATTGTACATTATTATCTTGAAGAGCTTTCCAGAAATTTAATATTTCTTCATCAAAAACATCCACAATATTACTTGCTGATAAAAGTTTTATGAGCTATGGTGGCCTTGTTCATGGTTTGCTGAATTTTGTATAGCCGGGTGGCCATTTCAAAGCGTTCTTTATAGTTTCTCCTTAACCCTTCTTTCAACAGGTCAAGTTCAGCTTTATCAAATATTTGCTTTTGTTCATCCATGATATAAATAGCCCTATCAAATTTATGAAAAAGTCGCCAAATAACAAAGTCGCTATAAGCGCGCCCATTGTGGTGCCGCTTTAATAAAAAAAGCTGCCACTTATTCAGTAACAGCTTTCTTTGTGCGGAAGAAGGGACTCGAACCCCCACGCCTCGCGGCGCCAGATCCTAAGTCTGGTGCGGCTACCAATTACGCCACTTCCGCATTTAGGATTTTTAAGAGTCGGCAAAGATAATTATTTATATGTATTTCGCAGATTAATTTTCAGATTTCATTGGTTTAGACTATCAATCAACTGTTTAAAATATACTGGTGCCTGAAGTAACCGGCTCCCATACCACGAAAAAAGTTCGCCATCAACCAGTTGAATATTAGCGTGAGGTACCAGGGCCTTAAATTCTATAATATGCCTCTCGTTAAATGGATAAGGTTCTGACGACAAAAACACAACATCCGGATTTGCCTCCACTATCTGCGCCGGAAATACTTCAGGGTACCTATCCAAATCAAAAGCATTGCTCAAACCACCCCTTTTAAGCATATCATCAATAAAAGTTCCTTTGCCCGCTACAATAAAGGGCTTTCTCCATATCAGGTAAGCAACACGCAACCCGGTAGTTTTTATATGCAGAACGTCAAAATTTCCCAGAATAGACTTGGTTAGCTCTTCAGCCTCAATACCTTTTCCTGTTATTTTCCCAACTTGCCGGATCATATCGATTGCACCATCCAGGTTAGCGATATCACTCATCCATACAGGGAAATCCCGCATCAATTCCTCTACCTGGCTTTGCTCGTTTTCTTCTTTGTTGCCAATAATCAGATCGGGATTTAAGTCTTTTATTAATTTGATATTTAGCGCTTTAGTTCCACCTATCTTTAGTTTTTGTTTAACTTTATTAGCAGGATGAATGCAGAATTTGGTGATGCCGATGATCTCCTCATCAAGGCCAAGATCAAACAGTAATTCAGTCTGTGACGGGACAATCGAAATGATTCTTTTAGGTATGGAAGGCAATTCCACCAGGTGGTTCATCTGATCTTTATAAACGGGCATCGGATTTTAAAATCTGGTGATATAACATTTCAACTTTACAACAACTATCAACCATTATAAATCTGGTAAACCCCGGCAATTGTTCTTTCCTGTGCCGATCCAACCAGTATAGTTGCTATTTTTCTTTCGATCATCAATTGCTCCGCCTGGCTGATATATTCTTCCGGGTCTATAATTACAGGATTAGCAGTCATCATTTCGCTGATATGCAATTGTGATGTATCCGGGTTGCGTACAAGTGCCCTGCGGAGATCACCGTCTGTTACCACGCCCTCTATCCTACCTGCGCTGCCAACTATAACCAGGCCTAATTTCCCTTCAGACATGCAAAGCAGCATTTCGGTGAATGATGCATTTTTATCAATATAAGGGAGATTATCCTTGCGCATCAAATCCTTAACCTTTACCAGTAACTTTCGGCCGAGACTTCCACCTGGATGAAACCTTGCAAAATCCTCATGCTGAAACTGCCTGGCCTCCATCAAAGCTACAGCCAATGCATCGCCCATTACCAAAGTAACGGTGGTTGATGAGGTAGGCGCCAGTTCCAGTGGACAAGCTTCACGGGTGATACAAACATTCAGGTGATAATCGCTATTTTTTGCGATGGTTGAGTTTGGATTGCCTGTTATGCTGATAATGGTATTTTTGTTCCATTTCAAAAATGGAATGATCTTCAGCACCTCATCGGTCTCGCCCGAATAAGAGATCAGGATAACGAGGTCATTTGGTTCAACCATGCCCAAATCGCCATGAAATGCCTCTCCCGGATGCAGAAAGAAACTTGGGGTGCCTGTACTGGCTAAAGTGGCTGCTATCTTTCGGCCAATCAACCCCGATTTGCCCACACCGGCTACAATTAATTTGCCTTTGGAGTTTAATATGGCATTTACAGTGGCTGTAAACTCGTCGCCAATCTTATTTGCAACCTCTTTAAGCGACCCGATCTCGATATCAAATACTCTTTTGGCTATATCTTTCAAGTTGTACGTTTTAATTTATACGTATTACGTTTTTGCTTTTATTAACGTACAACGTAAAACGTCATACGTAAAACCTCTTGAACTATTAAAGTAAAGGCTTAATGGTTTCTTCTAACTGGTGCAGTTTCACCATGTTTGGCCCATCACTCAATGCATTGTCCGGATCAGGATGCGTTTCCATAAAGTATCCGTCTGCTCCAAATGCTTTGGCGGCCAGGGCCATCATCGGTACAAAGGTGCGGTCGCCCCCTGTTTTGCCCCCTGCTCCGCCCGGACGTTGTACAGAATGCGTGCAATCCATACAAACCGGGTGGCCAAATTTTTTCATATCATAAATATTCCTGAAATCTACCGCCAGGTTATTATAGCCATACATATTGCCGCGCTCAGTAAGTATAACCTGCTCATTTCCGGCCTCTATTACCTTTTGGGCAGGGTAAAACATATCCTGTCCCGAAAGAAATTGCGCCTTTTTTACATTAACGATTTTTCCTGTTTTGGCTGCAGCAACCAACAGATCAGTTTGGCGGCATAGAAAGGCCGGTATCTGTAAAATATCCACCACCTGCGCCGCGATGGCCGCCTGGTATGGTTCGTGTATGTCCGTAGTAACCGGCAGTCCGAAACGTTCCTTAACATTCTGCAGCATTTCCATTCCTTTTTCAATACCCGGTCCGCGGTAAGAATGGATTGAAGTGCGGTTAGCCTTATCAAATGATGACTTAAAGATCACTGTTACAGGATACCTCTGCCCTATCTCCGCTACTTTTTCAGCGACCGTATAAAGCAAATCCTGGTTTTCCATTACACAGGGACCTAATATAAAGAACGGCTTTTGCCGTACCTGATCGTATAAACTCATGCACAAAGATGCAATTTTTTGGTAATACGTTAAACGTATTACGTGGTACGTGTCATATAGCAACCGAAACGTAGAACGTATCGTGTAAAACGTATAACTTTGCCCCATGATCAATTACTTCGATTTTTACGGGATACCTGAGTCTTTTCACCCTGATGTTGCTGCATTGAAAAAGAAATTCTACGAATTAAGCAAACAATATCACCCCGATTTTTATGCGAATGAAACCGATGAGAGGCAACAGGAAATCCTGGAAATGTCAACCATAAATAACAAAGCCTGGCAAACATTGAGCGACCCGGCCAAACGGCTTGAATATATTCTTCGTCAGCATGAGTTACTGGTTGACGGTGCAAAACCCGCCCTTCCCGCAGATTTTTTAATGGAGATGATGGACATTAACGAGCGCCTGATGGAAATTGATGATGCCGGGCAATGGGCCGAAATTAATGCCGAAGTGCTTGCTATAGACGGAGATATCAATACAAAATTACACCATTTGACGGTAGGATATGCCCAACTGGATGATACTGCGAAAGAAAGCAGGCTGAATGAAATTTTAGAAATTTACTACAGGCAAAAATATTTGTTGCGTATTAAAGAGAGTTTAAATACATTTGCAGCCCGGTTTTGAACGAACTAATCCACCGTTCATAGATAACTGGAAGCCCAGATGGCGGAATCGGTAGACGCGCTGGTCTCAAACACCTGTGGTCGCAAGGCCGTGCCGGTTCGACCCCGGCTCTGGGTACAAGCCCTGATGTTACGACATCAGGGCTTTGTTGTTAATAGGACTATCCGGGTTAAAAATATCCTCCTTTTAGGGGGATTTTTGCTTTTTTTCCGCTGTTGTTGAAACTAACTGTTTAACTTAATGCCTGGATATCGTTTTTTATGAAAAAAACACTTTCCTTACAGTTACTCTTGCCGGTAACCTGTTTTGTTATTTTAACAACCAGGTGTTTGTCGACAGTATATGCACAGGAAAACTCTTTCTCTCTATTAGACAAGCGATATATTGATAGGGACGGTCCCGGAACCGACGCTACGGTTTTCGCCAAGGGAATTGTGTCGACAGAAGGTTATGAGCACAGCGCGCCCGCTTTCTCGCCCGATGGAAATATGGTAGTATGGGGCATTGTTGAACGGGATAAACCGAGTATTCTGCTCGAAATGCACAGAATTGCGGGTAAATGGTCCAAACCACAGGCAGTACCCTTTTCGTCCAAAATCAGCGACGATATGTATCCCTCATTTTCTGTTGACGGCAGTAAATTGTTTTTTGGTTCGCGCAGGCCGCTGCCGTCTGGGGCTGCTGTAAACGACATCAGGATATGGGTGGTCGATTACACATCTTCCGGTTGGCGAACACCCCTGCCATTGGATTCCGCCGTATCGCAGGGGTATGAATATGCACACTCCGTATCCAAAAACGGCACGATCTTTTTCTCTACCCGAAAAATTGAAGCAGACAAGCCCTCCTGGAATATCTATTATTCAAGGCTTCTTAAAGGAAGATACCAGCAACCGGAAAAACTTGGCCCAGCCATAAACGATGGCTCATACGTTGATGGCCCCTACATTTCACCCGACGAAAGCATCCTGATATTTGAGTCGGACCGCAGGGGTGGTGCCGGCAGCAATGATCTTTATATCTGTTTTAGACAAAAAGACGGTTCGTGGGGTAGCCCGAAAAACATGGGGCCAAAAGTAAACTCCTCCTTTTCCGAACGGTTTGCCGGCATATCACCCGATGGCAAATGTTTTTTCTTCAGCAGCAACCGTGATGGCGCACTGCCGGATATCTATTGGTTAAGCGCTGATTTTATTGAAGGGCTGAAATAAAAAAAATTGGTTGTCTCAGTTTAGTCTTACAAGCCCTGATGTTACGACATCAGGGCTTTGTTGTTTTATATACCCCCTATGGCAGCCGCGATAGCTATCGGGATGGCAGACGCGTTGATTTTCAAGCGTCTGTAGGAAACCGCGCCGAGGTTAGTTCTCACTTCGTTTTTTTCGTAAACATCTGTTAATTTGATACATAATATCGGCCGCAACCCGAATTAATGCTTCTTCCCCTCTTGCCGGCCGCCTCTTACGGGGTGCAAAGTGTTTTTATATGTCAATCAGATATCCGATACCAATAATCGTTGTTTGATCTACTTTTTGTGTAGTACGTCGATTTTCTTAGGTGAAAACAACTTAATTCATGATCTTTATTTAAAGAAATATCAAAAATTAATATTTATAAAATGTGGTTTACAAAGTTTGCAATAGTAACCGGATTGACAATAATGAATCCCGGTCATACATCCCCCCAATATTATTCAGTTAAGATTGATAAAATTATTCCGGCCAAATTGTTTGCCAGAGCAGAAGCAGTTAAGATTTTAGGGACTGCTGCACATCTGACTGATAGCGTTAGTAAAAAGGAAGCGTCGTCGTCTACTTATTTATGCGGTTACCAGGCGGATATAGCAGACCCTAAAACCGGCAAAATTGGCGCGGTCTATTTTCTTTTTGAGGACTACCAAATTATTGACGGTGCCATTAAAAGATTTTCAGATGTTTATCTTTCCAACAGGACGCACGGAATGGTGAAGATTGATAACTTTGGCGATGAAGCCGTATACCACACCGACAATCAAAATTTTGACCTAATGATGGTGCGAAAAGGAAAATATGTCTTCAATATTAAAATCAATACGAAAACAAGTTCAAGCTCTCTCAGCGAACTAAAGAAGGTTGTAAAAAAGATTACCGAAAAAATTTAGATTTAGCCGCAGTAAATACAGCATGACTCCATCTCGAAATAGCTCTTGACCACCTCAAGCAGATCTTTATCATCCTCAATAACAAGTAACTTTTTCGCATATCATTTTTACGATTGGGCTGCTTCTATTTGTCTTTTTGTGCTTAGATTTATTGACCTGATAATATTATTTGCAAATCCAGGCCAGTAAATCAGAACCTGAAAATTTATGAAAAAGAACATGATCAAAACTTTATCTATCCTGGCTATATCGGCAGCCATTTTTACCTTTTATGCCTTCACAGGCGACCAGAACAATAAGCTTACCGCAAAAGAAAAGGCACAGGGCTGGAAATTATTATTTGACGGAAGCTCGACCAGCGGCTGGCATTTATATAACATCCAGGGCGCGTTCACGGTATGGAAGGCGAAGGACGGTGAATTGTTCTGCGATCCGATGGATAAGACAGGCCCGGGTGATCTGATCACAGATAAGGAATATAAAGACTTTGATCTGAAATTTGACTGGAAGCTGCCAAAAGGCGGGAACAGCGGCGTTTTTGTTAATGTTTTAGAAAGAAAGGTTGTTCCGA
>Ga0307510_10012068_pt1 | contig 10243 bp, 14 predicted proteins | sample 12_EM_MG_FD_207224 | JGI IMG/M metagenome (GOLD analysis project Ga0307510, IMG submission 207224) | Populus trichocarpa ectomycorrhiza microbial communities from riparian zone in the Pacific Northwest, United States - 12_EM | ecosystem: Host-associated > Plants > Roots > Unclassified | place...
TGAGGGATCAAGGTGGATTGCCTTCTTTGTCACTTAACATGTGAGCAGATTGCATGTCCAACATGGGGCAGAAGAGGGTGAATTGTACTTGACTGTCACCATCGCCACAACAGCCTGCTGTGTGCTGTTGGATCCGGTCCGAATTATGATGGCAGCAAAAAAGTCAGATCAGATAATCTTGCAGATAATGATCTTTTTTCTTTTTTTTTGAAAGCGATATATTTTCGATAAGTAGCTACCAAACTAACTATCGGGAACAGCCACATGGCGGGAGACAATCAGCCATCAGCACGCTGAAGCCGGACCATAAGGCTGGAGTGAGGGGAAATGCATTTACGTACATCCCGTGTGGGAGAGTGGGGCTCAGGTCATCATGACCTTGAAGCGAGGAAGAGGACTTGTGTGTGAGAACATAAGGCAGATCGAGTTCAAGGGAGTTGAGATCTAAGAGGGAGAACGTAGCTAAACCGGAAATGGAGAAGCCACACGTCGAATGAAAGGGAATCAAAGCAGTCACTGGACCTGAGGCAAGATGAGATGAATGGGGATAGAAGAAGATCTTCGTGAAATCGAGGCTGCTAGGCACGGCGGCTCTGCACCAGCGTCGAAAGTTGAAGAGGAGGAAACTTAAAAGTGATGGCACGCAAGAGAGAAGAGAAATGCAAGGGGGAAAGCTTTCATATTGAGCTGACCTGGTTTATATACAAGCAGACCACGTAGAACTACCACTGACCGTCCAAATCTAAGAGTAAGCAAAATAATCAAACCAGAGATGAGGGAGCACAGGGAACACAGGATACGGCTAAGGATGAAAGGGGAGGTGGTGAGAACGGAGTCATGAAGAGAAAGGGAACATGGGGGAGCATGGGATGAGTACGAAGTCCGAAATTCAAAGAGAAAGAGGATACCGAAACCAGTATAGTACAGTTGCCATAAATGGGGAACAATGGAGAAACGAATACATCGGATCTTGAGTGAATGCCATCGCTATGCATGGAGAGGAGGTTGCGTTGAGAGTGAGGTTGCGTCGTCCGAGCCAGGGAGCGAGACAAAGGGGAGGCAATACACATCGGAGTGGAACACTTGACAGGACTTGATGGCAATGAAGACGAAAGAGAGGGGGAATGTGAAGAGGAATAGTGAGGCAACGGTGGAACGAACGAGTACGCAACTTGAAGGTGGCAGTGACATGCATGGACAGACGGAAAAGACTTGACGAGGAGATGAGGAGATGTGGTTCTCCAGGGATCGACTCAGTGTCACTGATACCCCTGAATCCGAGCGCTTTCCGCATGCAACGGCATAGCTCACCTTACAACCTACTACTCACTAAAACCTCACGTAGGTTTATTGGTTTGGGAGGTCCCTTTCTTTGGCTAAGACATGTTCCCAGGTGTTTACCACTAAGTTGGTAAACCCATTATTTCTTATAATTTTGAAGCGATTATTTTATAATCGGTGAGTCTTGTGTTGATCGCCCTTAGCCTTCTGGATTTAATCTCCTGATCGTTGTGTTCTTTTGTAGGGTACTCTGATTTGCTTGTGCTTGGAGGTGCTAGAACACGCGTAACAATGTGTGGCTCACCGCATATACGACGCCTTGCTCGATGGCATTCTCTTGAAAGGGCCCCAAAACGGGGGCGGTTCGCAATTTCGGCGGTGGGTCGCGACGATAGCGGTATGGGCCAAGGTGCGTAATGGCTTTCTCGTTGGTTGCGCAGCTAGACTGACGGATTTTTCGTGCAGCCATTGGCGATATGGCCCATAATGTTGCCTTCGATGCTGGCCTCAAGAAACCTTTTCGACTCGGGGAATTTCTCCTCCGGTAGCTTCTCTCCAGGCTCGCAAGTGCCTACTTCATCCAAGGTGTTCCGCGATGTCTTATGCAGCGGCCACTCGGCCCACGTACTCTCTCATTCGGCTTCCCTTGCGGTGGTGCCTCGGCCCACACTCGCCGTGTTGTAGCAGCACTTCTGGCGCTGGCTTGCGCCCTGCCTCATCATATGCCATGGGCTCCAGTACATCGTGCATTGCGGGGGTGGCACTCCCGTCTTGTCAGTGAGCTCTATGCTGACAGGTCCTTAGGCCGGGATGAGTGCAGTGTTTACGGCTGGTGGCTTGCTCTTGTTCGCGTGCGTCGATTCCCGTGTGCTCGACTGACTCTGTATCGGCGTTCTTAGCCACGCTGGCAGGTCCAAGAGGGCCATGGTCCATGGGAGGTACAGGTCAGTCATTGTATTCGTAGGCGATAGTTCTGACGAGGTCTTTGCGCTGTCCTCACTCAGAATGGAGGAGTGTGGGCTCGAGGGGTTTTAAGGAGGTCAAGGTGATGTTGTCGCCTCCACCACCACCACCTCATCACCATCAGCAGTAGCAGCAGCACGCGCACAGTCCCAACCGCCACTCTGACGAGTCAGAGAGCTTGGCCAACATCCATCAACACGCCCAAGCCGGGGAACAGGCTTCCCGAAACATTGGACAAAGATGGCATGTGGCGGGACAACCTTGATGAAAATGATAAGCCCTGTCATGAAAAGCCTAGCCAGGCGGCGCTAGCATGGCGGCGCACCATGTGGGCATGCACAAAGATGGCCAGGTTCCGCTGCAGAAACTCGGAGGCACAAGGCCTGAGCGCCCCTAGGCAGGAAGGGTTCTATTTCGAGTTTTCAAAGACCTACTAACTTTCAAACCCAGCTGACACAATAGTAGCATAGCTGGTGCAGTCTAATCGATGGATCTAGAGTTTACATGTTCACAGACTTCATTGCTGAACACCACGCACCAAAAATGTAACATTTCCATGATTAAAGAGATACCTGTGGTGCCACACGAATGAACCATCGGATGCACAACTTGAAGCCCCCGGGTACACGCTAGCTTATGTACATACCCTAGCCCGGGTCCCATTTGGCCCAGTCAGCTAGGAACCCATATGCTTGTTCCGAAACTCGGCCGCACGGGGAGCACCCTCCCCGCACGGAGTCTCACGATTGTCCGAGGGTATGAAATCGAGTGAGACCATTGATGGTGTTTTCGAAAGACTATGCTAGACGATGTGGTCGTTGCTACCCCAAGAGTCTATAGGACCTTCCATGGGATGAAGAGATAAGACAGGTCATGTTCAGAAGCGCTTTGTTCGTTCGTCCGTAATTGACTTTCCTTTGGGTCGGAGGTCCCGTGGTGGCCTAAAGTGATCCATGACGCTGGCTATATTCGCCACCATCGGCGAATCCAACCACAGGATGCTAGCAAGTGACAGTTTGCCCCCCTCGACTTTGGCTTCACTGCTCACGCGTCTCTATGGAGCCACTGAGTTACACAACGTTTCTATGGGTGGCCACGAATCAGTGATGACATTAGTTAATATTCATTCTCATGCTCAATGATCTACTCGATATCCATAACTGCACACATGCCCTCCTTTCTTGTAGTTTGCCTTTGCCTACAGCCACTAGAGGATAATGTTCAGGAATGTCCGAATGGTAGCCTCATGTTCTGGAGAGATGAAACCGTATTGGCAAGGGGAGTTCTGCTTCAGGATTAGGTCTCGAGTAGCCGAATTGGCTTGAAGACCGTGATCCAAGCACAAAACACCATTTCCCGGATAGGAACGACGACTCCAGGCAATCAAACCGTTGCAACTGCACCGACCACACTTGGGAAGCAATTGACCGAACGGCAAGGAGATCCCTCTTCCCACGGGGTAGGAAGGAAGTACCAGTGATCCAGCAGACACCGGCCCACTCGTTACCGAGGGCACACCTGCCAATTTATCATTAGCGGGGGTAGCTGGAGGTTGGAGTTGGGCATGGACGTACCGATTGCTATACCATTGTTGTCCTCCTCGGGGTCACCCCGTTGTATCCCTATGTTGTTGGTCATCGATGCTTCCTGGCCTGTCTTAACAATGCGTGTCTCTGCCACTTCTCCCTGGCCATTCTTCACGAGCCGTGCCGGTTCTCCTTTCCGAGTCAACATACTCATATTTTCTGATGCCCCTTCCTCTGCCTGCAAACTTCGTCAATTCCATCGTTGACCCACTCTCCAAAAACAGACGGCAACTGGGATTCACCGAAAGTTCGTCATCATCTCCATGAGCGCTCACTCGTTTCAGGTCTGCACTCGACGATGCTTCGCGCTTTGGAAAACGTAGATGGACAGGTATCTCAAGACCAAGAGCACCAAGTTGCTCGGCTTCGACGCGGAGCGGAATTTCACCCAAATCAACTTGAAGGGCGTGACCGCGGATGTCCTCCCGAACAGTAGACACAAGCACAACATCCTCGATACTCATCTGCCGAGCCTCGGATAGGGAGAGAGGCGTCGTTCTTTCGCACAATGCAGATAACGCAGGAATCACCCAGTCGTCAACTGAATAAGTGCGCGCAAGTAGGAGACGATCGTGAGGCGTCGGAGGCTTGATTGAGCCAAGTGCTAGCCTGCGGATCGAGGCAAAGCCCCAACGAGTTGAGAGGTGAAGCACAGATTTCCACTCTTCATAGGAGAAGTGATTTTCTTCGAAATCCCTACACGCAGAGATGCCTCAATAAGCAAGCTGATAAATGATGGTCCAGAAAAGTTTACTCGGGATATAAGATGGAAAGGAAGGCATCAAAGTCTTTGCGTTCGATGTCTCCGAGTGATATGATGGTAGGAAGGGGCTCGTGGTCACGGATGTCGAGTTGGGCGAATCGGGTGGAGAAGTATGTCGAGTCACGAGAGAAGAAATATCGATGGATGCAATACAGCATGTTATCAACCTATACACAGTCTAGCCAATGAACCTGATCGCATATCACTTTCATGACTGAATATCTCGCACCAAAAAAATGACGTTCCCATCTTTGAAGAAGTATTTGTTGTGTCGCATGAATGAACCATCATGGTCGGCAGCATTAGTCCCCGAGTATATAGTAGTCGATGTCGATGTTCGCTCAACTACTTTGGAAGCCCTCTGTGTGGGCTGTGAGTCGGCCATACGGGGAGCACCCTGGTCATTCAGGGAGGCCTCCGATTTGTCAGAGAGAATGGAATCGACGGAGATAACTGAGGGTGTTTTCGAAAGATTCGGCGAGATGATGTGCTCATCGCCACTCCAAGAGACCATATGAGTTGCCATGAGATGAAGAGATATAAGAGGACACGCGTTCAGGGTGATTTGTTCCAATCAACCCTCAGGCCTCAGGCCTCAAGGCTTTTCCCTATTTTGGGTCGGAGGTTCGGAGCGCCCGCAACAAGGGCGAGTTGTGGATTCGCGGCTCGCGGACGTTGGTGCCTCGGCCCGGGAATCCTCTCCAGCCTATCCACTATCCAGATCAAAGCTGCCATCGCAGCGGCCGAAGAACGCCCCGCCTCCTCGAACCTCCTCCCCAATCTCCGTGTCTTCCACCTCTTCCGTCCTACCATCCCATCGCCGGTCCTCTCCAGATCAACAAGCAGGGAGAGGCGGCCTCTTTGAGCGGTGCATCCTTGTCTATGAGGGCGACGGCGAGAAGGGTGTTGATGAAGGTTAAGAGGGGCTTTAAGGAAGTCAAGGTGATGTTGTCGCCTCCACCACCTCGTCGTCATCACCATCACCATCAGCAGAAGCACACTCACAGTCCCAACCGCCACTCTGACGAGTCAGAGAGCTTGGCCAACATCCATCAACACGCCCAAGCCGGGGAATAGCCTTCCCGAAATGTTGTACAAAGATGGCATGTGGCGGGACAACCTTGACGTAAATGAGCCCTGTCACGAAAAGCCTAGCCAGGCGATACTAGCATGGCGGCGCACCATGTAGGCAGGCACGAAGATCGCTGGGTTCTGCTGCAGAAACTCGGAGGCACAAGGCCTGAGCGCGTCAGCCTGGAGCCGACCTTGACACCACGACGTCGACTCAGGTCTTGTGTCCCCGTATGTCCCTACTTCCCGCTCCCGCCCATGCTTGGCAGCCTTGGGCGCCACACTTTGAGGCCGTGGCGTTGTCTTGTCCCTTGCGGTGGATCGATGGAATACCTGTGGAGAAAGCGCGCCGATGGGAGGAAGAAGATCGTCTAGCCCGTGAGGCGGAGGGCAAGAAAATAGGCCGGCGCCAGGGGGACCTAGATGGCGACCAGTTGATGTACGTTCAGGATGAGAAGGATGAAGTGAGTGCTCTCACTGACCCGCTTTCTTTCCATGTCCTGATAGGTCTCGAGCTCTGTCCTCTTAAGTGAGTGGGTGTCCCTCGATGCCTCACTTTCTTTTTGCGCCCTGACTGGCGCCTTGCCCACGGTTGGGTCCACACTGCTCGACTCCCACCGACTCCCCAACGAGCGGAACCGCACGACGTCTCCCCACACCTAATGCAATGCAACTGCAAGTTTGACCTCACTCTCCGTTGAGCGTCTTCCGCGCGTTATCGAGGAAGAAAATTACCAGTGTGGGCAGTTTCCAGAGGGAAGTCCTAGTTGCATCCCTCCCAAATGCCATCCTAGACTTATAGATTATACTTGGCAGCCGAAATGGGCATCCAGGTCTCAAGGCAAACTTGAAAGCTGTTCAAGCCAATCTCTTCATGCTCGACAAGTTCATCTTCTTTGTCTCAAAACAACCTGTGTTGACCGAAATCTCGGACATCCATCAAGTTGTATTTTTTTTTTCCATGTCAGCGCTGGTATTGCCACTGTGCCCATGTTCGACATGCAGATCATTACGAAACACAGGCCTGAATACATGTTCATGTCGATCAACAAGGAAGAAGATGAACTCACAGACACGTTCTGAAGGACGAGATGGTGCTGGACGGAGATCTACTAGTTGCCGTGGCAGGAGATGACTTGGACGAGGATATGCAGAGTGTCGCTAGCAACAACCTCGTCAGTTGTGAGGCAGAGGCTGGTGAGACTCAGCCTGGGCAGATGATGGTGCTTGTGATGGGGATCGTACGAGGTACGGTGCTTATAGACACATAAAAGTAAAATTTAAAAGAATGTTTTATATGAAGTATACTTAGTAATGCGATGTAAATGTAATGGATAGGCAGCAGGGGTACAGCCTGCACAAGCATTGGAGAGTGTCGAAACCAGTCTGGGATGGCGGCTACTAGAATCAAAGAGACACCTCAGGATGCTACCAAGTGACAGTTTGCCCCCTTCGACTTTGGCTTCACTGCTCACGCGGCTCTATGGAGCCACTGAGTTACACAACGATTCTACGGGTGCCAATGAGGACCATGAATCAGCGATGAGATTAGTTAATATTCATTCTCATGCTCAAATGATCTACTCGATATCCGTAACTGCATACATGACCTCCTTTCCCGTATTTGTCTTTGCCTACAGCCACTAGAAGATAGTGTTCGGGCCTTAAATGGACGTACCTAAGCAAGGAATGCCCGAATGGCGGCCTCATGCTCTGGAGAGGTGAAACCGTATCGGAAACTGGAGGAGTCGTTGGGGATGACCAGGTCTCGAGTAACCGAATTGGTTTGAAGACCGTGGTCCAAGCACAAAGCACCATTTTCATTCGGATTGGAACGACAACTCCAGGCGATCAAACCGTTGCAACTGCACAAGTAACACTTAGGAAGCAATTGGCCGAACGGCAAGGAGATCCCTCTTCCCACGGGGTAGGAAGGAAGTACCAGTGATCCAGCAGACACCGGCCCACTCGTTACGGGAGGCACACCTGCCAGTCTCTCATTAGCGGGGGTAGCTGGAGGTTTGGAGTCGGGCATGAACATACCGATTGCTACACCGTTGTTGTCCTCCTCGGGGTCACCCCGTTGTATCCCTATGTTATTGATCATCGATGCTTCCTTGCCTGTCTTAACAATGCGCGTCTCTCCCACTTCTCCGTTCTTCACAAGCCGTGCCAGTTCTCCATTTAACACGCCCATATTTTCTGATGCCCCTTCCTCTGCCTGCAAAGTTTGTCAATTCCACCGTCGACCGACCCTCCAAAACGGGCGGCAACTGGGACTCACTGAATGTTCGTCATCACCTTCATGAGTGCTCACTCGTTTCAGGTCCGCACTCGACGATTCTTCGCGCTTTGGAAAAACGTAGATGGACAGGTATCTCAAGACCAAGAGCACCAAGTTGCTCGGCTTCGACGCGGAGCGGAATTTCACCCAAATCAACTTGAAGGGCGTGACCGCGGATATCCTCCCGAACAGTGGACACAAGCACCACATCCTCGATACTCATCTTCCGAGCCTCGGATAGGGAGAGAGGTGTCGTTCTTTCGCACAACGCGGATAACGCAGGAATCACCCAGTCGTCAACTGAATAAGTGCGCGCAAGTAGGAGACGATCGTGAGGCGTCGGAGGCTTGATTGAGCCAAGTGCTAGCCTGCGGATCGAGGCAAAGCCCCAACGGGTAGAGAGGTGAAGCACAGATTTCCACTCTTCATACGAGAAGTGATTTTCTTGGAAATCTCTACCCGCAGATACGCATCGATAAGCAAGCTGATAAACGATGGCCTAGAAAGCTCACTCGGGATATAAGATGGAAAGGAAGGCATCAAAGTCTTTGCATTCGATGTCTCCGAGTGATATAATGGTAGGAAGGGGCTCATGGTCACGGATGTCGAGTTGAGTGAATCGGGGTGGAGAAGTATGTCGAGTCACGAGAGAAGAAATATCGGTGGACACAATACAGGACGTTATCAACCTATACGCAGTCTAACCAATGAATCCGATCGCATATCACTTTCATGACTGGACACCTCGCACCAAAAATGTGACGTTCCCATCTTTGAAGAAGTATTTGTTGTGTCGCATGAATGAACCACCATGGTCGGCAGCATCAGACCCTGGGTACATAGTAGTCGATGTCGATGTCCGCTCAACTACTTTGGAAACCATATGTCTGGGCTGTGACTCGGCCATACAGGGAGCACCCTGGTCACTCGGGGAGGCCTCCGATTTGTCAAAGAGGATGGAATCGACGGAGATAACTGAGGGAGTTTTCGAAAGATTCGGCGAGACGATGTGCTCGTCGCCATTCCAAGAGACTATGCGAGTTGCCATGAGATGAAGAGAGGTAAGAGGAGAGTGATTTGTTCCCGTGCCGCGTCCTACCAATGCTTTCCCCTATTTTGGGTCGGAGGTTCGGAGCGCCCGCAACTAGGGCGTAGGGCGAGTTGTGGTAGGGATTCGGTTGGTGCCTCGGAATCCTATCATCAGGCACAAGTCACAGTTGCAGTTTACTTCTTTCGACTCCAAAGAATGCCTCAGTTGCACGACAATACGTCATGACTCACGAATATTATTGGGACCTACTATGGGCATATTGCTCTGAGATGTTCGTCCCATGCAACCAAAGAAAAGTTGAACAAGAGCTGACTGGTTTTTTTCTGGACGGGCTTCCAGGTGGCGATATAGCCCAATCGTCAATGTCTGACGCAGACCCCGGAACCTCTTTGGCCATTTTTTCTTCCAAGTTTACGGTTTTTTTGGCGCAACATAGGTCGTTACTAGTAGCCATTCTGCTTCGAGCCACCCTCGCTGCCTCGGCCTCCTCTTTGTTCTCCTCTCGGCCATGCGTTCATTTCTTTCACCAGATCTCGAATTTCGACGTTAGCCACGAATCTCGGTATTCCCGTCCATCATTTCACCGATGAGCTATTTCGGCCCAGCCTCTTAGATTCTCTGTTTTGGGCTTTGACTTATTTTTCCACCGACTCTAGCTGTCGAATTTTTCGCACTTATCATAGCTGGACTTGGCATCTTTCTTTGCCTGCCGATTCGTTTATCCATCATCCCGTCGTACCTCCACCAATAGGGCACGGGGTGGCGCCAAACACTTCTCGCGTCTGCCAGCGGATATTCCCTTCAAGTCCGTAACACATCATGACTGCTTAGTACGCTTAGTTCCCAGAGGATATCATAATTAGTCGCCGTGCGCCATAAGAAAGCTAAAGCGTGCATGTTGAATCGCCCCTCTTAGGACCTATGAGTCATTGAGGAACCCTTGGACTTCCTGTGAGGAGCAGAACGACTAAAAGCACAGATTGGAGAGTATCTTCCCGAAGAAAGATAGGTGCAAAATGTTTCACGGAGTATGACGTCCGGTGTGTTATCGATTCCGTGCGCGGTCGCGGGAAGTCTATGCCAACTCTCTGCCTAATCTGTCAGTGAATAACGCTGGTCTCACCTAATTCTGCTTGAAACAACAGTTCCATTCGACTACGTACATTTGTTGTGTCACCCGTCGAAGAAAGGGACCGGTGATCTGACACTCCTTTCAGAATACAGATGTTTCAGATTCCCGCGAT
>Ga0307510_10012069_pt1 | contig 10243 bp, 9 predicted proteins | sample 12_EM_MG_FD_207224 | JGI IMG/M metagenome (GOLD analysis project Ga0307510, IMG submission 207224) | Populus trichocarpa ectomycorrhiza microbial communities from riparian zone in the Pacific Northwest, United States - 12_EM | ecosystem: Host-associated > Plants > Roots > Unclassified | place...
TGGCCCCCGTTATCCTACGTGGCTGCGGGGGAATCTCTCGGTTCCGAAAGAATCTTTGCTACCTCTTGATGCCCGTTCCGGATGGCCCACGTGAGCGGCGTCCAGCCATAAACGGTGTCCGCCTGGTCAGGATTGACGTCCTTCCGTTCTAAAAGCATCTTTGCTATCCTTTCATGCCCCTTCGCAGCTGCCCACAAGAGCGGCGTCAGGCTGTAGGAGGCGTCTGTCTCGTTGGGATTGACGTCCTTCCGTTCCAAAAGCATCTTCACTACCCTTTCATGCCCCTTCATAGCCGCCCACACGAGCGGCGTCTCGTGGGAGGCGTCCGCCCGGTTAGGATTGACGTCCCCTCGTTCCAAAAGCATTTTTACTATCATTTCATGTCCCTTCTTGACCGCACACGTGAGTGGTGTCCGGCCATATTTGGTGTCCGCCTGGTCAGGATCGACGTCCCCTCGTTCCAAAAGCATTTTTACTATCCTTTCATGCCCATTCTCGGCCGCATACAGGAGCAGCGTCCGGCCATAAAACGTGCCTGCCTGGTCGGGGTTGACGTCGTTCCGTTCCAAAAGCATCTTTACTACCCCCTCATAGCCACTCTCTGCCGCCCAGGAGAGTGGTATCCGGCCATATTTGCTATCTGCCTGGTCGGGGTTGACGTCCTCTCGTTCTAAAAGCATCTTTACTACCCGCTTGCACCCGCTCATAGCCGCCCACGAGAGCAGCGTGTGGCCATTTTCGGTTTCTACCGGATTGGGATTGACGTCCTTTTGTTCCAAAAGCATCTTTACTACCCGCTCATGCCCACTCTTAGTCGCCCACGAGAGTGGCGTCCAGCAGTATTTGGCGTCTGCCTGGTTGGGGTTGACGTCCTCTTGTTGCAAAAGCATCTTTACTACCCCCTCATGCCCCCCTTTAGCTGCTAACGTGAGGGGTGTCCAGCCATAATTGGTGTCTGCCTGGTTGGGGTTGACTTCCTCCTGTTCCAGAAGCATCTTTACTACTCCCTCATGTCCTTTCTCAGCCGCCCACCCGAGTGGCGTCCTGCCATATTTAGTATCTGCCTGGTCGGGATTGACGTCCACTCGGTCCAAAAGCATCTTGACTATCACCTCATCCCCCTTCACAGCGGCCAACAAGAGTGGTGTGCGGCCATGATAGGTGTCTGCCTGGTCGGGATTGACGTCTTCTCGTTCTAAAAGCATCTTGACCACCCCCTCATGCCCGTTTTCAGCTGCCCACGAGAGTGGTGTCTGGTCATATGTAGTGTCTGACTGGTTAGGATTGACGTCCTCTCGTTCTAAAAGCATCTTGACCATCCCCTCATACCCGTCCCCTGCCGCCCACGAGAGTGGTGTGCGGCCCGATCTGCCGTCTGCCTGGTTGTGATTCACATCCTCTCGTCTCAAAAGCATCTTTGCAACCCCTTCATGCCCCTTCCTAACTGCCCATGAGAGCGGTGTCCCCCCAGATTTGGTGTCCGACTGGTTGGGATTGATGTCCTCTCGTCCCAAAAGCATCTTTACTACTCGCTCATTCCCGCTCATAGCCGCCCACGAGAGGGGGGTGTGGCCATTTTCTGAGTCTACTTGATTGGGACTGACGCTCTCTCGCTCTAAAAGCATCTTTACTACCCCAGCATGCCCCTTCCGAGCCGCCCCCGAGAGGGGTGTCCGTCCATATCCGGTTTCCGACGGGTTGGGATTGACGTCCTCCCGTCCCAAAAGCATCTTGACCACTCCCTCATGCCCGTTCTCAGCCGCCCACGAGAGTGGTGTCTGGCCATATGTGGTGTCTGCCTGGTCGGGATTCACATCCTCACGTTTCAAAAGCATCTCTACTACCCGCTCGTGCCCCTTCCCTGCCGCCCAAGAGAATGGTGTCCGGCCATATCTGGTGTCCGCCTTGTTGGGATGGACATCCTCTCGCTCCAAAAGCATCTTTACTACCCTTAAATACCCCTTCTCAGCGGCCCACGAGAGTGGTGCACGGCCAGATATGGTGTCTGCCTGGTCGGGATTGACGTCTTCCCTTTCCAGAAGAATCTTTACGACCCTTTCATGCCCCTTCCCCGCTGCCCACAAGAGTGGTGTGCGGCCAGATCTAGTGTCTGGCCAGTCAGGATTGATGTCTTCTCGTTCTAAAAGCATCTTTACTACGCCCTCATGCCCATTCTCAGCTGCCCACGAGAGTGGCGTCTGGCCAGATTTGGGGTCTGTCTGGTTAGGATTGACCTCCTTTCGTTTTAAAAGCATCATTACTACCTCCCCGCTCCCCTGCTTAACCGCCCACAAAAGTGGCGTCCGGCCATATTTGGCGTCCGCCTGGTTGGGATTAACGCCCTCTCGCTCCAAAAGCATCTTTACTACCCTGTTATGCCCTCTTATAGTTGCCCATATGAGGGCCGTGCTCCCCGTACAATCAGCTGCATTAACTCCCCACTCCTGTGCATCCAATCTGCTACAGTTATCCCTACAATCCCGAGGAAAGCTACCCCGTGGAGCCCTGTAAATCCCGTTGGCCCCATCGTCCCGCTGTAGTACGGTTCCTCAAATATCCTGTGATAATGTCGCAATAACAGTAGTTGAGCAGATATATGCTCATCAAATCTACCGAGAAGCCTTAGTGCAAGTATTTTGATACCCTCCGTCATCCCCTCTCTCGTATATCTCCCCCAATAGAGAGAAGCATATTCTAGAAAGGGCGCTATTGCCGGGGCCGAGCGGAGAGTTGGCGAAAGATCCCTGATACAGCAAAAATTCAGGTATGTCAAGCAAACTTCCGCAATTTCTGAGTGAGGACTATGGAATAGGGTGGGATCACGCAAGAGATGCTCTTGCAGAGTGAAGTGTACCAGTCGGACTGTGGATGAATTCGCCTCGATTGTGACAAGTCCTAGACAAGACGACACAACCGTCCGTAACGTGGGAATATTTTCCGGATCCAGATCCGCAGATCCAATCTCAACTCCCAGGGCATGACAGAGCTCGTCGGCTAGCAAGGGCCGTTCCGAATACAGCACCCACATCAGGACCTTCAATCCGAGTACTGATTTATATCCCTTTTGCGCCTTCAGCCGTGATAGAGTCGCCGTGTAAGCATCGCCAAGCCGACCGCCACGCGTCATCTCTCGAAGCTTCTTTCTTCTCTGGCGAATTGTCACCTCTCCCAGAATAGCGTCCATGTTTAGCGAAACTAGGAGGAATCTACGCAGAACTGTTCGTAAGTATAGATCAATGATGAAGTATGTGCTCCAAATGCTCCTACTCACATATCGGACATCTTGTCCAGAATAGTTCCCACAATATCCGCCCATAAATCGTTGTCCATCGCCTCTGGCTCCTCATCTCTGTCTAATTTCATCTCGAGATAATTCCTAATATCATCCGTCTTGGGGCTGATGGGTATCACAACTACCCCGGCGAAATATTTCTGAATGACTCCCTTGACATGGGGCCTCCCGGTGAGGAACACCCTCGTCCTAGGGGACTCCCGAACAATATCTCTTAGAGACCCGAGAAGCTCCGGCAGGTGCTTCGGCAAACATTCGTCCAAGGCATCGACACAGATAAAAACACGCGGCAGCGAAGCAATAGTAGCCCTCAACATCCCCATTAGGTCCCGAAGTCGCGGCCCTCGACCACCGAATTCCTTTTGCCCTTTTTGAAACGCCTCCCGTAGGTAATTTGGGATCCCCCCTCTACCTACAAGCTGCTTCAAAATAGCCCCCATGATGTTGGTGGATGTCTGTTCTTGGTGGGAAAGGAAGTCGCAGTACAAGCCCGCGACGGCGATAGATTCCTCCGCAGCCCGATCGCATAGACTGTCGATCACTAGGGAACTGGTGTTTCCAGAAGTCAGCGGTGTTCGCTTCTTCCAAAGGATCCCGCTACGTACCTCAGATATGTCTTGCCCACTCCCGGATTCCCGGAGCAAAACAAGACAGCCTTATCGGCTCCATCCTCACCACACCTCCATTCCCGAAACTCGCTCTTTTCCAAAACCCAGTCCCCAATACTGTCGAATCGGTCGGTCCGCACGCCCTGGTGTCTCTTATTTGGCTCTAGTGGAGAGAGCCAATGCATGATTTGTGCGTCCTCGTCCGACATATAGGTGTTGAAACTACCGCTGATATTTCCGCAGTTGGCGTTGCCGTCGCCGAAGCTGACCGAGTGCACATGTGAAGCTTGGGCCATGATATCCTATCCAAAATGCTGGTCGAAGGTAGAAGCGGTGGAGTGGTTTGTGCGGGTATCATGGAGTTTACAAACCTTCTATGACCAGAGCTGAAGAAAGCGGGGTGATGTGGCTCGCTGTGGCACAATTACTGCCCAATCAATTCCCTTTGGGCTAAGCTGCACAACCAATACCGCAAAAACTTGAATAATTGAACCGTGTGCTATGAAGTCCAGAATTTCCTTCTCTGGAACGGGGGGAAAAAAACACAGCAAAAACCCAGCCCCTTTCCCCCTTCCGAGACAGAAAAAAAAACAAAAATTTCTTGACCTTACCGAGAGAGGAAAGTCCAACGACATAGCACACGGTTCAATTATTCAAGTTTCTACGGTAGGTAAGCGCCTCACCAAGAGTTCCGCCAAGTCACTCTAGTTCAGCCCTCGGCGCTTAGCAAAGCTTATTTACCTTCTGTGGCTTTTCGAATGACAATGGTCGGAAGTGGCAGCTAGTAACTCCCCAAATATATGCTATCGCCCGGCGGAGCCTCATATCTGAATGAGATAAACCCTCACACGATAGCAAACAGCAGCCAGGCCCATCGAGTTTCCAGCCCGCCTCTCCACCTGCAAGGATTGTAGTCTCAGATCGGTTTATAGCTATACAGGTTTGACACAGAATTGGTTAATATCAATAATGTAGTAACCTAGATGCGATTATTCGTTACTCAAGTAAATCAGCGAACCTCACGTATTCAGTAAAAGCACTGGTGAGAATGTCCTTGCCTAATAATGCCTTTTGGTAGTGATCATATTCGCTAAGGGGTAGAATCAAGCGCCTTTAATTGATAGATAGCGGGTCTTCTGCGGGCAGTTGTCACCTTCTGTTGATGAAGTATCTGAGCTGGATCAAATGCCGCCGGAGGGATAAAACGAAGTATAGATCGGGTAGCTACATCTTGCACATGGTTCAATTGCCAGTGGTGTGGGCTCCGCAAAGTTACCCTATTCTATCATCCTTTTACATCCACTAAGCCCTCAATGAAGACATTCACCAAAGGCTAGACGAGAAATTCACGATGTTAGGGTTTTTCTCCAATCCTCCCACATAGAAATTTGGCCGACGCGAATCAGTTTAAAGTCCCACCTTCCCTCCTCTCCATTCCTTCTTCTCTTTCCTTCCCACCCACAGCTCTTCACTCTATTTCAATACAACTTCCTCCAACGACCGCAAACAACCCAACAAACACATTTCAAATCCTTCCTTTCAAAGTCATCCTCAACCAATCTTCAAAATGTTCCGCCTCCAGAATATTATCCTCCCCTTCTTTGTTTTCCTCACCACCGTTTTCGCCTCGGCCATCGTTACTCGCGATATCACCACAGTCGTCAACTCTCTTAACGCAGAGGGAAGCTCTATGTCAACCTTGACAACCCAAACCGGGGCTTTCACCAGTTCTAACTGCGCCGCTCTTGGCGGGCTTCTCACCCAAACCGTTCTTGTCGAGACCAATATCCAGCAGGCCGGCACCGATCTCGCAGCCCATTCTGGATCCTTTTCTGCCTTGGAGTGCGACCAGATCGAGGATGCGATCTCGGCCTTGCTCCCACCTCACGCGCTTGGGCTTTATCTAACTTCCTCCAAGGTTTATCCCTCGCTTCAATATTTTTTTTCGGAAATTGTGAACACGGACTGACTAATTGAGTACAGAAATCCGATTTCATTGCATGTGGTTTAGCCACTGCTGGAATCAAGACTCAAATGACCAATATGAGAACCAAGACCGCCACTATATTCACCAACCTTGGTCCTAAGGTTTCGGGTTCTTGCGCCGTTTCTATTATAACCTCTAATAATACTCTTCTATCCTACTGGGATTTGGCTATTGCGGGCTACTAGTGGTAAATTTCCCTAGAGATACCAATTGAGATACCCAAGCTAACTAACTCTGCCAGATGAACTAGAAAGAGACAGCATTCGGGGGGTTTAAATTGTTGTTTTCTTGTGATGGATATGGTCCTGTTTGGAATAGAAATAGTGTAACATTATTTTCCTACTTTTTCACTTGTATTTTTTTATCTTCTGTTCAGTCGATCATGTTCCTTGTGTTCACAATATAGGGTGGGGTCAGTAAATAAAAATACCCATTTACTATAAATCTGTAATACGCCTCATTGATGTGACACAGAAGTTCTCCTCGTGATGTGAAATTTAATCATTTTCACACATATCCACAACCTTGCGGTGGATATTGTGAGAGATGTAGAGTGCGGTAATGCCCAGTCGATGGGCCGCAATCTGCTGATACATGTGACTGGGCTGTGAGGTGACGGTAAGATGGCAGTGATAGTGACGGCTGGGTTATCTGACAGTGTTAACATGAATATTTCCCTTGCGGGTAATCATCGCGAAACACTTCAGTGGGGGGAATTTGTGTAGCGGGATGGGGGGGGGGTCCGAGATTAGGTCCGGGGAGGGGAATCCTGACACCGCGGATCTACCTCAAGTCATAATCCACTCTAAAGCCCACAAACACACCCCTCCCACGGTGTGCTATAGTCGTGATCGTGAACATATAAGTACATATGAGCCGTGTTCCGCACCATATCCGCTCTCGAGGGATCACCAAACTTAATATTTCCTCGTGCTATGTTGGCCGCGATTATACTGTACTTAAAAGGAATTACGGAGGGTCCGTTGATCAGCGCTCTATTTTGTGGTCCCACGATATGTACACCAATACACGTAATATTTTCTTCATTCCAAATTCTTAAACAACAGCACTGCCGCTTATAAATACTACCCGCACGGATGGGTAGTTGGCACCTGTCTCTTTGTATCCTTCACCGGTGTATGGAATGCAATTGTCCGGATACGAGGCGGTATTCGGTTCTGTCGATTGAGCTTAATTTACATGTAAGGCTTGTCACATTGGATGAAATCTGCACCCCTGCCTTATCCGTTAAAATTCTAACCATTTGAGATTCTGTAATGTAATAAATCGTTAGGCATAAAAAGGGATTGAAAAAACCCTCCCTGCACTTCTTTCCCCCGACCGCATTCTAGTCAACGCGCACAAGCACAGCATAGCCCGCTCCCGGAAATTCCCCACCGCCGCAATGTTTTCCTCCTCCCTCCGCACGGCTACACTCTTCTTTATCACCCCCTCTTTCACCAGCCCAGCCTTCACCCGCCTGTCCAGCTCCACTAACACCAAGGATGTCACCGCCAACCTCACCCCAGGTGAGAAGCCCAGCAAACTTGCAGAGTTCATCCCGGCCCCGGGTTCCGCCACCTAGGCCCAGACTCTCTCAATCTTGCCACGGGGACAAACCGGAAAATGACCCCCGCCTTCCCACCCACAAAACCCCGTAAGAACTCGCCTCCAGTCGTTCCCTAATCGCCAGGGTCATGGCGGGGACAGTCCTCCCCGACCGCGCGAAATCCCAAATCGCATGCTCGGATCATCTGCGAAGAGCACCTCCCCCCCCACTCTCGGCGACGAGAACAACGCCGTGGCGCTAACCCGCTGGTTCCTAGATAAGCCCTATTGTTCCTGGGAGCAGAAGAAGAATTAGTATGAGTTTGCGTCTTGGGGGACGGTTGCGTTTGGCGTTTATAGCGCCCATGAGAGAAGTATACCCAGAGGTTTCTGGCAATCGACATGATCGGTGCGCATCCGTGTTATAACTGCCGGGTTTTGAGAAATAGGGTTGGCGGCACGTTCATTTTTAGGGATAATCTTGTGGAGAGGAGGATTCTCGGGAAGCGGGGGACGTAAGTCTCTTACGGCCCGTTGGATTCGGATTTGAGGATGGCGGTGGTGATGCCCTGGGAAAGGTTGTACCGTTGCGATCTGCATTTGTTGTTGTTGTTTCTTTGTTTTTTTTGCGGCTGACTTTATCCTGGGATGCGGGGTGTTATGTGATTGGGTGGTTTGGGATTATCATTGTTCCGAGCCGTGGTTCCCATTCTAAAATCTACCGGAAAATCAATTAGCCGAGGAGCGTTGACCTGTCGATTCACTTCCTTCGCGAAGCTTACCTAAATTTTAAAACTTTAAATGAACACCACAAGCACTGCCCGTCACCCTCCGCCATCCGGAGTTACCCGGCAAATTGCACCATCCGCAGGACCTTCAGTCCCCGCCCATCCGGCTCGGGCAGCCATCCGGGCGGACGCCAACATACCCGCCCATCCCGTCCGGACCCGAACACAGACTGACTGGACGCTTCGGTTCTCTGACTCAGACAAGATAAAGAGGGTCAAGATGTGAACGAGTAGGGGGTGATGATGTTTGAACAGGGCGATAATGAAGATCTAGTAGGTTTTATATCATGATAGCAGGGCGACAAAAACATGACAAGAAAAACTTTTCCCTCACAATGTCATGATCTATATAGGCTACTGGTGGTCGGCGACAGGAGGGTCCCAGATGTTGTTAGTGAAATGACGCAAAAAACAGGAAAATAATGTATGCAAGATAGAAACGAAATTAAATATGAATCAACTGCTGCGGTTACATGCTTCAACAATGCAAAGTACTACACTTATTCCACTATCCACCACTTCCAAACGAGCAGATAGCTGTTGCTTGCTCTGAAGAGTTCCATATCTCATATTGTTTGAAACCAGATCTCAGATAGCCGGGTTCTGGATATCTGTGCTAAACTTGTTTGATAAAATCCATTAGCGCCCTAAGTACACCTCACTAGGAAGCCTATCGCCACCTCAAGGGGGGGCTTCTGTGCATTTACACGGGTAAAACGCTCAAACCCTATTCGCTCCCCACCTCTTCGTCCGTTCATGATCTGACCCATCCTATCTGAACAAGGGGGGAAATCGGTCTCAAAAACGCACTCTCCACCACCCTTCATATTGGTGAGAACTGCCTGGCGGAAATGCCAACGGAAAAGCTGATCGACCGGCCGAAGTGGATCACCAAGGAGGCGCTGATCAGGCTGTTGGCCGACAATTCCATAGCTGCTAGCCAGAGGACAAAAACAGACGATCTTGTGGCTATCCTAAAACCGTATTAGCTACTAACACCACAAACACTTCAAGCCTGGGCTACTAGGCGCACATCTGGATTGATTGAGAAATCATTGGAGTCAAATAATGCGTGAATATCGCCACCGATTAATATCCCATTCCGCACGGAGTTAATGGATCCATCTGACTCAGAGGCGGGCGGAGCGGTGATCCAGCGACCGTAGTTACAATCATTCCAATGCTTCTCGTATGCTAAAGGAAATATCTGAGTATCATCCAAGGTGCTCCAGAAACTAGCACCATCTATTACTCCTGGCCTGCCTGTTATAACACATCGCCGGTCTCTATCGCGTATAGAGTAACAAAACGCTTGAACCCTTGTTCCGGACGGCAAGGAAAGAGTACGAAGTATCATAGAGGGACTTCATTCGTGACGGTGATGGGACCTATCCCCTCAGCTGTCAGCCGCTAACGTACCCAAATACCCCTCCCCCCAACAACCCCGGAGAGCAAGAGTATAGTTTAAAATTTTAAGAAATCGGTAACAAGGCAAATAAAGAAAAGGTTTATTTAGAATGAAAACTAATAAAAAATTTCTCTCATGTGATGGTTGAATCTTAGAGAGGATAGTCGGGCTGGAGTGGATTAAGGATCCCAAATGGGCAACTTGGTATCCCATGGGATAGTGGGTGAGTGATGGGCGATAGCCGAAGCGCAAGGGTGACCTACCATTAGTGTCAATGTAGTAATTCCCCAGTCGGAGCGGTTGCCTATCCCTCTCAACCCATCTCTGGACTGTAGATGACGGGCGAGGACTGCAGATGACGGACGAGGAGTGCAGGTACGATTCGGGAGTTACCGATACGTCGAGGACTGTGGGGCCCTACGGTCACCCTCTTGAACGATAGTCTTTCCCAAAGGACAGAGGCTCTTGCCCTACAGCTTGAGACGGACCCCCGGGACGCCCGGGACTGCAGTCCTGGCGGTGCCTAAAGGGCGGACGGGACGCTTGGGCACTCTGTCGCTGGTTCTCGTCTTCTAGGACGAAATTATTGGTAAAGATACAGAGAATCTCCAC
>Ga0307510_10012070_pt1 | contig 10242 bp, 8 predicted proteins | sample 12_EM_MG_FD_207224 | JGI IMG/M metagenome (GOLD analysis project Ga0307510, IMG submission 207224) | Populus trichocarpa ectomycorrhiza microbial communities from riparian zone in the Pacific Northwest, United States - 12_EM | ecosystem: Host-associated > Plants > Roots > Unclassified | place...
TTGCTGCTTTCATCCTCTACCTACACTCGAAATACAAAAGGGGGGCTTTAATAGTTTTTTGATCGTCTGGGCCTATGTGAGTTGCGTGGGCGGGTCGTTTACCATGAGAATTACTGTGTACTGGGCGGCAGGATGAGGGCGCGAATGACCTGGATAGTAGTGAGCATTACAAACCGCCCTTTTGCGTCGGAGTGCCTCTACTCGCCCAAGCGTAACTCAAGCGCAAGAGCTCGAGTTGGTGGCGGTGGCTTGAACGTCATCGCGTCATCCACAAAAAAAAAACTTCGATTCACTTGCCAAATCCGGACGATAATGGCATGGTACCCGGGCCAAGTGCGACCCCCCGTCAAGTGGCATGCTCCCTATTGCCTGGATCCATACATGCTTGCAGAACTGCCGTTTCTGCTCCGCGGTCGATAATGTGGCGAGCGGTTCGGCTCGTTGTCTATCTTTAGCTCCTTGGAGTCTCTTTGGCTAGGGGATACAGTAGGTGGTCGCCCACACCCACTGGCGGCGGCAGGCGTCTTTCGGCATCGTAGCCTAGCGCCCTTGATTGCGTGCATCCCGCTTTGTTCTTCGATTTACTCTCCGGCGTGGGCGCGCCACTTTGACACACCACAATCGGCGGGCGGTGCTTGTCTTTCTTTGGAACAACCGAACGTTCATAATTCTTCGAACTCAGCATTGATGCATTGTCGTGTGTCTTGGCTCACTCCTCTCCCTTTGGGTTCAAGCGACACAGCGACTCCGAGATTCTCGCTTTGGTTTAATCACCGTCCCAGCAACAAAAGCATGGGTTATTTGCCGAGGAATGGGGTGTCCACATAAATCTGATATTGCGTGGGTTGCCTCTGCTCCCCCTTCCTTCCCCCGGACGCTTTTTCTTGGTTCCTTCCTTCCCTCCGATCTCTTTGACCTGTATTCAGTCGCTCGTTTCTATCGCTCGTGGATCATAGTTTTCCATCACATCTTTCTTTTCAAAGAGCACCTATTTTCATATGTCACCAGAGAGGACACATAAAGAGACGGTGAGCGCTGCGGTTTCCCCTCACTGGGGACATTGCCCCTCACAGATAGGTGGGATGTGCAGCCTTCAAAGTCGGCCAACTCGTCTGCGATATGCGACATTTGTGGCAAGAGGCTGGCACGCCAGTCTGACATGCCCCGGCACAAACGTCTCCACGACCCCAAGCCTGATCGATGGTGAGGAAAGATTGGTCCGCATTGTCGAGTGGTGTCGCGCCCGCCGCTAAAGGTTCATTCTGTAGGATGCATTGGTGTCCAGAACCAGGCTGCGATTACGGGAGCATGCAGCGTTCAAACCTAAGGAATCACATTCGAAAGCAGTGAGTGATCGTCCTCCCCCACTCCACCCACATTTAATTGTCCCCTTGGGCATGCGCTTGACCGCTCATCCTTGCATGTAGCACCGGACAGCGGCTTCACTGCGAGGACGACGAGGCCTGCAATTATGCTACTTTTGACAAAAGTGCATTGCTACGTCACCGGCAGAGAAGGCACGGCTACCAGACGAAGCCGACAGCCTCAAAGGACAGGCGTATGAAGGTGACCGAGAACAGGGTGACCACGCGGAAACCGGACAATCCAAGCATTGTCAAGTCTTCGTCTTCGCCTTCCGATCCTGTTGTAGATTCGCGCTGTCCATGTCTCTCGTCATCCCTATCGAACCGCCGGACGCATGGCGCCGATGACGAGAGGGATATATGGCAAGAGAATCTCGCTCCTCCTCAGGAAATTGTGACAGAGCAAGCGGTCGAGCCGATCGAGCGGACGCCCGATGAACACGTCACGTCTCGGTTTCCGGTCTCTTTTGCGCGTACCCGCCTTCCCCATCCCACCGTAAATGGTGCGCCACCAGCTTCCAAGCCTCGTCGACGTTGCACGTGCAACCTGCGTCCGAATTCAGTGCTGGCACCTTATTCAAACGGCACCGGGCCAGACGTCGCTTCGCGATCCCATCGGGGAGTCAAGTTCAAAGAAGGTTTCGTGTATAGGCGCGTGAGCTGCCTGGTCAAGGAAGCCGTTTTTCTGGCCACATGCTAGACCATCGCCAACTGCAAGCCGTCAATCATCGCCTGATAATCTAGGACTGGAGTGGATCATTTTTTTTATTTCTGTGCAATACCAGCGAATGACATTGAAGTGGATTGTACTGTACCGTTCAGTTAATAAAGCTTAGCTCGGTATCGGTATGGGTTGACGTTGATGAAGTTCGGTGGATGTAATTCTACATTGTATGTAAGAGTCACGTCACATGGTGTGTGACCGAGCGCGAAAAATCAAAATTGCGGTGCGCGAGACGTGACAACGAAGACCAACTTCGGCTCGGATCGAATCGAGCTGCAGTCGCTGGCACACGCACTGCCTCAGGGAAGCGCTTTACTTCCGAACCGAGAGATACTCGGACGCTCAACCATCTTCCCCTCTTCTCATCACCTCTCGACAGCACCCTGACAGGTGAAGCTCATTTCCCCCATGGCTCCTTTCAACTACCTGTCACCTTCAAAATCCCGAGGCTTTCATGCTCGGGCTATCCTCGGTCCCAAGTTGCACGACCGACTACCGGATGTGAAGGTCCTCATAGTAGGGGCCGGTGGTATCGGTTGCGAACTTCGTACGCCTATTCAGTTTTAACACCGCATGGTCTTCCTCACGACGAGCGATTCCGGCTCTTTGCAGTCAAGAACGTCGTGCTTGCCGGATTCGGTCACATTACCTTGCTCGATCTCGACACCATCGACCTTTCTAACCTGAATCGTCAATTTCTGTTCCGAAAGAAGGACGTGAAGCAAAGTAAAGCTCTGGTACGTCGTTTCGCCCAGTGCTCCTTCGTTTGCACCCCGATCCCATCGCGTTTCCGCGTTTGCTTCAGGTGGCAGCGCGCACAGCATCCGCATTTAACCCTAACGTTCACATCACGCCCATTCACGGAAACATCAAGGACACGCGGTTTGACTTGGCATGGTTCAAAGGCTTTGACATCGTTTTGAACGCACTAGACAATTTGGGTACGTCGTACGTCCGTAGCGTTCTTTGGGGAAATTCACGCCACTCGCCCGTCAGACGCTCGACGACACGTGAATAAAATGTGCATGGCCGGAAACATCCCCCTCGTAGAATCTGGCACAGCCGGCTATCTTGGCCAAGTCCAACCTTTGTTGAAGGTATGCACGCTAGAACCGAACTTGAATCGTCCATCATCACCCCAATGTTTGCGCTGGCAGGATCGTACCGAATGCTTTGATTGCATTCCTAAACCGACACCCAAGACCTTCCCCGTATGCACCATTCGATCTACGCCTACCCAACCCATACACTGCATCGTTTGGGCAAAAAGCTACTTGATGCCGTAAGCACCTCAACCTCAGCACTTCTTCTGGACGAACTTATCTAGGCGGGTTCAACCGGACTGTCCCTATTTAGGCAGCTCTTTGGTGAAGACGAGGACTCGATAGATGAATTGGACGAGGCCGAAAAGCAGGGCGAAAACGGTGAGCTGACCCATGACCTCTCCATCTCTCTCAATCCTCCGTGACATTGACTCGGAAACCCCATACTTCTCCCAGCCCAAGAAATTGAAAATTTGCGGAGGGAGGCGCAGGCATTCAAATCCGTCCGAGCAGCGTTGCGCTCCAAGGACTCGAGTTCCAATGCCGCGAAAATGGTGTTTCAGAAGGTACAGTGCTTTAATACGGCCTTATTGTCCGGGGCGGTGTGGCAATCGTATGTCCCACTCAGGTATTCCACAATGACATTCGCAACCTCCTCTCCATGGAAGATATGTGGCGCTTCAGAGATAAACCAGTGCCATTAGACTTCGACCTCATTCAAAGCGATCAATTCGTCTTGCGTGGACAAGCGGTCAGCGCTGTTGACCCTTCTTCCACTGATGGCATTCAACGCCCTGTGAACGGGGATAGTAGCATCGACATGCGCCTAAATGGAAGTATTGCCAACCGGAAGAGTAGTAGCGCAAGCTCAACCCCGAAAGAGCCCGCAGCCAAGTCCAGTTATGGGTTGAAAGACCAGCGATCCCTGTCGCTTCACGAGAATTTAGCCTTGTTTGTCTCAAGGTTGGCATCCTCCCTCTTTCCCCCTCGAGTTGTGCATTTATGTAACCTATTCAAAGCTCGGAGCGTCTCTCAGCGCGCCTCATGTTGGGAAAGGAGGAGACCATATCGTTTGACAAGGACGATGACGATACGCTCGATTTCGTCACCGCCGCGTCAAATCTGCGATCGGCAGCTTACGGAATTACAGGGAAGAGCCGATGGGAAATCAAAGGTGCGAACTACAACGTCTCGGTTTTGGCAAGTCGATAAACACGTTCGTGTCTTTAGAAATGGCTGGAAACATCATACCCGCGATTGCAACAACCAATGCAATCATCTCGGGTTTGATTGTGCTGCAGGCCTTGCACCTGTTGCGTCCAGCTTTCGCTTCCTTGCGGAACGTACACGCGCAATTCAAACCTTCCGCACCCCTGAGCGCCATTAAACTCTCGCTGCCGAATCCTCATTGCGGTGTTTGCCGCGATGCCTATTCCTTACTTCGGTGTGACCCATCACGTGTGACCCTCGCTGAATTGCTCGAAGGCATCTTGGATGGATCGGATCGGGAAGTCAGTACGTACGAAGATAAGCGCATGCTCAGCGACCCAGATTTCGACGACAACCTTGATCGCACGCTCGAGAGCCTTGGTGTGACTAAGGGGAAATTCCTCAGCATCGCAGACGAAGATGGCGAGCTTGAGACAATCACTCTTGCCATTTGCCCTCTCCCGTGAGTTTCCTTTCTTCTTCCCGCTCTTTCTGCTCAAGCCTAATTACAATTTGTCACGTATTAGACCCGATCATCCCGTCGACGGCCCTGCCATGATACTTCCCAGTTCCTTGCCAGAACCATCAAAAAGGGCGAAGCCCGTCCCTCAAGCCCCGTCGCCTCCGTCAACGCCGTTACGTGTCCAAAAGCGACCAGCCCCGGACAGCGTGGACGAGGCGCAACCGGCAAAGCGCGCACGAATCGTCACCTCTCTCCCAAATCATTCTCCCAGCGCATCCCGACGTCTAGAAGAGGACGGTCTGATTTTGTTGGACAGGAGTGGGCCGATGGACCCAGATGTTGACATTGTCGTGATTGAATAGCTCTTGTGACAGTGTTGCCGTGGTTGGTTGTTCTTCGAGCAGGTTTGCTCAGCGCCGCGTTCGCTTATCTTATTAGCCTTTCTATTGGGTACATCATTGGGTTTCTTGTGTAGAACTACCCTTTCGAATGGCTCACCAGTACCTACAGTATAATCAATATGATCATAATCCCCCACCTATGGATTGGTCATGTGACTTGAGAAATTGCATATCACGCGTCAGCGCGTCATGGGCATGGGGATGGGCCACAAAAGTCCTGACTTGCCACCTTGCACACCCACACCCATAGTCTCAACATGCCCACGAAGCCCGCTTCGTCGAGCAGAACCAAGCACAAGAGTACACTGAAGCTCGACTCCGTCCCTCCCAAGAAATTAAAGACCGCAAAAGGTGGCACAATTCTCTCCGTGAGGCAACACATGTTTCGACTTCAATGGATTCAATTTCTGACCTAGGTTGACGCATATCAGCTTTCCCAGTGCCCACCTCTCAATGTTTCGAGTCAACCTCTCACCGTCTCTCAACTGCCAACAGCCATTCGCGTGGCTGCGAAAGATGCCAAGGGAAAGGGGAAGGGGAAGGCCACGCTTGACGTACACGAGGAGTCCATGGGCATGTCGCTGTTACTTCTCCCTGCACTTCCAGCTGATCTGTTTCTCCTCAAGGCGACTGCCTCTGGGTGGATAAATATGCGCCTCGGTCTTTGCAAGATCTCGCTGTGCACAAGCGCAAAGTCGACGACGTTCGTAAGTGGCTAGAGGAGGCCTTTACTGAGAAAGGTCGCTCCAAGCACCGCGTAAGCCCATCACCGCTTATTCTCCATTCTCCTACATTTTGAGACTCGAGAAGGTGACGATGTGATGTATTGCAGCGCCTGCTCATCCTCACCGGGCCTGCCGGTTCCGGAAAGACGGCAAGTCTACGCGTGCTCGCACAGGAAATGGACTTTGATATCGTGGAGTACAAAGACACCACGAATACGACCCAGTTCTCTGCACTTTCGGACGAGCCCTCAACGTGTGCGTCTTGCAGGTCCTATTATCCCTTTAGGTGCTGAAACGGGGGCGTAGCCGATACGCCACATTCCTTTGCGACTTTCCTAACGCGTGCGGGTGCGTACACGTCGGTGTTCGCGTCTGCTCGTAGGAAGGTCGTACTCCTCGAGGACCTCCCGAACATCCTGCATCCCGCCGTCCGCACGCGATTCCACGATGCGCTGCGGAGTCATGTAGAGCGCGCATCAGACGTCGCACCTCTTGTGCTTGTCGTCAGCGATGCCGGCGTATGCGCCGAGGGCGAATCCAGCGGCGGGAGTAGGGGACGTGATCTCGTCGTAGACGCGCGCACGGTTGTCCCGGCGGGACTCTCGTCCCCATCTCACTTCTCGGAAATCAGGTCCGTTCGTCTCTGCGACTTTGCTTTGTTTCTTATGGGGGCCGACAGGTGCGCAATAGATTCAATCCGATCGCGCCGACGCTACTCACCCCGGCGATGAAGCGCGTGACGACGTTGGCCAACGTGCGCCTATCACCGAGCACGTTGCATTCGATCGTGGAGAATGCTGGAGGAGATGTGCGAAGTGCGATCATGACTTTGGAATTCACTTGTGCGCGTCCCACGTCGCGGAAACAGCCAGGTAAAAACACGTGAGCATATGATAGTCTGAATGACTTTCTTGGGTTCTGATGCAGCGACCTCAGCGCAGCCTCTATAGTATCCGTGACTCAGAAGGAGAATGCCTTGTTTCTCTTTCATTTGATGGGCAAGATAATGTATAACAAACGTTCGTTTGCTTCCATGCTTCTGCGTTCCATCACGAAACTCATGCAAAATTTATGCAGGGAAGGGTGACCCGCCGCATCGATCTGCTTCTGCGAAGGACATCGCACGAGACCGTGAGCTCGATCGGTCGCTGGAAGATCCGCCACCATTACCCGTTTGGCTGGCTGCGGAGGAGCGACGAACTAGTCGGGTAGATGTCAACGTGCGCTCATGATGACGATGCCAAACGTCTGCCTGACTCTCATGTCCCGTGCAGGTGCTGTATGCGTCCACTCCGATTGATGCATCGCTTTTCGGGCTTTATGTTCACCAAAACTACACCCAATACTGTTCCACCCTCGAACAATGCAGCACGTTGATCGATGACCTTAGTTGGACAGATGCCAACGGATCTGGGAATGTTGGTCATCAACCTTTCCTTTCCTCAAACAATTTCATGAATGCTAACGATGGAAGCAGTGGTACGACGCGAATCCGCATGCGTTTCATATACAGGCACTTGGAACACTTCATTCCCTTCCTAGCCCTGTTCCACGCACAGGACAGCGTATCTTCAAGCCTGCATTCTTCGGTGCACTGCAACGAGAACGGGGAGCCCGGGATGCTTTAGAGGCCACCTCATCTTGGCTATCTGGTGTACGTAGCATGCGTTGTTCTTCTTTTGGACAGCCGGATGCTCATGTCGTATAGACCGGACTTTGGTCGCGAGCGGCGATCGCCACAGAGCTGGGTGTTGTGCTGCGGATGGATCGCCATGGACAGCATGGGCACCGCGCTTTTTCGAAGCTTGTGTTTGGGAGAAATTTCATAGGCGCAGAGGTTATTAATGAGGGGTGTGACGACGGAGGGGTTGTTAGTCATGAAGAAGACGAGAGTAGCCGGTTACATGGGGGCCATGAGCCAGTTTCAGGTTCTGGGTACTTGGAGGACGACGACATCGAGGACTGGTAAGGGGCAATCCGCATCGAAGTTATGAATTGATGTGGCGTGAAGGATTGAGTGATGCCAGTGGAAATGGCTTTTGTGTGGTGTGACGAATGATTAACAACCATCTCCGGGGTCGACCCGTCCGGCCAAGTACGGTAACTTCGACGTTAACCACAGGAAGCCATCACAAGCTATGCCCCTCTCGTCACCACTTGATCTCCCTCGTTGGCTCAGAGAGAATGCCGATCGCCTCCGACCTCCGGTAAACAACTTTTGCCTCTACTCTGGCGCGGACTTTGTGGTCATGGCTGTCGGTGGGCCAAATGCCCGCTCAGATTATCATGTGAATGAAACCGAGGTGCTTGCTTGAACGCCCAAAGACTCGTCGAGGCGTACCTCAGAGCTCACACCTTGATCTCACACAGGAATGGTTTTATCAATACAGGGGCGACATGCTCCTTCGTGTAGTAGACGATGGGACATTTCGGGACATCGAGATCAAGGAGGGCGAGATGTTTCTACTCCCCGGTACGTTCGGGCGCGCTTAAAACTGGTTGCACCGCGCCGACACTGCCATGGATCCTTCTGCCCTAAACGGCAATCCTTCTTTTCGACCCACGGGTTACATGGTGTCTTGTGGGCTCGGGGCTGTGTACGCACAGGTAATACACCCCACAATCCCGTGCGCTTCGCAGATACTGTCGGAATCGTGATCGAGCGCGTTCGGCCCGAAGCCGCCATCGGTATGTACGATTGTAGAATCCCCGATTATTATTTTTTCCTTCCTTCGGGCGTGGTTCTAACTAGACGATAGATCGCCTGCGTTGGTACTGCCGTGCTCCTGTACACGAGATACCGACCATCATTCGCGAAGAGTCTTTCCACGTGACGGACCTCGGCACGCAACTCAAGCCACTGATAGAGCGCTGGATGACCGATGAGGAGAGCCGACGTTGCCCCGCTTGTGGAATCACCGCTGCGGCTAAGTAAGTAAGAAATGATCGGATGTGGGAGGATGGAATGGAGGGTGAGTCCCCGATACGTTTCTCTCTGGGTGATCCTGTACCGGCATTAATTCCCGGGTTTACGTTTCATTGATTGTCATGGAGAGAACAGACGTCGAGAACAAACGTCTCTGTGTTGAGTCATTTATGCAAATCTGGAGGAAATCTTGTCTGTGTGCTAAAAGGAATTACCGAAAAAAAAAGTGTATGAATTCGCGTTCGTCGTACAGTGCTGTACAGTATGTCGCTCAGACAATTGCAGAATTGGTCGAGACAGAGACTGTCGTTTAGCCTCGTGATCCGCTTGTTCGAGGTACCTCCGTGATTCAATACATTACACTACAGTAGTACCTGAGGCCTGAAGCTTGAAGGCCTAGCCATGGCCGTGCCCGTCGCTGTTCCAGCTGCCACCCTTGCGACTGAGCCACCCTCTCGGGGGCTATGATCTATCTCTGAGGTTGCGGTGGATCTGACGATTTCCCGCGTATCATAGGCGCACAGTGGTCTGAGTCGCAGAGGTCTCATCCGTGTCAACTCAGAAACCTCGCCGCGTACTTTTCATCTTTATGGACCTGTGGCTGATACGCATCACCGTTTTACCGACAGTACATCATGTTAGGTTGAGGTTGATGTCCGGGGGCTGACCAGCTTTTCACGACGTTTGGTAAAGCCGCATTGCTACCTGGCCACCTACTTTCCTTCTTGCAATAAAGGAACCCATATGCTGCGACCTAAACGCAGTTTATCCAAGCATATAGCTATTTTCAAAACCGAGGTTGTTCAGATCGCAACAAGCGCTGGTGAATCTATCAAGCATCATCCAGTGCTTATTGTTCGTGATGTTGATCTGCCATCATCATTAATATTAGCTCAGGCTACTTTAGTTGGGTGAATGGATGACAATACGGTGATGAATGCCGTCATTGCGGTGCCATCAGGAAATTGTGGAGAATCTTGTAGGGGCTCACGACGCCTCGTATAACCCATGTAAGGCAATGAACTGCAATACAAGATTTCCACGAACTTCTGATGTGTGTATTCTTGCGGTGATCAAATCGAGTTGTTGTAAAGCCAAAAATTAATACGTGATATTTACCAACAAATGTCGATCACGTGGAAATCAGCTGATCAACTTTGATTCAACGTGTCTGTCACGTGGCGTCATCTCAGACAAGACAATACTGTACCCCACTGCCGACTGCACCTCCATAACCCATGGCCCGCTTTACCGCTCTACCTAGCGATACTAGCGAGGATGACGAAAAATACGTCGCTTCTCCCCCAAGAAAGCCACCGCAACCACGGACTCGCGGCGTGATTCCACCCTCTCGCGTTAAACGAACAGACGACGATGTCGATATGAT
>Ga0307510_10012071_pt1 | contig 10242 bp, 5 predicted proteins | sample 12_EM_MG_FD_207224 | JGI IMG/M metagenome (GOLD analysis project Ga0307510, IMG submission 207224) | Populus trichocarpa ectomycorrhiza microbial communities from riparian zone in the Pacific Northwest, United States - 12_EM | ecosystem: Host-associated > Plants > Roots > Unclassified | place...
CAGCTTCCCCGCGTTGCGTGCCTTGGCAATGGCGATGAAAAGCTGCTGGTCTTCCTCATCCTGCGGATCGAGCGTGTCGAGGTTCGAAACTTCCGTGACCGGCTCGAGAAGAATAAAACCGCGGTTGGCGCGTGACTCGACGCAACCCTGGTCGGCGAGCAGCTTGAGGGCACCCCGCACGGGTGTACGGGAAACACCGAATTGGCGGCACAGGTCCTGTTCCACCAGGTGATGCCCGCTGCCGGCGCCCTGCTCGTGCAACGCGCGCAGGATCCGTGCCGCCAGCTCTGCCTGCAGCGGGCTCGGATCGGAGGCTTTCGGGCGCTTGGCGCTGGTACGCCGGGTTTGGGTCTTGGTCATAGTACGCATGCTCGTTGTGTTGAATGTACCGTCTGGCGGGGTCTTCAGTAAACATCCCGCCGGTAACGGCCGGCTGCCGCCATCTGCTCCAGATGCAGCTCGCCGAGTATTTTCCGTAGGACCGCGTCCACGGCCGCGCCCATCTTCAAACCACCACAGACAAAAATCGTCGCCCCATCCTGCTTGACCCAGCTCAGAACCTGGCTGGTCAGGGTCTCCAGGCGGTGCTGGACATATTCACGGCGGGTCGAATCTCTCGAGAACACCAGGTCACAGCGGGCGAGCGTGCCATCCCCCATCCAGGACTCGATCTCTTCGCGATGCGGACGGTCGGTTTGGGATGAACGCTCGCCAAACAACAGCCACGCGCCCTTGAGTCCAGCCTGTTGCCGGTGCAGCAGGTGAGCACGCAGGCCCGCAAGGCCGGTGCCCGCACCAATCAGTATCATGGGGCCGTGCGTTTCGGGAGGATGAAATCCGGGGTTGGAACGGATGCGAAGAGCGACGAGGTCGCCCGGAGTGACATGATGCGTGAGCCAGCCTGAGCCCAGGCCGAGTTGACCATCGGGCAGGACGGTTTTGCGGACCATCAACTCGAGCCTGCCGCGAGCGGGGATGGAGGAAATGGAGTATTCACGCGTGGGCGTCTCGTTCCCTTCACGGCAAGGCGTGATTACCGCAATGTCGCCGGGTGTCCAGGCTGTCACCGCCGGCTGTTGGGATTCGAGCACGACGTGATACGCCTCTCCGGTGGTGCTCCCCGGGTTCAACAAAACGCGCTCCAACAGGCGCCAGGGCTGTGTCGTGGGCACCTGCCAGTGCGACTGGGCGGGGGCGCCGAGCTGCTGCAACTGCCGCTGCCAACTCGCCAGGGCCGCCGGATCTTCGGCATCCATTTCGATGAGCGGGAACAGCGTTTCAACACCGCCGTCGCGCAGCCACCGATCCAACGTCCGCCCGAAGCCGCAGAAGTCGGGGTAATTTCGATTGCCCAGGGCGAGCACTCCAGCGCGTACACCTGACAGGTCGGCGGGGGCCGAGAGCACCTGTCTGGCGAATGCGCGCGCGCCATCCGGCGGCTCGCCGGACCCGAAGGTGCTCGCAACGACCAATAGGGTTTTCGCCCGCTTGATCTGGGGAACATCGAGTGCGGCGAGGCGCTCGACGCGCACGTTGCGCCCGCCTCGAATGAGCTCATTCGCTGACTGCCATGCAATCCGCTCGGCGGTGCCCGATTGGCTCGCAAAGGCGATGAGGATGTCCCCCTCGCTCGCAAGCTGCGCAGGCGTAGCGAGTCGAACCGCTCTCGTTCCGGCCTGTTTGCGGCGTCGATCCAGGTACAGCAGATACCCGGTAATGCAGAAGAACGGCACCATCAGTCCGGCAAACATGAATATGACGATGCCCGCGATACCAAACACCCTGCCGCGATGCACCGACAGCATGCCGATGGAGATCTGCTTTCCCAGCGACTGGCGTGCGTACAGGTTGTGGCTGATGACTTCACCGGACCTGCGATCAATGGTGATCTCGTTGTAAGCGCGATAGTGCGGTGAGCTTCCAGTGAGATACCGGACAGTGACTGTTGGAGTGGCTTTCTGGGAGACGGGGAAGAGGACTGACGTGACGTCAGAGTGAACGGCCGCCTGAAAGCTTGCCCATACACCATCCAATCGCGGGGTCGCGGCTGCTTTGCCGGCCGGCACGCGCTCCACGGACTCGACGGGTGTCCACGTGAGCAGCGCAGTCAGCTGATCGCGGTAGCCGTCGTACCCGAATGTTGGACCAGTGATGGCAAACACGAGAAAGACGAGAAACAGCCACGTCCCCGCCACAGAGTGCAAAGACCAGTACAGGTTGCGCCCGCGTCGCCTGAGGTCGGGTTTCAGCCAGGCGCGCCAATCCAGAGGGCGCCGCGGCCAGCGCAGATACAGGCCTGAGAGAGCGGAGAACGCGAGACAGCCTGACGCAAATGCCGTGATCGGCCGTCCCCAGCCGCCCCGGTTGTGTGGCAGGAGCAGGAAGCGATGCAACAGGCGCACGGTGTCAAAGAAGCTTTCACCGACTGCCGGGCCCAACACCTGGCCGGTGTAGGGATTGAGCCAGGTGCCTCGGGTGTTCTCCTCATCCGGCGCCAACGGGGCCGTTGACCGGGGCCGGTAAATGAGCCGGGCCGATTTGCCGGGCTGCGGAAACAGTGTGAGTTTGACAGGGACTGAGTCCGGCGCCTGCTCACTGAACCGGGCAAGCAGCGCATCGGGAGACAGGGCGGCGGTGGCCGCTGCCGGTACGTCGACGATGCCATGACTCGCGGCCGTCATGATCTCGTCCTCGAAGGCCATGAGGGCGCCCGTCACACCCATCACGCTCAGCACGACACCGGCTGTCAGTCCGAGCAGCCAGTGCAGCCGATATAGGGCCCACTTGATCATTTCCTGGGTGTTTGCAGCGGTTGGCCGAAGCGGTTTGCATTATAGCAGATAAAAATACAAAATTGGACTCCCAAGGGGAGCTTATGACAGACGCACAGGTACGACCAGATGGACTGAGACGCGCCGCGCCGCGCGAGGCGGGCGTAAATGCGGCGGTCGTGGACGCGTTTCTGGATGACGCCGCGGCAGCCGGTCTCGATATTCATGGATTGATGCTTCACCGCGCCGGCCGGGTGGTGGCCGAAGGCTGGTGGTGGCCTTACCGGGCGGACCGTCCCCGCATCATGCATTCCGCCACCAAGAGTGTCCTGGCGTGTGCCATTGGAATGGCGCTCGAGGAAGGCCTTTTTCGGCTGCGGGATACGGTGATTTCGTTTTTCCCGGAGCGCAGGCCGCAGGTGGTGGACGCCAGGCTCGCCGCGATGACCGTGGAAGATTTGCTCACGATGCGCGCGGGACACGCGGCCGAGACTTCCGGCTCCATCTGGAGAGGTATCCGGACGAGCTGGACCGATGAGTTCTTCAACATTCCGGTGGTGTACCAACCAGGTACCACCTACGTATATACGAGCGCCGCAAGCTACATGCTGTCCGCGATTCTCACGAAGGTGACGGGTCAGACGTTGCACGAGTATCTGAAGCCGCGCTTTTTCGAGCCGCTCGGCATCATCGGCGAGCAATGGGATCTCGGTCCGGACAATGTCAATCCCGGCGGCAATGGGCTGACCATGACAACCGCGGATCTGCTGAAGTTGGGTGTCCTGCACGCTCAGAATGGCGTTTGGGAAGGCCGACGCATTCTCTCCGAAGCCTGGATCGCGGAAGCGACGCGCTCGCACGGCGACAACTACGGATATCAGTGGACCACGACCCCGGATGGCCCCTACCTGGCGATCGGGATCTTCATGCAATTTGTCATGGTCTTTCCGCGGCACCAGGCCGCGTTGGCCATAGTGGGTGCGGCACAGGAGGGCAGCCTGGAATTCCTGCCTGTAGTGCAGCGGCATTTCCCACGCGCCTTCGATGAGCCGTTGCCCGAAGTCGATGGGCAGAAAGCCGATGCGCAGCTACGTGGCCGGCTCGTGGCGGTCGGCGAGACTCTGACACTGAAAGCCAGCGCTTCGAAGACTGCTGCACGAGTGAGCGGCAGGACGTTGCGGATCGAGCCGAATTCCCTGGGAGTCACTGCAGTGCGCTTCGTGTTTGAACACGATCGCTGTGTGTTTCATCTCGTGGATGCGTCGGGGGAACATCGGATCGTGTGTGGTTTGCGCGAGTGGATCGAGAGCCGCACGAGCATGCCCGGCGCGGACCTGCACCACGGTTATGCTCTCGATTCTGCCGTCGTGGTTGCCAGCGCGAACTGGATCGATGCACAGACTTTGCGGCTGAGCTGGATTTTCGCGGAGACCGCCTTCCGCGACACCGTCGTCTGCCGGTTTGCGGGCGATGGGGTTGCGATCGAGCGCAGCGTCAATGTCAACTCGGCGGCGCGCTCGTGGCCGTCTCTAGTGTGTACCGGGTGAACTGTTTGTGCAGCGCCGGCAGCATGGCGACCTGCATTTCGCGTAAGTTCGGCCGCATGATCAAGGTAGCCACCGTCACGTAGGGGGTGGCATCTGTTGGACTGGAGGGGCGCGGTGGATAACAGATCGACCAGGGCGATTCGAAGTCATCCAACATGACTTCCTGGACATCCTCCAGGGTGATTGCGCCAACCTTGGGCGTCAGCGCCTCGCGCGGCCGCAATTGTCGATAAAAGGTGGAAGGCGCATCCGCCATGGCGCATTCCTTCAGCTTGGTAAGGGCTACGGGACTGAGCCAGTGATTGGCGTGCACGAGCAGGCCGTTCTGCGGCTCGACCATGAAGGTTTCATCCGGGGCGCACTCGAAGTCATAAACCAGCCCGGATGGGGCATGGCTGATGATGATGTTGTTCGATCCGGACTTGGGGGTGCAATAGGCGATGCGCAGGGCGAGTGCCAGGTGAGTCTGCTCGAGCATTTTTCGCCGGATGAGTGCCAGCGGGACGCCGCTCCGGCGATAGTCCCGATCGCTGTCGAGACCGTTCGCGGTGATGCAGATTCCCCGGGAATTGAAACCAAACCGGGCAAGCGCGCCCGCCTCGGTAAATGTCAGGATGTCGGGCCCATCCTCACCGCGTATCCGCAGAATGACACAGGAGGCGGCGGAGTCCTGCTTCCAGTCCCAGTTGTGAGCGTGAATCAACTGTTTGTCGCGCGTTGCATCGGGTCGCACGACGACGCCGGTGCAGCCGTCCGGCTCTTTCCGATGCGTGAGCTGAGACAGCAGCTCGGTCCGTGCATTGACCAGCACGATCTGTTCGAAGCTGACGCCGGCGCCGGCGGCAATGCCGCGCATTTCTTCGACCTGGTGGTGATCAAACATTTCGAGGGTCGGCAGATACTCGCGGACCCTGTGTGCTAACCGGCTCGCATCCAGGCCCAGGGCTGCAGCCTGGGCGCCATAGTGTCCCACGGAGTGGGCAATCTCCCGGGCGGCCAGCCGGCCATATTGCACGCCGCGATCGTGAGGTGATCCGGTGAGGTCGATGAGACGACAGGGTTGCACCATGAGGGGCCTTCCGCGGTGGTCAGGAACGAGTCTCGTTGTATTTTTGCACAATCCAGTGCAGGTCGAAATCATCTCTCGACAAATTGTTTTGATGAGAGTAAAAAAACAATATGATCTTTTTAGATCATGGGATACATGTTGGGTGGGGCCTGGTAGACGAGCTAGAGATCACAATAAGTCGGGGGAGCGAAGCAAGTGATGACGTCATTGAACGATCGTTTCGTGTTGACTGCGGCGGGTATGCTGGTGGCTGGCCTCGTGGCGGCGGCACCAGCCGTGGCCGGTGCGGGCGCGGCGGCTGAACCCTCGGCAGCCGAGCCTGCCGCAGCCGGACCCGCCGCGGGCGGCCCCGCCGATGCGCCGGCAAGCCCGGCCTCGGAACCGGGGGAACCCGCGTACTCTCCGGAGGTTGTCGTCACCGCGACCCGCACGGCACGGGCTATTGATCACATTCCCGGCTCAGTTGTCTCCATCGGCGGCCCGGATCTCGAGAACATTCAGCTCAGCTCCCTGGACTCCAACCAGGTCCTGGCCCAGGCCATTCCCGGTTATACCGCCTCATTTGACGACCTGACGACGTCCGGTGAGCTGCTGCGCGGCAAACGGCCGCAGTTCTTCCTCGATGGGGTGTTGGTGTCCACACCGCTGCGGGACATCGGGCGTATGTCCGCCGCGATGGTGGATCCGCTGTTGATTGATCACATCGAGGTGGTCAACGGAGCCTCCGCCATCGAGGGTCTCGGCGGCTCCGGCGGCATGATCAATTACATCACCAGGACGCCGAAGACCGAGGGCGTCGTCAACACCGTGCAAACGGCCATGGAGACCCAGCTCCATTCCGATTACATCGGCTGGAAAGCCGCGGGCCTCACCATGGTCAAGAAGGGCCAGTGGGACTTCCTGTTCGCGCTGAGTACCCAATCCCGGCCGATGTACTTCGACGCCAACGGGACCCTCGAGTATCTGAACAGCAACGGCTCCTACATGGACTCCAAGGCCGACGCCGTCACCGCCAAACTGGGGTACACCTTCGGAGCCGACAACTCGCAGCGCCTGCAGCTCTACTTCAACAACTATGACCTGGTCGGCAACAACAACTACAACAGCCTGACCCCCGGCAACCGGGCCAAGGGCATCGTGCAGAGCTCGCAGCGCGGTCCCAATCCAGGACCTCCGTTCGCCAACCACATCCGTGAAGCCACCGCCACCTACACCAACAACGCGGTGTTGGGCGGCGACCTCACGATCATGGCCTACCTGGGCAAGGAAGCGCTGCCCAATACCGGCGTGATCGATCCCAGCAAGCAGGATCCGCGCCTGGCACCCATCGGCACGCTCGTCGACGCCTCCTCCGTGCTCAGCAACAAGGACGGGGTGAAGGCCTACTGGGCCAAAAAAGACCTGTTCTTCCAGGGATTTGACTTCAGTTTCGGTTACGATTTCAACAAGGACACGACTTCTCAATATCTCGTGCTGACCAACCGCACATGGTTGCCGGACCTGAAGTTCTCGGCCAACTCGGGCTACGCGCAGGGCAGCTATGACTTGGGTCCGCTGACGTTCAGCGGCGGCGCGCGTTACCAGGCGGGCAAGATCGAGGTACCCAGTTTTCAGACGCTGTATATGACTGCGCCCGCCACAAATGGTGTGACCTTCCTGGGAGGCGAGAAGTCGTATAACACTGCGGTCTACAACGGCGGTATCGTCTACCGGATCGTGTCTGGCTGGTCCACCTATGTAGGCGTCTCGCAGGGCTACGATCTGCCTGACATCGGCACGGTAATTCGCAACACCAACAAGCCGGGGCAGTCTATCAACACTGTCGCGGAGGTCGACCCGATCAAGACAACCAGCTACGAGGTGGGTCTGAACTGGCGTGGCGAGCATGGCAACCTGGGCGTGGATGGTTATTACGCCACGTCACCCGCGAGCACCCTCGTCGTCACCGATCCCACTACGCTGCTGCAGTCGGTATCGCGCAATCCCCAGGATCGCAAAGGCGTGGAATTCACCGGCGAGTGGAAATTCAATCGCCAGTTCAGGATCAGCGGCTCGTATTCGCGCATGAAGGCCTATACGTCGGCATCGCCCGGCCAGCCCGTGGACATTCACATTACGCCTGCGTCCACGGTCGGACAGGATCCGGATAAGGCCGTCGTCCGCCTCGACTACAATCCGACCTCCTTCCTGACGGTGGACCTGGTCGAAACCCACTTCTGGGGCATGAACCTGAATTCCAACAAGCCGGCGACCTACCGCTGGGTCACGACGCCATACAACCTGGTGGACGGCTCCATCAGCTACAAGACCGAGTCCTACGGTTCGGTCGCGCTCGGGTGCTCCAACCTCCTGAACACGTTTCAGATCGTGAATGAGAATGGCACGAACAACACTACCTACTATGCGATCCAGGGGCGCAAGTATACTGTGACGTACCAAATCTCATTCTGAGGGTTGCCTGTGCATCGGACGCTCGTAGTCGCGCTGTTCGCGCTTTGTGTAGCTGAGCTTGCGCCGCAGTCGGGACTGGCTGCCGAGTGTGGTGACCTGGTCGGACGCACGCTGGATCATGCAACGGTGAAATCCGCTGAAGTGATCGACAAAGGCGTGTTCAGTCCGACCAACACCAACCGCAAGCCGGTCTCCTACAGCGGCCTGCCGGTGTTTTGTCGGGTCAGCGGAGTGTCGACACCGGTCGCGGGTTCCGAGATCGGGTTCGAGGTCTGGTTGCCCCAGGCAAAGAGCTGGACGCGGCGGCTGCACATGGTGGGCAATGGCGCTTATTCATCCAATATCTACTATGCGCAGATGGCAGCCCGCATCCGCGCAGGTGACGTGGCGGTCGGGACAGACACCGGGCATCAGGGAAGCGAGCTCACGTTCGCCGTGGGCCACCCGGAGAGAATCGTCGACTTCGCTCATCGTGCGGTTCACGAGTCTGTCCTGGCCGCCAAGTCGATTGCCAACCTGTATTACGGCGCCGCGCCGGCGTTTTCCTACTTCAGCGGCTGTTCCACCGGCGGTTACCAGGCGCTGATGGCGGCGCAACGTCATCCTCAGGACTTCGACGGCATCATTGCCGGTGATCCGGGCAACAACCGCTCCAATCTCAACCTGGCGTTTCTGTGGAACTTTCTCAGCAACCATCCGCGCGGTGACAACCAACATCAGATCGTTCCCAATGAAAAGCTCCTGCTGATCAACCGGGCTGTTGTGGCGAGCTGTGATCGCGCGGACGGCGTGGCGGATGGAGTCATCAATGATCCGCGTAGCTGTCATTTCGAGTTGCAGTCGCTCAAGTGTCGTAAGGATGGCGACGCACCGGATTGCCTGACTGGCGCGCAGATCGATGCGGTGCAACGGATGTATGCCGGTCCGAAGGATGCGCGCTCCGGTAAGGCGATCTACCCCGGTTACACCCTGGGAAGCGAAGGCGTGGTTGCGGAGGAAGACGACACACTGCCGGGCTGGAGCGGCTATTGGGCGAATCCGAAGCAGCCGAGCGAGCCGCAGCGGGCCGATTTCTTTCGTTACTGGGTCTTCAACGATCCTCACTGGGACTGGTGGAAGTTCAACTGGGGTTCCGACATCGACGCGATCGATCGCAGCGTAGGCAAGGTCTTCAACGCAACCAGCACGGACCTGCGCGAGTTCCAGTCACATCGCGGCAAGCTGATCATGTTCATGGGATGGCAGGATCCTGTCGGCGCTGCCGCAGAGGCCATCAACTACTATGATGGCGTCGAGGCCAGGGCTTCAGGAAGTACCGCCTCGGAGCGGCGCAAGCAGACACAGTCGTTCCTGCGCCTGTACATGGTACCGGGGATGGCTCACTGTGCCGGCGGACCAGGAGCCACTCACTTCTCGACGGCGACCCGGGATTCGGAACCGCCCGTCAGCGACGCACAACACGACATGGCTGTTGCGCTTCAGGAATGGGTCGAACGAGGCGTGGCTCCCGATGCTCTCATTGCGACCCGGCTCGACAACAACCGGCAGACGCTGTTTCAGCGGCCGTTGTGTGTTTACCCCAAGGTCGCACGCTATCGCGGCGGTCCGACCGGGGCCGCGACCAGTTTTGCCTGCGTTTCTCCTTAGGAGTCGAGCCAATGTCAGAGTGGAAAGGGTCACAGTGGAAAGGCGTCTTCCCCGCGGTTACGACCAAGATGACGCAGGACGGGAAGATCGATGCCGCGGCCATGCAGTCCAGCCTCGATCGGCTGGTGCGCAATGGGGTAGCGGGCGTGATCGTGCTGCCGATGTTGGGAGAAAACGCATCGCTGTCGGCCTCCGAGCGCGAAACGGTGATCCGCCTGGCCCGCGAGACCGTGGGCGGCCGCGTTCCGGTCCTGTCCGGCCTGGCTGAAATCACGCTCGACAGTGCCAAGGCCAATGCGGCCGCGTATAAATCGTTCGGCGCCGAGGGCCTGATGGTCTTCCCGAGCCTGGGATACAAAACCGATCCACGCGAGACGGCACACTGGTATCGCGAGATCGCCCGTGCCGGCCTGCCGATCATGATCTACAACAACCCGATTGCCTATGGTGTCGATGTGACCGCCGACATCCTGGAAGAATTGAAGGGCGTGCCGGAGATCGTGTGTATCAAAGAGGAAACGGGTGATATCCGCCGCGTTACCGATACGTATATTGCCTTCGGGGATCGCTTCAGTGTCTTTTGCGGCGTCGACGACCTGATTGTGGAAAGCAGCGCACTCGGCGTCACCGGCTGGGTATCGGGAATGACCAATGCGTGGCCTGCCGAATGTGTCCGCCTCTTCGACCTTTGCCGGGCACAGCGATATGATGAAGCCCGTAAGCTGTATCAGATTCTGACACCCTCGTTTCACCTGGA
>Ga0307510_10012072_pt1 | contig 10242 bp, 8 predicted proteins | sample 12_EM_MG_FD_207224 | JGI IMG/M metagenome (GOLD analysis project Ga0307510, IMG submission 207224) | Populus trichocarpa ectomycorrhiza microbial communities from riparian zone in the Pacific Northwest, United States - 12_EM | ecosystem: Host-associated > Plants > Roots > Unclassified | place...
AACCATTTCTACTTTAAAAGGATCACATAAATGTCCAACAGCAACATTTGGATCCGGAGTAGCAATCAACCAGTTTGGTACAATATCTTCGGTCAATTCCATAAATTTTGTAGCTATCTGATTAAGAATTTGTCCTTTGTACGGAATTCCTTTTGGTAAAACCACATCAAAAGCAGAAAGTCGGTCAGTAGCAACCATTACTAAAAGTTCATCATTAATATTATAAACTTCTCTTACTTTTCCGCGATAAACAGATTTTTGATTTGGGAAATTAAAATTTGTAGTTGTGATTGTATTGCTCATTATCCTTAGTTGTGTTGTGTTTTACGAATGCAAATTTAAAACTAATTAAAAGAAAAAAAGAATCTAATTTATATTCTTTTTTTTAGTCACAGTTTTCAGTCTCAGTCACAGTCTGCAAACCGAAAACTATGACTGAAAACTTATTTCAGGAGTGTTGAATTAAATAAATTTAAGATTCTGCTATATTCATCAATCCAGGAATATGTTTCTTTGAATCCGTGTGCCTCAACAGGAAAAGAAGCAAGGTTCCAATTCTTTTTTTCCAACTCAATGAAACGTTGAGATAAACGGACAATATCTTTATATTCTACATTATCATCGACCATTCCGTGAAGCATCACTAAATTTCCTTTTAAATTATCTGCATAATAAATAGGAGAGCTTTTTTTATAAGAATCGGGGTCTGTTTCAGGGAAATTCAAAATATTTCCTGTGTATCCGTGATTATAATGTGCCCAATCCGTAACGGAACGCAATGCAGCTCCCGAAGCAAACTCGCCTGGAGTCGTTAACATTCCCATTAAAGTGATAAAACCTCCATATGAACCTCCATAAATACCAACTCTATTAGCATCAATACCTAAATTATCAACCAGATATTTTTTGCCATCAATATGATCCGATAAATCTTTTCCTCCCATAAAGCGATAAATTCCAGTTCTAAAATCACGTCCGTAACCATCACTTCCTCTGTAATCAATATCCAAAATAGTGTAGCCTAAGTCGGTTAACAAATTATGAAACATATATTCTCTGTAGTAATTACTCCAATAATTATGTGCATTTTGTAAATATCCCGCGCCATGAACGAAAATTACTGCAGCTTTATTTTTATTCTCTGTTTTAGGAGTATACAATCTCGCATTTATCGGAGTTCCATCCTGTGCCTTAAATGTAATGATTTGTGGTTCTCTCCATTGGTATTTTTTAAAACTCTCAGTAGGCGAAGATGAAATTTGCTGCAATGCTGTATTCTTTTTGTTTTCGGCAATATAAAAATCCCAAGGTATATTTTTATAGGAGTAACGCACTAATAGTGTTTTTTCATCCGGAGATAAAACTACTTCATTTGCACCATCTTTCGTTAAAATGGGTTGTAAAACACCATCGACAGTACTTAATTTATAAAAATTTCTGTTTCCGGGATGTGTTGTATTGGTTGTTAAGTAAAATACTTTTTTATCTTTTGATAAAGTTGCATCACGAACTTCCCAATTACCTTTTGTTAATTGCGTTTTCTTTTTCGTTTTTAAATTATACGTATATAAATGAGAATATCCTGTAGCCTCTGATTGAAAATAGATGGTTTGATTATCGGCTAAAAAACCTAAAGTTCCGGAAGAAAAAGAATAAGACGGAATACCTGGGCCACCAATCCATGCTTCGTCATGCTGGTGTTCAATTTCTTCAAAATTTCCTTTTTCAAGATTTAAATTCACTAACCATCTGTCTTTATTGTCCTGACTTCTAATTTCAACAAAGGCAAAAGAACCATCTTCGTTATAAACAGGAGCCTGGGCCACAATTAGTTTATCTTCTTTTGCTTTGTTTTTCAAATTATCATATAATTCATAATACTTTGGAGTATCCTGAATGTGGCTTAAAGCCGAGAAATCTACAAAATAAACGGAATCTTTTGCAACAGAATATATAGCATATCTGGTTTTAACCAAATTCTTTACAGAAACTTTTTCCTTTGTTTCCGGCATTTGGTTATAACCGTCGGCAGTTATGAAAACTTCCATTTTTTCTTGTTTAGTATCTAGTTGCTCAACTAAAATAAAAGTGGCAAAATTTCCATTTGGATTTACTTTCAAACTATAAAAATCATCTTTTCCATAATAATATTCTTTGGCAAAATCATCTTTTACAGCTTTACTTTTAGCCAGATTCCATTCTTTTTTTGCTTCCTGATCTCTTATAAACTGAAATAACTCTTTTTGTTGGGTTTTCAAATATGAATCTTTTTCAGGCTTGGATTCTTTTTTGTTCCCTTTGCTGAAATTGGTAATTTGTAAAACAGTACCTTCTTTAGTATTGTATTTAAAAATGTTATTATTTTGTTCGAAGAATACTATTCCTGCTTGATTTCCTAATTGTAAATTAGAAATAGGAGTAGATTGTTGTAATAACTTTTTGATTGATTTTGTATGAATTGAATAGGAATACAAATTTCCTTTATCAAGATAATAAGCAATATCGGATCCCGATTTAACTTTAAAATCAAATTGAGAAAAAGCAGCTTCCTTTGGGGTTGCAGCTTCTGGTTTTGCCATCCCTTTTTGCCAAAAGTAAGTACTGGCTCCCAATTCATCTTTTGGATTCCATTCAAAGTAAACTTTTTTTCCATCTAATGACCAGCGACCGTTTGTTGGTTGATTTCCGATATAGGATTCACCTTTCATTATTTCCTCTAATTTCAAATTTTGACTGCTTCCGTTTATTGAAAAAATTAAAACAACAAGGATAAAAAAGTTTTTTGTCATGGGTAATATTATTTGAGAAAACAAAAATACACTTTGAAAAGTATTAAAAAAATTGTTTCACTTTTTTGTCGGCTAAATCTTTATGGAATATTGATTTAAAGCAAAAAATCCTTGAAGAATTTCTTTCAAGGATTTCATTTATATATGAAAAACTATTTAAAAGCTAAATATGCAAAGCTTAGCCTGCAACAAATTCTCTGTTTAGAATTTTAGACGAAATATATTTTGCCACACCATCTTCTGCATTGGTTTTTATAACTTCTAAATTTGGTAGTGTTTCTTTTAATAAAATCGGTGCATTCCCCATAATTAAACCTTTTCCTGTTGAAGATAACATCTGAACATCATTGAATCCATCTCCAAAAGAAACAGCTTCTTCAGATGTGAAGCCTTCTTTTTCCAGTACTTTCATTATTGCAACGGCTTTATCAACTGATTTATACATAAATTCAAGACAGGTTGGTAAACTGAAAGCATGATGTAAATCGTTTGACGATTTTGCCAGAATAGCATCTTTTAAAACGACTAGCTTTTCGTGATTATCGTGAGCGAAAAATATTTTGATAGCTCCAAAATCTTCTAAAGTTTTATAATCGACCAATTCGGGATGATATTTTAATTCTGTCTGAAAAGCATTCAATTTTTCGCTTAATTTATTGGTTTGCCATACATTTTCCTTAAATAAAACTACAGTAATTTCAGGATCAATGTCAACACTTAAAGCTGTTTTTACAATATCACTATTTAAATTGAATGAAAAAAGTTCTTCCTTTTCAGGTGAATGGATTCTGGCTCCATTAGAACTCACTAAATAAACCGGAACTTCTAGTGTTTCGATAATAGCCATCGCATCAAGATGATGACGTCCTGTGGCTACAACTATAAGATAATTTTGATTGTGAAGTTCCTGAAAAATTGATTTGGTATAATCTGATATTTTGTGTTGCGGATTGAGTAAAGTCCCGTCTAAATCACTTACAACAACTTTTATATTCTTAAGCTTAGTCATATTAAAGATCAAGTATTTATGAGGTGCAAATTTACAGCTTTAGGATCAGAAGAACAAAGATGGAGAGTTTTAAAGTCTAAATTAGGGTAAGTTTATTATTTATTTAACTATTTGTCAAAGGTGCCTTTTAAATAATTTAAACTTTTATAATTCCAGATTTATATAAATTTAATGCCTTTTGTAAAATACTTTCAATTTGTTTCAGAGGCAAGTCTTCATTGGCATTCAACATCATAATTTTCATTCTCGAACGAGCTTCCTGAATTAAAAAAGGTTCATCAAAGTGTTTTCCTTCTACAATTCCGATATAAGGCTGTTTTAGTTTTTTGTGAATCCATAAATAGCAGAACATTTTTCCTTTGTAGCAAAAAAAAGGCATTCCGTATTTTAAGACATGAGTGATATTATGATCTTGTTTTAGAATAATATCTTTTAACGCAAGGAATACACCTTTTACAGGTTCTTCTTGTTTTAAATAAAAATCATCTAATTGTTTCATGTGTTTTTTAGTTTAAACTCAATCTTGTCATTCCGTAGAAATCTAAATTTGTATTGTGTTGAGATTCCTGCAGAATGACAAAACTGATTCAAAAAAATATTCGTTTTACACATTTTCATAAAGATATGTATAAAACGAATATTATTAAACATCAAAATACATTTTACGATTTACATTTGACTAAAAAACATTTCACAAAATTAATCGTGATTTTCTATTTGTTTATAAGCGTCAATTACCTTTTTAACCAATCTGTGACGAACGATGTCTTTATCATCCAGATAAATAATTCCGATTCCGTCAACATCTTTCAGGACCAAAATTGCTTCCTTCAGACCAGAAATAGTTCTTCTTGGCAAATCGACCTGCCCGGGATCACCCGTAATCATAAATTTGGCGTTTTTTCCCATACGGGTCAAAAACATTTTCATTTGTGAATGGGTGGTGTTTTGAGCTTCATCCAGAATTACAAAAGCATTATCAAGGGTGCGCCCACGCATAAATGCCAGTGGCGCAATCTGAATAATTCCTTTCAAAATGTAATCTTCGAGCTTTTCGTTTGGCAGCATATCGCGCAGGGCATCATAAAGTGGCTGCATGTACGGATCAAGTTTTTCTTTCATATCACCGGGTAAAAAACCAAGATTCTCACCTGCTTCTACTGCCGGTCGTGTTAATATGATCCTTTTTACTTCTTTGTCTTTAAGTGCTTTAACTGCCATTGCCACACCGGTGTATGTTTTTCCTGTCCCGGCTGGCCCAACTGCAAATACCATGTCATTCTTTTTGATGGTATCAACCAATAACTGTTGGTTTGGCGTCATGGCTTTAATAATTTTACCGCCAACACCATGAACTAATATTTTGTCATGATCATATGATCTTTTTTCATCCTGACCATCACTCATAATTACGCGTTCAATTACATTATCGTCAATATTATTGTATCGTGTAAAATGGAGCATCAGCCTTTGAAACCTTTTTTCGAATTCATCTAAAACTTCTTTTTCGCCAAATGCTTTTAAAGTTGTCCCTCGCGCTACTATTTTAAGCTTTGGGTAATACTTTTTGATTATTTCAAGATGAGTGTCTTGAGCGCCCCAAAAGTCTTTTGGAGCGATGTCTATTAGCTCGATTATTCTTTCGTTCAAATGAGGTAGTTTTAAATTAAAATTAAATCTTTCTATAAATCAATTGGCTGTCGGGTCTTTTTTATTTAAAATGCAATTTGTCTTTTCTTTCTTGCTTTTTTGTAATTACTATTACTAGCTTTGCATTTCTCAAATTTAATGAAAATTAGATTTAAATACTATCAATAGTTATAAACAAAATGATGTCAATAATTACCCTTACTACCGATTATGGCTTAAAAGACCACTTTGTTGGTTCGCTGAAGGGGAAAATTTTGTCTGAATATTCAGAAGCTAAAATTATTGATATTTCGCATGATATTGATCCATTTAATACATCTGAGGCAAGTTACATTATTGGAGCTACCTATTTAAGTTTCCCAAAAGGAACAGTACATTTAATAGGAGTGGATATTGAATTGAACAAAGAAAACCAGCATATCGCGATGCAATGGAATGATCATTATTTTATTTGCGCTGATAATGGTATTTTGAGTATGCTGACACAAAAAATTGTTCCGAAAAAAATTGTTGCCATCAATATTCATGATCGTTTTCCTAGTGAATACAGCGATTTGGATGTTTTTATAAAAGTAGCCTGCCATTTGGCAAAAGGCGGTTTACTGAATGTTATTGGTAAAGAAATTTCAGCAATCAAACAAATAACGGAATTACAGCCTGTCATAGCAGCTGACGGAAATTCTATCAAAGGGAATGTTATCTATATTGACCATTTTGGAAATGTTGTCACAAATATCTCTAAAAAACAATTTCTGGAAATAGCCAGAGGCCGACCGTATGAAATTGTGATGAAGCCAAAAAGCATCAAAACCATTCTGCCGAATTATTCAGCTATTGCAAGTTCTGAAAAATATCCGATTAAAACTTATGAAGGCGAGAAACTGGCTATTTTCAACGAAGCTGGTTTTCTTGAAATCGCTATTTTTAGAAGTAATCCTTCAAATGTTGGTTCTGCAAATAGTTTATTAGGATTGAATTACAGAGATGTGATTACAATTAAATTTTAGAGTTTAGATCGTAGATTTCAGATTCATATGATAATCAATAAAATTGTTTTTTATAACTAAAAAATATAATGAAAGAACAATCATTTTTGGTACTTTTGCGCGCTTGTTAGCCGATTTTCAATCTAAATTCAGAAATCTAAAATTATTAAAAATGCTTGTTCGAATAGTAAAAATGAGTTTTCATGAAGATAAAATTCCTGATTTTCTGGAAAATTTCGAAACCGTAAAAGAGAAAATACGAAATGCGCATGGAAATCGTTTTTTAGAATTGTACCAGGATAAAAATAATAAATGCATATTTTTTACCTACAGTTATTGGGAAACAGAAACTGATTTAGAAAACTATCGACAATCCGAACTTTTTAATTCGGTTTGGAATTTTACAAAAAAGCTATTCAATGCAAAGCCGGAAGCGTGGAGTGTTGACAAACTTGTAAGTTTAGAGTAATACAAATAAACAATTAACGATTAAACGAATAAACGTTTTTTACATGAAATCAATTATTTTACGAGAAATAAAATCTTTTTTTGGCTCTCCAATTGGCTATTTGGTCATTGCTATTTTCTTAATCAGCAACGGTCTTTTTTTATGGGTTTTCAAAGCAGGTTATAATATTTTAGAGACAGGTTATGCCGATTTAACTCCGTTTTTTACTTTGGCCCCATGGATTCTGATTTTTCTGATCCCGGCCGTTACGATGAGAAGTTTTTCTGATGAAAAAAAACAAGGAACTTTAGAATTGCTTTTAACCAAACCATTATCGATTTGGGAAATTGTAAACGGAAAATTTTTAGGTGCTGCACTTTTAATCATTTTAGCAATCGTACCTACATTTATTTATGTAAAAGTAATTTCGGATTTGGGATTACCCGAAGGAAACATTGATATGGGAAGTACAATTGGTTCTTATTTTGGACTATTATTTCTGATTGCTGCCTATTCAGCTATTGGTGTTTTTACTTCTACGCTTTCAGAAAATCAAATTGTAGCCTTTATTATTTCGGTTTTTATCTGTTTTTTCTTTTATTTCGGATTTGAAGGTTTGGCTTCATTAATTCCTGATGCTTCCGGTATTATTTCAGTGTTTGGAATGCAGGATCATTTTAAAAGTATGAGTAGAGGTGTGATTGACACTCGCGATGTAATTTACTTTTTGAGTATTACCGTATTGTTTTTGTCTTTTACCGTTTATCAATTAAAATCTTTTAAAGCCTAATGAAAGCAGCTACTCAAAAAAACATCAAAACTTTAGGGATTACAATTTTTATTTTAATCGTTTTAAATGTACTTGGAAGCTTGTTCTTTCACCGGTTTGATTTAACTAAAGATAAACGATATACTTTATCTGAAACTTCCTTACAGATCGTAAAACAAGTTAAGAATCCGTTATCGATTAAAATTTATATGCAGGGTGATTTACCGGCAGACTTTAGACGTTTACAGCAGGAAACCAGACAATTATTAGAAGAATTTCAGGCTTATAACAGCAATATTGTTTTCGAATTTGTCAATCCGTTGGAAAATAAGGATGAAAGCATGGATGTGGTAAAATCACTTTATCAAAAAGGGCTTACTCCAATAAATATTACTGTTGATGATAAAGGGAAACAGTCTCAGGCGATGGTTTTTCCCTGGGCAATTGCAGTTTATAACAATAAAGAAGTTAATATTCCATTGCTGAAAAATATAATGGGCGCTTCGACCACACAGAAAGTAATTGGATCGATACAGCATTTAGAATATTCAATTGCCGATGCTATTAATAAAATTACCAAAGACAAACAAAAGAAAGTTGCTATTATAAAAGGAAATGGTGAAATGAAAGAAGTTCACATTGCCAAAATGTTGATGCAAATTCGCGAAAGCTATTATATTGGTCCTTTTACGTTAGATTCAGTTGCTAAAAATCCAACAGGAAGTTTAGAGGCGCTGAAAAAATACGATCTGGCAATTATTGCAAAACCTACCGAAACTTTTTCTGACGAAGAAAAAGAAGTTTTGGATCAATTTATCATAAACGGAGGAAAGACCTTATGGTTAATAGATCAGGTTGCAGCTGATATGGACAGTTTGTACAATCAGGCTGGTGCTACTTTGGCGTATCCGAGAGATTTAAACCTGAATGATATGTTTTTTAAATATGGCTTCAGAATTAATCCGGATTTAGTAAAAGACGAACAGGGCAGTCCAATAAAGTTAGCAACAGGAGAGCAGGGAAGTGCCACACAATATCAGGATTTCATTTGGAAGTATGCTCCGCTTGTCACACCGGAAGCAAAACATCCTATTGTGAAAAATTTAGGGGGAATTAAATTTGATTTTGCCAGTCCAATTGATACTTTGAAAAACGGAATCAAAAAAACAGTTTTATTAAAATCGTCACCTTATTCTAAGAAAATTGGAACTCCAACCGAAATCAATTTAAATATTGTAACAGAGAAATCTACACCTCAGGATTACGCCAATAAAGGAAACCTGCCACTTTCTGTTTTATTAGAAGGAAGTTTTCATTCGGTTTTTGAAAATCGTGTTTTACCATTTAAAGAGAATTCATTTTTATCAAAAGGAAAACCTACAAAAATGATTGTTATTGCTGATGGGGATTTAGCTAAAAATCAACTGGATAAAAACATGATGCCTGTAGAATTAGGATACGACCAACGCTCCGGTAATTTATATGACAATAAGGATTTTGTAATGAATTGCATTAATTATTTGTTAGATGATACCGGACTTATTAACATTAGAAGCAAAGATTTGAATTTGCCATTATTGGATAAAGAAAAGGTTTATGAAAATTACAGTCTGACGCAATTCATAACTATCGGACTTCCAATTCTAATTTTATTAATTTTCGGATTGACTTTTACTTATATAAGAAAAAGGAAATACAGTAAATAGATGTTAATAAAAAAATTGTAAAACTAAGATTGTTTACGATATATTTGTAAAATGTATCCCCGGTGGGCAAAAACCAATAAATACATAAAAATAAAACAAAACAGATGAAATTTATAGTATCGAGTTCGTACTTATTAAAGCAATTACAAGTTTTAGGTAGTGTTATTAACAGTAACAATACGTTACCTATTTTAGATAACTTTTTATTTGAACTAAACAATAATGAGTTAACGGTTTCTGCTTCAGATCTTGAAACGACAATGTCGGCTACATTATCAATCGATTCTAAAAGTAAAGGCAGTGTAGCTGTGCCGGCTAAACTTTTACTTGAAATTTTAAAAACGTTTCCTGAACAACCTTTGACTTTTACAGTTGAAGATAATAATACAGTCGAAATTAGTTCTAACTCAGGGAAATATGCTTTAGCGTATGCTGCCGGAGAAGAATTTCCTAAATCAGTAAATCTTGAAGACCCTTCAGTAACACTTGTCCCTGCTGATGTTTTGGCAACTGCAGTCAGCAAAACTATTTTTGCAGCCGGAAACGATGATTTACGTCCTGTAATGTCTGGGGTTTTCTTTCAGTTCTCACCGGAAGGATTAACTTTTGTAGCAACAGACGCTCATAAATTAGTAAAATACGCTCGTACAGATGTAAAAGCATCTCAGGTTGCTGATTTTATTATGCCGAAAAAACCTTTAAATATTTTAAAAAGTATTTTAGGAGCTTCTGATGCTGAAGTAAAAATTGAATATAACGATTCAAATGCGACTTTTTCATTTGATAATTATATCTTGATGTGTCGTTTAATTGATGGAAAATACCCAAATTATGAAGCTGTAATTCCAAAAGAAAATCCAAACAAATTAATGATCGATCGTTCTT
>Ga0307510_10012074_pt1 | contig 10241 bp, 19 predicted proteins | sample 12_EM_MG_FD_207224 | JGI IMG/M metagenome (GOLD analysis project Ga0307510, IMG submission 207224) | Populus trichocarpa ectomycorrhiza microbial communities from riparian zone in the Pacific Northwest, United States - 12_EM | ecosystem: Host-associated > Plants > Roots > Unclassified | place...
TATAGGTTGTGAGAGAGAGAGAGAGAGAGAGAGAGAGAGAGAGAGAGAGAGAGAGAGTGAGAGAGAGAGAGAGAGAGAGAGAGAGTGTGTGTGTGTGCTGGCTCTGCGTGAGCCACTTCAACAATAGCAAAACACAAACAGGAGGGGGAAAAACACAACACAACACTGTGGTACAGCAGAGGCACTACTCACCTCTGGCTCATGGTGCTGCGTGTGGGTCTTTATAGTTCAAAAAGGTATCTACTTACAGTCTAGACTACAAGAAAAGATGGTGATAGAAAGAGATGATAGGGTGAGAGCAAGGTAGCAAATGGGGAGCAGTGCAACACTGCATGCTGTCCTGTGGCATTGGTTGAATTGGGTAAGGCAGAGGTGTCCAGATTTGGGCATTTGCAAGCCCAGCATATATCCTGTCATTACACCTCCCAGGTGCTTTAAAAATTAACCCTCCTGGGTCAACCTGTCGATGGTGCTTTCTGTTGCTGAAGTTGTCTGCTAACCATATGAAATGGAGTGCCTGGCCACTGAAATGTGTAAACACATCATTGGACAAGTTGTGAGGGGTGTGTGGGGGATAGAGGCCAGTGGTGTGTGTGGCTTGCACAACTTGTGAGTTGAGGGCGGCAGGTGTAGCATCCTTCAGAGGGGCTGGGGGTGGCTCTTCTGGCTTGTCCAGATGCAGTGCAACAAAGGGAGGGACTTGAAGGCTGGCATCAAGAGGCAGCATATGGGGGCACTCATGCTTTGGTTCATTGTCATGTGTGGTGATGGTATGATTGCAAATGGGCAAAGTGGGATTGGTGCTGCTGCTGTTGAATGTATTGAAGTGTGCACCAGTGGAGGGGGTGCATGTGATGGTGACAATGCTGTTGGCATCGCTAAGGCTGTTGGCAATGATGGAGTTGTTGTTGCTGCTGCTGCTGCAGATGGTGGTGCTGAGAGTAAGGGTGTTGGCGATGCCAGTAGTGAAGGTGGCATTGCTGCAGCTGCTGGTGTTGCTCTTGCTGTTGGTGTTGTTGGTGTTGAGGGTGCAGGCAGTGTTGACGATGCTAGTGGCATTGTTGTTGGAGGTGTTGCTGCTGTTGCCATTGACATTGCTGGCATGTGTGGTACTGATGGTACTGGCATTGTCAATGATGTCTGCATTGCTGTTGTTGTTGTTGTCAGCAGTGTGATCTTCATTGCTAAGGTACAAAGTTGGGTGAGTGGGCATGAAGTCAGGGCCAAGGAGGCGAGTGTGGGCAGAAGGGCACAAGGAGCTGGTAGATATGAAGTTGCCAGTGCAGAGACAAGCAGGGAAGCAGTGGTTGCAGCAAGGGCAGGCATGCTGAGCAAAGTCTTTATCATTGTCAATGGCCTCAAATGATAGGATGGGTGTGTCTGTGTGGTGCGCATTAGTGGGAAAGGTATCAGTTGAACACAATGTGGTGATGTCAAGGATGGGGCTGGTGTCTTGCACGAATGAGATGGGGGGAATGGCATTGGCATCAAAGGGTGACCCAGAGGGGATGGTCTTGTCATGGTTGCAGTTGTCACTGCACTGGGTATTAGTGGTGCAGGGCTTGTTGCTGATGCTGCTGGTAGGGCTGTCATCATCATCGACATGCATTGGGTTGTCCTTGGTATCAAAGTGGTTCCCACCCAGATCATACACAAACTTGCTGATGTCATTGCCAAAGTTGCTGGCCTTGCAAGGGTGGTTGTTGTGGTTGTGATTGCTGCTGCTGCTGTTGTTGCATGTTGGCTTGCCTTTGATGCTGTTGGTAGGGTTTTTATGGTTGTTGTGGGGAACTTGCGTTTGTTCTGGCTTCTTGATCAGGCTTGCCTTGCCATTTCTTATGGTTGTGATGTTGGTTTGTTCTTGCATTTGGTGGCTATTCGATTTAGCTTTGGTGGCTTTGGTGATTTTGGGTTGCAATGGCAATGTGGCAGCGATTGATGAAGGTGGAGATGGTGTGAGTTTGTAAACAGTAGGCATGGGAGGTGGTGGTGAGGATGGTGGTAGTGGAGATGATGTTGGCAAAGGTGAAGGCAGTAGCGGTGATGGCAGCAGTGGCAAAGATGGCAGTGGCAGAGGCATGTTGGTGAAGGCAGCTGAGATGGGAGTGGCATTGATAAGAGCAGAGGCAGCAGGAGTGTGTGAACAGTAGGCATGGGTGGCAACAGCAATGGCAACGGTGATGGTGATGGCGTTGGTATGGGCAAAGGCAGAGGTGATGGTAGTGGTGACAAGATTGGCTTTTGTGATGGCAGTGGTGGCAGTAGCAGTGATGGTGGAGGTGGCAGTTGCAAAGATGGCAAGAGAGACAGTGGTGGCACAGGTGGCAAGAGAGGTGGTAACAGCAAGGTCAAAAACAAGAAATACAAGGACTCAAGGCATATTGACAGAGGCAATCGTTTGCTAGCTGGGATGGAAGGGAGACTCAGAGGTGGAGATGGTGGCGGTAGCAAGACTGAACTTGGAGGGTTTTGAGTGGGCAGCAGGGCTTTGTTAGCTAGTGACATAAGCAGTGGCAGAACTTCATGGACTTTGGGCAAGGATGGCAGGGGTGAAGAGACTAAACTTGCGTGATTTTGAGTGGATGGTGGTGGTGAGACTTTATGAATTGGCAATGGTGGCAAGACCTTGCACATTGGCAGTGGCAGCAGTACTAAGCTTGGTTGTTTTGGTGTGGGCAGTGGTGGTGAGATGTTATGGGCTGGCAATGGTGGCAAGACTTTGTAAACAGAGGGCAAGGTTGGTAGCAGCTACAAGGAAGGGGATATCATATGCAAGGTGACATTGGAGAGTGGTGGTGTGTGGCTGAAAGACAAGGGTGCTGGTGGCACTTGACGGCTGTGGGATGTCCTCTGCAGTGGTATGTCCTGTGTGGGTTCAAGTTTGGACTTGGGCTTGGGTAGTTGTTCCACAGCACTTGGACAGATGTGGGCACATTTCCCATACAAGGTGGCATAGGCACGATCATGGGTGGACAGTCTGCATATGCATCTTATCATTGATTTGAGCTTCTGGTTTTCATCTGCTTGTTTTATTATCCTTTCTTGTGCTGCAAAGGCTTTATCCTTGGCCTTTGCTTTGGCTTCAGCTGTAAGTCTCCTATGGGAAAAGAAGGGGTGTGCAAGCTGGAAAAGATCCCAGGAATCAAAGTTTCTTCCTGGCCACTGGTTGGGATGCTTGTCAAGGAGGTAGGGAAAAAGGATGTCCTGGTTATTGGGATGGAAGCCCTGCCAAAAGAGCTTGTTGCACTCTTCTCTTGGACATGAGACGGGAGAGAACCAGGGGGTTGCCTAGGGTCCAGAAATCTTTGAAGTAGTTAGCAACATTGTCTTCATCTTCCATAGGCTGGGTTGATAACCCATTGATAAGGTCATAAAGCTTGTTGACTTGGCTCTGAGTGGGTGTGCTCCTATAGGCCATGACAGGGTGGTAGTGTGGTATGGATGGATATCTTCGCATGGTGGAGGCTGGACACTTCAGGTGAAACACCCTTGGGGTCCTGTTGCTGAGGTTGAATGGGTTGCCAGAGGCAAAAGAATCTAAACTGAAAATAAAGTGGAAAAGGAAAGCAAGACAGTGAACCTGAAAAGGCTCACTGCCTCACTGGGGCAGCCAATTTGTACAATGGACAAATGGTCCACACATGAGTTTAGGGAATAGGAAGGTGAGATAGCAGATAGAACCAATGCACATCGATCCAAGATTGTACAATGGAGCAAAAGGTAAAGTGGGCCATGATTGTTAGTTGCTCTACCACTGCAGAAAAGGGAAAGAAAAGGAAGGGAAAGAGAGAGAGAGAGAGAGAGAGAGAGAGAGAGAGAGAGAGTGTGTGTGTGTGTGTGCTAGCTCCATGTGAGCCACTTCAATGATAGCAAAATGCAAACAGGAGGGGGAAAAATGCAATGCAACACTGGTACAGCAGAGGCACTACTCACCTCTGGCTCATGGTACTGTGCACAGGTCTTTATAGTTCAAAAAGATATCTACTTATGGTCTAGACTACAAGAAAAGATGGTGATAGAAAGAGGTGACAGGGTAAGAGTGAGGTAGTGAATGGGGAGATGGCACAATGCTGCACGCTGTCCTGTGGCATTGGTCGAATTGGGTGAGATGGAGGTGTCCAGATTCGGGCATTTGCAAGCCCAACACATATCCCATCATTACACCATGAGATTATTTCCTCCATGCTTGACAGTAGGAGTGGTGGTATGGTCACAAAGGGGTGCACCCCTTTGTCACAGATCTGGAGGTTGGGCCACTTGGCCACATGGACATTCACATACATAGACAGTTTGCATACAATCATAGACAGTAGACTATAGCACATGCACACTAGTACACATACCAGACACCCAGTATATTGATTATCTTAGCCACCCTCTTTTCATACCCTCATTTCTCCCTTGCACTTATCTTTGGTTACTGGCACCCAATGCCCTCTTTTATACATGTAGTTACACCCCATGCTTCCCTTAGTTCATGCCCTCTTGTGCCATTACTGAGGTAAGCTTAGTTACCCTTTTCCCCCACCATGCCTGTGCTCACATTACATAGTATAGCATTTGTGTCCTTTGCACAGGTGATTAATACACATAGTTTGTGCTCTCTCACGCTGTTACTGACATAACGATGGCTTATGCATTGAGCTCAGAAATGAGTCATGTGATGCTGGGATTGCCTTAATCTGCTGAGGGTAAACCCACCAATCTAATTGTTGTGTCCAAATCTGTGCTGCTATATAGAACCATGTGATCTCACATGTTCAGCCACCACCTTCAATGCCACCAACCCACATCAGTCATTACCCGCATCGCCTTTGCTGCCTTTGTCTCTTCTCCCATTTTCAACGCCACCTGTTCCTCTCCACGTTGTCGCCTTCAAGTCCCCACTCCCCTGCATGTCAAGTATTTTTGCTACCATTGTCTCTCAATTCACTCATCCTTGCTGGCTGTTGCTGCAAACATGTGCCATTCTCAATCGTATCCAAGTTTGTCAGCTCATCGAGCTTAGCTCTGTGCTAGTTGGGCCCCCACTCAGGACCATGCCCTGGAGGAGTTGGACGTTACTAGTTATAGGACATTTTACTTGTTTTCGTATGTTTCATCATCACTCTTTTGTCTTAGTTCTTGCACTCCCTTTCAGCCTGTTTTCTTCTGCTCTTTTCATTGGACTTTGAGTTATATTGCTGTCTTTTCAATGTCATGCCCACCATCACATAGCAAAACCTATACATTTATTGACCTCAATTTTGAACACCAGACCTATTCTTGTACGATGTTGCACAGATTGTCACCGACCTGACTTGAACTTCACTTGCTTCAGTCTCTTTTCCCTCTTTTTACTCACCCTCACGCATGAAGTACAACTTGTCCCTGTTGATCCGAAATTGTATAAATACCATCACCCAGCCTTGCTGAACAGCAGGCAACTGTGGCCCACTTCCCTTCTTCTTCTCTTGCATGCCCTTCCAACAACTGTTCGTTCAACTTTGACACTTTGCGCCACTCTTCTTCAACTTTGCAACCTGCTTCTCATATGTTTCCATTCTCACCTGTACTGTGCTGACCTTCAAAGACCCTTGTGTGCGATATTACTTGGGTGCATCACCTGCAGCAGTTAGGGATTAACGACCCCACTCCACTTCAGCTTTGCTCCAATGCCCACTCTCGGATCGAGTGCGCTTGGTTCTAACCACGCCTATGCCTTCCCCTTTTGAACTCTCATGTGGACGTTAAGTCCATCATACAAGTGGCTGCCCCAGAGAGGCAGTGGCTTTTAAAGTCCACTGCTTCTTTTTAAAATTCCCCATTGTTTTCAGACTAACATTTTCAGATATTTTCTGCCCTTGGTTGCCTTCAGCGACCCCATGCATGCCTAGACAAATTCAGCAAAGGGACCCTCAAGGATGCTTCACTATCAGCGCCCAGCCTTAGCAACAACCACTGCCAACTCCAGCACCAGCAAGCACTACCAGACCCACTTGATTCCAGCATGCATTTGTCACTGTATCTTTGCCTTTTCACTTGGCTGTTCCTATCTTGGAAGCTGTCACTCACACTACTGCCATATTTCAGGAGAGTTCACCTGACATACCAACTACACTGCTACCCAATTTGGAAGACCTCATGCCTTCCCCTACTTGCTACGTACCACCGCCGCACTATGTAACTGATTCCCCTATTGTACAACTAGATTTCGGCACACCCAGACCAAATGGTGACACCCCACTGGTGCCCTAGCAGCCTGCTTTCACCTTCATGGAGGAAGAAGTTTTCTTTGCCAACAGCAAGCAACTGCAACCGCCAACACTACTTCCACCTTGCCTGCCTCAATCAATGCCCTAGCCTCTGTGACAGCTTACATGCACAAGACCAGCCCCTCGGCCACCTTGTGCACCTTCCACTAGCCAAGCACCACCTGACCCTCCACCACCAACAGTAATTATGTCAGCCACTGCCATTTGTGGTATCACTGGCATGCCCTATCTGTGGGCCAAGTTTGCTCTGTACTTTTCTGGCAAAGTCGATCAAGATGTCAAGGACTTTTTGGATGAGTACAAGGAGAAAGCTAACAACAACAACCTCACCCGCACACAGAAAGTGGAGACAGTCATCCGGTATGTTGTCAAAACCCAGCACCACATCTGGAAGTCCCTTCCAGGATACATTGACCATGACTGGGATGACCTCCAAGCCCAACTATGCCAGCAGTATATCAACCCCAGCACTGAAGGCCAGTTCTCAAAGCAAAAGCTGGTGGACTTGTCAACAAGTATGCCTGAAAATGCATGGACAATAAAACAGATGTCATCAACTACCACCAACAATTTAACACTAAAGGTAAATTCCTCCTCAATTCCTGCAGCATAACCCAGGGCAAATACAATGCCATCTTCTGGCATGGTTTCCACAGCAAAGACTGGCATGCCCTCCATGAACACCTTATTGCCAAGCAACCTGACAGGCCGCAAGGATGGGCCTTTGACATCCAAGATGTCCTCAATATCGCAAGAGCAGTATTTCTAGGTGATGATGACTTTTATTCACAGGAGCCACCCCCTTGGAGGAACGACATCAACTGTGTGCAAGAACAAAGGATGGAGCATGGCTTGCACAACACATGGGAGGCAGACCACAATGGATGTGCTTCCAGGCACAGATGTTCCCGTGAACCTCTTTCCTTTGAAGGTCAAGAGTTGGATGACGAAGAGGCTCTGTACAGTGACCAAGAACAACAGTCAACTCAGGGGCACTGACACTGTTGCCGCACATTGAAACAAGGACAGTTCGCTTAAAGGACGACTGACATGAGAGCCAGGATAAGGAGCTGGAGGATCTCATCTTCTAGCTCCATGACCTTCCAGTACAAGACCGCACTTACACCAGCTTGTATGCACGGTGTGCCCAACACTTTCCAGACACTATGAGAGGTATTCCCCAGCTGCAAAGTTACCGGACTGACTTCTCCGCTGCCTACTTGTACCAGGTGACAAATCCACCTCCACTGAACCTACAGTTGTGGACGCAGTCTATCGCACCACCTCCCCTGACACCGCAACCATGGAGCACACCAGCCACAGCACCCACCCCTTCAGCAATTGCAAACACCGCTGCCCCTTACTACCACTCCGGGCCATGCCCTGATACTTGCGCTTTCTGCTGTGCACAAGGCCACTGGGTATGTGAGTGTAGTATTGTGGATGAATACATCAAGTCCAGATGCACCATGTTGGGAACTCACTACTTTATGGGTAGCGAGACTCGACTACAGCACAGAGTTGAAGGTGACTGATCCAAAGGAGCAGCAAGGAGACATTGAGAAGGAAGAGGCAGAAGGCAAGGAGAGGCGGGACTGAGTAGACTGTTGGGGATGAAGGGTGGGTTGCTGCTAACGATGAGGGAGCTTTGAAAGGCTCCAGTGTGGGGATTGACAAGAGAACAGTCTAAGGACTGTTCACCTAAATTCGTAGGTCTTATATACTAATACAGGGTGGTCTGTGTGCAGTTTAGGGTAGGTACAATTACAGGTAACGGGGGATTGTGCAGTCAATGCGCAGTAACTGCGGATTACATTATACATCTCGATTAGGGTCTAGCCCAAATGAGTTGCATCTTTGTTGATTGAGTCGTGTCATGTGTTCATTGATTGTTTAGTGGGTGCGTCTTGTTGATTGTTCCCACAATCTGCCATGTGTTGATCAACAGGTTAGACATGCGTCCAAAGTGCGTCTTGTCATGTGACATTGTTGATGACCAATTCCTTGATAGGTCATGTGTTATCTTCCCAGGGTCACAGGGTTGTAGGTACCCAGGGTTATGTGCTAAGAAGTCACATGATGTACAAGTGGCGGAGGGGTCACGTGATGAGTCACGTGTAGGGTCATGTGATATGTTCCCACGGTCACGTGATGCTGAAGTTACAGGTTTGTAGCTGAGACTGGGGGGCGTGAGTACTGCTCGCAACAGTATCCCCTCTTTAGGATCTCCTTGTGCCTGCAAGGCTTGTATACGTATCCCCTCTTTAGGGCAATTACGGGTGTGGAATTCGGCGACCAATTCTTTGGCATGTGTTAGTTCTCCAGCTGGGATCCATGAGTTGTCTGCATCGGTGTAGCCTTTCCAGTGGACAAAGTATTGTGTGCTCTTGCAATTTCTTGTGGGACATGCTGCAAGGACTTTGTCTATTTCATAATGTCCTTCTTCTCCTCTGATGATTTCTGGAGGGGGTTGCTCGAAATTGGGTCCATGTGCTTGTGTTTTGTGGTAGGGTTTCAATAATGAGTTGTGGAATACAGGGTGAACCCTTATGGTCTTGGGTAATTGCAGCTTGCAATTTGTTGGTGAAGCCCATATGACCTTGAAAGGTCTATATTGTTGTGGAGCAAGTTTTGCTTTTGGGTGTGTGGTTTGTAAATTCGTGGCTTCCAAGAGTACTAGGTCATCTTTGTGGAATGTGTAGGATAGTTCTTCTGGTCCTCTGCTTTGCATTTCTTTAGCTGCGATCATAAGTGCTGCAGTGACTTCTTTGCATATTTGCTCTAAGTATTGGATGCAGTCATCCACACTTTGTAGTCTGGTCTGTAGTTGCAAGGGTGGTTTAAAGGTTGGCTGAAAGCCATACCAGACTTTGAAGGGTGATCTATGGGTGCTGCAGTGCAGTCATGCATTGTGTGCAAATTTGATAATGGGAAGGAGTGTGGTCCAATTGTCTTGTTGGAAGTTTCCACAGATACGAAGGTATTGTTCAATGACTTGGTTAACCCGTTCTGACTTGCTGTCAGTTTGAGGGTGAAACATGGTAGACAATTTCTGCTTGATTCTGAGCTTTCTCCATAGTTCTTGTGTTACTTGTGCAGCAAATTGTGGTCCTCAATCAGAGATGATTGCCTTGGGAATGCCTGTTCTTTTCCAGACATTGCCTACTAGTAGTTGGCTCGTTTGCTCAGCCGTGATAGTTTTATGACAGGGGGATAGAATGATGGCTTTGCTGTGACAGTTGACAACCATGAGGATGCTGTCATATCCTTGTGATACTGGGAGGTCTACAATGAAGTCCATAGTGATTGTTTCCCATATCCCTTCAGGGATCTTGTTGGGCTTGATTGGTACTTTGGTTGGTAGCTGTATCTTTGTAGTTTGGCATGTGGCACATCCTCGTATATAGGCTTTGACAAATTTGGTAATGCATGGCCACCAATATTCATGTGAGATTAGTTCAATGGTTTTCCATTGTCCTGGGTGTCCCATTAGGTTGTCATGAAATTGCTGGGTGACTCTTCATTTGAGTTCTTCATTCTTTGTCTTTGGAATGTATATTAAGCCTTTGTAAAGGATTAGGCCATCTTCATAGTTCCACTCTTGTAATCCTTTGTTTACTTGTCTTGGGCCACTAGTAAGGATATCTTTGAGTTTCTGGCCTGTCAATGTGTCATTTGTTATGGCCTCTTGTATAGCTTCCTTGAGCTCTGTATTGATTCCCATAGGAATTGCCATGTTATGTAGTGCCCGTATATGGAATTGCTCTGGCTTGAGTAGGAATTTTTCTGGTGTGAGCAAAATTGTTTCCGCATTCTCAGATGCTATCCCCTCTTTATAATCTGGACACCTGGACAGTGCATAGGGATCAGCACGGGTCACCCTCGGGTCGTTTCAGAGCGACCCCGACCCCGACCCGACAAAACCCTGACCCAGTCTCCAGGGTACGGGTTTTTCGGGTTCGGGGTCAGGGTCGCTCGGGTCAGTCG
>Ga0307510_10012075_pt1 | contig 10239 bp, 13 predicted proteins | sample 12_EM_MG_FD_207224 | JGI IMG/M metagenome (GOLD analysis project Ga0307510, IMG submission 207224) | Populus trichocarpa ectomycorrhiza microbial communities from riparian zone in the Pacific Northwest, United States - 12_EM | ecosystem: Host-associated > Plants > Roots > Unclassified | place...
CTACCTTTAGTAGTACTACTTTATAGATTATCTGATACTTAGTAGTCTTACAGCTAGCTGGGCTTATGTACACTTTAATTCATCAGCCTTACTGTAACCTAGTGTATAAAATTGGCAGCATCTATTGTATGATGTTGTGTTGGCACATTCGCGATTTATTAACATTTTGCTGCCAGACTGCTATATGTTCCGTTAAATCCATCCTTTGGGTTGCTGGGTTACATCACTGTGTGTGTTTCCACTCTTTGAGCCTGACTCGATTGGCTCGCGTAGCCACTCTGGGATTCCTTCCCCGTCATTGGCGAGCTCTCCTGGCTCTTTGGTTCCGTATCTGTTTTTGTCAGGTAGCGGGATTTTATTCGGGTTGGGACCCTTTCCGCGCTGCGCCTTCCTGCTGCCTAGTGTCGGGAGACTATTCACCGCGTATGCCGCTGGGAAGCGTTCCTCAAGGGGGATTCTGCTGGGCCTAGATGCAGTTGCTAGTGTCCAGTCCTCCTCTGCTGGGAAGAAAGGCATGCTGTTAGCTGGGTTGCTCGCGTCTAGTACCGCGCAACGTCTGATGAACTCTGGGCAGGACCTGTCCCAACTAGCATGGAAGTTTACGCCGCATGAGACGCAGTACCGTTTGCTGCTGTTCGCGCAAACACTGGTGCGGTGTTTATCTCTGCATGTGCCGCAGGTGTCTTCGCTTTCAGGGCATTTGTCCGCAAAGTGGCCCCATCGTCTGCATTTCATGCATTGGATGGGTTCACGCTTTTGCTTCGTCGGCCTGATCAGACTACCGCAGATTCCTAGACCATCTTTGATCAACTTGTTAGCGATGTTCACTGAGGTGATGGACAGGAGAGCGTGCGCATGAATTTGGCCTTCTCGTCTGCGTCCCGCTGGTTTAATCCACCTTGCTTTGCAGATTATGTACGCTGGGAGGGAGTTGGCCTCTTTGATTTCCCTGAGATGTGTTTGGTTCTCTGGCTTGAAGGTTAACGGGATTCTGGGCGCTACTAATATGTACTCCTGTTCCCTTATGTGCGCTCCTTTGGAGAAAGTGTCGGCGAAAGTCATTTCGTTGCCTATCTCCCTGATCCAATTCACTGCTTCTTTGCTGTTTAGGGTGAGCAGAACCGCGTTCTTTTTGGTCTTGAGCGCGGCTTCGACCTTCACCTTCTCGGGTTTGCTAGCGTCAGACATTCCGTCCAACACTTCGTTGGCTTTGGCTATTAGCTCCATGAGGCTCTTTTCTAGTGTGGCATTACCCTCGTCACCGTGAGTGTCGATGAGGATTTGTTTGGCTCTACGGTCCATATCCCCGAGGATTTTGGGGTCAGCAATAGCCTTATGTGTTGGCATTTGCCTAGCTGCTAGCACGTTGCGATAAGACTGCGTGGTGTCCGCGATCTTGTCTGCGACGTTAGTGACCTTCCCTATTTTACTTATGATGTCTTCTGTGTACCCTTTTATCTCCTCGGAGACTTTAAGGGCTTTCTTGGAGCTTTCCAAGGTTATGTTAACAGTACTCGTGATGCCGTTAAGCTGCACGGTGAGGTTGTCTCGGAACTTGGAGAGGTCAGCTCTGATTCCTTTACGCAGAGAACTCACCTCCTCCTGTATTTCCAACCTATCCCTGCTTAACTTATCCGTCTTCTCCGATTCTCTGATGTATTTAAAAACTCCGTTAATGATGCGCTCTGGCGAGTCCTCGCCATCTAGTATCTTGTTGAGCGCTTCTATGATGGGCTGGAGGATCGCTATTGATGTGGTGTCGATTCTGTGAGTGACTGGGACTGCCGCTGGGGCTGCCACGTCATTTACCACTGTCATATTTTCGCTCCTATTGGGCTCTTTTGTACTCAGCTCTTTCGTAGTGCTCTGTTGACTTATGGGCTTGTCGGTAGCTACTGCTAGTGTAGCCGTACCCGACCTGGTGATCCGCGGATTATGCGGTACCGGTCTGGGCTGTGCCTGGCCTTCCGCTCCCACTTTTGTGGGGGGTTTCAGCATTTTTCAGGATGTGAGGGTGGGATGCGTTTGTTTGTTTGTTTTGTATGGGAAAGTAAGGCAAGGATATGAGTATGAGAAGTTATATGACTCTTTCTTATTCTGATTACCACTTTGATGCTGGCAAGGGTTCGTGCTGCGATGGTGGCGGTTACCAGAAAAGGAAGTCTGGCATTCCACCCTTGTGTGCTACTGAGATGCTCCTCCAGAGGCTCGCACGACGATTATATGAAGCGATAAGCACCATACCCTAGACATTCCACCAAACCTACTCCGCGCGCTCCTTGATCACCTCCTCAGATACGTACGCAACTCCATTTCCTCCCGGCAGGGCATCATGGCTACGGGTCCTCTCTCTCACGTACAGTAAGCTGTACAGCCAAGTTCAAGCATAGTTCTGTGCCACGGTCAGGACCGGCTCGTCCAATTGACGAAGGATTGTTTGTATGCTGCATGGTGCACGTTTCACTTCATCCACTGCCTTTCCCATACCCAGGGCAGAGCAGTAAAGAACGATATTCCACCGTAGATGTGCGTCTCATTGCGGGTATTTGTTTGTGAGTTTAGCATATTTCTTCGAGTTGCTGGGCGGGTTGACTTGTAATCTTAGACGTTGTGCTGGCACGTATTTGCTTCTGCCACTTTGTATTTCAAGGTGAAACTATTCGAATACAGCTCTATCAGATCTTTGGCTGGAATATACCCCACAAGGGTTCCTGCTGGATATCGGAACGAAGGAGAATGGCTCAGTAGGACGTGGAAACTTCTGTGCAAGTGAGAAATCGTTATTAGGGGGCTGGCCTGTGGCCGTGGCCCAGATCTACTATAATAATATAAATACAATCTGTTTGGAGTTATGCAAATACATAAATCCCACCAGACAAACTAGTGACTGCCGCGCCGAAAATTGTTACAACTGAGGACAAGTAATGTCCTTGACCCCACAACCACAGTGTTAATCAGCCAGAAGCGCTCTGGAGGGAGAGGCTACAGGCCTGGTGACAAACAGGAATCTCACCCACAGTCAAGGCCAGTCGAGGTTGAGATTTGGGTCCGGAGTCCATTACGCCCCCCGCCGCTTGGCCCATCCTCTGCGTTAAGTAGTGTGGAGCCTAAACTCAATATAACACAATGAAGATGCTTGTAGCATATATCAAGTGCCAGCGAAGACGTGTGTGGGTGAGTGGGGGAGGGGTGGAAACTATCCATGCGTCAGCGACCATGTCGGGGCACTGAATGAGATTCGCATCACCATGTAAACCCTGGAAGATATACACAGTACGCACCTCTTCATTTCCCTCGATTTGGTCCCGCAACGGCGTACCCTCTGCTTTGCGAGTTATTGTTATCATTCTCTGTATTACTTCACAGCTGTGGGCTTTTCGCGCAGTCATGGTCACCCTCAACCTCATCGATGTGGTCATATCGCAGCATTGTAGCAGCACATGGGGTGGTAAACAATCATTCTCACAGCGGAACAACGCTGTGGAGGAGGATAGTGTTATAGAAGAACAGCCAGGGGTCATTGGGATGGCTGATTGATTGGAAGTTGTGAGAACGGTCTTCTTGATCCTTGGGGGGCCAAGAAGTGAGCATAGAATGTGGGTTTGCCATCATGGGAATATCGCTGAACATGTGGGTTCAAACCGAAGGGTGACTGGACTTGGCAAGCGGAGACCATACGAAGATGATTAAATACGTGTTTAAGGTAAGTGAGGTGGGTAAAGGACTGAAATCAACCAAGATGCACTTCATGGATCACCCTGCTCTCCCTCCTGTTGATGTTACTCTCATCCTCATCCCTTTTATCCCTCGGCTCGGCATACCAACCTCAACAGGTGGTAAGTCTTCACATATAGTATCAGCAGCATTAGGGGGTGCAGTTGTGGTGCTTGAAGGAGGGACAAAGAGAGGTGGCAAGCACAACCATTTGTACTGTAATAGGCGTAGGCAGACGAAGGCGCAAGGTGGTACCATTGGATTTAGAAGGGCACATGGGGAAATTCAAGAACAGCAGTTGAGGTACAATTGAGTACTGCAAGATCTACGTACTGTATTATGAGACATGAGGATTGCGGGGATATCGATGAAAGGGAAAGATGCGCGAAAGTGGTGAAAGGGAAGAGGCATACAATTTTTTTTGAAAAATGCTCAAGAGGGGTCGTCCTGTCTTGCAGTCTCACGGTGGTGCCAAACCACCAAAATTACAGTAGGAGCCAAGCCAGAAGATGGGACGGGGAGGCCCGGCCCGAAATACCGAAAAGCGCGTGAAAAGATTATGTGATTGTCCATAAGGCCCTTCAATCATCACCACAGTATTCACAGCCTTATCTTGATATGTCCCCATTCCCTTCTCCGTCTCATAGAGAAATCATCAGTACTACCCTGGTCAAGTACACTAATTTGACAGACAAAGACCTTGTTAATGATCCACTTTCCACCGAGATCAAGTCTTGTGACTCTCCCACTGCCATCTGCCATGTTTTCTGGCAGCATGCTCAGGCATTTGGCGGTAACCCCATGTTGATGACATGCCTTGAAGTAATTGTTGGTAACCTGCAAGCTCTTAATTTGGTTGCTGATCCCCAAGCTGTGTGTCTTTCAAAGTATATTGTCTATATCACCATACTGAAATGTTCTGTCCTCTAGGCATCACCACCTGTGCAACTTGTCTTTTCGTCAATAAATATCCTCCTTTCTGTACGTATTTTCCTTGCCACACACAACTGGCTCACTCAAGTGATGAAATTGGGTTCCTCCAGGTGGCCAAGAGGGATGCTGCAAACTGTGACCCTCTTGTGGACCTTTTTGGTTACATCGAAAATATCCTTAAACAACTCAAGATTTATCCAGATGTCTCCGTCATCCCAGGAGTGCCTCAGATACTTGATGAAATAATTGCCGAATTGGTATTCGTTTTCGCCATCGCGACGAAAGATATCAAGGACCAGCCACTTAGTGAGTCAATCCTTATCAGTAAATCGCTTTCTAATGTAACTTGCAGGGGGATATGCAAAGAAACTACGGGCGGATATTGATATCGAGAAGATCCTATGCAGGTTAGATCGGCTCACTCCGAAGGAGGCCCAGAGGACAGTCACGCCTACTCTTGAGGTCACCTATCACCTGGTCCATAACCTGACTCGGGTCATGGAATGTGTGTGACCTCTACTTGTATTATTATGTGCGTGATATTAAACAGGTTTCCGGGTGCTGGCAGATGAAGGTGCATTGACAGAGGGCATCAATCAAGCCCTTGGTATGTCTACTGAATGTCATGTATAGACGATAAGTTAACTGTTGATACAAGCTGACATACAGTGGGCGGTGATTGAAAAGGCCATGAAAGAGCGTTCGTAGTTCCCCTATGTGGCAGCCATTGGCAGTCCAAGTTGAAACCATGTCTCAGGCCCTAAACTACAAGACGAGCTTAGACATTGGCTTTCACTGCCAGACCCATCGACAAACCATAACATTGCTTGCAAAGCCCATCACGATGGCACCGCCACTTGGTTTATTGAAGACAAGACCTTTAGGCAATGGAAGACCACCGGCGGTCAGTTGTTGTGGATTCATGGAACCTGTATGTATATTGGTTTCATGTCATTGCCACAGCTGACAAGGTCATGTCCTACAGCTGGCTTGGGAAAGACTGTCTTGTGGTATGCAATGCCTCACCTATTCTCAATTGCATGTACTCATTATCTTGTTAACCAGCTCAACAATTATCCATCATGCTTGGCTCATGCGTGTGACTGGATTAGTCACCATCGGGTATTTTTATGTCAATTTCCAGGACCACAAAAAGCAGGGTATGCGCGGCTTGCTGTCCTCCCTCCTTGCCCAACTCTGCACCCAATCAGAACCTTTTCTTGACATTCTCTCAATGCTTCATGCGAAGCATAACGATGGCGTGGAGCAGCCCAGTGAAGATGCGCTCGCAATGTGCTTAAGGGAAATGCTTGAATATCCAGAGCAAGCGCCGGTCTTCATTGTGGTAGACGCGCTGGATGAATGCCCGGATTCCCCAAGCCCAGGTTCCCCTCCAGGAGTTACCACTCCACACCAATTGGTACTCAAGATCGTGAAGTGGCTGATGGAGTTAAAGCTTCAAAATTTACATTTTTGTCTCACCAGCCGCCCCAAATTTGACATCCTGCAGGTTCTCGATCCCTTAGAACCTGTGAGCATGCGACTTCATGACCAAAAAGGGCAAATTGACGACATCACCCAATATGTCAAGTCGGTTGTTTTCTCAGACGTAAAGATGAGGGAGTGGCCAAAAGAGACCAAAAATTGGTCGCTGATGTTGTTGTGTGACCTACACGCTTGGATCACGACACCTTACTTCAGACACATATGATACATGATTGTCTTCATAAGTTTGAGCTTTGGCATTTATTCCCCTCAGTCTTGTCTCTGGACACATTACTGAGGGGTATGTCGATCCACTTCACACACTACTTTACTCTACTGATTGTACCATAGCATGCTAGGTACCACATTGCAATCGAGTCTTATCTCTGGACACATTACTGAGGGTGTGCTAGTTTTAATAGGTTATGGGCCTCTTTTGGTCTTGGTAATTGACTAAGACCACTAGCTTTCCCCTCTTGCATCCGCCTTTCATCTGACTCATCTGTCCCCAATATGTCTGGTCCTTCTACCGCCCCAGCGGTCAATGGCACCCCATCTGGGAATCCATCTCCATCATCTCCTTCGTCCTCTGGAGGACAAAATTCTGGAATTCAAACGTCCTCTCCTGCCAGCAACCAACTGTCCTCCGCTGGAACTGCAGCTCCAGCTGCTCCTACTATTATACCAAACGATCCTCTCTATACTGTCCAATACATCAGCAATCCCGCCTGGCCTCCCGATCTACACCTTGATCCCTCTATCTCAAACTGGTCTGATTGGAGCTGTCGCCTCAGATTACTATGCAAACGTCAGGGACTTGGCATCTGGCTTGAGGGCACCTTCACCCCTCCAGACAAGGCCACTGACATTTGTGGTCATTGTGTCTGGACCATCAATGACAATTCTATCCAAGCCTGTATCCTGCAACACGTTTACAAACAGGATTACAAGGATATATGCAATCTCCCTAGTTCCCATGCCATGTTTTCTGAACTGCATGAACACTACAAAAAGCTAGGCAGTCACATGCAAATTCTCCTGATGGAAAAGGCTATCAGAACTGAGTTTACACCAGGTACTTGTCTCACACAGACATGGGATGAACTGGACACACTCATCCATAAAATCAGAGCTATGGGACCCCTCAACTATGATCAATTGCAAATCGCCTGTGCGATCAAAGGCTTGGGCAAGAACTATGAACATCTCCAGTCGACTCTGCAGTCAATCACAAACCAACCCAGTTTCACCCTGAAGGACATTCATAGACGCGTCATCAAGAAGGACAATTTGATCTGCAATCAGGAGGAACAGGGACTTCTCCCAACAGCCACTGCGTTTGCCAGTCAGACCACAGGCAAACCTCGCATGAGAACGACATGTTCACATTGCAAACATGTTGGCCACTTTGCGGAGTTCTGTGTTCAACCGGGTGGGAAAATGGCTGGTCGATCACTTGATGAGGCAAAAGCAGCTTATTGCGCATCCTGTGCCCTGAGGATGGATGGCACAACTACTGCCCAGATCACGTCCGCCAACATTGCCATGACAAATATACCTACACCTGCACCAAACCCCACAGGTACCATGGGACCTTTCTATTTCAATGGAGTTCCCTACAAGTGGGTTCCAGCCACCTCTGCTGCACCACCCATAGGACCTTCCCTTGCACCAAACACTGGTGATACCACTGGCATGTTCATGAGTGTGAACATTGTGACAGTCAATCCCCATTACAATTTCAATTTTGTAGCACACATCACCATTTTTGGCAAACCGTGAGCTTCCATTAACTGGGATAAGGACGCGAAGTCAATCGATCTCAATCAAGTGCTGGTTGAACCCATTGCATACATGGCATCATATGTACTGATTTGGATGCTGGATGAGTCCCCCTTTTTCCTTGACACTGGTGCCAATGCCCACATTTCTCCGGAACGTTCTGACTTCAAAACACTATGCCCGATTCCACCCCATCCCATTGCTGGACTTGGAGGCTCATGCATCTTTGCAGTTGGCATTGGTACCATTGATATCCATATTGCAGGGGGGCACAAACTAGTCCTCAAAAATGTCCTCTTTGCTCCTGCCTCTAACGTTCAACTTGTCTCCATTTTAGACATGAACAATACTGGTGGTCGTTACATCTTGCACTTTGGTCCTGATTTGTGCTAGGTGACCAACTCTGGCGGTGCGACTATCCTTCGGGGCAATGTGCACTAAACCCACAGACTATATTACCTGTCCATATCTAAGGCACTCACTACACACATATGCAACAAACTGAATACAACCACATCCCCTTCCAATGACATGCCTAAAGATACAGCACCTATCAATACCTTCCATGCATCCCATGTCCCGAATGTCAAGACCTGGCACTGCTGTCTTGGCCACTGCAATTTCAGAACGATCATTGACATGGCCAGAAAGCACACCATCGAAGGTATGGCAATCAACCTGTCCTCCTCACCTCCCAAATGTGACGCCTGTATCATGGGGAAACAAACACGCTCCCTGGTGTCAAAAGTGAGGGAAGGGGAGAAGGCGAAGCACCTGCTGGAACGTGTTTTCATAGACTTGTGTGGACCTATTCGGCCACTTTCTTCTTCTGGGCACCTGTACTCGATGAACATAATCGATGATTACACCAGTTATGTGTGGACCATTCCCCTGAAGATGAAAGATGAAGCGGCTCCTAGCCTGATGAACCGGTATTGTGCAGTCAAGAACCAATCGGGCCACCGCTTAAAGATTCTAGTGACCGACAATGGAGAGCTAGTTTCCAAGTCTATGGTGAATTGGTGTGCTTAGTTTGGCATCAACCACCAACAGATGGCTCCATACACTTCTGCACAAAATGGAAGGGCTGAGCAACTCCATCGTATGATTCTTGATAAAGTGCATGCGATGATCCTCTCCTGTATGGCACCAACAACTCTTTGGGATGAGTTTTGTGCGACTTCAGCATATCTAACCAATCTCACTCCATCCTCATCCTTGCAGGGACACACTCCCTTTGAACTCTGGTATGGACGCAAGCCGTCCTTGTCCCATCTATGGGAAATTGGTTGTCGCGCCTATGCTCTGATCCCAACAGCGACACCTAAGACTTATGCCCGATCCTGCCCATGTGTCCTGATTGGGTATTCTCCCCATTCGAAAGCATATCAGCTTTGGGATCACACCTCTGGACGTGTCTTCGATTCATTCCATGTTTTGTTTATCGAACACCTTGATGAAGTCCCGACTGATCTATTCCCAGATATGACGATCACACTGACACCTGATTCACCACCAAGTTGGGATACTGCACCCACAGCGCCTGCTCCCAAAGCCCCTGCCCCGACTCTTTGTACACTGACACATCCCCTGATCATTCCCCCCCTCCCTTCACACTTTCCCCATGTTGATGCGACCAACAATAGAATAACAAACAACACTGTCAATAATAATACAGTAAACATTCAAAATCTCCCACCTACCATATACACTTCCCTCCCTTCATCATCTGAAACTTCAAATCAACCCCTTACGATACCTCCTTCCATACCACCCATAATTTTTCCTTCCAATAACACAGTTGAAACCCCACCTTTATGTAGATCTTCCAGAACTCGTTTCTCTTCTGCCTGGGAAGCAACTAACGATGGGCTTCTGCCCAGTTCCTGCCTTTCTTGTGCCATTTCAGATGCCATAGCATCATCTACGTGTGTACATACCATGCGTTCATCGAGACTTTCTTCTGTTCCTGAGGCACATATCTCTACATTTATTGATGATCTTCCTTCTTACAATTTTACACACACTTTTCTTTCTGAATTTTCCGATGTTTGTGAAACGCATGATCTCCTCCCTCTCGATCTTCCCCCCAACTGTGGCCTTCTGCTTGATGTCTTTCTCTCCGATGTCAAAACTGGATCTTTGGAGCCTGTATGTGAAACTAGTGTTGCCGCGACTTGGCTCAGAACCGGCCCGGCGAGCCGAAGCTGGCCGTTTTGCGACTCGGTTAACCGGACCGATCCTGGGAAAAGTCACGGTTCCAATGACCGTTGACTCGACTTGAGTCGCGACTCGAAGTCGCCTCAGACCGCCCATCCGCTGCCC
>Ga0307510_10012077_pt1 | contig 10238 bp, 11 predicted proteins | sample 12_EM_MG_FD_207224 | JGI IMG/M metagenome (GOLD analysis project Ga0307510, IMG submission 207224) | Populus trichocarpa ectomycorrhiza microbial communities from riparian zone in the Pacific Northwest, United States - 12_EM | ecosystem: Host-associated > Plants > Roots > Unclassified | place...
CCGATCAGGTGGTCAATCTGCACCCCTCATGCGGTCTCGACACGCAACCCGAGTGGGTCCTCTTCAACGAATTCGTGCTCACGACACGGAACTACATCCGTACTGTGACGGAGATTCGTCCAGAGTGGCTGCTCGAGCTCGCCGCGAACTACTACGACGTATCAGCGCTCGCCGATGGCGAGGCGAAACGTTCGCTACAGCGCGTGCTGAAGAAAAGTCAGGCCAAGGCTGCGCCGCTCGACGACAAGCGGGCAAGGAAGAAAGTCAAGACGGGCTGAAGTCTGCCATGGCGACCCGTGGCCCTGTTGATTTCTTTGGTCATATTACGTTGTAGCGCTAGATAGGGTCCACTCGGTGTTCATACTGTTGACCATACTACACACCGAGGGCTTAATTTCTTCATTTTATGGTGACTTGGGTGGTCATACGCAAATATTCTTTCTTGTGATTCTGTGAAGGTAATTGGGTGGCGTATCTCAGCGCAGAGTGCTTGGCTCTCCGCGATCGATGCGTCCTAGTCGAGCATCCAACTCAACTTGTACGCAAGAAGTTGCTCAGACTTCTAAATAAATGACTAAATTGATATAAGACGGCTCATCGTAGCACCTCCCAAAACCTTTCGTCAGCTGAACACACATATATATATATATGCCTCTCCAACGGATAACAGAACGTATGTATGCGTATACATACACACAACAGAATCAGGTATCTATTCTTGCTTCGCAAGTTTTGCCTGTTTTGCCAGGGCGCGCCTCCTGGTATCCTTCAAATGCGAGTGCGTGAACGCCAGCACCACACTGGGCGGCGCGAGTCCCATGACGGCGCCGACCAACGCGTGCGTCCAGTAAGGCGTGATGTTGCCCGGCACGAGCTTGGAGAGCACAACGCGCACAAAGGCTTTTGGAGTGGGAACAAAGAACGACGCGCGACGGATTTTCGACATTGCCGAAGTCTGGGAGCGATTTTGTTAGCCGTCGTCAAACTTCATTACTTTGACAAGAGTGGAAAGTGGGGGGGAGAGAGGGAAAAAAGGTATATAAGACGGGAACGCACGACGTAGTACGTGTTGGCGTGCTCGACGACGACGCCCTTGGGCGCCAGCTCCGCCGAGAGCGCGTCGGACCAAGTGCGGAGGAAGGCCTTGCTGCCCGAGTAGACGGCGAGCATGGGCGTGGGCGCGGCGCCGGCGAAGGAGCCCATATTCAGGATCAGACCCTTTTTGCTGATAAGGCGGTATGAGTGAGCAACGTTCCGCCATGGGAGAGAGGAGGGGAAAGGGGACCCATACCGGGAGGCCATGGCAGGCGCGATGAGGCTGGTGATGCGCAGCGTGGCGGTCACGTTGACGTTGATGATCTTAGCGAGTTCCTCCGGGGACGTGTCGACAAAGTCCGCGGGGATCTCGTGGGATACGCCGACGTTGTTAACTGTTGGGGCAACCAGAAAGGAAAGGCAAGCCACCATCAACGAAAAAACCCGCTTGTTTTTCTTTGAAGGAGAGGGTGAGATTACGCACCGAGCACGCCGACTTCGATGGGTTTGAGTTCCTCGAGGAGCGCCTCCCACCTCGCATCGTCCGCAGAGGCAAAGTCGACGATGAACGTCTTGGTTTGAACGCCACTGCCGCTGCCGCACGCCTTGGCTATATGTGTCCACCCAGCCCCAATCGAGAGCATACGCATGAATGAAGAGCAGCAGGGCGAGAGAGGCGGTTAATAAAAGGCGCACCGATATCGCCTACGACGGCATCGAGCTTGGCCTGGTTCCGCGCAGCAAGGAGGACATTGAAACCCGCTTTGGCAAGCTGTATCGCAAACTCGCGTCCGATACCGTCCGACGCGCCAGTGACGACTTGTCGTAACAAGCAGGGAATGCAGCGTCGTAAGTTGTGCTGCGACCCCCTGTGCTGGAAGCGAGGAGTGTGACTCACCTGCCCAGGCGCCCTTCTTCGCTCCGAATTTTTTAAGCTATCAGTGTTGGAGTGAATGAATGGAGGAGAGTAAAGCTGGTGTTATCGGTACGCACGCTAACTCCGGGGCGCAGGAAAGTGCAGAAGGTGAACGAGAGAACGCTTGAGAGGGCGGTAAGTGCTGTGAGGGTGCCCAGCATCTGTAACCCAGACGCAAGATACGGGATGGCGTTCACTATAGCAAGGTTGGGAAAGTAGAAGCGCAGGTAAAGGGATAAAAGGGAACATACGGTGAGTTTGTACGGAGTTGAGGAGAGACATGAGGTCCTGACCATTGGGGACTGGGGACCGATTAAATTACTGTACGGGTATAACCCGGACCGCAAAATGGCAAACATTTCCCAACTCCTCGCGAAATCTTATAATTTACAACGAACGGCATTTATCCATTGCGATGTGAGTGGAAATCAAGTATCACGAATAACGAGAAGGAGGGACACCGGTCTGAAGTCAAGTATGGGTATCTATCATACTACGAGCAAACTTTTGCATAGTTCGTTGCCCACACTCGGGACGAATCGAGGCACATCTATCTCCGTCCACTGCCACGTCCGTAGCCAACCTGAAGGTTGTCGAGCTCCGCCTCGAGTGACTTGATCGCGCTGTGAGCCAGCTCGAGATCCTTGTTCAGGCGATCGCGCTCCGTAATCAACTACACCCAAACGTCAGCATTCAGCCCACCTATAATGAGCTGAATCAACTCACATGTTGCTCCCATTGCCTGAAGCGAGCTTCCTCCGCTTTGACCTGCTCGGTGAATCGCCTGCGAAGTTGCTCCTCTTCCTCTTGGAACTTGGGGTTGTTGAACTTCTTCACCTTGCGCTCGCCATACTTGCGGGTCTCCATCTGCTGCTGGCGGTAGTTTTCGTAGTGGCTCTCCTCAGTAGTCGAAATGAGGTCGAGCATGAATGTGCGGATGAGCAGCGAACGCAGCTTGCGGAAGTCGCAGTGGTTCTCGTTCTCCACTGTGCAAGTAGGTCAACAACAGAAGCCGAAACAGGGATATTTAGATGAGCCACCTTCTGCAACACCCCAGAGGTACTCGCGACCCTTCACGACACGGCCATCGGGGGTCTGGACATCCTCGGTGGAACCAATGATTGAAAATGGCATGGCCTCCGCAAGAATACGCGCATGCTCAGCGCTAGCCTCATCGTCAATCTCGATAGGTGGCTGATAAATGCGAATGTTCTGCGCCAGAATGACGTCCCTAATCTGTGGGTAACACGAGGCATGTCAGGCGCTTACATTCACGGCAAGGTGGAGTGAAAGAAGGACGGACGCGCTGCTTGAAGGTGAACAAGTCACTCTGGGTGAGGGTATCCGCCCTGGCAATGACGGGGATGAGATTGACGCGAGTGCCAAGACGCTTCATGATCTCAATATCGAGAGGCTTGAGGCTAGAACGGCTTCAGGTGAAGCCCAACGTAACACGAGAAAAACATACGTATGACCAGTAGGCCTGATAAAGTACAAGCAAGCATGAACCCGAAGGTCACTCTTCTCGCTGCGCTGGGGTTGTTGCTCCTGGATCATGTACGCCTCATGCTGGTCGTCAATGAAGTCGACAATGGGCGACCAAGAGTCGCGGTTATTGACGTAGTCTCCAAAACCGGGAGTGTCGATAACGGTGAGTTTGACCTTGAACTGCTTTTCCTCAAGCTCAGCCTTGATTATCTCGACCTCGGTCAGTTTGTCCAGCTGCTTGTGGTGGCGTCGGTTGTAGTTTTTTGCGGGAGAAAGCTCGGTGGAAAAGAGCGTGTTTATGAGAGTAGTCTTTCCCAAGCCCGACTCGCCTTGATTGATGGGTAAGAGGAGTGGTTTCAGGGATGGTGCAAGGCTAGTGACGAACCAACAACCATGATGGTAAAATGAGCTCCCCGCTTGGCAACAATTTTATGTCGCTAAAAGTGATGTTTTTGAGGATTTCTGAAGCAGCTATTGGAAGAATTGGGCCCACCTGATTTGGGAGGTTGGCAATGCCAATACCGTCGGAAGAGGGGGCGGACATTGTGGACAGGTCAACGTCGATGAAGAAAGAGACGCGCAAGGGAACGGTCAAAAACAAGCGGGCCTCAGTGAATGTTCACTTTGGTCTTGTTTGGTATCCGTGGCGTTTCCCATTTTGCGGTCACGTCACGTCTAATTTGCTTCTGCTTCGGGATATATGCGGAATACCGTACGATGTTCGAAAAAGACCTACATCCACCCATGCCCAGTTATCATATGCACAGTGCGCAGGTGGCATGTGCTTCCATTCCATTCGCGCTCCCCATCATTCAAGTCACTAGTGGCTAACGAGCATAAACACTCCTCAGGTATATTTGTGAGTTCTGTACAGTACTAGTGTCTTCGAGTCGCTGTGGGAATCGGAAGCATTCATGTGCCAGAACAATTTGACAAACAAAACAAGACAGCAGACCAGAAACGCCCAACGGCACGGCGATAGGTATGCGAAGTTGCGAACGCAGGAAGACAGAAGCAAAAAGTGTGTTGACTTCCGAGTCGATCTTTGCGACGGGTGTCGGCAAGAAGACTCGACTTGATGACGCGAGGATGCAGAGATGGGGCTTGATTCGTCGTACAGTATTACGATTGATACAACCGCAGTGATGGACCAGTTCGACTGGGTGATCCAATAAATTTGTCCTTCTATCTTCGTTTTTTTTAACAAACGCTCTTAGAAGATCCAGTAGCGAAAGGTCCAGCGATCGGAACATATGCACAGACATGGCCTTAGAAATCGCCCCGAGGATGAGTTACGAATTACACCGACATGAATGGAGACAACCTACTAGGCTGGAATCCCAAAGAAATAACACTTTAATCGAACTGACAAAATGGTGAACATGGGGAAGGTCTGGGTAATGATGAGTTTTTATTGAGACGGTCTCGGCTAGTGCCTAAGAGAGCATGGTCAATATATGTCATTCAGGAATATACTGTGCCATATTTGCGAAACTTGACCCGTGTGCCGCGTCACATCACGTTTTCGATATCGCGACAGTGATGTTCTCCTTTGAGAATACCGATGAGGTTGTGGACTCCTTCGTTTCTTAGCGTCCTTGTCAGCGAAACTCTCTTGGTCAAGGACACGAAGCTGGATGAAGTCCTCTCAAGACGGAGGCAACGAATTTGAGGCGAATGTAACACCGGAATATTGATATCGTCGTATCCCATCGAGTTAATTAGCACCCAGTACTGTATGACCTTGTTCAAGTGATTGTCAATATCGTCGCCATCTGTCGCTTTAGCGAAACGAAGTTTCCGCGTGTGCGACATGAGCGTCTGGAACTTCGGAAGCTTTTGGGCTCATATATGGCCTCAAGATTTCGTGGGTGTTTGTTCAAGGGATAACATTCACCATCCTGGTTGGCGGGAAGCTGTTCCGATTTGCTATAATGCTCTGAACGAACATACGTATCGTTAAACGTCCAGATCCGCGCCGATAGGATCCTCTGTCTGTGGGAAACGGACACTTGAATTGAGGAATGATCAAGTTCTCGCCGGAACGGACTCAGGCATTCTGTTTCGGAATAGAGGGACTCCCCTTGTTCTGCTGGATCAATCCGGTCATGAAATTTTTTCTGGGCGTCCTCAACTTCTTTTAATATCGTGGTAGGTGCGGAGTGAAGTTACATGATTTACGACTCGGACTTTTGTCGTAGACCCATTTATTTGTACCAGTTTGGTTTCCGTAACCCTAACACGCGGTCAGCCAGAATCTGTCCACAGGTCCACTATCCATCCAAATAAACCAAGGCGAATGGGGTACGGAAATTGCCAGTATTCAAAACTTTGTTAAGAATGGAATGCGCCGGAAAGGGATGCCTCGTATTGCTGCTATTTTTGTGTCGTGGCATCCCAGACGGACTTGTTGCTGAAGTGCTGATTCACTGCTGAAATTGCGCTGAAACGCCAAGCACTCTGCTACCTGGCCAGGCTGGCCGCTGTGGCCCCGGCACAATTCCGAATCGATCAAATTTTCCATCATACTTTCCTAACGGTGCGCGCATTCCTTTCACTTTAATTTGTACCCTTGTTCCTTCTATGGCCAGTTGTTAATATGCCGTATGTCGCAGTGATGACTTGAAAGTTGAAGTCTGCATTGGTCCGACATTGGTCAGACGGACTTACAGTTTCACACGCTTCAAGTTGAGCCTTGAAGTTTGTCCGTTACTTCAAGTTCAAGTGTCCTGACTCGTACAGTAGGCTAGGACTGTCCTACGGCTCTAGGTTGTCAAAGCCCTAGTACTGAAACGAGGACACGAGGTCCGCGCGTGAGTTCAATAAAAGAGGGGGGGGTTCGCCGTCCCCGAAAGGCCGGGAACGCGCGAGAGGTTGGAATGCGAGGTGACGGGCGCGGGCGCAAAACAGGGGGAAAAACGATGGTTTTAAGATTTTATGATGATGGCCAAGACTCGGTGGTAGAGGTTCTGTCTACTTACAGGCTATGCTACCAGTCCGTAAGCAAAACTAACCGAGACGTCCGAACAATAATAGAGTCGCGCGCTCGCTGCCCTGTGGCGTCGGGCGTGTCGGGCAGCGCTCGAATTGGGCATTCCGAGCCCAGCGCGAATCCAACCGCTACAGTACGGTACTTCATTATCGCACAGAGGGCCTTTCTAGCACCGCCTGCGCTTTTTTACACATGTAAGTGAGCTCTTCATAAAGCTTATCAGACATCCGGTTCGAAATGAGACGTCAGCTAAACCCCACTGGGTCCCACTACAGTCAGTCGTTCACCCCCAGCGCTCCACTCCACTCCACTGATGACCGGTGTCCGAGTCACTAAGGTAAACCCATCTGGCTCAGTGATTTATAGATGCCGTGGTCAATCATGGTCCGAAACACAATAGTTCCCATGATTTACCCTCATTGAGGTATTTTTCTCAAGGTCGAAGGCGACTCGAAGCACTGGAATTGCGACAACGAAGGGTATCTCGTCATAGATTTCTTGCCTCTAGGTCCCCTATTTCATGGGTCTCATGGTACAAGTGGGGAGCATACTAACGCCGATGTGCTGATGCCTGGGTACCAATCCTTGATTCCTTGTATCAGGTTGGCCTCGGATCGTACCTCGACAGGACGGGACTCAGGCTAGCCAAAGGTATTTACGGCGGGAAGCAGGTAAGTCGTATTTGGAATCAAGCCTTCTGATCGCCCCGAGCTCATCAATCCCAAGAGGGAGATGTCCTTGAAGGATGTAAACTTTGATGGTGATAGCCTCTGCCCACTGCGAGTCATTTATTGCACCAGTCATCGGTGGAATGTGTCCTCAACCTCCTCATCTGCCCTTCGGTCGAAATTATGGGTACCGTGGTCACAGTATGTCACGACGGCCGCACAGCCCGTACATCAAGGTACGGCATGGTGGATTAATTGGTGCCACTGGATCACTTCAGTCACGTCTCTCTCCTGCGCTGACAACAAATTTTCTCGGTCGGAAAAACGGTCTCGCATCCTATCGGGGGGTTACGGCTAGTAAATCAAAGCCGAAACACAATCATAAATAGCCCCCCCCACCCCGATACCCACCAACCAGCTCTCAGTGGCTCTTCCACACCCCCTGCTGGCCATGTCGTTGCTGCCACGCTGTCGCATTCTCGTTTTCGACATAGGGGACGTCCTCTTTTCCCATTCTCGCTCCACCGTGACCTCGACCTCCATTCCCGCAACCATGCTCAGGGGTCTCCTTTCTTCTACTATTTGGAGAGAGTATGAATGCGGCAGGCTCTCAGAGGACGAATGCTACCGCCTTATAGCAGAGAAATTCTCTCTGAATGAAGGGGAGTTTCGTCGAGCCATCCTCGGTGTACGAGCGAGTCTTCAACCCGATGAATCATTCATTCGCTTCATCCGCGAGCTGCAAGCGGAGGCACAAGGCGGTTTGCGCATATTCGCAATGTCTAACATATCTGCACCGGATTATGTCGTTACGCGTGGCAAGCTTGCAGATTGGAGCGTTTTCGAGCGTATTTTCACCTCAGCTGACGCAGGCATGCGGAAGCCGGACCTCTCCTTCTACAAATTCGTGTTGGATGAGATCAAGGCCGAACCGTCATCGGTGACATTCGTCGATGACCAAATCGAGAACGTCCTCGCAGCACGCTCACTCGGCATTCACGGCATCGTCTTTGACGATGCTAAACGCGTACGGCAGGCTCTCCAGTATGCAGTTGGCGATCCTGTGAGCCGGGGACTGGGTTTCCTTGACGAACGGGCTGGGCGACTGGAGTCGGAAAGCAGTCTCGGTCACACTGTCGCTGAAAACTTGATACAGTTACTCATTTTGGAAGCTACTGGCAACAAGTGAGTCTCAGTCGTTTCTCGAAGTGTTCCGTAAATGACGGAATCTCCTTAGGAATCTCGTCAATTACGTCCACCACACTCGTACCTGGAGGTTTTATCAAGGTCCGTTATTTGCCCTCGCTGTGGTGGTTCTGTTGCAGCAATCTGATGATCCTTTTGTAGGGAAACCGATACATACCACGAGCGAACTTCCTCCCGACCTGGATACCACTTCTATCGGCCTCACGGTTACCCAGCCTGATGATCATGTGGCCAACGAGGTTCTTGACGAGATGCTCCAATACGTGACCCAGGATGGCATGGCTATGGTAAACGCATGCCACCTACCACGACGCGCACCGCTGCTAATCCGCTTACGGCAGACCTACTTCGATGCAGAGCGACCACATACCGATCCAATCGTTTCCCTCGACGTCCTCATTCTCTTCTACTCTCGCGGCCGAGGGCACGAGCTCGCCAACACGCTCGACTGGTTGCTCGGTTTGCTCGAGCACCGCGCCTACTTGGACGGCACTCGACTGTATGAGACCGCAGAGTGCTTCCTCTTCTTCGCGGCGCGACTCCTTCGCAGCACCAACGACGCGCAGCTGCACGCGCGCCTCGTACCAATGCTGCGTGCGCGCGTCCTCGAGCGCGTAGGCTGCTCCGGCGACGCGCTCATTCTTGCTATGCGCGTGCTCGCTGGCGCAGCGGTCGGCCTACGCATGGAGCGTGACCTCGCGGCGCTGCTACCGCTTCAGTGCGAGGACGGCGGGTGGGAGCCCAGCTGGATGTACAAGTCGCACACTTCGGATGACAAGATTGGCAACCGTGGGCTCACCACGTCGCTGGCTTTGAACGCGATTGCCGCGCTGCACCCACACCAGCAACTGTGGCAAGAGAGAGGGCTAGAGGCGAAGTGAGCTGCACGGAGGAGGTGATGGCGATGGCATTCTCACCGCAAAGGCAGGTCACCACCATGCCGCCCGAGTTGGCTGGTACGGGAACTTCGGTCGGTCGCCTCTCTCTTCGCTGTAGCTCCAAATGATGACAGCAACTCCAGGCTTGCAATGTTTGAGTTCTGGCCATGCGGTCTCCGTAATTCATTCCTCCAAATGTTGGCCCCGCATCGCTTTCAGATGGAATAGGCCCCTTTTTTTTTTATTCATCCTGCCATATACTACCTGCATTTGAAATAATTGTCACATTTCAAACAGAAAACTATTGTCTAAATGGAATCACCTTTTGGCTTTATAGCTGAGGATTTTCCTTGTCAACCTCTTTCATCAGCCGATTGTGAAAATGTCACCTCCCTGACAGCCAGACCTGGGATGCATTTGTCGCACCATTCACGAGTGGGCGCCAATTTAAGATCAAGATTATCTCAGATTGCCGCGTCATTCGTGCGGTTCTCGAAGAACAGCACATCATGCGCGAAGTATCCAACTATCTATTCCTGCTGTGATTGATTACTTCCTTGTCACGATATCAGTGTCCATTTGATCGGCCTGCGTTCGCTAGTCTGTCGGGGTCGACGGAGGCGTTGTTCATCCAGCTGACATCACAATACTCGCTTCATCGCAGACATAAAGCATGAAGAAGTCTTCAATGCTAGCTTTGGAAGCGGGCCACCAGCAAGTTACGTCTTTTCTATTATTGTGATCGCCTCACAATGACTCAATGAGGTGTGTGGCAATGCTCTTCTGCAGACGAGACTCTCCAAGGTTGGGCGCGTTATTCGGGAAAGCGGCCAGTAGAGCCAGGAGGTATTTGGCTCGGATCAAAACCCTGAGGCCCACGGTATTGCACATAAATGACGGACATGAACCTCGAGTGCGTACCGTGACATAGATGCATTCGCGTAAGCCGGTACATTTACAGGTCCGTTGATTCCCCACATGCGAAGAAGGCTCACTCCATACCAAGTGGGCAGTAAATTGGTCGTTCTGGACCGGTGTGGTGTGTGGTGTGGTCG
>Ga0307510_10012078_pt1 | contig 10237 bp, 6 predicted proteins | sample 12_EM_MG_FD_207224 | JGI IMG/M metagenome (GOLD analysis project Ga0307510, IMG submission 207224) | Populus trichocarpa ectomycorrhiza microbial communities from riparian zone in the Pacific Northwest, United States - 12_EM | ecosystem: Host-associated > Plants > Roots > Unclassified | place...
TGTAGCCAATCGGTACCGAGCTACTCACGTGATCTATTGCCTCAGAAGGAAACCCCACTGAGCAATCCCAGTCGTCGCCAAACCAACCCACGCACGTCGCGTCTTTAAAGGCCCTTGGACCTTAACAGGATGGAGACACACCAACCCAGCAACAAGATGCTTTACCTACCATGCAAACACAAATGGCTCACATATCCAATCTTGCCTAGACAGAATATATACCTCCCAGAACATCGCCCAACACATATTCGACTGGCAAACCAAACCATCATCAGTCCCGACAGACCACTGGCTAGTAAAAGTGAAATTCACCCCGCGTGATGCCCCCTTCATCAGGAGTGGAAGGTGGACCTGGCCCCTATACCTCCTAGAAAAGGAAACCCTCATGAAGAAAGTGGAGGAACGCGGTATACAACTAGAGCGTGACCTCAATAGACTCGACCTAGAAAGTACCGACAGAACAAAGGTTAATCCACAAACACTGTGGAAAGCCTGCAAAGAAGACATGACCAGCCTTGCAAAGAAAGAAATGAGAAACAACTACCACAAACTAGGCTCCCGCATAAAAGCGATCGAAAAAGATCTCCATGCTCTTCTTGCCAGACCAGACCTGGATACCAACGAGGATGTCTGCTCAAATGCGGCATTCCTAACCAATGAACTAGAGCACCTAGAAAAAGTTAAAGCGAAAAACCAGAGGAACAAACTGAAAGCGAACCTAGCAAACCACGGTGAACGCCTGGGCAGCATATGGTCTGCCCTAAGTAAAGAGAAAAAACCTCATAACCCCATCCTAAGGTTAAGAATCCCCGAATCGAACCCCCCTCAATACGAACACTGTACAAAAAGAATAGTAAAATTAGCCAGAGACCACCATGAGAACCAACAAAATGATAACCCTCACCCAAACCCAGAAGAGCATAGAAGAATCATAGATGAGATCCTTCTGGCAGTCCCTGAATCTCAACGCCTCCCTGAACCAGATCTCTCTCCCTTAAACTGGGAGGCCCAAGAAAATACTGTCAGCCAAGCACTGGACAATGCTAAAGACAGAACAGCGGCGGGTCTCGATGGATGCCCCAACGAGCTCTGGAAAAGACTTAAAATAAGATACGATGCGGCATGTAAATCCAATGGAAGAGGCTTTAACTTACTTAAAGCTCTCACCACCCTTATTCACGACATCCAAAAGCACGGAGTTGATGAACGATTGAACTTCGCAGAAGGCTGGATGTGCCCCCTATTCAAAAAGAAAGACCCTACAGACATTAGAAATTATCGCCCTATAACAGTTCTGAACACTGACTATAAACTACTCACCAAAGTGCTTGCCCTCCAACTCATAGAACATGCAGACATGCTAATACATGAAGACCAAGCCGGCTTCATTCCTAGAAGATCTATCTTTAACCACATAAGACTAGCAAAGGCAATAATCAGCTACACAGATATAGTTGAGGAAGATGGGGCCATAATCGCCCTTGACCAAGAGAAAGCTTACAATAAAATCCACCATGACTACCTATGGAAGGTACTAGAAACCTTCCATATCCCATCCCCCTTCATAAGGACGGTTAAGGCTCTATACAGTTTCGCGTACACCCACGTCGCCATCAATGGCGTCCTCAGCGAACCATACCAAGTGACAAGAGGGGTAAGGCAGGGTGACCCTCTATCCTGCCTCCTCTTTGACCTGGCCATCAAACCCCTAGCTTGCCTAATTAGAAGCAATCCGAACATCCGAGGCATAAACATACCAGGCCTCATCGAAAAACTAGTGATAAAACTCTTTGCAGACGATACAAACTTATACCTTAGCAAGTACGATCGCCTAGATGTAATCCAAAGAGTCCTAGACATGTGGTGCGAGGTATCAGGCGCGAAATTTAATATAGAGAAAACCGAGGTCATACCTATCAGGTCAACAAATTACAGACAAACAGTCGCCACCGAGAGGAAGATAAATCCCCAAGACCACACAACGCTCCCCGACCAGATCCACATCGCAAAGGACAGTGAAGCAGTAAGAATGCTCGGTGCATGGATAGGCAACAAGGCTGAAGACCAAGCCCCATGGGAACCCTTGATCGACAAAATCAAAATAAACTTAGAAAAATGGAACAGAATAAGACCCAGTATCGATGGAAAATGTTGAATAATCCAAGCAATAGTCAGTGGTTTCACCCAATTCCTAACCCAAGTACAGGGCATGCCATCGCAAGTAGAAACTGCCCTTAAGAAAATAATAAATGACTTTATATGGGACGACGGAAAAGGCACATGCATTGCCCAAGAATTCCTCCACCAGCCCAAGGAAGTAGGGGGCCTAGACCTTCTAGATATCAAATCGCAAAACGAAGCGATTGAATTAATGTGGCTCAAAACATACCTAAATTTCTCACCAAAACGCCAACCATGGGCTGCAATAACAGACCTGATCATCGCTGGCTTGGCCCAAGAAAACTCAATCACACAAGTGATAAAAACCCCCTTCCTCCAATGCTGGGAAATTCCATCAAGAGGCCCGCGCCTAACCCGGCTAAACGATGACATCAAATGCATGATAAAAGCGGCAAAAGACCAAAACACAAACCTCGCTGCGGTTAAGATTCCAGCCCACCTAAGAAAGGAACTGCCAGCATGGTACCACACAGACGAAAAACTGACCACAATCAGATCGAGACCCGAAAAATGCCTGATCGAAAAACATGAAACTAGGCTAATTACGGACCTAATAAACGTATCAGCGAGGATAAGAAACCAGAATGTAACGAATATACACACCCCGAACCCATTCTGCCCATGCCAAGACTGCGCAACGGACCAAGCAAAAGGGTGCTACAACCCCCATGAGTGCGCTCAAGCAGCCCTTGCCAAACTACAAAATCTCTCTCCGAAATGGAACCCATGGGGCCCCGAAAACCCCATTGACGGACTGTCATTAACCCCCTCACGTAAAGCTAATAACCTGCAGGCGAAGATAAACAACGATGAAATAGTCTTCAATCCGTCACTTACCTGCGGCGAAAGCCTAGCGGATATCTTCAGAGTCTTCACAAACCCAAACCGCCTATCAACTACCCCGGCGCTACGCCTTCCCCCTTTGGGCCGCACTCCGATAGGCCCAAAAATCACGATTTTCACTGACGGTGCATGCCTAAAAAACGGAAAAAGAAATGCCACCTGTGGGGGTGGTACCTGGGTCAGCCGTGGCAATCCACTAAACGCATCCATTAGAGTCCCGGGCCCAGCGCAATCAAACCAAATCGGTGAAATCGCGGCTGTAATCCAAGCAGCCGCATCCGTCCCCCTATCTCAACCGCTAGAAATTGTCTTGGATTCAAAATATGTAATCGAAGGACTCACCAACAACCTTAATAACTGGGAAGACCAGGGCTGGATTGGCATCCAAAATGCCCCCTTCTTCCAAAGGGCCGCCTATCTCCTATGAAGACATACAGCAACCACCACCTTCTGATGGGTAAAAGGCCACGATGGTGTGGAAGGAAATGAACAATGTGATAGGCTAGCGAAGGATGGAGCCGCTAACCCTGTCGAAAATAAGATGGACCTGAGCATATCTAACCACTTCTGTTACGATCCTGAACCCTCACCCTAATTTTCCACCATTTATTCTGCGCTCTCGGTCACTCATTCCTCACTCGTTCTCTCACGCGCCGCTCGGACCGTCACCAAATCACCTGACAAGTCACCTGATGGACCACATGACTAATCCGCAGTCAACTATCACATGCCATCACTCCGCAGTCCGCAGCATCATGACGTGTCCTCATTTAACCCTTTTCGACTTGCCAGCTCATGATGGGCTATTCTTAGAATGCCAGCTCATGATGGAGCTATATTTAGAACCGCCACGTCATGATTTCACCTTAGTAATATTTCCATATTTCTTTGTGACCTCTGTGACCCGTTACTTCTCGAATGTATATAAGCGCTTGTACTTTTAGCAGTTGGGCCTTAAGCCTAACTTGGTTTTCAATCCAAGACTTGTAGCTTCCACCTAGGACTCTCAGAGTCTCTTGCCTGATCAACTCAATCGCTTCAAGGCCTTGAAGCTCTCCCTCTCATCTCTATTATCTACTTCACAAGTTGCCCTTATCATCGGGGACTTACTCGTATACTGTGTAGCCAATCGGTACCGCGCTACTCACGTGACCCATTGCCTCAGGAGGAGACCCCACTGAGCAAACCTAGTCATCACCAAACCAACCCACGCACGTCGCGTCTTTAAGGCCCTTGGACCTTAACACAAGTTAGGCTTTCCTACGAACTCTTGAAACACAGAGTTGTTATCATTGTGGCGACCATCCAATACGGAACACTCAACGACAAGTTTATATGCATCGTCAGAAGACAACAGGACGATCTCCCAGCACACGTCACAAAGGACGCATACTTCGAAGACCACGGAATAAACAATCCCAACACCGGATATTACTTTGACACCCCAAGAGGACAGACCATCTCTGTCGAATTTATTCAAGCAAACGACACCTATCTTTGGGTCCAACTTCACCAACACAACGATACCTGGATTACTAACCAGGGAGGAATTATCAGAAACAACCCAGATTTTGGCTGGTGGCTCGTCATCGACCCTCAGCATCCCGACTACACACCTGAAAGACAAGAGGCCAGCATCCCTCTCACTCTCACAGCAGTTACCACCGTACTTCAGCAGCTTCCTACCTGCCCCAACACCTCAGATCATCCAACCATCATGGAAGGACAACAGGAGGACATTAACGTCGCTACTGGCCAAGCACAGGCCGAGGCGCAGAGGATTAACATCATCACTCCCTCTAACGGCGCACTCAAAGGAAACCCTCCTTTCATATTTACTGGAGACAGGAATACAAGCAGGAAGTTTATAAACAACTTTGACCTCTGGCGACTACTTAACCAGCATAACGACACCATGAAGAAACCCCTATCCCGCGTCGTCACCCTTCTCAGCTACATGGACGGTGACAAAGTGGACGCCTGGAAGGAAGAACAAATGCATATCCTTGAGAAAGCAGCAAACGACGGAGTCCAAGAGACGGACGAAGACCTCTGGAAAGACTTCATTGAAAGATTCAGGATCGCCTTCACCAATCAAAACCAGAGAGAAGAATCCTACCAGAAATTGTGCAAACTCAAGCAGGAAGATAGTCTCGACGACTTCTTCGCTAAATTCAAGCAACTGGCATTCGAGGCTGGAGTTCCCCTAGACGACAAGGGAACTATCGAAACCCTCAAGCACGCTATGAACAAAGGACTCACTAGTGCCATCATTAATTCCCCCAACTTCGACCCTACCGCAGATGTCCCCTGGACCTTTAAACAGTGGGAAGAACAGGCTCGCCAATCCCATCTCAAATGGAAGGCAGCAGCCGAGTTCACCCAACGACGTCAGGGACTCTTCCAAGCATTCAAACTATCCCCCAGGCAGAACAACAACAACCCTGGACAAGGTGGTTTCGGAAGAAACAACAACTGGAGAAATAATAGGAACGACCGACGCACCACCTCTCAAGGAGGATATCATATGGACGTCGACGCTACAGTCACCCAAAACATCAACGCCACTACTAGTGGACAACAACATTCCGAAGCCAAGAAAGCGGAACTCATGCGAAGCAACTCATGCTTCTACTGCGAAAAACAAGGACACCAAGCTAATGTCTGTCGCAAGAAACAGGCTGACCGCGGTAACTTCAGCGGTTGCTCCAACAACTCCAGGGAGCCAACTAGAGTCAACGCCGCACCCATTATGCCAGATATTTCAGATCTCGACACTTTCGCTGATTATCTAAAGGATAACATGGATTCCTTCAGCGAAGAAACCAGACTAGGATTTGTCAAGAAACTTATGTCAAAGGATTTTCCCGCGGCCCTCAACTAGCTGCCTTAGTTAGGGCTTTCCGACTTGATAGTGTGTTTGTAAATAAATCAAATTCAATACAACTCAAAGTTCCAATCACACACTATTGAGGGACAGCAGAAGAAACAATCCTACTTGACACTGGAGCAACGGAAAATTTTATCGACCAAACTACTGTGGACAAACTTCGCTTAGGCACTAAAAGACTCCCTTACTCACGAGCAGTATACAATGTCGATGGAACTATGAACCGAGCTGGAACTATCACTAGGGCTTGTGATCTACTTGTCACTCAGGGAAACAAGAAAGAACGAACAAGGTTCTTTGTCACAAATCTAGGTCGTGATCGAATGCTCTTCGGCTACCCATGGTTCAAGAAATTCAACCCAGACATCGACTGGGAGAAAAGCGAACTTAAAGGACCCAAGGTCAAAATCAAAACCCTACTCTATGGCACCCTCCAACGAGCAAAAACCTGGCTTAAACAAAAGAAACAAGATAACGAAGACCTCATCCTCGAGGCGCAACGGTGCACTCTATGGTCGGGAGTAACTCCTTCAGAAATGAAGGAAGGCCCGGTAGAAATCAACCGCACCCACACATCAGTCGAAATGGCCCATAAGTACGCATCGGAACATGGGAAGGAGGAAGTCACCCTCCTGGAAGAATTCAAACGTCACACGGCATTATTTTCGGATGAAGAGGCAAACAAATTCCCGCCAACTCGCGGAGACAGAGATCACAAAATCATCCTCATGGATACCGCCTGTTAAGGTCCAAGGGCCTTAAAGACGCGATGTGCGTGGGTTGGTTTGGCGACGACTGGGATTGCTCAGTGGGTTGTCCTCCTGAGGCAATGATCACGTGAGTAGCGCGGTACCGGTTGGCTACACAGTATAACAAGTAAGTCCCTGATGATAAGGGCGACTTCTAAGGTAGATAACAGAGGTGAAGGGAGAGCTTCAAGGCTTTGAAGCGACTGAGTTGATCAGGCAAGAGACTCTGAGAGTCCTAGGTGGAAGCTACAAGTCTTGGATTGAAAACCAAGTTAGGCTTAGGGCCTAACTGCTAAAAGTACAAGCGCTTATATACATTTGAGAAGTAACGGGTCACAGAGGTCACAAAGAAATATGGAAATATTACTAAGGTGAAATCATGACGTGGCGGTTCTAAATATAGCTCCATCATGAGCTGGCAATCTAAGAATAGCCCATCATGAGCTGGCAAGTCGAAAAGGGTTAAATGATGATGCTGCGGAATGCTGCGGACTGCGGAGTGATGGCATGTGATAGTTGACTGCGGATTAGTCAAGTGGTCCATCAGGTGACTTGTCAGGTGATTTGGTGACGGTCCGAGCGGCGCGTGAAGGAACGAGTGGGGGAATGAGTGACTGAGAGCGCGAAATAAATGGTGGAAAATAGCGGAAAATTGGGGTAAGGGTTCAGGATCATAACACCAATCACCTGACTAGTCACCTGACCACCCACATGACCAGTCACATGCCATTTCAGTCACCTGCTCCTCAAAGTCACCTGTCCTATATCACCTGCTCCCAAGTCACCTGCGCATCACCTGATACTCCCTCACCTGACCTCACATGACCCTATTCCTACCCCTGACTTGTCTCTATTTGCTTACCTCAGCCTCGCTTCCGGATTCTCGGCCCGCTTACTATACTTTCTTCATAGCCTCATTTTGCGACTCATACTGACTCCCTCTTTGTTACCTTCACACGTGAGTCAGTTCCGCAGTATATGACTCCATCTTTTGGACTATGACTCGTTACTAGTACAAGTACTCGTAGTATTAGGCCTGAGTCATACAGCCTCCTCACATGTATATAAACCCTTGTGTTTTCCTAGAGTTGGGCCTTAAGCCTGACTTGGTTTAATCTGAAGTGTTGTAGCTTCCACTGCGCTTTCAGTTTTCGCCCGCATCCCTTCTAAGTCGTCTCGAACATCGTTGAGACTCTCCTCTACCTCTTTCATTATCATCACTAGTGTCTTGCACGTGTGCAGACCCGTCATACCAGAGCATCCAAGGGCCAGTGTTCACTACCTGCGATCCCTTGAAGTACAAGTCCCGCCACCGTTATACAAACCCGTGCACGTCGCACCTTAGGGTCCTTGGCCCTTAACATCGGGACCTACTAGACCCTCAAACCAAGCCCACAGGACACCTCTACATTCTACCTTGTGACAATTGCCCAAATCCTCACCATCTCCACCGGTAATGGGTCTCAACAGAGAATTTCTGCCTCCAGTCCCTCCCAATCCATCCGCGTTTGGGCTGCTGAGGTCTGCCATATGGTACAACTGGCTCTGGTTCTCCAGCCTGGTGATAAGCCTTACCTCCCTGCCTGCTACCTCATATCTTAGAGATACCTTTGCGTACCCAGCTGCAGTAGAGCTCTCACAAGTGCGCCCGCAGCTGCACGGTCTTTGCACTTGGGATACTATAACGCTGTTGAGGTCCTCCTGATGTGCTATTGTGACCACTAAAGGCGCAAGCATCCGGATATACTATTCCCCTTGGACGCAGAATGGGTAGGGGTAGGACAACCATGCGGTGCGCATGAGCTACTGCTGTTGTCATTGCAGCTCTGCTGGAAGAAGAGGCACAGGGAGTTGATACTGACAGGCATTGAGACATGTGACTTTATTGAGAAGGCGAACTGGGCGATGGGTGTACTTGACAGCAAGATTGATGCCACTCAGGAGGCTTATGGAAAGATACTCCAGGGAAGTCGGTAGTATTAGATGGCAAAAAGGTTTTGAGTGAGTTGTCCCATCACACAGGTCTTGGGATTTCTAATGTGGTGCTTCTATCACAAGAATCATGCAAGTGACTCCACCCAACTCAATCGTTTTGGTGTCACAGTGCAGAGGAATCTAGCAAGTGTCAGCCTCATGTCTTTGCGAGAGGGCTCCACACAAGCTGCTTGAAGGTGCTGGGACTGGATGTGGCGATGCAGACTGTGGATGTGCACTTGTGGCTTGGCTCCAACAGCATGGCTGAGGAAATTGTAATGGGTGTACTTAAGGAGTGACTTGAGCTTGAGATGGGTGCACACACATGGAAAGGGGGGAAAGTTCTCTGTATTCAGTGATCGGTGTCTGTCCCCCTTGGCCGAAACCAGGTGAGGGGTAATGTATACAGGATATGCTATGCACGGTGCAAGTTGGGATAGGAGGGGGGGAGAAAGGCCTGGGACAAAGGAAGAGAAAAGAACGTACAAGGGTTAAATGAAAACTAAGGCGCGAGCCCAGCGATATGCGGTCCTGAAAAGTGTCTTGACAACTTGCAAGGGCTATATGTCGGGCATGACATGGGCTGACAGGTATTGAGGGGCACACACTTGTAGTGTTGGCCAACGAAAGTGGGCAGTTGCATAGCATTGGCAGCAGGTGAGTTGCGACGAAAGGGGGGCTCAAGGGGGAAAGGTGAGGCGAGCAAGGCGAGAAGAGAGAAAGCAAGGAATGCAAGTGCGAGTTGTGTGATGCTCATATTTTCGCCAGCCAGCTGAGGCCATGTCACGTGGTCAGAACTGGTCTCCGAGGCAACAGCACATCCATAAGTACCTTACAACTTTGAAGGCGTCCGCCCCAGCTCCATCTTTTCTATGCCCATTACAATCTATGAATCTGTACTGCCCACGACATTTTATTTTCAATGTCTCAAGCTTCAATCACATGGGCTGACTCAGATGTCAAGAAGTGGGACGCATTCAACCTCAGCCTGACAGACAAGATACGCTATCTGGGTGAATTCACTATGGTTTCTGAGCTTGTGTATTAGTCTTACCTGTGCTCTGTTTGCAATATCATTACAACAGTGGGCACGTTGATATATTAGACTCACTCAGCCATCAGCCTGCAGCCCAGAGAATCGAGCGCAAATGCAGGTCTTCTTTGCTGACGGTGTGAAAAAGTGGTGCCTTCCACAGGTAGTAGAAATATTGCCAGACCTGATACATCTCTCCGTCTTCCTCTTCTTTACTGGCCTTACGATTTTTCTATTTAATGTCTATCACAGTGTCTTTCTCTCTGTTATGCACGGACTCTGCGTATTTGTAAGGACTGCGACGAGTACTTATGGGTAAGCGTTTAGAGTCTACCTTTAGTTATAAAGGTCGCACAGTTACATTAGTGCAAAGCTAAGTTAAGACTAACTTAGATAGTATAGCAGACTCTAGGTGCTTGACTTAGAGTGCAAGGGAATTGCTTAGAGTGATGGGGACGGGAGTGAACGCTCTAAGGAGCTTATGGTCCTGTATTGTCGAAGAGACCAAGTCTGGAGAGTTGGGGGCTCTTCAGGAGGTCTTATATACATGAGCTACCTAGTCATCTA
>Ga0307510_10012079_pt1 | contig 10237 bp, 7 predicted proteins | sample 12_EM_MG_FD_207224 | JGI IMG/M metagenome (GOLD analysis project Ga0307510, IMG submission 207224) | Populus trichocarpa ectomycorrhiza microbial communities from riparian zone in the Pacific Northwest, United States - 12_EM | ecosystem: Host-associated > Plants > Roots > Unclassified | place...
GCCATCGCCACCTTCCGCCATCGACTCGTCAAAAGCACTTTTAATTTCGCTCGGAATCCTGGGCGCTCTCAAAGCAACCTGCCGGACTAGGCTCCCTACCATATTCACGGCCGATTGGTCCTTCTGTGTCTGGTAATCGCAGTATAGAAATATGACGGCGATATTCCGTCCCCGAGTTTGCTTCCGTAGGGTATCTATTACTAAGGAACTGATTTCATTTCTTGTCAACATCGTTTGTTGTTTCAGGAGAATACTCTTGTACCTTATATACGTCTTGCCAACCCCTTGACCTCCATAGCACTGCAATGTAGGATCCACCGACCCGTCCTGGCTCTTGTACCATGACTCGAACTCGCACCTTCGGAGAACCCATTCCCCAACGCCATCGAGTCGATAATTTCTTACATCCCGATGCTTTTTATGGGGTTCGAGTGGAGATATCCATTCTTGGATCCGCAAAGACTCCTCCTCTATTCCTACGTTGATGTTGTAGCTGTTTGACACATTCCCGATGTTCGAATTCGCGTCACCATAAGTTGTATTAGTCATGCGATGGTCGGCACGGATGCTCGACATCCCATGCTGCCATGGACCAAAGACACTTGGTCCAGCGTTCCCGGTCGGTGATGTGTTCATAGTGGACAAGTTGGCAACAGGTTAATAGCTAGTATAGTAGCCGGGCAGTTTGTAGAAGGTGTCAATCGGGGACTCATTCACTTGAACGAGGAAATGCGGGGCTTGCTTTGTTATGTTGGGAGATTGTTGTTTCACAAGCAAGCCACAGCCAATCATTTCCACGCCAAGAACTTAAATTGCCCCATCTTCGCATTCCCGCTAGGAGACGCCCTTGGAGAAAGCTTTGTAAACTATCCCATCCTTGATTTTCTGAAGGCCCCCGAGCACGATATCGGTATTGTATTGTTGGGTGTTCTTTCATCATCTGGCCTTCTTAGTGGCTCTTTTGAGTTCCCAGGCACACGCAGTCGAGACCCGCATGGAGGAAACTAGCCTTTCGGAAATTATTCGAGGGCACTCGTGCGAACTCACTATACGCGGCATGATACATCCTAGACCGTCGCGATAGCTCCCTCAGAGCACTCGGGTACAAGGGTGGGTGGGGGGCGGTGCCACAAAGGGTCTTGGTTTATTGCCCACTACTGGCGTCGCTAGACTTTTTCCTACTGTGCATACAAAAAATAGCTTTAAAAACGGGTTGTATGTGTTTGGACGCTAGATACGGTAGGGTACCCGGATTTCATGGTGTTTCAGTAAGGTAATCAGTAACTCTCGTTTGGTGCTTGCGGCTGCCGTACGATCGGATCGTATGATATCTGTGGGAAGCGTAGATGCGCAGCGGCCCTATCTACCGCGAAAGACCTAAGCTGAGGTAGGTTCCTGGCGCTGTCAATTGGTTACGCTTGAATAGCGTGGGATTCCTACTTTTCCAGCATCTGCCTCCCTCGCCCTCGGGGACCCCCGAACACACCCCCACAGCCCCAGCCACCTCCACCTTCTCCTCTCCACATCCTTCGCATCAGCCCTACAACATGATTTAGAAAGCTCTCTATCACTCTCATTGGTGAAAGTCCCACATGTATGCAGACATGCCCCTCCGAAACGTACGAATCTTTACTAAAATTTCCGAATTAAGGCCCACAAGTTTTTGTTCCTCATGTTTGGCGTATAGCACCTGGCAACTAGTTCGTTCATTAACTTGCATTCATCTTAGCCGCAACTCCCCTGTCCAATACACTCCTTGTTACAAATGTCACATTTTTCCAATTTTTCCAATTCTTCCTTATGCATTCATTTCCTTGTTACTTTCCCTTGCCAGCGGTAGATAGATAAATGGTCAGATGGATAACTTGCACATAGGCTTCCCTCTCTGGCACCCGAGTGCCTGGTATAGGCGTTCCAGGACCTGCTGTGAACATGATAGCCCACTTTAGACAGCTTAATTTCGAGACGACGTTATCCCTAGCATTATCTCATAGTCCCCGCCGGAACTTAATCGGAGGTAGTCTTTTAGGGGTCAATTGTGCATGGGCATATTTACAAAGATCGCGATACATAACTTTGTCTTCACCGAGGTTTGTATTGGATCAGCGGAAATAGTTTTTTTTTTTTTACTGATACCGCGAGGTACTATAAGGAGCAATTACTTATTCGCGCTAGGAAGGTAGATAGATGAAAATCAAGGCAGCTTGTCCTAGTTTAATCAGTCGCAGGCTTGAATACGGTGTGGTGAAAGACACAACTTATGTATAATAGCACCGCTCGGTGGCTAGAGCATTCCTAAGTTCCGTAGACCCGCTGTTAAAATATAGAGAACAGGGGTATGGGAACTTCTTGCAATGGCTGGGACAAGACCTTATTGAGCATAATTTGGATGATGTGCACGCAGTGATACTCCTCATACTCTTCTCTCTCGGCCCACCGATGTCAATTCGTGTCCGATCATAGTGGCTAGATGCTGCCATCCTTGGAAATTGGAGGGTGATGAACTCCAATTTGTGTGGCACAATCATATTTTTCAATAGTACAATCATAGATCCTCACCCGTGAGGCTTTCACAATGCGTAAAAAATAACTGGCAAAAGCCGACCGCCCCAATAGGTGTGTCAAAATTAGGGGGTCGAAAGAGCGATCCTCGAGTGCCAAGTTTCCAGCCGATCTTCAAGATTTGTACATAGCGAGGAAGGAATTCCAAGAAACAAAAGTTCTTCTAAACTCAAAATCAAGAAACTTACATAAACATCTTTCGGGGGCACAATTGTGTTCTAACATAGGTCCGTCTCATGATATGAGGACAAGAGCTCAAATATTGTGCTACTATTCCTACCAGATACCTCCTCCAGCCCTCCACAAGTAAATTAACAAGACTAGTACACTACTCCCTCCCACTCCACCTTCGCCGATCCCCCAATCAAAGGGTTCTCCCTCCCAATTCCCCTCACCGGAAAAATTCTCGGCCTCCACTCTCGAGCCCCACCTAATCTCTACGATATATGCCTTGGCGTCACCGCTCATAACACCCTGCTCATTTTTCGGCCATCCAATCCACTTCACTACAGCTGCTCCAGCAACACTCTAGGCCACCCACCTGCTCGGGGAGTCTCCCAGTCACGCATAAATCCCCTGAGCCCGAAACCCCAACTTCCGCTATCCATCCAGTCCTCCCCACCCTTCTTGAGCGAGATCCTTTCAACAATGCACTCCCGTATTGGCACCTTCTTTAGTTCCTCTGTCCCCTCGCCGCTATTGGCCTCAGTGGTGTAGTGCAAAGTGGCTGTACACAGGATCTTCCAACCTCTATAGTTATTGGCTAGCCAAGGGCCCTATCGTGAGTGCACGCAAACCTTATTCCGAGGGCGAAGGCCTGCATCGGGTGGTTCCATGCAGGGCTGTTTTTGCCTTTCCGGGTGCGGGAGGAAGCACGTTACCAATGCACCTCCGGGTCCCTTGTGTCCGTCACCAGCGGCTTTGTCTTCTCTCGGAATGATATTCCACACGAAGTTAGGGTTGCGCAGCGCTCGTGGCTAGCATCTTGCGCGGGCCAGCCCTTTTCCGGCCTGTCTTCGAGCACGGCTAGGGGTAGGATGAGGAGAGGAAGGGGGAAGTAGATAGGTTACGGAGGGTATAGTACTGGGGCGGTCGGTCGCCGGCAGAGGATAGAAGAGGGGAGTGTTTGATTCGAAGAAGAGACTGCGCCCACCCACGAATATGCTGGTGGTGTCTTGCGGGGTGGGGTGAGCCGCAGGGAGGTAGTAGAGTAGGGAAGTGGAAACCAGAGGGTCTTGGAGAGGATTGAATAGGGGTACAGAAGTTAATGTTGCGCTGTTTTAAAATGCTGTAGGTGCATAGGTTGGGGCTTCAAGACAGCTACAATTGTGGGGTCTCCGGAAATCCTTGGGGTAGAAGGAGGGAAGCCGCACGGTTGTCACTGTCGATGTATGAAAGTGTGGCCATGCCTGAGGTTTCCCCATCATCAAATAGGTTTGCTTGGCGCCCACTTGGACAGCAGCTTCGAGATATGGAGTGCTGGAGAATAATAATCAATTGTTGTGCAGGCAACTCAGGTATTGAAAAGAGTTCTGAGAGGCACTACCGGTAATCAGCTTCTCCAATTTCCAATGCTTTGGAATACACCACCCAAAAAGCATGGAGTACTACCGGTATGTTTCAGCGTAAGGCTACTGCCGGCGAACTAGCTTGGTGTTCTTGACACAATCAGTCCTTGAACTTTTGCGTAATGAATTTTGTGTCCAGTGGTTGGACAATTAACAGACAACTTCGCCGCAAGGTTTCATGATTGACACCACTTTCCATTTCTTCTAGGTAATTGCTTTAACGGACTCTAGGTTGACCAACACCTTGCTCTCAACGACCTTCAAAGAGGTGAAATCGCAGAACGTCACAACATTCCACTAACAACCATAACTTCATCGACACCGCAAATAGCTGTGTCTACACTGCCCCTGGAGAAAAGTCTAAAATACCTGCATGGAGTTTCGATTAGATCTAGGGTACGATATTGAGATATGAGGTATAGTGGAGGGGGGCGGGGATAGCCGATTGGCTGAGTTTACGACGTCTTAGGGCGCCCGGGGGTATAGTATGACCGGCCCTTGGGCTGATAGACGTAGGGCGTCTAAGCAACAAAAAAGGATGGACTAAGTTATGACCCATAGCCTATCCCCGTCCGTTTTGGATGGAGGACTGGCTGTTGCCCGGGCCACCCAGTCCCGGAACCAGCAGTGCACTTATCTTTCTTGGCTTTACCTCTTACCCTTAACATCCCATGATAGGGGATAGGAATATCTCAAGGCGCTTCAGGCAGAGGGATAAGAGATTCCCTTTTAAGCATGGGGGATCCTGTGATTGATTGTGGGATTAGAGTGTTTATTTGTCGAAGCAATTCTCACCCTACCGGCTAACTCTTGGGGATTGCTCGGGATGCAGACACAAGGTTAAGTACCCTGTTCCTAGTATATAATGAGCCCTCTTGCATAAAAGAAGCTTCAAATTTGAATTGTGATTTTACAGAGCAAATTCGAGTATTTAATCTATCCCTCTGGTGAAGAGCCTGCTTGCCCCTCTTGCCGTTCACAGCCTGTACTGGCGAGGATATCAAAGAGTTATTGACGGCCAACAGATGGTGAACATGAGCAAAGGTAAAGGACATCGCAAAATGGAGCGAGAGGTGTACTTGTATTGTACATACCACATGTTCGGTAGAGCCGAATTCGTGTGCTATGGGTGGCCTGGTCAGTTAGCTCACTAGAGGCCAAGTTAATATCACAATACCAGGTGTGTGCGGTGGAATCTTAGGCACCATGGAGGCTAGAAGTTACCCTGCGCAGCAGAAACCGTGTTGTACTACACCATGGCTCCGGTCAAGTCCAATAACCTGCTTGTTTGTGAGCTATTGGGCTACATTAAGCGTATTTAGCATTCCGCCTACTCGAGGAATGCAATACTATTCCTTTGTGTGACTGGCTGTATGTTGTACAGTGCGAGTAGCGCCCTTTGTCTATTGTGGGAACATCACGAGTGAGTGTCTATGATTAATCTAGGGACAAAAAACCATTGTGTAAAATCAAAGCTCAACAATGGTATCCTATTCTCATCCGCTCCAAGACCTCTCAAACGCCGTAGAATCCACACGCGTGCTTATAGACTTTCAAATAGTGCTCTACAGCCTGGCCCGTCTGGGATAAATAGGTGTCGCTGGGGCACAAACCCTCCCGCCAAGGGCATCAGTCAACCACCATATCCCCCCCATAATTGTCAATTCTTGTATGATATCTACTTATTAGATTTCGACTGCGGGGCGGAACGATAAAAGAGGCTCGCCAAGGAGACACAAATTGTAATGGATTTTGCATCTAGTCCCCCCTCGCGTTTCCACCGGGTGGGAAAGCGGTGCGACTACTATTCTTCCTTGGTATCATGTTGACTCCGCTTGATCAGTTAGTCTGTTAGGGCGCCGGGCGGATGTGTGGAATATGTCTTAGTTTACTACTCGAGTAGTTAGGGCCCGTTTACCTATAGACGGCCGTCTAACAGCTCAAGACGGTACCGACCGTTAAGGGGAGGTTAACGGTTAGAGATGTCTGGAAGTGTGCAGGCAAGCATATGGTGTTTACCTGCCCTAGCGTGCCTTCCAGGGTCCTGCGGGATTCGCAAACTCGCCCCCGAAGCAACGTCACGTTTTGACAGTCTAGAAAGAAGAATTTAGGACTGTGGAAAATTAGGTAAATACATTGGGGAAATAGTGCTGGTCGAGAGGCCGCCGTCAAGTTTGATTAGAAGAGTTTTAGGACAAGACAGTTAGGTAAACAAGACATTAGTTTCCGACAAAAAATAAACACTTTCCAGATAGGTCTCTTGAGCACGGCACGCCACCGAATAGCGGATAAAGACTTTATCCCTCCCGTGATATCAGCCTCCGTTAAGGTTACTTCATGGATTTGATTACAGATAATTCTGGGACTGATCTGTTAAGGCTCAGAGGAGAGACGATTCGTGATGCTTGTATGATTTTGGAACTGAGCGATTGCTCCGGTATGATAATTGAAGTCATATTATACAAGCACTGAGCAAGTGTTTGGAATATTCACCCTTTCTCATCATGCTACGGTAGAGTAATGAGGCGGCCAAGAGGCGAAGTGGAGTGGTTATTCGGGAGCTTTGTCCACAGCAGCACCCAAGTAAAAAGACGAGCGTAGGAGTTTTGGTTTCACAAGTTCCTGATCCATGCAATGAGATGGTTGTTTGCTGGGCGAGGCAATGACCCCGCTGTTCCGAAACTTACTGAAACTTTGTCAACAGGTCTAAAGGCCTTCATCACAAAATTCTCTACACAATTCCAACCAGCAAAAAGCGAACGATGTCTCGAGCCTTTACATATAACATCAATTCTTTCAATGTGTCGAATAACATTGCCTTTACCACTACCGATGATGAGCCCAAAATCCTGGCCTGGTTGCCACCATAAGAGCCCCAGGTGCGACATCAGGATATTTGCGAGCAGAGGGTGGATAGTGTAGGGAACTGGTTACTGGAAACGGAAGAGTTCAAGGGCTGGTATAATGGTAGTAAGAATGGTGGATTTAATCATGCGGCACTATTCTGCTATGGCGAGCCAGGGGTCGGAAAGAGTTACATCTGGTACGAGAGGCATCAGCGGGGAACGAGGGACATGATTGCTGACAGATCACGGTGGTAGCTCTGTGGTTGTAGATCATTTATGCGACTAGGTTATACAGAATATAGCAGTCGCCTGTTCTTACTATGACTTCGCTTCCCGGGAGACCCAGTCTCCGACAAATATGCTGGGCCCTCTACTCAAACAGCTTCTAAGTGGGTTAGGAGCAATTCCGGTGAAAATTATGCAGAAATTTCGAGGCCAGAAGAAGGCGATTGGCGGCAGGAGGCTACAACTTCCTGATATTGTGGAGATGTGGGTAGCTGTCACATCTTTGCGGCCCGCGTTCGTCTGTGCTGATGCTCTCGACGAGTGTATTCCCAGGCATCGACTAGAGATTCTTGATGCATTGGGACAAATTCTTCGGGGGTCGCCAAATACACGAATCTTCATGACCGGAAGATCACATATCCGGGGGGTGGTTGAGAGGGAGCCAGGTGGGAAAACAACAAGTGTATCAATAGCGTCCAGAGAATACGACATAGTCACATATCTGCGCGCGAGATTGGGGAAGAAAACAACTCCCGAGGCGATGGATAGTTGCTTAGAGAATGATATTATGAAGAGCATTCCAGAAGAGACCTCTGAAACGTATGTACCAATGTGGGATCCAGGAAAACTGTCGCGGGTCGTATACTGATAGATGCAAATACGGATTCCTAACGGCTTCACTCAGGATCGAAACAATCCTGAGAGAAACGACAATCCATCGGAGGCGAAATAGGCTGAATGCGATGGGAGATGGGTTAGGGTTGGGAGATGCATACGAGACAACACTAGGATGGATAAGAGCTCAAGAAGGGGAGAAAGCAAAACTTGCTATGACCACACTAATGTGGATATGTCATTCGGAAAGGCCATTACGGGTAGACGAACTATGCCATGCGCTTGCTGTGGAGATTAGGTTTGCATATTTCAATAGCGACAATATTGGGGCGCCCATGCAAAGAGAGAACTTTCAGGTCGGGTGATATCACTTGCAATGGAGCTCTTGGACCAGTACGAGAACCATCTAACTTTAGCCGCCAACTCACTTTTTGAGCAAATACTACATCCGAACGATTTACCGGAAGTCAATGTTCCTCCGCTGTTTGGTGGACTACACTGTTTATCTTTTTTCGGAATTGTTGATGCTATGACCGGTCTGCTAGAAACGGACGGCTATGATGTCAGCCAGGGCGATTCTACCGGCATAACTCCACTGGCATGGGCCGTGAGGGGCGGGCAGGGGGGGGCGGTGAGACAGGAAGCTGTCAACCCCGACAAGCCGGACAACTGTGGCAACACACCACTTTCGTCGGCTGCTATGAAAGGGCACGAGCAGTAGTGAAGCAAATTTTAGACCAGCAAGACGTCAACCCCGACAAGCCAGACAACTGGGGCAGGACACCGCTTTCGTGGGCTGCAATGAAAGGGCACGAGCAAATTGTGAAGCAACTTTTGGACCGGCGAGACGTCAACCCCGGCAAGCCAGACAAAAATGGTCATATCCCGCTCTACCATGCGTCCACCATGGGCAATGAAGGAGTGGCGAATTTACTGCAAGCGTGGAACCTCCAATCCAGCCTTGTTTCCGGTCGACTAGCTCCGGGCTTCTTCATCCCCCCCTCTTTAACCACGACTATCTGCGCCTCCCCCAGACTCTTTGTCCCCCTCTCCTCTTCCTCGGGTTACGGGGGGCTACGGCGTGCCCTTCATATATTTTCCTTGACGCGTCCTTCTTCCCCGTCTGCCTCGATCATTAACTTATATCTGAGCTTGCGAATTCTGTATGCCTGCAACTCATCCCCGCAATGTAGGTCATATGTATAATTATCGGAGACCTCCCAGATATCTAATGCTGCTATTGGATGTGGAATTTCGAGTTCGTTTTAGGTGGAATCAAGAGGTGCCAAGGTATTTTTCCTACTTCACTTACAACTTTTTATTGCGTTTCGTTGACCCTTGTCTCTTTTAACAACAAAGTTCAGGCACAACAGATTCAGAGTTCTGATGCGGAGAGACAGCAATCGATTGTCTATAGCTGGTACAAAAGAGAGCGGCAAAGGGTCTATCAAAGAAAGGAAAGATCGAAAGGATAATTGACAACAGTCAGTGGAGAATAAGAAAAGGAAGACAGGTGGAGATAAAATGGGATGGCAACTATCAAGACAACAGTGGAGGACAGTCTTTCTTTTATCTACCAACCTCTTGCCCTATTTCTCCTTCCTTGGTTCCTTCCCGCATTCCTCCTTCAGATCAATAAATAAGGACTTGCTTGTCTACTCTATTCGTCAAAGGGGTATTCGGTAGTGCAACATGCTAAGTTAGCTGTTCGGTCTTTCGATGATAATGCGACGTAAGAGTTCATATCGTTAGGAACTAGTTGATAGTGTGACGGAGGAATTCACAGTCGCCCGATACCAGTGATAGTGCAACATGGGTGTAACAGTTCGTGTAGAATTGTCGGCCAATGGTTGTCGCCAGTGACCAAAGGTGATCGATGATGATTTCCGATCACGGTGAGCCCCAAATTCTCAACAGTCTCGACTTCCGATTATCGATACTCCCCTTTCCTGTATGATCACCTTTTTCTCATTTGTTCAACCGTACCTTTTAGGTCATTGAATTTCTTCTTTTGCTTCCTCATGTAAATGATAGATTGATATTGCCATTTTATCGGTATCGTGCTGTATAGTGAGGTCTGTTCGCCCTATAAATTACTGCTCGCCTATTTCTCCATCCGCCTTTCAACGAGGTCTTCGCATGGGCTTCCCTACCGGACTGTTGATATATGCGCATTCATCTAGCGAAAGTATGATAGTCGGGAAACGGGGACCCCCTCCCCCTTGTCGAGATTTTGGTGGGCTTAGGGCCCCGGGGAATTGTGCAATTGGGGAACTGTGTAGGGGCAGGGGACCATTTATTCCACGGGCAAAAGAGAACTATTTCACGATGACTTTTGCCGAGTGACTGTACTTTCAGCGGGAACCTATAATACAGGTAACACCTCCATTTCCGAGCAGTGGAGATCAGTAACTATGAGTA
>Ga0307510_10012080_pt1 | contig 10237 bp, 6 predicted proteins | sample 12_EM_MG_FD_207224 | JGI IMG/M metagenome (GOLD analysis project Ga0307510, IMG submission 207224) | Populus trichocarpa ectomycorrhiza microbial communities from riparian zone in the Pacific Northwest, United States - 12_EM | ecosystem: Host-associated > Plants > Roots > Unclassified | place...
AACTATTTGTCGAAGGTGATCGTTGGTTCAACTTGAAACGGACAGGTACAGTCGATGCGGTTATGACGATTGTTACACCTCAAAAAGGCAACAATACCTGGCAGTCTTACCAGCAGTTATATCCAATTGATCCCCAGGATTTACAGCGAAATAATAAGTTAACGCAAAATCAGGGTTATTAACAGCTTCTGTAATTATCAATTATTCTTACATCGTATCACTCTAAACGTCTTTTTGACAATGCTCAAAGGCGGCGCTTATTGTTATAAAAAAATATTTATGGCAACTTTTAGAATATTGTTCTTGAATGTGTTGATGCTTTTTGGCCTATCAACCATAGCTAACGCCCAGGGACCGCCGAATAGCAGCCGTCCAACAAATAAACGCCCGGTCGATACCAGTGATTTTAGTACATCAAATGCGACAATCCGATGTGAGGTATCCCAAAATGGCAAATACTGTTTTTCTTATCTGATTGATACCCGTCTATCAGTCTCAACTAATATGGTCGTTGAGGTTATTGCTACGCATAAAAAATATAATATAATTGGTATCAATAAAAGAGCTGACGTGGAATTTATAAATGATGCGAAACAAATCGTTTTTGTTCAAGGCAAGGACAGTTTGTGTTTTTTAAATCTTTCCGATGGCTCGAAGAGTTATATTAACCAGGCTTCAGTCTATTTAAACAAGGGCAATTCTGATGACGGGTATTTAGCGTATATCGGTGGTCATCCGGAGAAAGCTTTGCATATCCTTAATATACATTCCCGGAAGGAGGTTGTTATAGCTGACGCTATATCACCTGAGCTAATAAATTGCGGCAATGCTCTATGGCTCACCTATAAAAAGATATCAGACGCTAAACAACTGTGTTTACTAAGGCTTGCCGATGGCAAACGCTTTGATTTTGCAGATGTTTCCTCCAATATGCGCAGCCCTAATAACAAAGCAATGATGGTCACATTAGGCAGACAACAACTTATCTGGCTGAATCTTGTAACAGGGAATAAAAAACTGATTACTTACAATGCTCCGATACAGAACTGTACATTTAACGATAACGGTGACCAGTTGGTTTATACTACTGAGGCCGACCATTCCTCGGCCATCTGGTATGTTAACGAAAATATGGCACAGGCTGAACAACTAATTTCAAGCATAGAGGAAAGCACGGGAACTCCCGGCAAGGTCGGCCAAATAGCATTTAATAAGGAAGGCAACCTATTAATAGTATCTGCAGTCACCCGAGCTCCAATAACAAAAGAAAATTCTAACATCCTGAGTAATGTCAGGATTTGGAATTACCAAGATGAGAGAATGCCTTTTGAGACATCTGATCAAAGCCGGTTTTGGTTGTCAATCAATCTTAAGACAAAAACGGTTTTTAAACTTGATCCAGCGGGTGAAAGCATTCAGCTGAGGAAAACTTACAGCCGTTACTTATTGGCAAGTTCATCAAAAACACTTTCCTATTACTACAACCCAACAGACGCTGAATCAATATCGATAGTTGATGTTACTAGTGGGGTCAATAACAAACTTGTTAATCGGCATAACTTCACTGCCATCAATATTTCTCCCAGGGAAAAATATGTTACCTGGTTTGATATGGACAGCCTCAATTGGTTCAGTTACGAAACATTGACGGGAATCAAACGAAATATCTCTAAAAGCATTCCTTTTCCCATGTATGACAAATACCCGCTCAAACTTGGTCGGATCAAAAGATCTTGGCCCTTTGGAACTGCGGCCTGGTCGAAAAATGATAAGAGGGTTTACCTGTATGACCAATATGATGTTTGGGAAGTAGACCCTGTTGGGATTATGCCTCCAATTTGTATTACTCACGGAACGGGTAGGAAAGAAAAAACAACATTGAAGTTCCCCGATCCGGAAGAAAGAAACCAACAATTTCGCATAATTAAACCGGGTGATGAACTCGTGTTTGCTGCACTTAATATAGAAACCAAGGATAGCGGTTTTTGGACACTAAAGCTAGGAGCTGATAAAGCGCCCAAGAAAAAGGCAATGTTACCCTTTGGATTTGGTATTTGCCGGTCTGATAGAACTTCAGATGATGCACCTCCACCTTATGGTATTATAAGAGGAATTGGAAATACTGATCTATTTCTGGTTAACCGCCAAAGTGCTGAAGATTTTCCGAATTATTTTCTAACGTCAGATTTTAAAAACTACTATCGGCTTACAGATTTTCAGCCGCAAAAAAATTACAATTGGCTAACCGCAGAATTAGTTAACTGGCAATTGCCTGATGGAACGAAATCAAAAGGGATTTTATATAAACCGGAGAATTTTGATCCATCCAAAAAATATCCTTTGATCTTTGACTTCTACCAGGGGCGCAGTAACGAGTTTCATTTGTTTAGGGAAGTAAACTATTCTATCGATCGTATCAATATTCCTTATTATGTTAGTAATGGCTACTTAATCTTTATACCGGACATCTTCAATAAGAAAGGGGCAAATAGTCAGAGCGTAGTAGAGGCAGTTGTTTCAGCTGCTAAGTATTTATCAATGCGAACATACGTGGATTCAACGAAAATGGCGTTGGCGGGACATAGCCTTGGTGGATGGGAAACAAATGTTTTGGTTACTCATACGAAAAAAACCTTTGCAGCGGCATGTGAAGCTTCTGGCATGAGCGATTTTATCAGCTGGTATGATGAAATTCCTTTTCCTGGCCTCAACCAAGTATCTCTGGAAGCGGAAGGGCAATTAAGCCCTTACGGTGTCGGTGTCACTCCGTGGAATAATCTCTGTGTTTATGCCAAAGATTCGCCGATACTTTTAGTCGATCAGGTAACGACCCCGTTACTGATGGTTCATGGTGACAAAGATGATGCGACACCGTATCCTCAAGGATTGGAAATGTATCTCGCATTGAGACGCGCCGGAAAAAAAGTTTGGCTGCTGGAATATCCTGACGGCCACCATGGATTTACAGGAGATGACAGCAAAGATTACACTATAAGAATGAAGCAATTTTTTGATTATTATTTGAAAGGGACCCCGCCGCCGAAATGGATGACCCATGCAATTAATGCTGCAGGTTACAAAGAACAAGTCGGCCATGAACTGGATCAGTCGGGAGTACAACCATAATCATTAATCATTAACAATAAAGAGCATGAAAACGAAATTATCAACAATCATAACTACGGTTATTTTATTTTTCTTAACTGCAGCTGCTTCAGCGCAAACGAACTTTTCCGGTACCTGGAAACGCAATAATGAAAAAACGGATGCCGGCGGATTGTCCATCAATTCTGTGGTCTCAACAATGCAAATTACACAGGATAGTAATACGCTGACGATTAAAGGCACGAACAAGAACAGCAACGGTGAGGAACTGAGTTCGTACACGGATGTTCTTAAGCTTGACGGCACTCCGAGTGAAAGAATTACGAACGCCAATCAGAAAAAGCAGATGAGCGTCAAATGGTCGGTGGATAAAAAACAGCTAACACAAAGTTCTATATATAAAGATGAACAAAGAAATGTTGTTCAAACAGTTAAGCTTACGTTCAATCTGTCAGAAGACGGCAAAATGTTGAGGGTATTGGACGAACGGAATTTTGATGAGAAAAGCTTCCAGTTACAAGACGTTTTCGACAAACAATAAGCCATTCCGATCATGACAAAATTGAGACGTTTTAAGCATGCTATAGCGATAGCTGTATTCTGTTACGTAGGCTTTTCAGCCCAAGCCCAAGTAAAACATGTGATACTGATCAGCATTGACGGTTTGCACCCGGATATGTACCTAGATAACCGCTGGCCGACGCCGAACCTGCAATACCTGATGAAACAAGGAACTTATGCGGATCATTGTCTGAGCGTTTTCCCGGCTTACACTCATCCTTCGCATGCCGCGATGCTGACCGGCGCGTTGCCAGCACGAAGCGGGATTGGGTTTAATCAGCCTAAAAATAGCAATGGAGAATGGAACTGGTATTATAAAAGTATCAAAGCGCCCACGATCTGGGAAGCATTAAAAAAACAAGGTATGACGACCGCTGCAATTATGTGGCCAAATACCGTAGACGGTCCGATAACTTATAATCTATCTGAGATATGGGATGTGAACCATCCGGATGACCGTGCGACAACAGTGCGCAAACACGCTCGACCGGTTGGAATCTTTGAGGAGATCGAGCGTAATGCCACGGGCAAGCTGGATAGTACCAGTATGAACGATAGTTATTTCAGTTTGGATGAAAATGCGGGACGGATGGCAGCTTACGTCTTCAAAACATACAAGCCCAATTTTATGGCTATTCATTTCGCCTGTGTCGATGGCGAGGAGCATGATTATGGGAGGGACGCTGATAGCGTCAGGTTGGCGACTGCCGCCAATGACCGTGCCATAGGCACAATACTTCAAGCCATCCAACAAAGCGGTTTAAAAGACAGTACAACCGTTATCATTATTGGCGACCATGGCTTCAGCACGATTCACCAGTTGATGCGGCCCAATATGCTGATCAAAGACTTACCCGTAAGATTTCTTCCTGCCGGGGGCTCCGCTTTTTTGTACAACATCGTTAGCAAAACGAAAATGGACAGGTCAGTTATCATCAAAGCCGTAAGGGATAGCTTGGATCAATTACCCAAAGATCAAAGGAAACAGTTTCGGATCATAGACCGGAATGAGCTGAACAAAATGGGAGCAGATAGCTCAGCGATCCTGGCCATTGTCGCGGTTCCGGGTTTGGTGTTCAGCGGCTCGACGCATGCTGGCCAGACTGTTAACCATGGCCCAGGTACTATGATCCAGCAAAGCAAATATGGGGAACTGTTTACACCGGCAACGGGGGGCCATCATGGTTATGATCCTACTTTACCTGACATGTGGACGGGTTTTATTGCCGCAGGTGTGGGGATCAATAAAGGCGGACATATCAAAGAAATGGCGGTGGTTAACCTGTCGCCAATCATTGCAAAATTACTGCGTATCGAATTTCAAACCCCTGATGGGCACCTAGAACCAGGAATACTTAAAGAAAAAAAATGAACCACCAAATTAATTATTGAATTAATAAAACTCTTTAAAACCCAAATCCATGAAAAAATTAAACTTATTGCGAACTACCCTGATTGTCCTTGCAGCTTTCAGTTCCTGTAAAAAAGAAATTACGACCGCCCGGCTTAACGGCGGATCGATTAATGTAACGAATGCCATCATTGGTGCACCGTCTTTAAATATGATGTCGCCAAATGCTGTGGCGAGCGCAAGTAACATTATTTCAACAAACAACTTCGCTATCATGCCGGTGAAGAGCGGGGAAAATTCGTTGAGCTTTGGTTTACCGCCTGTTGCGACAACGGCGACAGCTGCAGCAATACCTGCCACGGTTTATTATACGCAAAACTTGACCATGGAAAATATCGGTAATTACTCGTTGTTCCTAACCGGCACTTCACTTTCAGCGATTGATAATGTGCTGATCAAAGAGACCTATACCCGAATGTATACAGACAGCGTTTGTGGCGTGCGTTTCATCAATTTGGCGCCCGGTAGCAATCCGATCAGCGTTAACCTTAAAGGGAGCTCAAACGGCTCAGAAGTTCCAAGCCTGGCCTACAAAGCTTATAGTGATTTTGTAAAGTACGCCGCAAAATCGGTTAATGCCACGTACGTCTTCGAATTTCGTGATGCCGCTACCGGTAATCTCATAAAAAGCTATACTCTGAAAACGCCTTATTTTCATAATGTAACACTCGTATTACGGGGAATTGTCGGCGGTGCTAATGGGATTGTTTTAGATAACGACTATTGAAATGTAAAGACTGATAGCGCCAGAGAAACGGGATAAAAAATAATAAAATATAAAAAAACCAAACGATGAATAACAGTCTAAAAGGAATATATGTGAGAATTTCGTTTATTACTGCAATAATATTAATGACTGGAAATTGCGTGGTCGCCCAGGAAAAAGGTATACGCTTCGAGCACAATCTAACCTGGCAGCAGTTGCTGGCGAAAGCCAAAGCCGAAAGGAAATACATCTTTGTGGATTGTTATGCCACCTGGTGCGTTCCATGTCGGAAAATGGATCAAAAAGTATATACCGATTCTTTATTGGGTGGGTATGTAAACAAAGTATTCATATCGGTAAAAGTCCAGATGGACTCTACAAAAAATGATAACGAATACGTTAATTTATGGCGCAACGATGCGAGGCAACTGGAAAAGGCTGGCAAAGTAGGGGTTTATCCCTCGTTTCTTTTCTTTGATCCCAATGGTCAACTGGTTTATAAAGAAGTCGGTTATCACTCAGTACTGGATTTCCTGAAAATAACTATGAATGCTTCGGACCCTGAAAAGCAGATATATTCTTTATTGGAAAAATACCGGGAAGGCAGTCTTTATGATGCTACGATTCTGAGCCTGATCAACAAAATGGAAAATGCAGATGATAGACAAGCGGCAGAGGAAGTAGCAATACCCTACATACATAATTATTTAATAAAAAAAACAGGGGATAAATTATTTACTCCCACGAATATTAACTTAATGAGTCGTTTTCTATCTATTTCGGAGGACCCGGTATTCGATTTATTTCGGCAGAGCGAAGGCAAGATAGATACCATAATGAACGCTAGGGCATTTGTGTTCAATAAAATTTTCGAGATTGTAAATAAAGAATATTTTGCCCCAAAACTTTGGTTTGGTAAACAGCCCATTACCAAAAAGCCGAATTGGGGGGAGTTAGCTAAACCTATCGCAATTAAATACGGACAGGAACTGGCGGCCCGCGTGATGATCTACGAAAAAGTGTCTTTTTATACCGGTACTGAACAATGGAAGGAACTGGTAGAGAGTGAAATCTGGCAGGTCGAAAAATATAAGCAGGATTTCGCCCCGGCCCAGATTAATGATATGGTTTTTTCGCATTTCTTTTTACATAGTGACGATAAGAATGCCTTACAAACGGCCGCCGGGTGGTTCAAGACAATCGTCGATAGATATCCCAATAAAGTGGAGTGGCTGGATACATATGCGAATCTACAATATAAGCTAGGCAATAAGCAGGAAGCGATCGCTTTAGAACAAAAGGCGCATAAGCTGGCAAGAAGGGAGGATGACCGGAAAGATACAGGTGACGCCTTAGCGAAGATGCAGGCGAATAAACCAACCTGGCCCACAAAATAATCATGATGTATAAAGCACTTTTCATCTGCTTTTTATTTGTAATTCCTAGCGCATTTGCACAGCGTGGCGGGCATGTGTTCGACGGCGACTACTCAGGAGCCAACACCACCCGCATAGCGTTCCCCATTGGTGGGATCGGTGCAGGCATGTTCTGCCTTGAAGGAACCGGGGCAATTTCTCATGTGAGTGTGCGGAATAGGCCGGATCTTTTTAATGAACCTGTGATGTTCGCTGCGCTTTATGTAAAGGGAAAGGGTGCCAGGGTACTCGAGGGTTCGGTGCCCGGCTGGAAAAAGTTTGGCTTGCCGGGTTCGGCTATGGGAGCAGAAGGGTCAACTTATGGTTTGGCAAGGTATATTTCGGCTTCGTTTAAAGCCCGGTTTCCGTTTGCCGAAGTGGCACTTACAGATAAATCTTTGCCGTTGTCGGTAAATCTGATCGGCTGGAGTCCTTTTATCCCGACGGGTGCGGATGACAGCAGCCTGCCGGTTGGTGCTTTGGAATACCGGCTGACGAATGGCAGTAAGGTGGTTCAAAGCGGTGTGTTTTCTTACAATGCCAAAAACTTTATGGCAATGGATGGTGGCATCAATAGGATCAAAGCAACGCCAAATGGCTTTATCCTTTCACAAACCGGTATGGAAAGGAACCCGGAAAAACAAGGTGATTTTGCGATATGGACGGATCAACACAATACAACTGTTGATGATTGCTGGTTCCGGGGCGGCTGGTGGGACCCGCTGACGATGGCCTGGAAGAAGATCATGAATGGTGATACAAAATCCGTAGCGCCGGTTGAAAAAGATGCGCCGGGCGCATCACTGTATGTGCCTTTTAGTTTAAAGCCAGGTGAAAGTAAAACGATCCGGGTGATGATGTGCTGGTATGTGCCTTTTAGTAATATCCGTTACGGCGTGCGTTCGCATCAATCATCAGATACGACGGTTACTCCAAATGACAAGGAGCAGCCTTCGCCGTATTACATGCCCTGGTACAGCAGTAAATTCAAGAATATCGGCGAAGTCATTGCTTACTGGAATGATAACTATCTGGGTTTAAAAAAGAATACCCGGCTGTTTACAGATGCTTTTTATAGGTCGACCCTGCCGCCAGAAGTGCTGGAGGCGGTTTCGGCAAATCTGTCAATCCTGAAATCGCCGACGACGCTGCGTCAGTATGACGGCCGGTTCTGGGGCTGGGAGGGGTCGAACGATTCTGAGGGGAGTTGCGCGGGTAATTGCACGCATGTGTATAATTATGCGCAGGCGCTTTGTCATTTGTTTCCGGCTTTGGAAAGGACGGTCAGGGAAAGCGAGCTGAATGAGGGGATGGATGCTTTCGGGCACCAGAACTACCGGGAGGCTTTGCCGATCCGGCCGGAAGGGCACGGGTTGTTTCTGTCTGCGGCGGACGGGCAGCTGGGGAGTATCATGCGGGCTTTTAGGGATTGGCGGATATCGGATGATAGTGCGTGGTTGAGTCGGTTGTATCCGAAATTGAAGGTGAGTATGGATTATTGTATCCGGACCTGGGATCCGGAACATACCGGAACACTTTTGGAGCCGCATCATAATACGTATGATATTGAATTCTGGGGGGCGGATGGTTACACGACTGGCTATTACCTGGGCGCATTGGAGGCCATGATCCGAATCGGTGCATATTTTAAAGATAAAGACATTGCGCTTTATCAAAGCCTTTTTCTTTTGGGCAAAAAAGCGATGGAATCCCGGCTTTACAATGGGGAATATTTTATCCAGAACATCCAGTGGAAAGGTTTGCATACCGATCCGCTGGTTTATCATAATACGGCGGAGGGTGATGCGGTGCCGCTTTCGCCGGAGGCAAGGGAATTGCTGGATCGGGAGGGCCCGAAATACCAGTATGGGAAAGGTTGTTTGTCCGATGGCGTGATCGGTGCCTGGATGGCGAGGGTATGCGGTTTGCCGGGTTTCTTGGATGAGGCTAAGGTTAAAAGTCATTTGGCTGCGGTGTACCGGTACAATTTTAAGACGGATCTGTCGGGGTTTAGTAACCCGCAGCGTTCGACTTTTGCTTTGGGTAATGAAGGGGGTTTGCTGCTGTGTACCTGGCCGAAAGGGGGTGCTTTGTCCTTGCCTTTTGTGTATAGCAACGAGGTTTGGACGGGGATCGAGTACGAGGTGGCTTCGCATTTGATCTTTGAGGGGAAGGTGCGGGACGGGCTGAATATCGTGCGAACAGTGAGGAAACGGTATGACGGGACGGTCCGGAATCCTTTTGATGAGTATGAATGCGGGCATTGGTATGCCAGGGCTTTGTCGAGTTATGCTTTGCTGGAGGCGCTGACTGATGTGCGGTATGATGCGGTGGATCGGACGCTGTCTGTCGATAGTAAGGTAGGTGATTTTGTGTCGTTTCTTTCGACAGATACGGGTTTTGGGAATGTGGTGTTTAAAAATGGGAAGGTGAGTTTGAGGGTGGTTTATGGGAAGATTGATGTCAAACATATTCAAATAGGCAAGGGATGAGTGTGGTAGACACTGGAGAAATCATTTCCTGGGGCATTATTGGTTGCGGGAATGTGACGGAAAAGAAGAGCGGGCCGGCTTTTAACAAAGTTTTTGGTTCGCGGCTGGTGGCGGTGATGCGCCGGAATGGGGTGAAGGCTGCGGAATACGCTGCCCGACATGGCGTGCCTAAATGGTATGAGAATGCGGAGCGGCTGATCGCTGATCCGGATGTGAATGCAGTGTACGTGGCTACGCCTCCGGCTTTTCATGAGGAGTATGTGGTTTTGGCTTTGAAGGCGGGTAAGATGGTTTATGTGGAGAAGCCGGTGACGATTTCAGTGGCTTCTTGTGAGCGGATGATTTCAGCTGCGGAGCGGCTTGGGGGCAAATTGTGTGTGGCGCATTATCGCCGGGCTTTGCCTTATTTTTTGGGGATCAGGGAGGTGTTGGAGCAGGGGTTGATCGGTCGGGTGAAGCTGGTGAAGTTGTCGATGTTTCAGCCTTACCGGAATGAGCTGATCGCGAAGACGGAGGAGAACTGGCGGGTGGTGCCTGGTATTTCGGG
>Ga0307510_10012081_pt1 | contig 10236 bp, 7 predicted proteins | sample 12_EM_MG_FD_207224 | JGI IMG/M metagenome (GOLD analysis project Ga0307510, IMG submission 207224) | Populus trichocarpa ectomycorrhiza microbial communities from riparian zone in the Pacific Northwest, United States - 12_EM | ecosystem: Host-associated > Plants > Roots > Unclassified | place...
ATTGTACCTACCCTAAACTGCGCACAGACCACCCTGTATTAGTATATAAGACCTACGAATTTAGGTGAACAGTCCTTAGACTGTTCTCTTGTCAATCCCCACACTGGAGCCTTTCAAAGCTCCCTCTTTGTCAGCAGCTTGTCCAGTCTACTCCGTCCCACCTCTCCTCGCCTTCTGCCTTTTCCTCCTCAACATCTCTTTGCTGCTCCTTTGGATCAGTCACCTTCAACTCCGCGCCATCGTCGAGTCTTGCTACCAATAAAGTAGTGAGTTCACAACAAGAACAGTTCCAATAGACGTAGATCTACCAGTGTTCACTCAAGTTAATAAAGCATACACTAAACATGACAAGAGAAAGCACTGCTCAGAAGGACACTGCTTTAATTGTAGTCGAATTGGACATATGTCTAAAGAATGCCCTATGTGCAAATCACAGACATCCCAATTCAAACAATACGATCAATCTAGACAGAAGACAGGTTATCAGTCCACCCCACGAAAGTCTAATCAACCTAGAAAGTTTAAACGTACTTTCCCTAAACCCACAAAGCTAGGAGCACCATCCCAATCCTGCACTAGAAGTGCACATATTGAAGAAATCAGTGAAGATGATGAAGAAGATATTCCAGAACTTGCCACACAAGCAGCAAAGTTCAATGAAGGACAATGAGAGCAATGGGTAGAAGAAATGACAAGCTTAGGAATAAATTTTTAGAGAGCCCAACACACGCAGCCATGTTGTGGGCTATCTTTCCTCAGGCTGTATTCATTCCTAAATGCCCCCAAGTCAAAGCTCAAGTCTCCCTTCAATCTGCACATCTGCACGCAAATCTTCAAGCATTATTAGACTCAGGTGCAACTGATAATTTTATTAGTCCATTCACAGTTGAAAGATTCAACCTTCCTACAATTGATTTACCAAAATCTAGAGTTGTACGCAATGTAGATGGAACCCAAAACAAGAATGGTTCAATCACACATGTGACAAAACTAGAAGTCCAATACAAGAATCACACTATTCCACTATTATTCTTAATAATGGACATGAGAAGTGATTCAATGCTCTTAGGGATGCCATTCCTTGCAGGATTCAGTCCAAAAATCGATTGGAAAGAAGGCATATTCCATGGAGATGTCATTGCATCCACTAAAGATGCACACCTATGGACTTCAAAACCTGAAGAGTACATACCAGAACTCGAAGAAGATGACTACAAATTTGAAGATGACTACAAATTCATTCCTAGTAATGAACGTGACACTATTACTGTCAGAAAAACCACTACAGCTACTGAGCTAGCCGCTCAAGCATCTGACAAAAGACAACGCACTTGGGAAGAACAAATTCCCAGTGTATATCATCGATATAGTAAAGTCTTTAGCGATCAAGAAAGTACTAGATTCCCAGAATGATGACCATGGGATCACACTATAGACCTATTACCAGAAGCACCAACTACACTTAATTGTAAAGTGTATCCATTAGCAGAAGGACAACAAGAAGTGCTAGACAAATTCTTAGATGAACATCTAGCCAAAGGATACATTAGACGATCAAATAGTCCATATGCTTCCCCATTCTTCTTTGTTAAAAAGAAAGATGGAAAGCTTAGACCAGGTCAAGATTATCGCGCACTCAACAATTGGACAGTCAGAAACACATATCCACTACCACTCATCAAAGAATTAATCTCTAAACTTATTAAAAAGAAATGGTTTACCAAACTCGACATTAGATGGGGATACAATAATGTCTGCATCAAAGAAGGCGATGAATGGAAAACCTCCTTCAAAATGAACAGAGGATTATTCAAGTGTCTAGTTATGTTTTTCAGTCTAACCAACTCTCCAGCTACATTCCAGACAATGATGGATGCACTATTTGATGATCTAGTTGCAACTGGCAATGTTATAATCTATATGGACAACATTCTCATTGTCACAGACAGCGATGACATTGAAGAACATATCAAAATCATATCCATAGTCCTCAAACGCTTAGAAGACAACAATCTATTCCTAAAACCAGAGAAATGTCACTTCCACAGACACGAAGTCGAGTACTTAGGCATCATTGTAGGAAATGGACAAGTCAAGATGGACCCAATCAAAGTCAAAGGTCTTACTAATTGGCCCATTCCTACTACAGTTTCAGAATTACGCTCATTCCTTGGTTTTGGAAATTACTACAAGGATTTCATACAGGATTACTCAAGATTGGCACGACCCCTCCATGATCTTACTAAGAAGAAGCATGCATGGAAATGGGAAGATGACCAACAAACCACATTTGACACCCTCAAACACAAATTTACAAGTTATCCAGTCCTTAGAAATCCAGATCCAACAAAGTGTTACATAGTAGATACTGATGCATCTGCACACGCAATTGGAGCAACAGTGTCACAAGATTTTAGTGATGGACGTCATCCCATCACCTTCTTTAGCAAGTCATTATTACCAGCTGAACAGAATTATGACATATATGATCGCGAACTATTAGCAATCATTAACGCCCTAAAGGCTAATTGCCAACTTCTTTTAGGCACACAACAGAAATTTCTCATTAGGACTGATCACAATAATCTTAAATATTTTAAGACTCCACAAAAGATCAGCCCTAGACAAGCTAGATGGCATGAATTTCTACAAGATTACAACTTTGAAATTACTCATTTTCCTGGTAAAAGCAATACCATTGCTGACCTTCTTAGTCGAAGAAAAGACTTTGAAGAGGGAGTAAATCCTAATAAAAATGTTACACTCCTACCAGAAAATTTATTTTCAAATCACAAAATCAAAGTCAATAAGGTTTATCTAGAAGATAATCCTGAAACACGTTGCAAAGTCTTACAAGAAATCCATGACACACCCATCAGTGGTCATCCAGGCATTTCTAATACATATGACTTAGTCAAACGAAACTATGAAGGACCACAATTACACAAATTTGTAGAAGATTATGTGAAAGGATGTGCAACATGTCAAGAAACCAAAGTCATTACACACATGAAACATGTACTGCTTTATCACCTAAACACATTTGTAGAACAAGGCCCCTTTCAATATGTTTCAATGGATCTAATCACCGATCTACCAACCTCAAACACTTTTGATTCTATCCTTACGATCGTAGATCAAGGATGTTCCAAAGCAGCAAAGTTCATACCTTGCAATAAAACCATAGACAGACAAGGCATTGCAAAACTATACTTACAACACCTATTCCCTTGGTTTGGAATTCCTAAAAGAATCATATCAGATTGAGATCCAAGATTTACAAGCAACTTTAGTAAAGCAATTTGCAAAGCGACAAATATCCAACAAAATATTAGTTCAGCCTTCCACCCATGTACAGATGGACAAACTGAATGCATGAATTTATGGATAGAAAACTATCTCAAAGAGTTTGTTAATGGACAACAAGACAACTGGAGTACATTACTTCCAATCACAGAATTTGCACACAACTCATGGAAGCACAAGCATACCAAGTACACTCCACATCAATTGATCTTAGGAATCAATCCATCCGCAAACTTATCAATCAAAGAAGACACTAATCCTAGTGCACACCAATGATTACTAATGATACAGAAAGCATGAGTAGATGCACAACAATCACTTAGTAAACGTGTCAAGCATTACACACCAAAGAGAACATTATCTCTAGGCGATAAAGTAATGTTAGACTCACGTAATCTCAAAGTCAATACACCTTCAAGGAAGCTATCACCAAGACGATATGGACCATTCAAAGTTCTAAAACAAATATCACTGGTCACTTATCGCATAGAACTTCCACCATCAATGAAGATTCATAATGTGTTTCACATAGACCTTCTAATTCCATACAATAAAACAGAAGCTTATGGAGAAACATACACGCAACCACCTCCCAAGATTATTGATGGAGGAGAAGAATATAAAATAGAAGAGATTATCAATACCTGACGCACAGGCAAGAACAAGAAGATGCAATACTTAGTAAGATGGAAAGGATATCCATCTGCTGACAATCAATGGGTAGATGCAAAGGACGTACACACACCTGAACTCTTAGAAGAATATCTCAGCGCAAAAGTATGAGCTCTAAAGATATAAAAGACCTTCAGTTCAGTCATCAAAAGTCCTCAGTTCACTCTGTACACTCTACTCCACTCCTCTCCACTTTTACAATCAACAAACATGTTCACTGCACTCCACACTCTTGCTGACGTCACTGCAAAGAGGGCACCACTCTCCTCCTCTACCATCGCTGAACCAGGATCACCAAGTGACATGGACATCAACAGCAGCAGCGATGAGTACACCCCTCCTTCTCTCCTCTTCAAGATAGATCTAGAAGATGAAGAAGAAGCGCCCCCTCTCCTCCCACTGATCGATGACTTATTCAATCAAAACAAGCCAAAGCCCAAGTACCAGCAGGTCAAACTCCCTCTGGTAAAGAACCTTACTAATATCACGCCCACCAACAGTTTATGGAGTATCAACCACAAAGAAGTGATGTCAATGCTTACCAAAGCCATAGATGATTCTAGTAAGAGATCACCAAGACATCTATATGAGATGTACTTACAATTGAAACAACTAGCTGACACCGACTGGTCGGCGCCCCCCTATGAAGACTGGATGCCTTCCCAGCGCACATGGGACAATGCCCAGCCACCATGCCTCACCACTCCATCATCTACCACCCTTGTTTCATCTGAAGATGAAGATGAAGACCCACAGATTGGCATCTTAGATGCTTGGCCATCTCCACCTCCATCTCCAATCCACAGTAACGGCATGCACCCACTGAACATCAAACTCAGCAGAGAAAACCCCAGAGAGCTATGGATCTTCAATACCATTGGTTCCCCTGACTACTTCCGCTTACTCATCCCAGATCCTGCCATGCCACGTGAGCAGATCATCACCCCCTGGATCAAGTACAATCTCACCATTGCACAGCCTGAGATCACCAGTACCTTTGGCAAGAACTATCCGATCACCCTCTGAGGCTTACGCCCCACTCCCGTCAATTACATATGCCCGACGCTCACCCCCTCACAGCTAGAAGTCCTAGACTCCAAGGCACAATGTGGTGAAGTAATCGACTGGATCCTTGCCGAACACTGCCCCAAGGACCTCCTTGCAGGAGTCCTTACTTACCGCCACTACCAAGAGGCACAGCACACCACTCAGCGCCAGATCAACGCCCTCCAAGAACGCCACATGTACTATTTGGAGAGACGTATGGAAGCGCTCAGTGTGCTCAAGAATGCTAACATATTAGGCCACCTTCTCACCCACATGGAAGACTTCGAAGGTTACCCCGAAGCCTACGCCAGATTCTTCCGTGCCATCGCCCCCTTCCATGGTCACATTACCTATTCCGGCACTAACACTGCCATTGACCGTTATATGTCCGGAGTGATCGTGCTCGGTCCGCCTGCATCTGCGTGCACTTCCACATGCATTCCCATATGCATGCCCCATATTCCCTCTATCACCAATGCTGATCAGATTCATATCTTACATGGTCATGTCCGTGATATCTGCAAATACCAGAAGAAGCCCACTCCAATTGGCCTGCACTCTACCAAATCCAAGTGCTGCCACAAGTGCCACCAACTCAGACACATTCGCCGCAAGTGTCCCTGCAACAAGAAGGTATTCCACTTCAAATAGGTAACACCTACCAATATCGCTATCTTTAGCATTTTGGACTTGTTTACCTAATTAAGTGTATTACTTACTATACGGACTACCTTAGTGTAGCAGTATGGTACCTTCTTTTATGCCACAGCCCATTCCCGTCCACACTCAACTTGTGGACTTTCCTTTATTTCCGTTTTCTACTAGATTTCCACTTTTCCAGTTCCGTCTTAACTGTACTATTACGATAAGGGTTTAAATTTAGACTAAACCCTTTGCTTCTCTTTTCTCTCTTATGCTTATCATTTTCTCGACTCCTATCATTGACGCATTTCATACTTAATTTGGTTATTACCACTTACCTTTCCATTCCATTATTACTTTACGTGTCTCAAAGTATTTGACTCTTTCCGTTGAATTACCTATTCATCCAGTCTCTATCCCAATTCCGCAAACACGTGTCATTCATCTCCCTTGAATGATACTTAAGTAAACTTCCATCACTTACAAATCTTAAGCATCAACTGCTTTTACTTAACCAGATTTGTTACGATATCATCTGCGACTTAAGCTGATTTCATTATGACATTAAGTCATTTCACTTTAGATAAATCTCAGATCTGAAGATCTTACGACGCCTTAACCGATTTCGATCGCTTACGGTACTTCAGACCTGATTGGGGAGTCATGTTACAGCTCCTTCGATTTATCAAGCATTTACGCAGTTAAGTACCACTTAACGATGCGCATTCACTTATATCAGCTCTCCTTCCTTATTAGTACAATACCCAGTCCACATACATAGCAGTTATCACTTAACGCATACTAATTACATTACAGCCACAGTACCTTCCTATTCCGACCACTACTCCCACACATTACATCAGCTATACTGTACAAGTCACTTCAACTCATTTAGAGTCATACCTCTTGGTATATCTCTAACGCATGAAGCAGTTCTCTACTGTGGACTGTAATCTCTTTTGCATATGATAGTTTACCTTAGTAACTACTTACTCATCCATTACCAAGGCTTGCTGCACATTCCTTGACTTGCTAGATAGATGACTAGGTAGCTCATGTATATAAGACCTCCTGAAGAGCCCCCAACTCTCCAGACTTGGTCTCTGCAGTAATCCCAGGACCTAAAGCTCCTTAGAGCGTTCACTCCCGTTCCCATCACTCTAAGCAATCCCCCTTGCACTCTAAGTCAAGCACCTAGAGTCTGCGATACTATCTAAGTTAGTCTTAACTTAGCTTTGCACTAATGTAACTGTGCAACCTTTATAACTAAAGGTAGACTCTAAATGCTTACCTGTAAGTACTCAAGGCAAGTCCTTACAAATACACAGAGTCCGTGCATAACAAGGAGTGTTGGGACAGCATTGACAAGACCATGCGTCGTAATCAGTGGTGGGGCATACTAGTGGACAAGGTCATATGCACATGAATAATCCATAAGTAAATTGTCTGTGGTGCCCTACTCTGCTTGGAGACGGTGTGCGTTGTTACCTCCACCCCATCTGTAAGGATTGATATAGTGTTGATCCACTCTTGACCTGGAAGATTACTGCTGGTCAATTTCCAGGTATGCTAAAGCCAGATCTACTACAGTGAGATGGAAATGCAAGGGAGTGCAAAACAACATACACATTGGTGAGCCTATAGAGGCAGAGTTTACCAAAGAGCAGTGGTAATAGAATATCCACCTGAGCGACAGATTATAATAATTCGTCCTGGAGTCAATATCGCAGCATATATGCACAGGACATTGAAGACACACTGCATATATACTGTAGTTCTGGTGTCCCTACACTGCTTCAATGCTCATAAGGGGAGTTGAGAGTGGGACCAGAGAAACTGTCGACTGAGGCCATGTGTGCCAGTGACTAGTAACTTCAAGTTATATGTGCTGGATGAGGATAAGGCATTGCGATGACAGAGAAAAAAAAAAGGGATATGATGGAGGGGGGAAGCAAAGGGGATGGTGCAGGGGGGAAGGGATCTGAAACATGACGCAATGTGAACATATTTTTGAGAAGTGCCCCAGTACTTTTGACCACATGACATCCTCAGTGCACCAGCAAACCCAATCATCACATGCCCCTCCACTGCCCCCCAATCCCTTCCTCATGCCCTGCCCCTCAAGTCCCCTCTCTTCTCACCTCAGGATCTACTGCCAATGACACACAGATTGCCCACTCTTGCCACCTCAAGCAGTCAAGACAACAACGTACACGACGCCTTGTCAGTTGAGCCCTTGCTAGGGACTACATATCACTGGATGCGCACTTACTGCATATAGGACCATTTGACCTGTTTCCCTTACAACTTCTTTCATCTCAGGACTTGTGCTCTCCCTCTTTGCTTCCCCTTTTCTACCTTAGCCACCAATCATCAAACATCACCGCCTTGTCTTCAACCATGCACCCACTATCGCGCCTCTGGATAAAATTCACTTGCTGGTTTCATTTTTGACACTGAACGTTTGCTTATGTTTCCACACAAGTTTGTCGCCGGCAAGACCAACTTCACACTCATTTACATGACTTTCCCCTCACTGCATAGCATACTTGTACTTAAAACCCTCATGCCTGGCCTCAGCCAAGCAGGCAATGATAGACCACTTGTTTTCCTTCTTGCTTGTGTGCCATCAACACCCCAAGCCTCCATTTTACGCCCTGTTTTCTCCTTGTGCATTCTTGGCTTTTCAGGGAAGCGGCCCCCCTCTTGCGCCCCATTGCACCTTCACTTTCCCTCGGGATCGCGAATCTGCATCGGATCTGAGACCTTTCCTGAACTCACTGCAGCATGGACTCACCACCTGTGGTACAGTGCTGATAATAATCTGGCCAGTGATTGTCAGCCCAGGAGTCGATTGTCACCTGCTGAGCAGTGTGGACCTGTGCTGACCAAATTCTGACCAGTGTTTCCTCCATTTGGAGCAGGCAGGAAGCCACAGCGATGTATTGGAGGAGCCGTTGGGCATCTTCCCAACTTGCGTCTTTGAGCTTCCCTAAGGCCCATTCATACCTGAGGCCTGATGAGCAGTGTAGACCAGACTGAACCCACCCTGAACATATTCTGGCCCGTGTTTGTCAGCCTACAAAATTGATTGTCATTCACTGGTAAGACTGGATCCGTGCTGAGCAAAATATGGCCAGTGTTCATTGGCCTGGCAATCGATTGTCACCCGCCAAGCAGCATGTGTCAGGAACTCACTACTTTATGGGTAGCGAGACTCGACGACGGCGCGAAGTTGAAGGTGACTGATCCAGAGGAGCAGCAAGGAGACGTTGAGGAGGAAGAGGCAGAAGGCTAAGAGAGGAGGGACAGAGTAGACTGTGGAAGACAACGGGTGGATTGCTGCTGACGATGAGGGAGCTTTGAAAGGCTCCAGTGTGGGGATTGACAAGAGAACAGTCTAAGGACTGTTCACCTAAATTTGTAGGTCTTATATACTAATACAGGGTGGTCTGTGTGCAGTTTAGGGTAGGTACAATTACAGGTAACGGGGGACTGCGCAGTCAATGCGCAGTAACTGCGGATTACATTATACATCTCGATTAGGGTCTAGCCCTAATGAGTTGCATCTTCATTGATCGAGTCGCGTTGCGTGTTTGTTGATTGTTTAGTGGACGCATCTTGTTGATCGTTCCCACGATCTGCCACATGTTGATCAACGGATTAGACGCGTGTCCAAAGCGCATCTTGTCATGTGACATTGTTGATGACCAGTTCCTTGATAGGTCATGTGCTATCTTCCCAGGGTTACAGGGTCATAGGTTCCCAGGGTCACGTGCTGATAAGTCACGTGATGTACGAGTGGCGAAGGGGTCATGTGATGAGTCACGTGTAGGGTCATGTGATATGTTCCCACAGTCACGTGGTCTTGGAGTTACGGGTTTGTAGCTGAGACTGGGGGGCGCGAGTACCGCTCGCGACAGTATCCCCTCTTTAGGATCTCCTTGCGCCTGCAAGGCTCGTATGCGTATCCCCTCTTTAGGGCGATTACGGGCGTGGAATTCGGCGACTAGTTCTTTGGCGTGTGTTAGTTCTCCAGCTGGGATCCATGAGTTGTCTGCGTCTGTGTAGCCTTTCCAGTGGACGAAGTACTGTGTGCTCTTGCGATTTCTTGTGGGACGTGCTGCTAGGACTTTGTCGATTTCGTAATGTCCTTCTTCTCCTCCAACGATTTCTGGAGGGGGTCGCTCGAAATTGGGTCCATGTGCTTGTGTTTCGTGGTAGGGTTTCAGCAATGAGTTGTGGAATATGGGGTGAACCCTCATGGTCTCGGGTAATTTCAGTTTGCAATTCGTAGGTGAAGCCCATATGACCTTGAAAGGTCCATATCGTCGTGGAGCGAGTTTTGCTTTCGGGTGTGTCGTTTGTAGGTTGGTGGCTTTCAAGAGTACTAGGTCGTCTTTGTGGAACATGTAGGATAGTTCTTCAGGTCCTCCACTTCGCATTTCTTTAGCCGCGATCATGAGTGCTGCAGTGACTTCTTTGCGTATTTGCTCTAGGTATTGGATGTGGTCATCCACGCTTTGTAGTCTGGTCTGTAGTTGCAAGGGTGGTTTAAAGGTTGGCTGA
>Ga0307510_10012082_pt1 | contig 10235 bp, 10 predicted proteins | sample 12_EM_MG_FD_207224 | JGI IMG/M metagenome (GOLD analysis project Ga0307510, IMG submission 207224) | Populus trichocarpa ectomycorrhiza microbial communities from riparian zone in the Pacific Northwest, United States - 12_EM | ecosystem: Host-associated > Plants > Roots > Unclassified | place...
ACACACACACACACAAGAAGTTCGGAACTCGGGAAGATAAAGAGATAGGGAGGGTAATTTGTATGCCAGGACAGCTAAACTGGTTACAGATGAATCAATTGTTAAATCTTCGGGATGATGAAATGAAGTTGCTTTGAACTGGAAGTTACTGAGACTGTAAAAGTAATTCTTGCATCATTTAGTTCTTGAAATGCTTAATGTATAATGCTTAATGTATAAGAGTGATTCTTGTATCATTTAGTTCTTGAAAAAACTATATTAACTCGTTTTGTGGTGTCATTTGATTGAATTACAATAACACTTGTGTCTTGAAACATGTTAATAATTATGTCACATTCCTATCAGATCTTTTTTGGCATTTTAAAATCAAATTTTAATCTTGATTGTAAGTTGCGTTACCACGTTATCACGAGGTGTATTTAAAAAACCATGAGGATTACCCCCTAAAAGAAATCATGATCATAGAATTGTATTTAAGGTTCTGAACAGAGTCTAGAAGAGTGAATCATATTACTATAACGGACCAGTTCCCAGTTACAGTAATTGATCGGATTCACTGTGTTTTTTTTCCTAAAAAAAATGCACATTCACTATGCATATGAAGCGATTTCATAACACTGCTAAAAAGTGGTTTGGGCCATCAAACCTTTCCATAGGGGCACAACTAAATGCAAGGCTCTTTTGAAAATTACATCTGAGATGTAATTTTCTTCTCAATTTGCTCCTTCCATAATTTCTTAACAGATCAAAGACGCTTGATTTGATCGAATAGCCTCCTCTTGTATGCATATACTATGAAACAACTGCATGATGTTGTTCGTTGTTGATTAACAGGCATCCTGCTAAAACTTGAAATACAGTATTTTCTATCTGATGAAGTTGGCAAATCATATGGATCATTTTATTGTTGGACATGCAATGTAATATTTGTAAACTAAAGCCCTTTCTCCCTTAATTTGCAGTTTACAATTATGGGCTTAAAAGATCCTCAGTGATATTTGATTGCCATTTTTTTGTTTCAATGCCTAAAATGGGCAGGGGATATTGCTCAATTTTAGAGTTCGAAAGAATCAAAATCACATGATAGGTAACAAAAATGGTCTCATTTAAGTACAAAGCTATGATAGCAATGCAAAATTATTCTGTATGTCTAATATTAATATGGGCTCCGATAAGAGTATTGATATTTCCATCCAAAATAGAGTTTAGGTCAGGCAGTTCAATGCCCGTTCTTACATCTTGTACTAGCTTGTACGGTTGAGACACATACCTCCTGGTCTCTTTTTGCCACTCATCCACAATGTCAGCTCTCCTGATGCTACTCACATCGCAGACCTTTTGCTCCTCTGCAATCACAAGAAGCTTGGCTTTCAATCTGTTGTGAGCCTTCACCTTATTTGCAAAATGGCTCCTCTCACCTGCAAATAAAAATAGCCATTTTTAATCCCTTCTTATAAGCTAATTGAAATAATTATAGAGCACACTGAAACAAATAAAGACAATTACAAATATATAGTATTGCATTGAGAAAGGTTGAACTGGCTGGTTGGCATTTGCATGTGAAAATGAACATGACAATATCACTTCACGAATTGAACCGTGCCCATCAGAGAAAGTCTGGAAGAGAAGACAGAGGTTAAGGCGGTTTAGAAGTGATTAATTCTTCAATCATGAGCTCTTACACTTTCAAAAGTGAGCTCAAGACAAAGCTTGAACAAGTTTTATCTGTGCCTCCAATACACGCGCCTCTTTTTTTCTTTCTTTCATTAATTAGCATGTCATGTGCAAATGAGCAAAATATCATAATTTCCTGTGCCTACAACCTGGTAATTAAAATCATTGTTACCACTTGTATGTGATTCATTTGCACACAGGTAACTAGGAATAAAGACCAAGATCTGAAAAATCACATAACTGGACAACGGATTTTAAAACCTTTCTTTTCATTTTTTTCCATGAAAATTTAAAGCGAGGGAAATTAAAATAACTAGAATGCATTCCTTTCAACATTTGAATTTTTCATCTCAGCTTTTACCCTAACACAGGCGGTGCCTGTTTCACTAAAAAAAACTTCGACTGCAAAGCTGCTAAAAGTTTCCACTTTGAAAGTTTTCCATATCAAACAGAGTAATTTCAAGCCCTAGACTAAAATGCAGAAGATTCTGGTACAAAATTGAGTACCTGAAGACTGAACACTTATGCCAGTAGGAATATGCTGCAGGCAAACTGTCAGTTCAGTTCGGCTCTTCCTGTCTCTTAGCAATGAGGGAGAACACGAGACAATCAATTCCTCATCATCTATTTGAAAGTCAAAACCTGTTCCAAGAAATAGAGGTACAACGTCTACACATGCTGTGGTAACCTGCATAGTTTCCAATTTTCAAACAAATAGTTACAGCATACCAGAGAAACAACAATTTGTAAAACATGGTGGTGATTAATATGCTTTAGTGGAAATAACAGTATAACATGGTACGTTATAATATGGCCATGTCCAAAAGGAAAACCAGGAGAAGCAGAATTGTATTTGTAACCTTGCACAAACTAACAAGCAAATATACTAGTAGACATGCACAGCTGAAACAATCCAACAATCAAAGAAACTAAATAGAGTTTTCAGGCCATGGGCTTAAAACAGAGAGTATAAATTTTACAAAAAACAACATTTTCAGGTGTCAGAAAAAATGGTTAATTCTTATCAGGAATTGAAAAATCAGAAGAATTATTTTCAAGGAAATACAAGTGGTCCTTTTCTTAAATTTAGGCAGATGAGAGCAGTTTGGATGGCTTACCTCATGGTGAACAGATCCATTTTGAGAATTTATCTTATGGTGAATGCCTCTCTCCCCGGAAAGATAACCATAAGCACACTCAAATTCGAATTCAATAGTCGCTGACTCGATACCTCCATGCATGGAAGTATGCTTCTCAACCAGCCTGCCTTTATAACCTAGCTTTTCAGCCCATTTGACATACATATTCAGAAGTTCTTCTTTCCATATCTGAGTGAGGAAATTTGTAATACTTTTGTTAGACAGAGAGCGCTACGATGTTCAAACCACAGACAGAACAGTAATAGCACAACCAAACCTCATGGTTAAGTCCTTTAGATCCAGCTCTAATAACTACACAAGCTCCCTGCTTGTCATATGGTCCCTTGAGGAGCCGTGACATCTCATACTGATCTAAGAGCTTCCTCACATCTAAAGATGCAGTATAAGCCTGCTTAAAAAGCTGGTAATTGATAGCTTCCATCTCCACCAACTGCGAGATCAGCTTTGCCTCTTCAGCCTAAGAAATATACACAATTACAAATATCTTGGCTGTAAAAAGTCTGAGTATTTAGTACAGAGAAAAATATAATGCTTCATGATGGCCCTATGCAGGCTTTACACTAAGCTTTTAGTCCCATGGCTAACCAAAACCTAGTCTTGTTGTATGCTTCCTGTAAACATAAATGTCAATTCTATAGATAAAACTCATAGAAAATGATCTCCACGTGTATCACCTTGTATTTCAAGTCTTTGAGAGCATCAATTGCTTTGGCACTACCAGCCAATTTGATGAGGATTTCATTGGATTTAGCAGGGTCTTCCCATAAGTTGCACTCATGTATCATTTCTTCCTGCTTGATTCGTCTTGCTTCCTCATGTTCCAGTGCTGTTGGTGCTAACATCTCAGCACGGAGAACCGTATCTTCAATATTCTTTTTCAAAGAAAACAAACCTAAAAAAACTTACCACTTAGAAGTGAAAACTACAGCTATGAGAAAGCACCAGATGAAACAGCATACACCAAGACATACATGCATTTGGAAAATAGCAACCACCATCTGATAAGGCTGATTCAAGATCATATTTCAATTTCTTCTACATTTATATAACTCTATCCTCTGGTAATTAGTACAGCTGAAAGCAGGCACAAACATTCCAAGATGTGAAAATACACCATGACATCAATGAGCTGTGCTCCAGTAATATATAATATGACAGAACAAATTAACCTGAATTTCAATTCTATGTCTTAAAATCTTCATCCTTGAATATATTACAGCTTTAGCCTACTGCATTATTCTCCTAAAATTCATTTAGACCATTCTTCAGATTGTCAAGAAAAACAAATAATTAAAGTCATTAGACAGCCTCAACAAGCATCACGAGCACCACATTTTTACTATGAAGATCGATCATGACAGAATAAAAAACCTCAACACATGTTAATGTGAACAACAACGAAACTTGTGAACAGAGATGAAACTAAGATTCAGCTTGACACCTGATGAATTATGTTAAACACAAACAAAAAGGATAAATACAAGAACATGGCCGTCAAAATTACTGGATAATCAGCTCGCTAACCTGAGATTTTAACAAATATTGTGATGCTTGAAGTTGAGTTTTTGAATTTCCAATGAGCTATTTATTAGCATTTTCAAACTACTTTTCTTGCCAAGAGATAACAACAAGTAAAGAAATCAACTTTATCCAGGAAAACTAAAACAAAGCAGTTCCAGAATGCTAAAAGCACTTACCTTCATGGCCTTGTTTTCAAAATTTCATTACAAAAGCTGAAAAAAACTGAGCTTTTTTGGAAAACCAACCACAAAATACATAAAATAAACTGAAAAATCAATCCCAAACAGTTAAATTAGACATTTTAACAAAAACCCTTTCGATTTCTCCTACATTTGACCACAGAAAATTCCAAATTTAAGCTCTAACCAATTCATTTTCATTAATGGGTTAAGACCCTCTGACAACTACGAACACCAAGAGATGTAAATATATAAACAGAGAGAGAGAACTAAAGAACAGAGAGAAACAAACTAACCCAGTTGTTTGTAGACATTGTTTTTGTCATCCATGGAATGTTTTTGTGAAGCTCTGACTCTCGAGTATAAAAGAAGCTTGGCTTGTGACTTGTCATTGATGTTTCTTGTAAAAGACTGAAACTTTGAGGGAATAGCAGTAGCTCCACTTACAAATACAGGTTCTGCTGCCATTTTCTTGGCTCGAGAAACTGGAATGAAGTGCCCAGGTATGTATCTATAGTCAATTGGGAAGGGAGATGAGATTCTGACTATGCGGGTATCCTCGTTTGTGGACTATTATACGTGTGTCCCCTCTCTCCGGGATTCACTGTCCACTGCCTTATCTCCAAATACTCTTTTCTTATCCTTTGTGTTTTGTTGTTTTAAAAATTAAATATTTGCCTCCAAATATTCATTAATCTTTCATTTCAACCATTATAGCTTAAAATATTTCAACCTCATCCCCATGGTTCAGCTAATAAAGTTTAACAGTAACCCACCTATGAATTTGTTTTTCCCCATTTTTGAGTTTCTCTTAGATTTTTATTTATGAGATTTGAGTAGAAAGATAAAATAAAATGAAAAATAGAATTTCTTGTTAGTTTTATGGGTGGGTGGTGTTATTGAAACTTTTCAGGGACTTTAGTGTTAAAATCAAGAGAAATATAGCTTTAAGTATAAAAATGGAAAATTAGTGAGGGTATGAAATGAAGTTTATAATTTCGGATACTTGGATTTGTTCACAGCAAAGACAGAATGTCGTTTTTGTGCACGAGTGACGTTTAAATTGTTAGATGGAGTAAATTAGAGTAAACCCTAGATTTAAATCCGTCTATGACTTAATTCTGTGTTTGAAAACCATTGAATCAATCTCCTGACCATTGCTGGCCACTGTCTTTTGAAAACATTATTCTCTGAGCTTTTACCATGTTGGTTTGTCTCTAAGAATTGTCAAATGTTAGGTTTGCAACTAAGAAAAAACCAGTAGATGTTCTAATAAAATAACAGTCAGCAAGAGTTGAGGGATTAAGTTTTAGGTTTTCAAAAATTGAAGGGCTAAAAACCCAAAGACAAGAATTATTTGCTCTGGCAGGTTCCTAATTTTAACTGTCAAAACTCAAAGAACAATAGTTCAGGTACTAAGGTTTGCAGGTCAGCAGTTGACCTCCCCTGCTAGCTAAAGTTTCATAACAACAGTTCAATATACAGGATTCAAGTAATCACCTGAAAGATTCAAAAAGAACTCCGTGGATAAATACTTGCACTTGCTTTTCTGAGACCGTAATTTCCTCCTACTTACAAATGCAAGAACTAAAAAGGGGCGTCCAAACTTAATACGTGAGTATAAATTAGTCTCCTCACAAGGACTCTGCAAATTGTTGTGCCTCCAGGTCCAGTTCTTGCCTCATGATGCAGTTCATCAGCCAGTCACTGCTGAAAGTCCGCATTCCTTTCTTTGCAGCTGATAATGCTTCTTCAATGTCTTCTTCACAGGCAACAAAGATTGTTTTTGATGCTTCATTTTCTTTATCTAGTCCAGAAATTACCTGTATTTGTTTCACCATGGTTAGCAGATATCAAAGGGTTCTAATCAAGAAGCAGAACCAGTCCCTATATCCGCATTATACAAAATCCACTAGAACAAAAGGTGATTCTCTGTGTTTCAGTTTTCACATTGTAACCCATCTCACCTGTACATTGATATAGATGATAAAAATTGGCCATGAAAAACAAAATTATCATTCACAAATGTGCACCACATATAGTCAAACTAGATGAGATTCTAAACTTACATTTCCACCAGCAGACTCAACAATGGCAGATAGAGTTTGAAAAGGAGGCTGGACATGCTTTGCTATGCATACGTTATACCCTTTGAGAAGAGCTTGGGGTCTTGCTCTCGCTCTGAGAACAGCATCTTTTAACTCAGCTTTGTGCTTCAGCACATATTCTTCATCGTACAGTATATAAGGCAATTCGTCTGTACATCAGACTGGTTAAAAGGAGATACGAGAATTGTCTAGACGGGTGTTAAAACACTCAAGCTTTAATCTGTTTTCAACTCACCCACAAATCTGCCTTTGCGAAAGCTTTCCTTTAACCATTTTGATGAGACTATCCAAGCTCTGCTTAAGGGAAGGGGCGATACGTCCAGGTTAGCATAAAATAATTTAAGCAATAATAATGTATGCGTGTTCAAAAATGTATGTATGTCAACAATGGGGAAAGTTTTTAAACTAGAGCATTGAGCTATTTTGACATCGCAATTGCATATACAGATTGCAGACTATCCAATTTTTAAAAAGAAAATGGTAGATCAAGAAAAGACTAACCCTGAAGACAAAGCAGTGCAGAAATTCAAAGTTGTTCTCACTTTCCCTGTGACAACATGAGTGCTTACACTTCCATCAGGAGTAACGGCACCACCAAGAGTTTCAATTACCTATACAAAAGGTACTAATTCTCAACAAACACACATAATATAACCACATTCCATACAATACAATTAACTCACGAGGAATGGGCATTTTAGCAGGGGAATGAACAATCAAATCAAGTATTCAAGCTAGAAAGAATAATTCTTGTGGCTCAAAACCTTATCTTCAGCCTCAGTGACGTATTATTCTAAATGAATAACTAGTTATGTCTGGGAGAAAAATCAGTGACCAACACAATTGATTTGTGCATGCTCAACCTTATCTGCTTTTCATAACAAAAGAGGGACAAATCCTTTAGAAGTCATTTGGCAAAGCGCCAATACAAATGATTTGTATAGGAGTTAACTGAGTGCACCACAGAAGCACTTCAAATTCCATATTCAGCAACAACTAATTATGTAGCTATTAATCAAGATAGCTACATGCATGGCACCTGTACACAATTTCTGGGAGGAATAAAACATGGAAAGCATTTCGCTGCAAAATCATAAAGTAAATGGGAAAGGATGAAAATGTCCTGATTTAGTAATATGTCAAAGCATTCACATGGATTCTAAACCTGAACCCCAGAATATCTCAATCTTCAATCACAGCACTAAAAGTGCCAAAAGAAATTCATGGTGATGTTTATATATGATATGTGGAACAGGAATCAGCATTGGATATACCTTTGTTAGATGCGTCTTCTTATCATCATCAGCAATATTCATCAACATGATTCTAAAGCATTCTCCTTTAGACTGAAATTCTTTGCTGACAAGAACCTCTGATGTTCTATTACTTGATTTGTCCTCTTTCACATTATTTTCCATGCAGTTACGAGTCAAAGGATCCATAGAAGTAGCTTTTCCGAAAGAGTTATTTTTTGAAATTCCCAAGGAGCACCCCCTAAAACATGGATCAGTTGTGAATCTTTCTGAATCTGACCCGCGGCCAGAATCTGATTCATAGTCAGTTTGATGGCTTCCCTTCACCTTTTTAGTCTTCAATGATGACAATGAAGCTTCCCAAGCCCTCCTCTTAGTACCTTGTATATAGCTATAATTGCATTTGACATCAGCATCAGCTCTAGTCTTGGCTAATTCTGCAGCAGTTGTCATCTTGCTGCATTCCCCTCTCTCAGAAGGAGCTAGGTCACCACAATCCGGGCTCTGAGGAAGGCCTGTTGAGAAAAAAAAAATTAAAAAGAAGGTAGAAGCCTATCCTAGTAACCTATGGAAATTTGCTAGAAAGGGTAGGAGTGGAAAGTTGGGATCTGAAGATGCAGAAATAGAAGAGATGTTTCACTTTAAATATTTCTAAAGCATTTATGCAGGGCTTAAGCCGAATAATGAAATATGAAAAACATCACTATGCATTAAAAGCAGCATATGTTAGAAAATAAATAAATAGAATTCGTCTTACTACTTGGATTGGCATCTGCTCCAGAAAATTCATCCTTCGCAAATCTTTCATGATGAGAATTTTCTATCCTGGAAGTTATTTGGTTTTGTGACTTCAAAGTAGTGTAATCCTCTGCAATAAAGCCAGACTCAGCAGATCTATAAACAGCTGATGAGGAATTATTACAAGGCTTTAGTGGAAAACAAAACTGCAGAGAGGCCTCAGGGGTAGCTGAATTCCCCTCGTTTAGATGAGAAACCATAAGAGTCGAACTGCCAGGAAAGCATAATGCTCTACGGATGTTGGGCTTAATAGGCAGCCTGCGAGGTCTGCCTTTTTTATCCACTTCTGCTATTGATGCAAAACCCTGCATTCGTTTTCATTATATTACAAAAGTTCAAACTTAAATCACATAGTGACTTCTGCAAGACATGGACAAAAACGCTGTTGTTTTGGATTAACTAGCTATTGGAAAACTCCATCTTGCATAATTCTGCTGTTGGAGGAAAAACAGAAGGCCTGTTCTCACTATATAAATTTTATACATTGCGGAAAGACATCTGGAATAGTAACTCAAATCAATAAGAACATATCATGCTCCAATCCGAAGACATTCTCAATTGAGCATTACCTGTTTAACCCAGAAACCTTCAGATCCCTTATCACCCCAGCAGTATATTGTATGAACACCAACATTCTGAAGTCTCTTCCTCAATTCCATGTACAAGAAGTGACCAAAACCCTGAGTAATTGAAGTAGCAGTAAAGTTCAGAGCAAAATTTCCTGAACAGACTCATATCATCAATCATTGGTTCAGAAGAGTAGCAATGTGTTTCAGCAGTAAATAAGCAGACAATAAACCTTGCGTTGGTAGACTGCACTAACAGCAGCAAGAGGAACCTCAGCGTACTGCATGTCAGCAGGGATAATTTGATACGTAATTGCAGCTATAACCTGCATTAGTAACATAAAAAAGTTGAGTTACAAGGCCATTGTTAAAAAATGCTAGCTAAATTTCTTCGTTGATGCAATCAATTCATTGTTCACAATATGCAAATGCAAATTCTTGCACTTTCATGAACTGCTTGGAAGTTAAAGAAATCACACAATCGAGACAAAAGTCAAAATAGGCAGGAAAGCAGGAAAACTAAGTTAGGACCACCTATATTCTCTAATAACAATGCACCCTAGTTGATGGATCAAGATTTTATCCCTTTTTTCTTTAACACAAAACCCATAAAAGTCATGGGACCATTTTTTTTCAGTCCATTTCCAAGACACCTTTGAGGGGCTCAGGTAGAGTACCCGAGCCCAAATAATGGGATGGACATGCCTGAGCCCAGGTGTTGGACATCCACCCAACCCCCTCTTTATGGACTCAAGCGCACCACCTGAGCCCAGCCCTAAAAGGTAGATATTGACCTCCTTTTAAGCCCAAAGACATGCCCTGGGTCCTTTTTTCTTCTTTCCTCTTTCATGTTTGTGTAAGGAATATTTATCCCTTATTAACGCTTGTATAAGAGATATTCATTTCCATTAATGCTCATTAATACTTATGTAATGAATAATTATCCATCATTGATGCTCATTAATGCTTGTGTATT
>Ga0307510_10012083_pt1 | contig 10235 bp, 8 predicted proteins | sample 12_EM_MG_FD_207224 | JGI IMG/M metagenome (GOLD analysis project Ga0307510, IMG submission 207224) | Populus trichocarpa ectomycorrhiza microbial communities from riparian zone in the Pacific Northwest, United States - 12_EM | ecosystem: Host-associated > Plants > Roots > Unclassified | place...
CAATATAGATAATATATTGGAACACACAAAAATCATCAAAACTATACTTACAAATAAAGATGATAAAAGAACATGATATTTTTTATTTTTTTAAAATCATTTGTTGTTACTTTAAGGGTGACCCGCTATATGATAATATTTTACTATATGATGTAAAAGTAAATCAATAAGGTATTACCAAAAGCACCCTTCAACTTATTGATTCATATTCATGTTTAACAAAATATTTTTTTCAAAAAACAAAACCGCAATTCATCAAAATAACACGCAATTTCAATATGGGCCCACACTTCTAATTCTTCAATCATTCACAATAATGCATTAAAATATATTCAATCCAAAAAATCTCATCACAACACACATCAAAATCAACAATAAACTAGGATAATTATTCAAAACATATATGGGGTTCGAAATCAACCTTCTAGAGAAATTAAGGTGGACCGAAAACGGGTGGAATATGGTAAAGATGCTACTGGAATTGAGAGGATACTATTGACATGTGGACCCACGTGCCACTATTGCTGCCAATGCATGGACCCACGAGCCACCTAACATATAAAAAGCACCACCCTTCCCTTGTCCCTTCTATGTTGATTGTGTTGACCACCATCATCTGAGGTGAGAAAACAAACCACAAGAAGTTTCAATCATTTCTCTCTCTTTTTCTTTTTCCACCGAGACTTTTCTTCCTCTTTTCCAGGTGGTTGCTTCTGTTTTATGTGTGGAAAAGGTTTTTTTGGTTATTTTTCTATTTCTTTCTTTCTATTTTTTTTATATAATTTCACCTCCTAGTGGTGATTAGATTTTTCTTTTATACCCTTTCTTTTCTATTTTTTATTTTGACTTTTTTTAAGAAGATATCAAAGAAAGAAATAAAAAAAATACGAAATGGAACATGTAGGCATCAAAAATATTATTTTTTTGAATTTTTTTTTTTTTTTTGTGGTTATGATACTTTTGAAGAGTTCTTGCAAAATCATAGGTATAAGTTTTTTAATATGTTGATCACATTAAAAAAAATTAATGTGATCCGGCGTAATAACACGAAACAAGAATCTGGTGTATATCTCTCAAGGGAATGGGTTGTTAGGCAGGTTCACTATTCAGTAAGATCCTCCTTAGCCCCACATCCACCAGAAAATAGCCAAGATCAAAACTGTATCAACAAGATTCGTCGCCATTATTTAAATTTCATTTGTTTTTTCTCAAGGCTTTAATGCTTCGAACCCACACAGAACTGTCAACAGATATTCATCCAGCCACGTTCTTCGTTCCTGACAGACGCTTAGCAAAGTAAACAGCCCCCCAAAATTAAGCAAACATGGAGCGCACATCTCCTACCTTTTAGCTACCTCTTGTTAAAAGGCATTGAGCGAACAAGACATTAGATTTGGTGCTGCAAACTCTTGTCAACAAAAGAGAGAACCAGGATATGGCAAGAAAGGGCATCTCGGAACTGGTTAGACGAAGTTCGCAGAAACTTTCTCCGGTCATCTCATACAAACATCATTCTCAATTCCAATGCTTGCTCAAGACCTTAATTAGCATAGCTTCACCACCTTCAAAGAGAGAACTCACCATAGAAGGTACAGCAGCAATCACAATTCAAGCAAATTTCAGGGGTCACCTTGTATCATGTATGTAAGCAAGTATAATCCACAGCAATTTTGTTCAGTACCGTGATAATATTTTCCTGAGTTTTGTGGTTGAAATACTGACAGGCAAGACGGGCATTTCAAGCACTCCAGAGCCTGGTGAAATTGCAAGCGTTAGCTCGAGTTGTGCATGCAAGGAAACAATCTTGCATAGCCCTGCAATGCATGCAAGCGTTAGCTCGAGTTGTGCATGCAAGGAAACAATCTTGCATAGCCCTGCAATGCATGCAAGCGCTCGTCCGGTTGCAGGTACAGGTTTGAGCAAGGCAGGACATCTTCATATCTAAGGTCTAAACTCATATCACTATACAATTCAAGGAGAGTGCTCTAAAATTCCATACCCCATGCAACATTAACACAGTAATCTCCCATGTTGACAAATTTCTTAGCAGAAATAGTCGAATTTGTGTAGCATCTGCAACTAGTTTAATTATTACTCGTACCTTCTATTTGACTTGCGGGTCTATCTATGAATCATATTCATGGTAAAGAGTTGTCCAAACTATACCCACAACTGTCTACTAATCACCAATTAACACAAGGTTCGTTTCCCAACCTAGCAATTGTTCATTGTGCATACATAATGCAAACATTTACATGCCAATTAGCATAGAAAATTAAGGTGTGAAAAAACAAGGGAGAGAAGAAATTGGAACAAAAGAAAACATTAGGAACCTGGAACTTTTAATTATGGGAAAAAAAAGACAAAGCTATAACTGAGCTAGGGCAAAGCGCTGTACAGTTATCGAGTAAGCACTATAAAAAGGAAATGAAAATGATGTTAGAGAGGAAAGAGAAAAGGAAGAATGTATGATGGGAACTGGCTAAATTTGCAAACTTTATTAACAGCATATGCTCCTTGTCAGTTAATGGTGACCCTTGATCAGTGCTGAGAAAAAGCTACCGGATGATTTATCCTTGCAGCGATCTTCTCTCTCATCTCCAACCTATTTCAATAAAGAAAGTTATAATTGTTCAATGGAACTGATGCATGATGATAGGTAATTCCCTTACCTCCTTGACTATTTGCTGAAGGATATCTATTATCTGAGAAAAATTGGGTCTTTGATTTGGGTCTTGCTGCCAGCAAGTCTCAAGCAGTTCTGCAAGTTTTGGATGAGTGTGCTTGGGGATTGTGGGCCGTAGACCCTACAGGAATGTTGGTTAAAAAGTGAAAGTGCCATTTAAAAATGAGAAAAATGCATTAGTTTTACGTTAATATGAAGAACAAAATGGATATACCTTTCGCACCACACCTACTGCTGCTTGCAATGGGGTCAAGTATGAGTACGGAAGCTGTGATTTTGGTCATAAAATATAACGAATAAGTGGTGAAATTTTTACAATTATAACTAGTAAGTAATAAAATAAAATTGAAAAATAGAACTTTTTTTTTCCTCCTAAAAACTGCTGTGCTTACTTCTCCAGTTAGAAGCTCCCATGCAACGATTCCAAAACTGAAAACATCAGCCTTGTGATCATATGGTTTGTGTTCAATCACCTTCATGTAGTTAAAACAACTGTAAGTGTGTGTGTGTGTGTGTGTTAATAAAAAATAAAAAAAGCTCCTTTTTCAATTAGATAGGAGAAACAAACAAAGACACAATCAAAACATAACATCATGGTATGCAAGATCATATGTCCCAATAACATTCCAAGGTATGACCATGTAAAACAACATGAACAAGAAACTTAAAATTCACATACAAGTAAAATGTACCTCAGGAGCCATCCAGCGGTATGTTCCTGTTTCAGCTGTCATTACCCCAGATTGAGTCTGTACTCTGGCAACCCCAAAATCAGCAACTTTTACAACCTGTGAAAGAAGGGTGTAGATTTTAGAACAAGCAAATCCTTTGAAAAAAATATTCCAAAAATACATATTAATACATCTGACACTACAAGGATGAACACCAAACCCAAACAGTGGGCTACAACATGCGTGGCAAGAAAGTTTTTAAAAAGAAATATAAAGACAATAGTGAAAAAGAGAACAGTTCTTGAATTCAAAATTCATGTAAACATGGATGAGTATAAACAGGTTTATGCAAGTTCAGGAAATGCTCTTACTTCATTTTCATCCATCAGAAGATTGGCAGTTTTCAGGTCCCTGTGAATTATGTTATTTTGGTGGAGATAATTCATTCCCTTTGAGACATCAATTGCCACTTTGATTAAGCATGGAAGCTTAAATACACCCTTCTGTTTATGCAGAAAGTTGTATAAACTTCCTTTAGCCATAAACTCTGATAAAGCAAAAATATTACTCCAAAAGGTGAATATCGGTGAAGCAAATGAAAAGGCAGAGCAGAATTAGATGCATGATTGGTAAGTTTTGTCAAACTCACATTTTTCCACTTAACATACAACTATGCAGTACCATTCCATCTATTAGCAAAATAGATCATATCTAATAAAGGGGGTCAGAGGGGCAGGACATCAATATCAAATTCATGAAACATCAACTCTTAAGATAAGAATTCCATTGAGCAAAGATGTGAAAGATTTACTAGGATGTACCAGTCACAATGCACAAGTTTGGAGACCGGTCGCATGCACCTATGAATTGCACAACGTTCTTATGCCGAACTTTCCTGCAAACCAACAATTGCAAAAGGTTACAATTTTCACAAATATCAAGAGATACTGAGGGTTACCCCACCACAGCCTAGTGAAGAAGGTGGATCGATGCATGTAAAAGATTGTATACAAGAGAGAAGCTTCAGAAAAGGTGGACAATTGCATGTAAAAAGTTATTAAGGTTTACAAGGATGAGAGAGGGATGGAGCACCATCATTTTATATAAAGGTTTATGGAAATTACAAATTAAGCATTAACACCATTCTCAACAGAAGTAACTTCAATGTGCATGTAAAAGCTTTCTACTTGAAAAGGCATTGCAGATACTCCTGAGTAGAAAGGTATAAGTTCTTTAGTTTTATATTTTGTATTTACGATCTTGTATATCTAGCTAGATAAGTATGTAGGCTAGCATTTCTATTGGAAAATAGGCAGTTTCCAAGTCCGCAAATTCAATGAAGCAACAACTAGTACCATGGAGAAGTGGCCAGGTATTGATTTTTTTATCAGTAAATTCTTATTCCCCTATCTTGATAATAATAGGAGACTTTCTTATTTTAATAAAATATTATTTTGAAGAAAGAATATCACAAATATTTGCATGTAAGGGTTTTCAATTCTTGAATTAGAAATGTTGAGTTTTTTGTTCATACAATTAAGTTCTTTCGTACATTTTTATGTAATTCTTTGATCCCTTTAGGTTTATCTAACTACAACTACATTATGCAAGCTCCACCAATACCTACCCCATATTTCTTCTAGCAAATATCCTAATTGTTCCAGATCAACTAGAAATAGACTTTTTCACTTGCTTATTCTGTTTAAAATGATTAAAGAAAAAAGAAATATCTAATTAAGGAGTATACAAACAAAACATTTTAGAAATGGTGGCTGGAGATCTTTCAGGCATATATTCTTACAGACCTCATTATATAAACTTCCCGGGAGAACTCCCTAAGCATTTCTCCACTGACACGCTCAGGCTTGAGCACTTTGATGGCCACTTCCTGACTACAATATGTGCCTCGGTACCTGAAGTGGTTAAATGAACAATCAACTGAGTAACTTGCAATCAGCAGAGTAACATATATTTCAAATGACAGAACTTACAAATCACCATATGATCCAGATGCAACTTTGTTTTCAACTTTCAATAGACTTGTGTCAATTTCCCAGACATCAGTTCCATCACTAGGTATTTCAACACAATCTGGAAGAGATTCAACCCCTGTTTTATTCTGCTCACCAACAAGAGAAACAGAAAGCTGTTTTGAAAAGCACTGCTCCTGTGGAGTATTGCAAACTATCAAATATAGGCCAGCTATTACCGCTCCAGGTTGATCAATCATACAGCATTTCAAAATTAAAATATGAGTGGCTGATACAGGAAAAGAATTCCATTCAACTATTCTAATGTACACAAGTTAGTAGTTGGTACTTAATATTGCCCACCTTCATGGTTGCATACCCTATGAAATTAGTTCATATAATGAAGATGAGCCATCCTGTTACAATTTCCTTAATCTAGATATCCTAATGAATACTGGTGTTTTTGAATCTAATGAATTTGGAGTGCCTTCTTTTTTTTCAAAAACAAGAACAAAGAGAAGACACAAAGTTAAACCTTCTTTTTCAGGCATTTTATCATTTCCAGTATGGGGAATTGTCCAGAGGTATTGGATTTGAACTCTGACTGGAATGGTTAACTATTCAGAGAACATGCTACCAATATCAAGTCTACTGAAGCATTTGAGTTGCTGTATACCCTAACTGAATGGCTATGATCACAAACTGCAAGAAAATAAATAAATAAATAAATTTTAAAAAAAAATATTGTTTCAAGTTGAAGAACGTAGACAGTATTTGGTTCTGCCCGCTAACATTACTAAGGACTTCCTTTAAGAACTAGTTGCTTAATCATCATGTAGCATATCAAGCAGAAGATGTAAATCACAGATATAGCCAACAACTACTAACACACCATAGCAAGACTGTAAACCTAGATATACATCACGGTTCCCTTTAAAATTTGGTCAACTCTTTCCCCCAAAGATCATTTCAGCAGCAACAAGTTAACAGGCTTTCCACATACACTGGCAAAGGAATGAGGATAGAACCATAACCTCCATGAGGTTAGTTTAACTTTAAATGATTTTTGAGAATGTGATGAAAAAAAAGTTAAGTAATCACTTTACAAACATAACTATCAACAATTCATACATCCTACACCCTAGAGATGGCTGATACACATATTAATTAAAACAAAGGGTGTTCTAGCAGCAAGCATTCATAAAAAGATTTATTTTAGAGATATGCAAAACTGCAATTATGAATAAAAGTGCAGTATGAAGAAAAATTACCTTAGACTTTAAGATTTCCTTTTCTAGAGCATTTCTAAGCTCCTCGGTCTCCTAAGGTTCCCACGCACATGACCAAGCAGTAAAGTGAGCAAACAATGTCAGTCTGGCAATTATCTCAGTATTAAAAAGAGAATTTCATAAACCAAGAGTGCTAGATAAAATAATAACATTTAAAATCCACATGAGCAAGGAATAAAATTTACATGAGATGTGCATCTTTTACTTTAGACTAGTTTAATGTTGCCCTCATTTTTTTTCTTTATTTTTAAGCAATCAAGAAAAAAAAAAAACATTGAATAAAATCATGACTATAGCAGGCTGATACCACAAAATAACTAACACTTGATTTTTCTAACTGGTGAAAAGAATAGGACCATACCTCACGAAGCCAACCATCAACAACAAAAACATCCAGAGAAAACCCATCAACAGTGGAAAAGGCATGAGCTTCTTGGATGTTCAATCCAATCTCCGCAAGCAGGGAAGTCAACTGGAAAATTATTTACCAATATCTATTATCTGGTGCATGTGAGCAAGCACATGAGACAGAGAGTATAAATTAAAGTTAAATGTTCCAAATGATGTTTTAGATACAATTGCGCTCTTCTTTATTTTTTCTTGATACAGTCAAATGCAATCTTAGGCACGCGGCAGTGTATGAATGTTTCCACATGGGAGTGTGTGCCCGTGTGTGTTGCCATTACTATTTAGAGAATATATTATAGCTGTATCTCTACTAGCTGAAAGCCCGAGATAATCTGAAAAATTTTCACCATATTTGTCCTGAAAAACATATGTAGCATGGCACTATCAATCCCAAATTGTTCCCAATACATACAAAATATTCTACACGGATGATAATAGGACTAGTCACCAACCTGACTAAGAAGTTTTGGCCTATCAACAGTTGAAAAGGTGATCTCGTGCAAAGACCTACAATATAGTCAAATGGATAATCCTATATGTAAACATGAATTGAAGTTGACATCACAATAAGGCTAACATCAGAAAGTTCTCCACTTTTTACACATTGACACCAAACAATGTCCAGGGAAAAGTATAACCATTCACAGTCCATAAAAGCTCTTACTGAGAAAGACATGGCGTAGAATTTGCAGCACCATCTCCATCTTCAACATGATATCTTGAAATGCTTCAAGATTAGGTGATGAGCCAAATGTAGGTGGTGGATGCATTCTGCAGATCAGAGAGAGAAAAACATGAATCAACAAAAAACAACAAGTTATATTGCACAAAAATATAATGGCGTACCCCTGCTTGTTTGAAAAATAAGAAGTTTGTGCATCTTCTTTCATTGCCGGATCCAAATGCACAGAAGCATAAGAATTTCCATTCAAGGCAGGATACACCTGTAACACAAAGAAGCCACCAATCAGACTACGCAAATGATCTGCTTTAACCCTATCAACATTATAAACACTTTATATTAAGACAAATAACATTGTCTTGCCGTTGAATGAATGAGTGGGTAACAAGCAAATGGTAGGTGGTATTTAGTACAGAATTTCTTCGCTAAAAAAAAAAAAAAAAGTAGCATTTACTACTATTATTAACCTGCACCTGCACGAGATGAACTTCAAAAGCCGGTCGATTTGCAGGATCTTCAGCCAACTGAAGTAATCTCTTGTGCATAAGCACATCTTCAGCTCTCTCCACATTCACATCCAGCGCATATCTACATTATTGATCACTAAAATAAAAAATAAAAAATTACACAAAAAGAAAACAAGAGAAGCCTAACAGGACTTCAGACTATTAGAATTTAAGATCCTTGTTTTATTTACGATTTACACAACACATGCGAATAGAGAAATAAATTCGCAGGCTTAACCGCAAAAAGCCAGAATGAAAAAAGAAGAAAAATCCAACATTTCCTTCTCTATTTCGCTGCTACCTTCAAGATTTGTAATTAGCGCTGAATTAAGTAAATTACCGAGCAGGTAAGCGATTGAAATGAAGCCAAAGGTTATCATCAAATCCAGGAAGATTCGTTTCTTCGAAATTCGAGTCTTGAATTCGCTTCAAAACTTCGTTATAAACTTCTAGCTTTTGCCTTTGGTGATGGTGTCGTGATGGTGGATTCGCTATTGCAGAGTACGACTCCACTGCTCTGCTTCCACAGCTCTCTACGTCTTCTTCTTCTTCAACCGCCATGCCAACACGACCCCGGTCGCACACGGCGGATATTCTGCTGGAGGTGAAAGCTTCGATGAACCAAGCCACAAAGAGAGCGAATTTCCTTTTTTGTGTGTATTGTACTTTCTTTCTTTCTATTACAGTTTTTTCTTTGTTCGTCTCTAACTATAAATGTTTTTTTTTTTCCGGATAACTAGATTTTAGCACATGTTACACTTCGGTATTTATGAAAACATGAAATTAGAATCTTTATTCCGAAATATCCAATATAATTGAGTTTTCTAATAATATCTGTAATGAGACTGTCAATTTGAGTTCATCTATTTAATAATTGATATTATTTGAATAATTAATTGGGGATTGATGGAATACTCATTTTGAAAAAAAACAATTTAATAACATCACTCCGAGTGAATAAAGTTTTTTTATAAAATATAGTTTCCAAATTAATGAATAGTTGTTTTTTTTTTAATTTGCAAAATCGACCACAATCAAGAGTGGGTCCCATTATTTAAATGAATTTTTAAAAAAAACAAATACTAATATTGAATTTGGAATAGCATGGTTTATAAAATAGTTGATGAAAACTTATGGTAAGCGTATTGTTTTCTTGTTTTTTGAATTTTTATTTTTATTAGAGTTTTTGTTTTTAGATATCTTAAAGCTTTTGTGGGATATAATAATCAAATGAAAAGAAAATGATTTTTACTGGTCAGAAAAACTCCCTTATTCACAATCTTGAAATTATTAATACGTATATGTTGGTTCTTGATGGTATCCTTGTTTATTCAAATTATAAACTTGAGTCAGTTTATGCCATTATAAATTATTTACAGGACTTTAAGGTTAAATTTAGAAAAATGAGAACTATAAGGCTAGAATAGAATATATCTGAATCTACAAGGACTATAATGTAGTTCACAGTGAGTTTTGCTCTCTCTCTCTCTAGAGCTCTGAGTGAGAGGTGTTTGTGGGGATGAACACGTAAGCAACAGGGTTGGTGGGGTCTGTGTGTGTAGACAGCTAGCTAAAAAGATCATAGGATTTTTATAGGATAAATGAAGCCAAAACCTTATTCAAAAAGAAAATCGTCTTTTGGTATGCCGAAGTTCAGACCAACAAACCGTCTAGGTAAATTAACTTTATTATTTCATAGGTGTGCGCAAACTATTCGAATATTTATATTAATTAAAAAAAATTAAATTTATTATAATAAAGTAGCTCAAAGTTTAACCTTGAGAGATTAATGAATGGATTAAACTATAATAAATATGTTAAATTGAGTTGTGTAAATAAATTATCTTGCTAACATGTGGTTAGCATTTAACACCATAAAATTTAAAATGAATAGATTAATTGTTAATTGTCAATCATATTTTAAAATTAGTTGTGTTTTGCTTCTTGAAAATTGGTCTAAAATATAAAACCAAATCAAATTTGATTATCTCTATATATATTTTGCTAATCAAGGACATTATAA
>Ga0307510_10012084_pt1 | contig 10234 bp, 8 predicted proteins | sample 12_EM_MG_FD_207224 | JGI IMG/M metagenome (GOLD analysis project Ga0307510, IMG submission 207224) | Populus trichocarpa ectomycorrhiza microbial communities from riparian zone in the Pacific Northwest, United States - 12_EM | ecosystem: Host-associated > Plants > Roots > Unclassified | place...
AGCCCATTTGGGCCTGCTCATTGTTATTTTATTATTTATGTTAAACAGTTTGATTTGATGGGCCGAGCCCAATAGCGGGATGTTTTAGGGTTTACTATTTATATGTTCTTCTGTCATTTTGAGAGACAATTTTGATGATTAATGAAAATTTGCAGACTTTGCATATTTCCAATCCCCTTTCTTCTCTTCTTCAGCTTCTTTCTTTTCTAAAGCTTCTTTCTGTTCTTACTTTAATTTTATTATTTATTGTCCCGCATCAAATGGACTATTGAAGAGTTCTTCTTAGCTATCAGGAATTAATTTATACAGTTTAAAGATTGTTGTAGATAATGAAGATACTATGCAGTTCATGTCTGTTATCCAAGCACCTAAGGTAGGAAGAGATACTGATTTAGAAAACCTACTAAAGAGTCATTATTTGGTGTTCAATGAACCAATAGATTACCTCTACTTATAGCTCATGATCATATCATACCATTGAAAGAGGGAGCGTAACCTGTAAATTCAAGGCCTTATAGAATGATTTCTAAGATGATGGAAGTAGGAATCATTAAACAAAACAACAATCCTTTTGCCTCTCCAATAATATTGGTAAAGAAGAAGGACATTTTATGAAGGCTTTGTATGGATTACAGAGCTCTCAACAAACTCACTATTATGGATAAATTTTCTGTACCATTGATGGATGAATTGCTAAAGGAATTGATAGGTGTAACTGTTTTTCCTAAAATGGACTTAAGATCTGGATACCACCAAATTAGAATGGCTCCTGAAGATGTGTTTAAAACTGCATTCAAAACTTATAATTGCCACAATGAGTTCCTAGTCATGTTCTTTAGGTTATTTAATGCTCCTGCTATTTTTCAAAACCTAATGAATGATGTGTTTAGAAAACACCTTATAAAGTTGGTGATGGTGTTCTTCGATGATATTTTGATCTATAATCAGTCCATAAAATAACACCTAAAGCATTTGTTAAACTTTATGAATTGGTGGCAAAGAAAAGCAAGTGTGTTTTTTGCAGCAACCAAATAGATTACTTGGGACATTTAATCTCTAAGGATTAGGTGTTAACTGATCCATAAAAAACTCAAGTTGTAAGGAACTGGCCTCTACCAAAATATATTAAATAGTTGCGAGGGTTTCTCGTTCTCATTAATTACTATAAAAGGTTTTCCAAAAAGGCATGGGTCTATCTGCAAACCCTTGACCCAATTATTAAGAAAAGAAGCTTTTGAGTGGATTAAGGGAGAAAAAAAGCTTTTGAATATCTAAAAGAAGTCATGATTAAACCTCTTGTGTTGATATTACTTGATCTTAATAAGCATTTTATAATAGAGACTGATGCTTCAGGAATTGTCATTGGATTAGTATTAATGCAATAAGACCATTTTATTGCCTATATCAGCAAGTCTCTAGGATCGAAACAACATGCTCTATCTACTTATGAGAGGGAGATGATGGCTATACTACATATAGTGGCCAAATAGAAACACTACCTGTAGGGTAGACACTTTAAAATCAGAACAGATCATGTTAGCCTCATGTACATCTTGGAATAAAAGGTACTTCTTTTTTAACACCTATGGTTAGCCAAGTTATTGGGGTTTAATTTTGAAATTAAGTATAGAAAGAGAAAGGAAATGTTGAAACTGATGCACTTTCTAGAAATTCTAGTGGGGAAGTATTTGTTATGGTAGTGTCTATAATATCCACCAATGTCATTAAAGAGATTAAAAAGTCATGGGAAAAATATAATGATCTTCAAGGCATTATAAAGAACCCTTCCTCTCATCCCCATTACAAGTGGGTGGACAACCACTTTAACAGGAAAGGAAAAATCATTGTTGGAAATGACAATGAGTTATAAAATAGGTTAATTGCACTGTATCATGAATCAACTATCAATGGTCATTCTAGTGCCACTATGACTACAAAGAGGATAAAGAGTTTATTATATTGGAAAAAACAACAGAAGCATGTGAGATAATATATAATAGAGTGCCCTATTTGTCAAAAGAATAAGGCTAAGAATGTACTTAGTTTTGGCCTACTACAACCTCTTCCTATTCCTTCAGCACCATTCATTGACATTAACATGGATTTTATGGAAGGACTCATTGAATCCAACGATAAGGAGGTTAATTTTATGGTGATGGACAAGTTCAATAAATATGCAAGCTTTATAGCCTTGACTCACCTATATTTAGGTACTACAATGGCTACTGTTTTTATTGATCATATTTACAAATTTATGGACTACCAGCCAGTATAGTAATTGACAGAGGTTTAATGTTTCTAAGTCAGTTTTGAAAGAATCTATTTACATACCAAGAGGTAGAACTGCACAACTCCATAGCCTACCATCCATAAACAAATGGGCAGGCATAAGCAGTTAAATGCTTAAAGAACTATTTAAGGTGCATAACTGTTGGACCTCCAAATCAATGGTTAAGATGATTACCTTTGGTTTAATAATAGTATAACACCAATTACCACACCTCTACCAAGTCTATTCCCTATGGAATTATATACGGATACACACTTCCAATCCATATTCAATTTCCCTAAAGACTCTAACAATGAAGCAGTAGATGAATTCTTAATGAAGAGAAAACATATGTTCAAAGTCATCAAGAGTAATCTCAAGTCAGCTCAACACAAGATGATGCAACTAGCAAATAAGAAAAGGAGTGAAATAGTGTTTATTATGGGATATTGTGTTTATCTTAAATTCCAACCACACAGACAAGCATCAATTGCTAATAGGGTCACAAACAAACTATCAACTAAGTTTTATGGACCTTATCAAGTATGTGAACGTATTGGTGTAGTAGCATACAAATTAGAGTTGTTAGTATCAACTATAATTCACCTAGTCTTTCAATTCAAGTGTCTTAATTAAAAAGGCATGATGGAAATAAAAAGAGTACATGAAGAAACTACTTGTCATTCTAAGTGATCCTACTCCCTAGCCTCAAGTGATACTAGATAGGAGAGTGGTGATGCAAAGAAATCTGGTTGTCACCTAAGTCTTAGTTCTTTAGAGGGGTTTACCACCATCAGAGGTCACTTGGGAATTCATTGATGAGTTTGCCTGAAGATTTCCTCACTTTACTCTTGAGGACAAGGGTGTTTTGATGGGAATAGAATTGTCACGGGTCTTGCCAAGAGGAGATGAGTAACAAGGGAAGAAGGAATCAAGACATTTGAATTATATAACCGTTGAAAAAATTGTAGGGCTATCTCAAAAACACACCGTTTGCTCATGTAAGACGCACCGTTTACTAAGTTGTTATTTTTATTATGTTGAGAGAACTGTCATGTCTTGGCTTCAGCATAGGGAACTATCAGCTGCTCTTAGGTGGCATATTTGATGCTATATGTAACCGATTATCCACAAGAACGAAGCAAGAATGATTAATTAACAAATTTTATCTTTCTCTCTCTCTCTCGCCCTCTTCATCTCTTTCCCTTTTGCTCCTTTACAAACCTCTGACGTACACTATTCCACTGAACTTCATTGCTAGAATCAGGGTATTAACCTACCAGCCCAGAAAACACTCATGGATACTTTCCAAGTTAGTGTTCATCTGTAAAACTTGCTTCGTAAACAGGTCTATACATTATTCAATCATAGAACCTGGTCCTAGGAGTACCTTTCAAACAATTATTCAATCATAGAAGCTGAAAAGGATGAAGCTTAAAGCTTTAATAACAATTAATCAATCATTCTGCAATGTAACTTTTCCCCAATCTCAAAGAAACAACTGGTAACACTAATGCATAAAGTCACCAACCCGTGATTGGAAATTAGGATGGATTATCAGATAGAGATCCATTTTCAACAATTAAAATAGTAACTAAACATACAAACAAGTTAAATATCAGAAACCCAAAATAACAGAAGTTAGCAGAGACCAATTTTCATGAAAGAAACACATAGATCGAAACCAAGAAAAGAAGAAGAGAGCTAACGTGGAAGAAGAGGGGCCAAGAAAAGGGTTTTCTAGAAGAGGCTGAAACGACATTCTCCCTCTTTGTGAGAGTTATGGCAATAATCATTGACGACCATGGTGATAAGAAAGACCACCAAGTGGATGATAACGAATGCAAAATAACACGTTTCTCTTCTTCTCCTACGAGAACGGGGTTTAAAGAAAGGGGTCTTGATAACGTATAAAAGAGGCTTTCTTTCCTTCCTTCCGGTGACAATTGGGTTTGGCAGGAAGCAGGTGTACCGGCCTGCGGTTTAACTTCATAATTTGTCAAATGTGTATATCACCAGTGGATCCGTGGCGCAATGGTAGCGTGTTTGATTCACGTCGGGCTCAAAACCCGTTTGCCTTTAGTTTTCCCTGGGAGCTAGCAATCAATGTGATCTTTATAGGCCACCATATCCATTAAACCCCATGCATGTGGAAGGAGTTGTAGACAGAGCGGGCTCACAACAATGTATTTCAACACAGACAATACAGGTCCACTTCACTATTTCGTGCAATGTTATGGATGGTGATTTTGACCAATCCCTAATGCAAGCTTTTATTACGAATTAGTTCCATCAAAATCTATGGGGTATATTCATTCTTTTTCAAGATAGTTGAGTAGTGAGGGATAAAAGGAGATCAAGTAGTACTATTCTTAAACCTGTATAAGTGATGAAATACAAACAGTAGCTTGGAGAAGTAATGGCTCTAACCCCAAATCTGAACCATGGTCCAAAAAGTGGTGTCTTCATCAATGGATCCATACTTTAAATCAATCAAGACATGGTTTAGGCAAAAGAGGTGTGGTCCTGAAGGATCATGAGGAGTTGCTATCATTTGTCCCATCTACTTAACTATCTTATCAACCTTGATATTGACATCGTTTCCTGCACATGAGCCAGCCATGGAATCAGTACTTGATCACTAGAGCTAGCTAACTATTACTATTTCATTGACTTTCTTCTTTGATTTGGAATGCAACGATAATAGTGCCGCTGGTATAGGTTTCTACCCACTTTCTTTTATGAAATTTCAATCTAGTCTGATTTCTTGATCATCTGTCACGTTGCTAGTTAATGTTCTCTCAACTCTAACCGTATACGTTGCTACTAATTCAATTTTCTTATCCATTTTTCACACCTACTTTTACCATCACGCTTCCTGCCTCAGCTATTTTTACTGTCTTGTAATTGTCAAACTTCATAGGTATGTCTAAAATATCGGCTCATGGAGGTTCTGGACTCAGTGCCCAAATTTGATGAAACACCGGGTTTAACTAGTTTAAGGGGGGGAAAAACACACACACACTAAAGCAACTAGGTATTATGCAATAAATCATTGATTCGAATTATTTCATTTATGACCCATCACGTTGAAAGTACTAGCTATTTGACTCGCGCTACTACAAATTTAGATATTTTCTTTTCAATGAAAAAAATTGATGCAAGCTTTCCCGAGTTGTTTTCTTACATAAAAAAAATCTTAAGTGTAAATTAAAAGGTTTATACACGCATTTAATTAAATAAATCAAGAACTATATGTGTCAATAAATAAAATAAAAAATCATTAACGATAATTAATTAAGATATAACTGGAAAAATCAAAAAACAGGTGTAGATCAAGCACTACAAGATTTCACAGTTTTACCGACGGACACAATCTATCGGTATGAGATTCAGACTTCGTCGATAACTTTTTTATAGACTAAATCCCCGACAAAAAGCGTTTGTCAGCATGTCTTTCGTCGGTAATACCACATTCCGTCACTAAGTCTGTTGGGAAAAAAAATATTACAGATGGTTTTACAAACTGAAAATGCGCGCCAAAAAAAATCCCGCTAGAAATATAAATACGGATTTATTCCGTCGGTGATAGTGGCATTTTCAATAAATATTTTTCAATTCTCTGTAAAATACCAATGGACTATATCCGTTTGTAAAAGCGTCGGTGATTGTGGCATTTCTAGAAAATATTTTTCAACTCTCTGTAAAATATTGACAGATACATTCCGTTTGTAAATCCATCGTGGGGTTTTTAATTTTTTTTAAAAAAATATTTAGAATAAATAATATAAAATTATATAAATTAATAGTAAAAAAACCAATTATGCAAATAAAATTTTATTAAATATCAAAAATAAAAAAAATAAAGTTAAATAATATTTATTATAAATTAAATGTGTTTTAATAATAATAATAAATTAAAATAATGACGAAGCTAAAAGAAGAGATTGGTTGTTTTTAGGATCATACAATTAAAAAAAGGCTGCACACGTATCACCACTCTATAATCTATAATATCATATTGATGATCATTTAATGAAGTTGTTTATAATTCACGAGAATTACTTATATTTTTTTGATGAGATGAGTCGTATGAGTTATGTGATGTTTATAATTCATCGATAGTTGCTTACATTATATGCCAAGCTGATATTCTCTTTCCACTACTAGTATAAATTGAGAATCGACTCCTCTTCAGAATGCAGAGCAGAGCTGACCTGACCTGACAGTTTTCTCTATCATTTTTTTAAGTTTTCTGGGTATGCTCTTAATTTCTCTACGAACCCTTTCTATTATTGTACACATCAATTTCTCTATCTTTCCGTCTATTTTGGGTTTTGTTATAACTTTTTTTTCCTTCATGTTTTTGGTTTTGCTGGTTGGCATTGCCATTTAATGTCTAATTCTCTAAACTCGACAATGGTGATTTCTCTTTTATCGCAGTGAATTTGAATGGATTCTAGAAATGGTTCAGTATCAGAAACTCCATTGGATGCTGAAATTGGATCATTTTTTGATTCAGCTCCTCCTCTAAAAGACTGTGATGGGATTGCCAAGAAATTGAAGGATTTCATTGAATTCAATTCTCCGCCACCAGGCAAGAACCTAACTCATTCACTGGTGTTTAATCAGGTGTTGGCTGTTTTGATCAGTAAGTAAATGCAGGAAAAGGGAGTCCTACGGGGGTTGTGTGTGTGACATCTGGTGGCACCACAGTTCCGTTGGAGCAATGTTGCGTGCGTTACATTGATAATTTCAGTTCAGGCCATAGAGGAGCTACTTCTACTGAGTAATCAACTTTGGAACTTATAAAATAGAGAAACCCTCTTCTAGACTGTTCTCAATTGAGTGTGTTTTGAACGATTTTCTTGCAGATATTTTATCAAGGCTGGATATGCTGTTATATTTTTATATAGGAGGTAAATTTCTCTGTCTTGATATAATATTAGTTATATCTTTGTTGCTCCTTTCTGTTGCAACTAATTGTTGTCGGGAAGTGATTCGAAGGAGAAAAGAAAAGAAAATATCAAAAACATGTTTTATTTTGGATAGTATACGGCTTTCTTATGCAGGGGAACCTTCCAGCCATATTGCCGATCTCTTCCTGAGGATTCATTACTTGAATGTTTTGAGTGCTCTGATGACTCTGCTATTCAAGGTTTTTCTTCTTCTTCTTCTTTTCTGCATATAAATTTAACCTGCTGATGTAAATCCTTCAGTTTGATGGATTGGACTTGATCATAAATGATTCTTCTATGGCATGACTTAAGTGTGTGGCCTAATTTGTTACGATAGGCTGGCGTTCTTTCCACTTACAAACCTTGTTTTGGTTCGGGTAATTTGTCCAACATCTGTGGTTAGGAGTTTTGTGGTAAATTCTTCACAAATTATCGTGATCCAAATTTTCTCCTGGAAGATTAGCTATAATCAATGATAACTTGTTGATTATGTCATGAATCAAATTGTATACACAATTGAGGGTTCCAATTATGTAACTATTTTTCTTTATATTTCAGTGCGTCAACCATATACTGAAGCAGTGAAGAGAGCCATTAGTGATCATCATGCTGTATGAACTATTGATAACTTACATCCAGTGTTCTGAAATTTCACTCAATTGACCCTGTTTTTCATGTAGTTTGAAGGCAAAATTTTAGCTTGCCATTACAATGAACCAATTCAGGCTTTCATGTTTGTTGTAGGCTGTAGCTGGAGGTCACCTGTTAAAAATTCCATTTACAACCATATTTGAGTATCTTCAGGTTAGTTTCAGTCAGCTTTTAAATTTCTTTCCAGATTCCAAACCAATGTGCTAACTTTCATAATAATTTCCTATGATTTCATTTGTCCATGTAAAAAATCCATTTGTTTGTTCATAATGGAAATCGTATTTTCTGTTCTTTCATATGCTTTTGTGCGCAATGCATGCTTTTCATGAATGTTGCCTGTTCAATGAGTATAGCTATAATTGTGATGCTAGTAAGTTGAACATCCTGGCAGAAGTTCAGTCTTTCCTAACAATTTCCATATCAGGCCATGGATTCTTCATTAGTCATTCAGTGTTTTGGATGTTAATTTATGAATTTCAGTAATTAATGTTTTTTTTTTTCCTTACAAGTTTAGTTATCTGTATTCTTTCTGTCCAAGCTGCTTTTTTTTTTTCCCGCGCACACAGATATGTGCAACAGCTTTTCTACTTTCATGTGCTGAATCAATGTCTTGCATGATTGGCAGATATTACGAAGCATAGCAATGTCAATGAGGGATCTTGGATCACATGCTGTGTATTATCTTGCTGCTGCTGTGTCTGACTTTTATGTTCCATGGAAGAGCATGGTAATGCTTGAATAAATTTAAAACTTGTTATGCTCTCTTGATTAGTTCTGACAACATTTAGTCCCAGGATTTCATCTAATAGCAACTAATTGTTCCTGGGATCTTGATACATAATTGATTTGGAAGATGAAATGCCCGTGTATGTTTTTCGGTTGTAATTAGCACGATTATATCTGCAGGCGGAGCACAAGATCCAGTCAGCATCTGGCCCTCTGGACATGCGACTGGTGCAGGTCCCAAAAATGCTCTCAGCGCTGAAGAAAGCATGGGCCCCCATGGCCTTCTGCATATCATTCAAGGTTAGATGATGTGCCACCCTTCTTGATGTCTTTTTGGGGATTCAAAAATGTTAGAGCATATCGCTGAAAAAGGTTTATTAGATGACGAGCTGCAGTTGGAACAGCCACTGCACAATATTTAAACAGAAACCTAATTTCTGGTTCTGTGTTTTTGCTTATTCTCAGTTTACTAAGTACATATACAGGGAAGATAAGTAGGAGTGTGGTCCCTCATTATTTCCTGTGTCTTAACGGAAGACTGATGATATGTTTGTCTCTCTGGACAATCAGATAGTACCTTCATAGTAGAGAACTTCATATTAGCAGTATTTGAATTTGAAAAGAGGTGTTGTATGATTCTGTTGAAAGACTTTTGTTGATTGTGACCTCTCCTTCTCCCTACCTTGAAAGGAAAAGGTGATCACAACTTGACATGTTGCTTGTTATTGTTATTAAGTAAAAGCTTCAACCTGGGATTTATTTTCTAGTTAGCCCTGATTTTGATCCCCACTGGATTCAACAGCTTGAGACAGATTCGAAGATTCTTTTGGAGAAAGCTGAAATGGCTCTTAAAAAGCACAGGATGCATATGGTTGTTGCAAATGAACTTTCGACCCGCAAAGAGGAGGTAACAGTCGTCACTGGTAATGAAAAGATTCTTGTATGCCGCGACAAGACGCAGTCTGATTCTGATGTGGAAGAACCGCTCATCGAACTAATTGTGGGCAGGCATTCAGCTTATGTTAAGGATTCTGATTTGTGACTTCTCAGGTAGGCAACAGATACACAACACACTTTTCTCACTCGTTTTGAGGTTTTACATGCTAAAAGACTTCACCGTGGTGGCATTGTCAAAGTACCTTTCTTTCTTTTATTTGAATTCTGTCCAAGTTAATCAACAGCAGATGTTGATGTGAAAAGGGACTTAAAAATAATTCTGTATCATGTAACCAAACCTTGTTTGAAAGGAATAAAGATAAATGCTGAAGCCTCTCTAGTAATATTAACACTCTGAGTTTAATTAGCTTGGCTAATTTAATAATAAAAGTAAGATAAATATAATGATAATAAATAAATAAACTACAATAAAAAAATATTAAAAAAATTTGACTCGAGTCCATCTAGGTAAACACCCTAAAAATAATCAAAATAAAATTTATTTTAAAAAAATAATGAAAACCCTCTCGAGTTAAACTAGGTTAACCTGTGATCATGAGTATAAGATTGTGATAACTTCATAGAAAAAAAAACATGAAGATCAATTTTTAATTAATCAAATGCTGAATGATCAAATTGAAATATATATATATATATATATATATATATATATATATATATATATAAAAAATAA
>Ga0307510_10012085_pt1 | contig 10234 bp, 7 predicted proteins | sample 12_EM_MG_FD_207224 | JGI IMG/M metagenome (GOLD analysis project Ga0307510, IMG submission 207224) | Populus trichocarpa ectomycorrhiza microbial communities from riparian zone in the Pacific Northwest, United States - 12_EM | ecosystem: Host-associated > Plants > Roots > Unclassified | place...
TCTATGTTTTCATGGTATCAGAGCTATGATTGCTCATATTTGACCTAATACTCCAAAATTTGGTAGAACACACATTTGTGCTCTGTTGTGTCAATCTCTCCTCTGGTGTGGCTACTAGGATCCAGAACAAGTTTTCTTGTTTTCAACTATAATTTTATTTGTTGAGATTTACAAATAAAATTTTGTGAGTTATGGCTGATAAAAAGGCAGCAGTAATATTTGATGCAATCCCAATGATGTAAAAAATCACTAAACACAAGCTCAATGGCTCCAATTATTTGGATTGTCGTAAGAGCGTTCGTCTTTATTTGCGGAGTATCGATAAGGATAATCATATGAATGATGTTCCACCTAAAGATGATTCAAGACAGACATGGCTTAGGGAGGATGCTCGATAATTCTTGCAGATACAGAACTATATTGATAGTGAGGTAATTGGCTTAATCAATCATTGTGAATTTGTTAAGGAATTGATGGAATATCTGGATTTCTTGTATTCTAGAAAAAGGGAATGTTTCCCGCATTTATAAGGTGTGTAAAGCCTTTACCGTGTAGAAAAACATGATAGGTCTCTTACAAGTTACTTTATGGATTTTAAAAGAACTTATGAAGAGCTTAATATGTTGTTACCTTTTAGTCCTGGTGTAAAAGTACAGCAAAGGGAGAAGATGGTTGTCATGAGCTTTCTCGCTAGTCTCCCTTCTGAATTTGAGATTGCAAAATCTTAGATTCTCTCTAGCTCTGAGATCTCTTCGTTACAAGATGTATTTAGTAGGGTACTTCGCACAGAAGGATCTCCACCTGTCCAGTACAGTGGTGCTCTTGTTAGTCGAACTAATGAGTATGAAGCAGGGCGATCACATTACAAAGGTGATAACAAAGGAGGGGGATCAAGCAATTTTGATCATACATAGGATTCAGGAGGGATTGAGTGTCATTATTGTCATAAGCCAGGACATATGAAGCATGATTGTAGAAGACTACATAACAAAACTCAGAAAACTCACTCGGCTCATATTGCATCTACTAATGATACATCTGAAAAGTCAGTTCTTATCTCTGCAGATGAATTTGTCAAGTTCTCTCAGTACCAAGAATCTTTAAAGTCTTCATCTACTCATATTGCATCTCATTCTTTCCTGATTATTGCTTATTTTAGGATCTGATGACGAAGAAGATTATTGGTAAAGGACTCGAGTCTGGAGGTCTCTACATCCTTGACACACAGATACCCAAATCCATTGCTTGTTATGGTATAACAACCCCTCTTGAGGTGCATTGTCGGTTGGGTCATTCTTCTCTACCTTTGCTAAAGAAACTTTGTCCACAGTTTAGTAAGGTGTCTTTATTAGATTGTGAGTCGTGTCAGTTTGCCAAACACCATCGTCTTCATTCTCATCCTCGAGTCAATAAAAGAGCAAGTTTTCCTTTTGAATTAGTTCATTCTGATGTTTGGGATCCTTGTCTAGTTCCGTCTAAAACTAGATTTAAGTACCTTGTTACTTTTGTTGCTGATTACTCTCGTGTGACTTGGTTATATTTAATGAAAAGTCATTCTGAGTTATTTTCTCATTTTTATGCTTTTTGTGCTGAGATTAAGGCCTCGTTTGATTATCTTTGCCATATATTGTGTGCTTCTTTCTCTTTGTGTGGTTAAGTGATTCACATGCTAAGTTCTTGATTAAACTTGCAAACTCTTCGAATGATTGATCAACTTCGTTTTGATTTATATTTCTCGTTCGCGACTCATTATAGACATAGGGTTGAGGTGATCAATTGCATATAACATTGGTTCTTCAAGGCAAGGTTCTTATTAGATCAAATTGCAAACTTTCTTTAAAACCTCAAATTACTGATCTAAGGGGCAATTTCGCACCAACTATTCCTATTTATGCACCAACTATTCCTATTTATGCACGATTCTTTCCAATGGAACTAAGACGAGTGCTCCAACCTAGTCTTCCTAGCATCTACAAAGATGGCCACCTCCCTCCACACGCACAGTCACACAAGGTTGACTTGCTAAGCTATGTCGGCATTGTCCTATCAATCAACTTGATGTAAGCTAAAGGATGGTGGATCTATTATCTATTAATAAGAGAACAACCGATATCACAGGATAACAAATGAGATATCCATACTTGGAGTATCATATTATTTTCTAGGTTTGGTGATCAAGTAACAAATACAAAATTCGTGGCTGCATCGAATCATGGCAATCCTAGGATATCCAAAACTTAGAACGGAAGATCTCAAAAGAAGAAATAACAAACATGCATTAATACCACCTAGAGATACAAATCGAAATACCTTGGAAGTTAACTCTTTTGTGCCGGCTTGGACAACATTGGCAGCTGACTGAGCCGCAGATGCAGCCACCATAGACAACCTCCCAAATCCCTGCATAACAAATCCACACAGCACCAATCAATCCATCAATCATATCCATCCGCGCAAAAGAAAAGGGAAAAAGCTCCAGCCCAATACCTGTGACACAACAGACAGAACATCCTGCTGCGACTTATTATCACTCTGAGTAGGTGAAGGACTGGATCCAAATCCCACATACTTTCCACCATGTGAAGGCGGGATCCCATCAGGTCTCACCTCATTCTCTGCCATTCTCCTAGCAAAAAAACTCTCCTTATTCGCTGCAGAAGCCTCCAATTGAGATTTGGTATACATATCCTCCGTCGATCTCGATTTCACAGGCACCCTTCCCATTCCATCATTACCAGCACCAGTATCACCCCCCCTAAAATCGCTAACCGATTGATTCCTCCTTACTTCACTTAAAGAATATTTAAACGAATCATCGTTATCCCAATTATCCCACCCTCCGTTATTACCAAAATTACCATCTCTGCCACAAGCAGCACCACCACCACCACCAGATTGAGCCAAAGGGGGCTTTTTCTTGCTACCAATTGTTTCTTTAACGACCGGTGGGTCCCTCCAAGACCGACCCTCCGCTAGCGATTGGATCCGATCACGATAAATACTAGCAGCGTTAGTGCTGTATTTGGCGACGATATCTGTTTCTTTAGGGATACCGTATTGAGCTAAGAAGGCATTGAGCTTGTCATTTCCGCCGGATTCCATCCTCTTGATCTGGATCTCGGACCAGGAATCCATCGTGACGGATCGGACAAAGGAGATGTGGACACCGAGGCCACGGTGCTTGCCGGAGCACTCTAAGCACATGAAGACACCGTAGGAAACAGATGCCCATTGTGGGTTCTTTTGGGAACAGTCGACGCAGATCTTATTGGCTGGTTGCGATTGGAGCTCCCGAAGACGCCTGGAAGCCGCCATTAAGATCCGATCCTTTCCGTTAAATATGAATCCTATTGGATTTTAACTTAAATTGAATTATTATTCCTTTCCTTTGAAGACAGAGTGAGAGAATGAAAGGGACTAAAATATTGCAGACAAGGAAGGAGGAGAGCGCGTGTGTGAGAGGTGTCTGTTTGTTTCGTCGCGTGCTAAATGGGAGACAAATGGGGAATCTCCCCAACACCGCCAAAACGTTGATGGTGGTGGTGCAATGACGCACCCTTCTCTTGTTCTCGATAAAGGAATGAAGCACTTTGTTTCCTCGTAATTTTTGCAAGGTTTTTTTTTTCATCATCATAGTTAATTACTATAACTAAGGGTCCGTTTATTTACCTTTAATTTCGTTTGTGGTATTAAAAATAGTGTTTGATAATATATTAAATTGAATTTTATATTATGAGACTTATTAGAAAATTAAGTTAAAATATAATTTTTATAAAGCAGTTTTTATATGTTTTTTAACTAAGTTTCATTCTATATATAAATTTTAATTATAATTTTTATCAAATACGTATTTAAATCTAACTAACTACACGTAACTATATTTTTTAAAAACTTGCTTTTTTAAAATCATAATATTTGTGTATCAAAAATCTAATTTGAATTGATTTTTATCCTGAAATAATTTGAAGATTGACCTAACAAAAATTTAAATAAACCAAGTAGATTTAGGTATAAGAATTTTTTTTTTATTTAAAATAATATTATTTTATTTAAAAAAATAATATCTTTTCAAGACTTTAAATTATATTTAAATAACTAATATTGATCATTTATTTAGTGGCTTTTTCGTTCTTCTTTTTTATCAAAAGTATATTTTATAAAAAATATATATTCTACTTATCTTTTTAGAGAAAATATTAAATATACCATCAAACTATTAGAATAGTATTAATTTGCACTCAAACTATTTTTTAAATAAATTTACCCCTAAATTATCTTAATTTATTAATAAAACATTATAAAATTGCATCGTTTCTTCTGGAAAAAAAAATGTATAAATTGAATGAAATGCTTTCAAAATAAAAATGATGAAAATCCTTAATTGAAAATTTTTGAATTTTTAAGAGTAAGATTGATATGAGAAATTAAATATATAGTTGAAGATATTTTTGAATTTTTTTTCCTTTTTTATTTGTTCTAGTCTTCAAGAAAGAAAGAAAGAAAGAAAAATGAAAATAAACATTAAATTTATTGCACTTAATATTTAGGTGATTGCGAGAATAAAATGGATAAAAAAATTACATTGCTAATTATTTTTTTAAGGTGAAAATTAAGAAAAATCAAGGATAAATAAATTTTGCCAACATGGCTTAAATAACAAACTAGAAACTAAAAAAGAAACAAAAAAAAAAGTTAATAAACTTATTTAGTAGGAATAAAGACAAATAAATCATTGAAGAATAGACATCGATGTGTAAGAAAAGATGAAACAAAAAGGCATATGCAGTCCATAACCCTTAGGGCCTTTTTATTTTTACGTTTCAAAAGTGTTTTTTGAAAAAAATTAATTTTTTTTATTTTTATTTGTTTCAAATTAATATTTTTTTTATGTTTTCATATCATTTTGATATGCTGATGTCAAAAATAATTTTTTAAAAATAAAAAAATAATAATTTTTTAATGCATTTCTAAACGAAAAGCACTTTGAAAAGCAACCAGAACCACACTCTCAACCATTATTTTAATGCATAAAGATGAAGACTTGACAATTATCCATAAAACCTAATTAAAATTACAAATGAAAAAAAAACGGATAGGATGGTAAAAGCATTGGTCGTAGCATACAAGGTATTAAAGAGGTGTTTAAGATTGAGTTATAACTTGTTTTACATTAAAAAATAAAAAATAAAAAACCATTGCTTCAAATTAAATTTTTTTTTAGTGTTTTTGGATAATTTTGATGAGTTGATATTAAAAATAATTTTAAAAAAATATATATTATTTTGATGCATTTCCCAACGAAAAAGCACTTTGAAAAATAATTGTTACCACACTCACAAACACCCCTATAATGCATTAGATATAAGCAATCGTTTTAGTTTTTTAATGAAGAAAAAAATATCTTAATTGTAACTATAAGTTGGCCACATTTTAATGTTGGCCCTTGTTATTTCAATTTTTTATTGTAATTTATAATTTTATTCTATTGTCATAATCCAATTTTGAGTCCAACAAAATTCATTTACAAAAAATACATGTTTTTATTCAAAAATCCAAAAGATATTTTTGGGACATGAGGATATAAGCTTTTAAACTGCAACTTATCAAAATGCTAGAAGAATAGTCAGATTGAGATATTTTAACAAGATGGGATGAAGAAAGACTTAAAAGAAAGAAAATTGAGGTTGAAATCTAAAATTAACCAGAATTGAAAGAAATAATTAAGTTTAAGGATTTAAATTGTAATAACCCCAAATTTTAATATCTTATTTCTGAATGCATTAGGAAATTTGGTGTGAATTGTTTTTTATATTCTACCAAAATTTCGTGAGAGTCTCATTTGTATATAGTCTATACCAAGTTATCGACTACACTATCATAATATCATTTGGTCATCAATACATCTTAATATGTCATCCAATCAATATACTTCTTGATATAAGTTCTACTATCAACAAGCATGTCAGTTATTCAATTTATATTTAACATGAATTATGTAAATAGAATTTAAATAAATTAAAGGATTCCAATTAGCATAATAATATATGAGATTTACAGCTTACTACATTTACATAGATTAAGATTTAATACATTACAATTTACACAAAAGGCATGTCTTATGTTCATGCTACTAATACTCTATTTTGTTACGTTACATACCCTTAATAAAAGTACTACCCGAAAAGACTACCAAGCAACTTGGGTGTACGAAGGTCTTGTTACAACATCAAATTCATAAACGTGTTAAAATATAAGGGAGTATTAATGAAATCCTAGTACAATGCATATAGTTAACTTATGTCAGATGTCTCATATATTTTTACAATTTCTTTATCGTTTCAATATGACCTCATTAATCTTAACCTTCAATAATCTCTTCAGGTATTCATGACTATCCCAATTTGGATATTACTAGTGTCAATTAACTCATTACTCAATTCAGATCGTCCTATTTACGAACACCATGACCTTTTCATTGCTTTCTTTTAGAAACTCTTGGCTATCCCAATTTGGATGTCATTAGCCGAATCTTATCTTGTCAATGTTCCCGGCCATCTTGACTTGGATGCCATTAACCGAAGTTAATCTTATCAAATGTTCCCGCCCATCCAACTTGGATGCCATTAGCCGCAGCTAATTTGATCAAATGTTCCCGGCCATCCCGACTTGGATGCCATTAGCCGCAGCTAATCTGAGCAAATGTTCCCAGCCATCCCGACTTGGATGCCAGCTAATCTGAGCAAATATTCTCGGGCATCCGACTTGGATGCCATTAGCCGCAACTAATCTGATCAAATGTTCTCGGGCATCTCGACTTGGATGCCATTAGCTGAAGCTAATCTTATCAAATATTCTCGCCCATCCAACTTGGATGCCATTAGCCGCAGCTAATCTCATCAAATGTTCCCGGCCATCCCGACTTGGATGCCATTAGCTGAAGCTAATCTTATCAAATATTTCATGTTTGCAATTTGCTTCCTTAATCATTGATATTTTGATGATGAAGTATCAGCTTCACCAATTCCATAGTCATTAATCTTTCGGTGACTAAATATTATCACTTTAACCTTAGTTTCCCTCCTCCAGAAACTAAACATCCCACCATATCATTTCCTTAGTTACTGATGCAACCATATTATTCGATAGTTTCACCCATATTTAACTAGTATTTTGCCTATGTTTTATATATAAAATGCCTTGATATTCTTTATTTTATGTTTTGAAGACACTTTTGGATGAAAGATGTAAAAAGGAGTAAATTGGAGATAATTGGCAGATTTGACCTTCAGTCGATGTTTTGTGCAAAGCATGAGCTCTAGAGGTTGAAATGAAGTGATTCCAGTGGCATTAAAAAGCTAACATCCATACCTTTCTGGACATCTAAGGCAAGAAAATAAAATAAGGAAGAGCATGGAAATTGCAGCCTTCAAAGTCAAATCTTGCAATCTGCCAGTTTTGACCTTCGGCCATTTTGACTTAAATATCTGGAGCTACAGAAGTCCAATTGATGAAAACTCAATAGTTTTGGATTCCTGACTCAAAGGCCTATAGCTCCAAATTTCAGCCAAAAAATATGTCATATGAGGGAGATATGATTTTTCAAAGATGACAACTGAATTCTGTCAGCAAACAGGTTTCGTGAAGAAACGAGTCCAAATTACGTTCCAAAGCATCTAAACCGATATCCAAGTTTTTATTTCAACAATTTAGCTCCTCTAAGTCAAAGCTTGAAGATTTCATGCAAGGCTATTTCTCCTTTTTTAGTAAAATAGTTATTGAAGTACTTAAATGTAAACAGTCTACTTAAGGGAGGACTATTTTGTAAAATAGAGACTAGGGTTTCCTAGGATATAAAAAGAATGAGAGAAGAGAAGGGGGGCAGCCAGCCAAGAGGAGAAAAATGCCCCCCTCCTCTAAGAAACTCGAAATTATGCATTCATCCTTCTTTTTGATTAGTTGTTCAACAAATATGAAAGGCTAAACACTTTTTTTGTTGTTGTAAGGACACGGAAACCTTCGGATTTCAAGAACTGTGAGATTTATTTTACCTTTTCTTTTTAGTTTATATGATGAATATGTTTGTTCTCCTACGCTTATTTTTCCTATGATTGTTTATTTTAATTGCTAGAGCGAACTCTAAGTTATCATTGTAGACAATTTATTGCTAAGTTTGATATCAAAACCAGAGTTGTGGTATATGAACTTGTGAAGCAACTGATTTTAATAATTGTGGCGGATCTACGTTATTAATCTTAGGGAGAACATTCAATCAAATCAAACATAGACTGCTGACACTTATGTTTTCTTAATTAATCAACTTATCTAGTTCTTAAGGCTGTCATTGAATTAAATTACTAGTGTGGACATTGTGGTTGTTTGATGGTTAGGGTTAGTTATACGGCGAATCCGTTAACTAACCAATGTTAATAATAGATAAATATTTAGAATATAAATTGATGTTTCGTTTCAATGATCGGTTCTGATTTATATAGGTGGATGTGTGCTTGCAACCAAGGTTTGTTCTCTTGATAATTTTCTGATTTTATTAAATTTCGTTTGATAGTTTTCTGTTTTTTTTTGCTTTAGCCTAGATAACGTCCAACGCCCCCCTCAAATTGCATTTCATCTAGCATAAAAATCTGACTTAAATCTTCCTCGTGGGATCGACCCCTTGCTTGCTCTAACCTTTCTTGTTTGAAGCTAGGGTAATTAATTTGTGCGACCGCGACATCGCAACAAGAGAAGGTCATAGGTGGAGGAACTGCTAGTATCTAGGTCAAGGGTGTCATTACTGTGGTGGAAGAGGTCATTACAAGAGGGACTGCCCAAAAAGGAACACTAGACAGGTATAGAGCTATAGGCAGCCCAGTCAAAGCCACCAACAGTTAGTCACCGTGAATAGGCCAGTGAGATCTTCTCAATCAGGAGCAAACTCCAGTCGAGGGAGACTGAGGGCACAAGATGATCGGACCCCGGGGAGTCTTCCACCTGACACAAGAGGAGGTTAGGGCTGCATCGGATGTGGTGGCAGGTACACTACCAATGAATAATTTTAATGTGCATGTGTTGTTTGATCCGGGTGCCACCCACTCATTCATTGCTAAGAGAATTGTCATTAAACTGCGAAAGGGAGTAGAAATAGTAGAGAAGGGGTTCGTAATTGGAACTCCAATGGGAAACATGGTTGAAACAAATATTGTGTATATAGATGTGGGGGTTAGTCTATCTGGGTATGAAACAAAAGTAGACTTGATTCCCTTAGAGTTGCATGATTTTGACATAATCCTAGGTATGAGTTGGTTGAGTAAACACAAGGCTTTAATAGATTGTTATGCTAAAACTGTTACTTTCCAAACACCTGAGGGCAAGAGGATAATTTTTTAGAGAGAGAGAATTCTCAAACCGATCGCCTTAATATCGCTGGTAATAGCCCAAAAACTTTTAAGAAAGGGATGTATGGGATACCTCACATACATCTTAAACTCTGATGATGAAGGTCCACGACTGAAGGATATTCCTGTGGTAAAGGAATTCCCAAATGTGTTTCCCGAAGAACTACCAGGATTACCCCCGGAGCGAGAAGTAGAAGTGTCTATATACACTTTTCCTAGAGTCCCACCCATAGCCCAACAACCGTACCGGATGGCTTCGGTAGAACTGAATGAGTTAAAGACTCAACTACAGGAATTGTTAGACAAAGGGTTCATACGGCCGAGTAATTCTCCTTGGGGAGCACCGGTCTTATTTGTAAGAAAGAAAGATGGAACCCATAGACTTTGTATTGACTATCGACAATTGAACAAAATAACAGTGAAAAACAAGTATCCGTTACCTCGGATAGATGATTTGTTTGATCAATTAAAGGGAGCGAAGGCATTTTCAAAGATAAATCTAAGATCAGGGTACTATCAGATGAAGATTAAAGAAGCGGATGTAGTAAAGACCGCATTTAGAACTCGTTACGGACACTATGAATTTTTGGTGCTGCCGTTCGGGTTGACGAACGCCCCAGCCCTCTTCATGGACTTGATGAATCGGGTTTTCCAACCATACCTTGATAAGTTTGTGGTGGTGTTCATTGATGATATACTGGTGTACTCGAATTCTTTTAAGGAGCACGAAGAACACTTAAGATAGACCTTACAAACCTTGAGAGATCATCAGTTATATGCAAAACTGAGTAAATGTGAATTTTGGCTGAAGAGAGTGACGTTTCTGGGACATGTCATTTCAG
>Ga0307510_10012086_pt1 | contig 10233 bp, 17 predicted proteins | sample 12_EM_MG_FD_207224 | JGI IMG/M metagenome (GOLD analysis project Ga0307510, IMG submission 207224) | Populus trichocarpa ectomycorrhiza microbial communities from riparian zone in the Pacific Northwest, United States - 12_EM | ecosystem: Host-associated > Plants > Roots > Unclassified | place...
TCCATTACTAGTGTCGTGAATATAAGTTAGAAAAAAGCTGTAGTCCACCGGTTGCGATTAAAGTGAGAAAAAGGTGAGAAAAGAAAAAAAGTTGAAATAATTTCGTTGCAGTGTTGCTGATGTACCCAGATCAGCGCTGTCCAGCTCTAGGGTGCCTTTGGCCGAGGTTCGCCCTGACAAAGAGATTGTGGGCCGGTTACTACAAGGTGATTGAGAAACCTCAGCGTTTGAGAACATCTTTGTACGAGTTTCCCGTTGCCAACGGTCAACATTATCTCACCTCTTCACCTCAGAAAAGTCGGCCTCGTACGGTATTCCTTCCGATTCAACCCTTTCTAAGGATGTCCAGGTCGAATTCAACTCGGAAGAAAGTAAGATCTATGAAGGCGCGCGCAGAACTTGAAGGTGTGCTCAATGCGAGCAGTTGTGTATGCTCTTCCCGATAATTTAGCTTCAATTAGGAGCTCCAAGATTACGCCGAAGCTTCCCGGCACCGGGGCCGCCTCGGCCTCTACGACGGATGCTACGGTATCTATCCCTGTGAAGAGATGGTCGGTAATGCTTAGGGTTTCAGGCTTGCCAAAGGATGCCGGTGCAGCCACCGCAACAATGGCAGCAGGGCCCGAGACCCCAACTTCAGCCCCAATCACGACCACCCGGCCGAGGGTGGAGAAGGAAGAAGCGGCGGCAATCGAACCAACACCAATTCAGCCCACCCCGTCGACATCAGAGACTGCAATGTCAACTACTACAACAACTACTGTGACCCATGCGGTTCGGACAATCTAGACGGCAAGAAGGAAGCTGATGAAGCGCACGAAGACGATGGAGATTACGAGGCTGAATGTTCCGCAGCCGAGCGTGGGGCCAAGGGGAAGAGGAAGGGTAAGGACAAAGGAAAGGCCGAGAGATCGAAGAAATTCAGGGTTGCGCCTCCCCTTCCGGCCGCCGTCACACCGATGACCGCGACAATCCCCCCAGTAAACGACATATCGGGTGAGGAGGACGTGGCGGTGGAGACAAATTACACGGTCTTTCCACTCTGTCCTCTGGTTTCAGCCTCTACAGAGGCGGACGATGGCGATGGATCGGACGAAGAGGATGGAGATGGAGAAACCCTCACGAACGGGAAGGAAAGCAAGAAGCGATGAGAGTGGGATGTGGACGTGCCACTGGGATAGAGGTTAGCGAGAAGGGAGGAGCGGTGTGGAAGGTGTATGCTGATAGAGATTTCTTGTTGGATGGACCTTAGACATTCCCTTGAGTCGTGTTTTCTTTCTCTCTCTTCTGGTGCTCCGCGTTCTGGCATTTTACTCCCCCCCGCTGGGTCCCTTATCTCGTCTCGCTCTCAAATTGTACACGTACACCCGCCTCCTCCCAGCTGTTTCTCGCTCTCTTGTCAATTACTCTTTCTCATTTTCTGGTGGTTGTATGTGACCTTGTCATTCGCACGTTCATCTGAATACTAATTCGGGCCGGTCAAATCCGTGTTCGCAGATCGGTGAAGTTTGCCAAGCCGAGGGCAGCCCCGTCCGGATGCAAGACCAAATTCATTCTAGAAGAGATGGAGCAATCGGAGACCCCTGCCGCCCCCACCGAACCGCTTCAGGGTCAAACGAGGATACAGAAATACTTTCGACATCAAAACGAAACACCAGGGAGCGGAAAGTTATGCATGGGGTGTGAAATACACTAAACGAGAGACACGAAAGGGAAAGAGAACAGGCCGGGTAAGTTATACACGGGGTCTATGGCTGTTAGGAAATGGTAGTGTATTTCCCTAAAACAGAAAGAGTCGGCAAATCAAGGCTAATGGAGATTCCGGAGAATAACGAAACTTACAAATGAGGACCTGGCCATCGGCTGAACCAGTCGCCAAAAGGCTTCCGGCAGGGCTGAAATCAGTTGACCAGACTAGAACGGAAGAAATGTCAGTCAAAGTGCTCGGATCGACCTCGGGATAACGGACTTGATCTTTTGTGACCTTGCAACATCAATTGAACGATCCCAGACTTTGCGTCCCAGAACTGAACTCTGCCGTCATTCGATCCGCTCACCACCCATTGGCCATCGTGTGAGACAGCGACGGAATTTATGAAGTCCTGCGCCCGACGATTAGCACATCCCCGGTCAGAAAACTCGACACGCACCTTGTGACCGATAAAGTCCATCGTGCACACGCTGTTGCCCTCGCGGGTACCAACCTCCATCCCGTCCAAAGTATGGCGCTTTGACGCCCCCGGCGAGTTCAGTCGACCGCCGGGTCCATTCGATAAACGGGAAACATCCCAGTACTTCATTGTCTCGTCCCAACTGCCGCTCACCAATCCACGCCCATCAGGAGTGAATGCCACGCTGAAAATGGCACTTCCGTGTCCCCGCAGCATCTCCAACAATTCACCGGTGCGAGAGTCCCAGGTACATACCACCTATAGGAATTGCGTTCGGAATACACCCCAACAAACGATGATAAGTCACGTACCCCATCCCGGCTACCGGCGGCTACTAGTCGCCCATCAGAGCTAATAGCCACGCTTGTAACCCCTTCACCAACACTGTCAGTGATTGCAAGGATCTTCGACGACCCGTCCATCATATCCCAAATCCTCGTCGTGCAATCGTCCGACCCAGAGATGACAAATCTCCCGTCCGGGGAGAAAACGACCGAGTAGACCACCCGGGTGTGACCCTGGAATCTGTTCAAGATTGGCCTCTCGGTGATATCCCAAATCTAGGGGCACCAAAAGTTGTTCTACGTTGAGCATTCGGTTCGGAAATGATGACCATGGCGGTAGCGATCACCAACATGAAAGTTCTAGAACTTACTCGGACCACCTTGTCCTCTCCCCCAGTTGCGAGCAGTTTGCCGTCTGGGCTAAAACTTACACTCATAACGTACCCCATACCCGCAGTTTCATCGACCAGGACGCTGTACAACAATGACAGTGTCAGAGCCATGGGCCCTATTGACCAACGTGCACTAAGAAAAGACAGAACCATATTTGATCCCCAGTTTCCGTATCATAGATCTGGACTGTGCGAAAGCATCCCGTCGCTAAGTACTTGCCGTCCGGAGAAAATCGAACACAAAAAACAGAACTAAACGTGGAAAACACATCATCAGCCCGGTGATTCGTGACCGAACAAATGATGCCACCAACGTTTCGTGGGGTAGGGTGTGGACCAAGCTGACGTCGAGCACTCGTTTGACCTTAGGATTGAATGTGGCGAACCAATCGCTATCGTCCTTTTTAAATTCTGGAGGCAACGTGGATCGGTCGAGATCTTCAAGAAACAGGGGGGACGCGCCTCCTTTGGCTTTGGCTACATGAATACAGAAAATCAGTAATCGAGAATGCGGCTTGTTGTAAACACAGGGTGATACTCAACCAGTAGTGATCGACGCTGTGGACTCGGAGCCCGGGGATGGACTCTGAACGTTTGGACGATCACGGGATTGCGCTGGTTCGGCTTGTTTGGTATTGGTGAAATCGGGGAGCACCTAAGATATGTCACGGGTTATCATACAAAGAAAACATATCCGCCACGTCAGACATCACACTCACGGGTAGCTCGGCCGACCTCTGTTGGCTCAACGGAGACGGTTGGTACGAACCTCGGCCCGCATACACACTATGAGGTTGATTCTGGGATAGAACTGGAGCCCGGTCATCATCCCATGAGTCTATCCGGTCCGCTACGAAGGTGTTCGAGGATGAGTGAGGTTCAAGGCAAGGTGAAGAAACGTACTTGGCTCGATACCCAGGCTGTGGCTCAATGTGAAATCTGGTTGCTCATCGTTGTCTGACTGAGCGCGATCACCTGAATCAGGGGGTAGCGGCTGCCAAGTCGTTGAGCCCCGTCTTAAGCATTGAAGTACGACATCGATTGCAGGGCGTCTCTCTGGCTGGGGTGACCAACACTGCTCCAACATTTCCCAGAGATCGTTGGTGAACCACACTCTTTCTTCCCCCTCCGGTCTTCCCGGACGTTTGCCTTCAACGATTTTACTCGCGACGATCAGGTTGTTATAATTTGGGAATGGATGCACGCCGGTCAGCACCTCAAGTATCACCATCCCTAGTGCGTAGCAATCTGAGTGCTTTGTTGGTCGACTTTCCCCAAGGCCAAATCGGTCTGGATCAAGGATTTCTGGGCTCATCCATCTCGCTGTGCCGGCACCCTTAGGCGTATTCGAGCTTGTAGAGCATGTAGAATCTAAAATGATAGTGAGAAGTCCAAAGTCCGCTAGGCGAGCCTGGCCGTCTTGATCGACGAGGATGTTGACCTTGACAAAAAACCCGCTTCAGGTGGTGGAGTACAAATTGGCGCTCGAATTCGTACCCCCTTCAGGTCCCCATGTATCATCCCCTCGCCATGCATATACAACAATCCCCTGGCGACACCTTCGAGCTGTCAGGAGTGATTTCATCAGTGACAGGTGAGGCCAGTGGTGGGAGTAAAACCCTACGAGCTCGAACCGGTTCGCATCCCGGTGTGCTTTGACGAATTCGTTGATATTTCCATTGATCATCCATTCCGAGACCATCGCAAAGAGATTTTCCTCCATTGTCACTCCCAACAGCGGGAGCACATTCGGATGGCGTAGGCTCTTCCACATTACAACTTCCTTACAGAACATCTGTGTGATTACAACAATCATCAGCTCTCCAGTACACACGTCCGACAAGCCCCAGGTGGTGACCCACACTTGTAATCTTATCAAGATCGCTTGTCGAGTACATTCTAAGAACTTTGACTGCAACCTTGCACCCTCGATATTCACCCATCCACACATCAGCGTACCCGCCGCGGTACAGTGGACGATCCTTTGATTGGTCAAAACAGAGCGGAATTTGAGATAGACTCGGAAGCAAAGCGCGGCAACCACACATCTTGCAAAGTGCGTTCAGACACTTCCTCTTCATCCGCGGTCCTAAGCTATCCAACGTCTACTCGGCACGAGGTCAGGTCAGTGAGCCATTTTTCTTGGATGGAGGAGCGGGGAAGCACCTCGTCTACCACGTCGACAAAGGCCTGTGCGTCGTCCCTGCATAGACGCTTGACTGCCTCGGCCACAAAACGATTGGAAAAGATGGCCGTGATCAAGGAGATGCGTTTATCCGTAGAAATGGGCTGATCAATCGACCGTTTCCATGCTGAGATTCTGTGACACAGCAAACTGGTCAGGCCAAAGATGCATGGTCCCAGGGGGGTCAAAACTTACAAGCTGCACAAAATATGCAATGCTTGCGGACGTCGATCAGCATCCTGATCCCAGCATTGCTGCGTCATCGTCCATAACGCATTCGTGAAAGTCGGGTGGATCGGCCGTGGCGGACGCTCACCATCAGCGATCGCCAACACAGCAGCGTGAAGTGGTTTGTCGTTAAACGGAACGGCACCAGTGAAAATCTTTGTTCAACTGAACGAAGTTCTTCAAATGTCAATCATGAATCTGTAACGGACCTCGATCAGGACCATCGCGAACGAGAAGACATCCGCCTCCTTGCTAAATGTCCCCCGATTGACCAAGATCTCCGGTGCAATCCACTGCATACTGTCCCCGTGCTCATCTGGAGCGCTCCGTATCGAATCCAAGTTCCGAGTGACCACGGCGAGACCACAATCTGTGATCCTTGCACGGCCGGTAATGTCCACAAGGACGCTTGTCTGGTTGGGTGTCAATATGCCAGTGGCAAAACAATCAAGAACGATCGCGTACCCCTCTGAGATCTCCATGAATAAAGTTGCAGAAGTGGAGGTAATTCAGGCCCTCTGCGACATCAGATGACTAGAAAAGGGGTAAGCACGTCGCACAGCAAGGTAAAAGGGACACCTACGAGATTCAACCTGCCCACGTCTGGATAGTTTCCGATGTATCCTGTCAGGTTCAAATCCGGCATCCAACCTGAAACGAGATGGATGGGATCTGCGGTGACACCCAGGAGGGGGACGACGTTCGGGTGGGCCAAGTTTTTCCACACGACGACCATTCTGTGGAAGGCCTGGGGATTTCTTTAGCGCCAAAAACACGGGGGAAAGTGTCATCAAATACACACCATCTTGAACCTCTGCGGGTCTCCCTCGGGGTACATCGTTACACGTCGAATCCGTGCCTTCCCACCATTAAAGGTCCCCTCGTGCATGGATCCAGAAGCTGAAAGGAGGCCAATGGCCAGGAGGGAGCTTGAAAGAGTATGCGATTTCGGTAGGACCCCGTTGACGCCGCAGATATTTCTTAGCTCGTGCAAGTATTCCTGGAATGCGGGGCTGGCATGATTTGAAATAGACACAAGAACCTACGACAGTGTTGGGCGCGGGTTAAGAAGAGATGATTTGGAGGCTCACGCTATCCAGGTACTCGACGAGCCACGCCAAATATTCACCTTGCAGGGTCGGAACAGCACTTCGATACCCTTCGCTGCGAAGGAAATTGCTGAGGTGCTTGTGGAACTGCGGCGAAGCTTTGTCGAAGTCGTAGAGTTGGTTTAGGATATCGGATTGGTTCATGGTGGATGTCCGCTGGACCAAAGGGTCGGCGAACGGGCGGGGAGGGGGGATGTACAGATGCCTCGCGTGAACCTGAAGGCTCGAGCGTCCAAGTTCTGAATCTCATAGATTATATGACATAATAAGCGCCATGTCATCCACAAAATGCGTCAGGAGAACGCGAGCGGTGAGTGACCCCCACGGCGGGGCAGTTTAGTTCCATAACACAAGGATATCTAGTATGGCCGCCAAGCAGGTTGCACGGTCGCTCTGGCTTCACTCCCGCAGTACGCAGGGGTGGCAAGGAACAAAGCCCACGATCGTTCACGCGGAATTCACAAAATAATGGAGCACAGAGCGAATCACGGACTACTGTGTGTATAACGTTACATATGGGTACCGGTAGAGGCACTATATTCATCAGGCTGGCGTGGTCAAATATCCATGAAAAAGTGTCATGAGGGAATTGTATGGCGGGGGGCTTGCAGAGAAATACTGAGTACTCACGACTGGGCAGCAAGTTCAGACGAGTATGGTCCACCACGCCGTCCACAACTAGCGCGTTGGTCTCACTACACAGGGGAACCCGATACCAACCCAGGCATGACATGCATGACATCCTGAGGAGGGGCCGTCCGCCGCTGGAGCGGGAGAACTAGGATCGGCGTCCCAACATTGTAGAGAACGACAACCTTATCCCCTGCCCCGGATCCTAACGCCGCGGAACAATCGATCCTTCCCTCCTCACCGACCATCCCGATGGTCCAAGGCATTCATATAGGAGGGCGTAAAGGGAAACACGGCGAGTCTAAATGCACTCGCCTCACACTCCCGGCTTACCGTTTCCTAGTACCTCCACTCCGTCCCAGAAAAATGGTCCAGCTTAATATTCTCACCTGCGGCAACGTCGCCTTCATCGCTTCCTACACGCTCGACAGCGTCAACCGCAGCTTTACATTGGTCCAGCAGAACCCATTGGGACAGATAACCGCTTGGATTGAATTAAAAGCCGCTGTGAACTCTGGTAAGTTTCATCGTCTCCCAGCGTTCGCAACTGTCGTTGACGTACAACTCAAATTTTAAGCGTCGTTAACCAATCGAAGCTGGCGTTATCCAATCCTTCACCATACTTGAGAATGGCACCTTGAGCGGCGCGATCTTGTCTACGAGCCCTGGCGGAGATGGACCTGCACATATCTTTGCATCGCCGTTTGGGGAGGTAGCATCTGTGAACGTAAGTCGTTCGAGATTCGGTCCCATAAACCTTGAATGATCACCTGTAAACCAGTTCAGAGGGGGGAACGGGATTCTTCACACGGAGAACGAAGGGTCCACTTCGGGGTTCCAACTTTCATCACCTTCCTGCCTGTTGGCTGCAGTGGTGTCTCACGTCCACATCGAACCAACTCTTCTCTCTTCATGGAGGTGATGCCACCCCGAGGCCCGTCCCCAACGAAAACGGAGTTTCCCCATCGGAGGAGAGATCATACAACCCGCCGGAAGTGGTCCACATCACCCTGTAATCCGCGACAGCATCCTCGTGACCCTCCAAGAATGCTCAAATACCGTCACCTCACAACGTGTCCCCCCCTCATGGTCAGAATAGTTCTGATATCATTTCTAACTTTTCGATCGTTCCGGAAGATCAGGCTTCACTGTAAGGAGTAAATTTGACCGCCGCAGAGGTCTTGACCCCTTCTCCAAACGCAGCTCTCCCCCTCCACCCTGGTTTGCGCCTCGAGCCGTAACTTCAGATCAACCGATGACCCAAGGGGAGACGCGATCGCTGTCTTCGCCCTCGACGCCGCGGATGGAAAACTCCGGATCATCGACAGGGCTAAAGCGGGTCTGGATGATGCAATTCGGCGGACCAGATAGCAGGCTTCTCGCCGCGAGCGGTTTCGTTGGGGGTGACGGTGTCGTGGTCTTCGAGAGGGTCATGCAGGGAGCCGAGTTCGCGCAGGTCGCCAGATTCCGAACCTCACGAGCTTTGTGTGGGTATGAATACATACAGCTTACCCTTTGGCCTCTGCTCACATTATATTTCCAGTCGGTCCGTCCCATCCGAAATCTCACCAACCGCTCAATCCTTTTGGTGTGACCAACTTCTCGACCCAGTGTGGTTCGATCAGGCCCAGGATTTACCCCGCTTACGTCTAGAATAGGGCATGACGATGGAGACGGAGAGACACATAATACAGACCAACGACGAGTCGCGAGACAGCAGATATGAAACGGTGCCTGTAAGTGGAGGAGATGAACCGAGGAGAGCACGTTCGCGAAGGGAAGAAAATAGCGATATCGAGAAACGTGAAGAAAGGCGGGGCGAAGGGACACGGGTTTGGAACTTGAAGCGTATGTCTTGGAAGAGCTCTGTACAGTCTTCCAATGATCTCCGCACCGCCGAGCTCCCCGGGGGCGTGTCCACGACTTACAGACCCCACCTCCTCGAGCACGTGCTGCTTGTACGGATGTGAATGTGGGTATCGTCGAACCTGCCTCCATCGCCGAACAGCTCTACCCCAGAACGGGGAGAGGGAATCCCGAGGTGATTCCCTGACCATATATTGATTGCCTTTCTCTGGAGTGAGGCCGGTCGCGTGAGGAGTGGGTTCTTCTGTGGCATCAAACAGTCTGTCCCTGCGCAATGGGAGCCATATTATTTATCGTGTAGGGTGGGGTGAACTTACAGGTGTCGAGTCCCCTCGAAGGAGACGCATTACATGAATAACTAGTATTTGGCTCGTTGATCGAGATGCCAAGGACCCACGCCGCAGCGACAATAGCTCCGTTACTCATGTCGGAGGAACCCCACGTTTGCCGTTCGCTCCGGCTTATCGGAGAGTGGTTTTGCGGTTACACCTTTGCCTCTAAGACTGGATTTCTCTCTTGATGAAGAGAGAGTTGGAAAGGATCTCAGGTCCCGGCTTGGTCGACGTCGATTCTCCCCGTGCAAAACAACGAAAAGAAGCCGCGTAAGCTGCCATGCCAGCCACCACCTCAACGTCGCGTCGGATCCCAGCGTGATCAAGTTCAAGAAGGATGCATCCCCCTCCCGGTCGGCCGTCAGGGATGCGACAAACAAAGAGTGCGCTTTCCTCTCCTTTCACCTCTTCAACCGTCCTCATACTCGTTCCGTGGCAGCAGGGGTTGAGTGCTCTCTACAGAGTTCATGCGCGTCTGCCGTCAAAACGTTACTATGCATATTATCACCAGAGAATTCAAAATGCGGTCGCCCTCGACGAGATCAAGTCTCGGATAGAAACTGAAAAGTACCCCAGCCTCGACGCAATCAGACAGGACCTCGGACTCTGCCTCAAGAACGCGAAGAAATACAACATGAAGGATAGTCCAATCTGGAAGGATGCCAAACACCTTCACGTATGTTGGCGACACCAATCCACCATTTACCTGACACGGCTGACCCCCCTCAGAAACTTGCCAACAAAGAATACATCCGGTTGACGGCAGACCCGCCGGTGGAGGCAAAGGCTGGGGATGGGAAGAACGACGGGGACGCAGGGTCCGGAGATGAGGGAGGGAAGAAGAAGAAGACACCCAACCTCTCTCGGATGCTCAAATCGCGTTTGCAGAAGCTGGTCGACAGGACCGACGACGAGTGTGTCTCATCCCATATTTTTATCGGTTAACATGTTTTGACCTCGATCCTTCAGTGGACGGGTTGTCTCTGCGGAATTCATGGAACTCCCCAGCAAGAAAGTGTGGCCTGGTTACTACAAG
>Ga0307510_10012087_pt1 | contig 10232 bp, 16 predicted proteins | sample 12_EM_MG_FD_207224 | JGI IMG/M metagenome (GOLD analysis project Ga0307510, IMG submission 207224) | Populus trichocarpa ectomycorrhiza microbial communities from riparian zone in the Pacific Northwest, United States - 12_EM | ecosystem: Host-associated > Plants > Roots > Unclassified | place...
GAGAAACCACTTGTCGTCTTTGAGACGCTTGCTGAGGCTGCTCTCGACCTACCAAAGGTCAAGCAAAGTTCGGTTGGCAGCATCAGTTCCATCGCTGGCAATCTGTCACAACCCACAACGACTGACCACGACCAACGATAACGACCAATGGCGGTGGCAGCAGCAACTGCAGTGGCAGGTCAGCAGCGACGGCAGCGGGGCAGCAGCAATGGTGGTGGGGCAGCAGCAATGGTGGTGGGGCAGCAGCAGCGATGGCAGTGGGGGGGCAGCAGCGGTGGCAGCAGCAGCAAGGCAGCAACAGCAGCAGCAGCAAGGCATTGAGCCTGCAGGTGTGGGGATCAGCATGGGCATGAACCTGAAGTCGCGGGTGTTGGGGGCACTGGCAGCTGACTTTTTACACTTCTATTATCGTAGTCAAGCCAATGTGCATGATAATTTTATGGTATTTTATCTCATGCTTAGCCTTGACAGCGTGGGACTGGGTGTCATTGACAGCTTGTGATGCCTATGTCGTGTTTATCAAGCCATTATCGTGCTTATTTTGACTACTGCTAAACTATTCTGGCACTATCTCTCGCTAGCGCGGGAGGGTTTTCCCGATGCAGAGGGGCCACTCCTGTGGGGACGGGGGCGACGATTGGGTGCGCGGAGGGTATGGCCCACACGGAGGAAAGGGCATGTATGGAGAAGAGGACGACCACGACGACTGGTGGGAGTGACGGCATGTATCTGATCTAAATGCGTCACCGGCAGTTGTCGTGGGCCATGCACGCTCTTCCTTTTATCCTTTTGGTATTTTCATATTTTCACCATCCTCATTGTCCTGTTCTACTATTCCTGCCATGCTGACATTCCTATCATCACCACGTCCACCCACTACATACTCACATCTGAGAGCCGAAAATGACCCTCTTTCTGCTAACCGCCTCACGTGTGGCGACATAAATCCGTTCCGCCCATGGTGTGCGCAACGTCGAGTTCGGGAGGCGATGGACAAGGAATCACACGTCCGCCGAGAGCGCTATATGTGGACGGTTCGAGGGTCAGAGCGTTCTCACTTTAGGATACTTGTGCGCCGTCGCCGCAACCTGAACTCGTTGCGGGCCAAATCCCACCTTTTCCTTCTTGAATAGCGGTTATATCAACCCCCGTTCCGGTGGTAGCCAAAACAGGGAGCCATTCACGCGTGGACGGAGAGAGGGCGTAGATGAAGTTGACATATGAACAGTAGTATTATCAGGGCGCGCGTCCTACGAGCGTTTCGTGGCTCATCGAGTAGGTTATGAATAGACCTGTACATATCTCCACAGTTGCATTTCCGGAAGTCTCACTCACTCATGTTCATGCCCTTTCTTTCGAAACGGATTGGCTCCCTGGTCAATGAAAGCGTATTTAACAGAGGCAACGCAATTGACCTCGCGGCGAAGTGCTCACCGCACGCGCCTCTCCAGAATACGTACTAAATCTCCAGGCATTATGGGCTCCATGGCGGCGCAGCAGCAACAGTCCAAGTAAACTCGGCGCCGGGCATGAATGGAGGGGAGGGCTGTGGCTGATATTTCCCTGACATTGCAACTTCCACGATTGCATGATTCCGGGCAGCGAGCCCGAGTCTAGGGAATAACAAAGGCACGGGAATAGAAGGAAAACGCACGTCGAAAGGTTGAGTGCGCCCCTGCGATCGATCAGCAGATAGTCTGAGCTGGGAGGCAGAATGGTCTGGATGGGCCCACTAGACACGTCATTCGCGAGCTGCAATGCTGCGTTCTGGATGAATGAGCACATTTTGGGATGGATATGCCTACATAGTGGCCATAGGACCCTTCATTGATGTGTTGGTACCATGTTAAAGACCTGTGAGGTGACCATGGGCATCCGCAAGCGACATTCCAGGCCGTGGGACAAGAGTCAAGACAGACAACAGACTTGGATTTGCACCTGAATGATCACGTGCTCATTTTCAACCTTTTTCCTTGGCTCCGCTTTTTCCTTGACTCCGGAGTTGAGATGTCTCTGCCCGACCTGATGGTCCCCACACCTGACGGTATGTTTTTTCAGCCCTCTGTTGTGATCATTCGGTAATTTGAAAAAAAAGGACAGAATTTACCACGCATCTCCATCCGCCATCTCCCCGATGAAATACTCCTGGAAATATTCGATTGTCTTCGACTGGGTGATGAATATGGATGGAATTACAGACATCGGTGGTACAAGATACTTCATGTTTGCAGAAAATGGCGATATATTATTCTCGAATCGGCGTCCCGCTTGAAACTATGTCTCTTCTGCGACCCCAAAACTCCAACAACAAGGATGCTCCGGCATTCTCCACCTCTGCCTCTCATCGTTGACATCGAATCCATGTTCCTCGACACTACTCGATCCTACCACAATATAACCAGTGCACTTCAGTACCCCGACCGTGTGGTTTCTATTTCCGTCGATACCTGGATGATGGATCTGGAGCTATCCATGGCACTGGATAAAACCTTTCCCGCATTGGAGACCTTCTCCCTCCTGGTGGCCGTGTCCGAGTCCCCAGATCACCAGAGCCTTTTTTTCCCCAATGGCTTTTCAGCCCCTCATCTCCATGTCCTCTACCTCGGAAATGTCGACATTATTGAGGTACCCTCATTAATCAGCAGTGCCGCCACAAGCCTTGTCTCTCTCCGCTTTGAACAGATCGAAGCCTGCAGCTATTTCCCTCCTGATGAATTAGCAGAATGCGTCTCAAGCATGCCCCAGCTGGAGAAACTATCCATCGGCTTCCTCTCCTCTTTCTGTCTCCCTGACACAGAGAGGGAATTCTGGGATGCGCGGATCACCCGCATTGTGCTCCCCAGCCTCCAGAAGCTTACATTCAGAGGTGATAGCGCCTATCTCGAAAAATTGTTGGCCCTCATCAGCACCCCTCTTCTCCAATGTTTCGACGTTGAATTTTTCCCTCAGTGCACCCTGGCCGTTCAACATGTATCCGAGTTCCTCTTTACGATCCAGAACCTCGATTTTCGGGCGGTGACGGTGTCGTTCTCAAACACCGTCACTATCACCTACGGTCCGCGGCCCACGCAGACCTCAGATTCCCTGTCCTGTGTCATGTCCGATATTGATGACGAGACTGACCGACTCAACCAGCAAGTAGCCACCATGACGCGGATATCTGCCTCCGTTGGACCCGCTCTTAAGGCCGTGGAGGACGTTGCACTCAAATTCGATCGTTGCTATGTTCCAGATGACTTTCCTGTCCGCAGCGAGCTCTGGCGAACATTCCTTCGATCGTTTGGGGCCCTTAGGACGCTTCGGACAGACGTTGCCATCATCCCGGAGCTTTCCAAAGTCCTGAATCCGGACAATGGGACAGCAGAAGAAGAGTTGCTGCCTATGCTATCCGAGCTGATTGTCGTGTCCAGGATCGATCTGGTTCATAATCCCTTTGCGTCACTTATTCATGCTCGCTCTCTCGCAGGCCGCGCCATAAATTTCCAAGTCATTAAACGACACAGCCCTCCGCCTCGAACCTCTGTTTCTGGGCCTTTCGATCCTTTATATGAACGATATGATAGCACTATGGACTTCGATTACGCCAATTTAATTATCGATTAGTCTACGCTACTGATAATACTACCAAAATGGATCTTCCAGACAAGTCTTCCAACGTCCTGTCGTGACTTATGCTATTCTACTTTTTGTCACTGTATGGCCTCTAGGACCTCATACCATCTAGAGGATAGGTCATATCTGATCAAAACTTGCTAATTGCACCTACTGTAGACTAGCGATGCAGGGTTGGAACCATACTCACCCCGTTTGAGACCGACAAGCCCTCTGCTGGGGACTCGATCAAGGCGACGAGGACTAGAACGATGTTCATGCTTGTGGAGGGCGCGCGCCGCGTGCCCTACATAGCGAGGTTGTATATGATGATGAGGACAATGATAAGGCACCACCACTTGGTAAGAGCGAGGACCCCGGTGTGACGATGCCACTGGCTCACGGTGTAGCCTCCGAACCTCGCAGTCCCGACCCCGGGACGCCAATTCGACACGCCCGACCGCTTCGCCTGGCACGACCAACGCCACAGACAGCAACTTGAAGTGCGGATCCATGCCGCTGGAAACGTCACCGTTTCTCTGTTCCATCTACCATCCCTCACCCTCTTGTTCCCCACTCGTTACCAGGGGAGTCCCCTTTTTCTCAATGCTAAGGACAAATTAGTATAGATTGTGAGTAGCTACTGATCTATATAACAATCTGCGCGCAGCACCGTGAGCAGGAGGCCACGGGTGCCTCCGAGTCACCGGGCAGGGCCAAGAGTGCCACCGGTTCTGCGTTAGCGTTCTCCACCCGTTTAGTCTCGTTTCCTATCGTTCAGCATCGTACAGCATCGTTTCTCTCTCTCTCTCTCTCTCTTCTTCTCCTTGTGCATTTGTCTCTCCTTCGGGATCGCGGACACGCATCGGACTTTTACAAGACCACCCCTCGAATTCACACCGCGTGGTCTTCGCGTCTTCGCTACACCGGGGACAGGGGACCGGCGGCTGTGACAGGTAAGCACGCGAATGCCGCCGTGACGTAGACCCATAGTAGAAATTGGTGATCAGCCAGCTGAGAGATGTCCTGAGCTTTCGCCTACGAGTGGTATGACGCCTACCTTATCGGTCCCGCCACCAACGAATCCAACGACGAGTGCACGACTGTCCTGTACCCCACAACACATCTGGCATCGGGGAGACGAGACAGGGTGGGAGTCAATCAACCAATGGATGGGTCTGCTAAGGACATGTAGAGGTGGAGAGGGGGGGTTGCACGTTGCACCCTTCGATGCACCCACAACGTGATTTGCAACGTCACGGTCGGTCAACACCTCGTCCACCCATGCCATCCAGGGCATCATTCTGCCGGCCAACTTGCGGGCATTGTCAATCGTGCGCGCGATGTCAATTTCTGAGAGATGCATGAGAGATAACATGTATGCCGAACGCCCGAGTGAGGAGCTATGGGCCAGGACGTTCCTCCTTTAGTCATGGTATATACTATGTTCGGTCACTTCGGTGTGGTATGCAGCAGTGTAAATTCGTACCTTTATCTACATGGATAGCAGTCAACTCATTGATCTCAACACTGCACGGAAGCCAAAGAAAAGTTATTCGCCCGTTGTTTTCTGCTTCTGCGTGCCTCTGCCTGTGATAAGTTATCTACCCTTCGGTAAAGGAAAAGAAAAAAGGGACAAAATGATTGGCATGTATCTCTATCGGCGATCTCCCGATGAAATGCTCCCAGAAATATTCGATTGCCCACCATTTTCCCTTTTTTTAACATGATAGGGTCCAGATCTATTAATAGATACGGTATTCGTACTCCGTTGGGCTGCTTCCGGCCACTCGCTCTGGGTCACTCATCAACACGCTCCGCTGACCCGCTCCACTGCCGCGCTACCTGCCGCGCTACAGCCGCGCATTGCGCAGATGGATTGCATCTACCCATCATCTACATGGCTTGTCCCATGTACTGCACGAGGCAGAAGTCTGTGCTGGCTTTATCACCCTCTGGTCCAAAAATATGGGACCAACGCGCTCGAATGACGGAAATCTTGTGGCACACTTTCTCCCCAAATCCCCCCAAGACCATGATGTTCCGAGTTGATGAATTCTATTTCTGTTACTGTAAGTATTCACAGTTTCAACAGCGTGTTACGCACTAAGGGCCGTCGTCACAGGTACATGACAAAATGAACCGATTCTCCTGTAAGCCGTACTTGTAGCATCCCTCATCACTAGTACTAGTGGAACCCTCACCCCGCTTCTTTTTCAGCGCCGCGCCCAACCAGATCTTTGTCTTTGTCAACAAAGGATGGGATTGTTTTTAAACATTGGCCATTTACTAGACTACCTAAGAAGAGAACGAAATTACGAAAGAACAGCATGAGGGTTGGAAGGGCGCCGAATGAGAAGCGACTGTTGAATTAGCCTGCATCGGTGGTAGGGGATTTGCCGCGTTCCCATCTCCAATTCTCCATACGGCATGAATTACCTGATTCTAGTCCTTTTTTCGCCTCATGTTGTTCCGAACGTTCAGGGGCCTTGTCCATCCCCGTTTTGTCCCCTCTCCTTGCGGCCCGTACTGTACTACCCTCTGTCTGACTTCCCGAGAGTAACTTATAAGCGATCGTGTTGGATTAATAATGGCCCTCGCATTCATTCTGCACACTGCACAGGACTGGTACAGTTCCTTCAAGTGCATCTCATTTGAAGCCGAATACCTTATAGGTTGATGGGTTTCTTGGGTTGACAGAATTCTCCATCAACACAAGAAACCCATCAACCTATCGCGTCAGTCTGTGATATAGCACACTCAAATTCCTTACCTGATATTCAACCTTTCTCCGGACTGGTTCCACTATATCTATTCTGCCCAGGCCTGACCCATGCGTCGACCCATGGAGCTTATGTGCTGCTCTCGTTGGCCAGATATAACATCCGGAGTTCGTCCATCAACTCCGCCTTGAACCAACTGTCATTTGTGATATCTGCCCCTTTTGGTGGGAAGGTCTCTTGGAGCTTGTGGATTGGGGCCGCGACTCATCTCCCGTTGTCGTCATCTGCTCAGGAAGCGTCGGCAACGCCGCGCTGCCCACTTGTCACCCACAACTAGCAGCAACGCGGGCATGCAAGAGCTGTCGCGAAGCCTGCTCTAATGTACAGCAAAACCACCACACATACTCGCGGAGCTCTCGTGCTACTTGGTTCAACAGTCCCGTCTTTGGCAACCCCATCTCGCACGGCTCTCTTCTTGGCGCACGGAAAAACAAAGGGAGAGTACGCACGACAGGGAGGACGGACTACACTTTCTCAATGCGCCTAACTGTATCATACACAATGCCAACGCCGCGTCCGCCACTGGTCTTCAAGCTTCAAGCCTTCAAGCTTCAAGGCCTCGCTCTGCTAGTCGACGGCATGGTCTGCCGCACCGTCTGCGCCTGCTCGGATGATGGCAATCCCAACGTCCACGGCGGCAGCAAAGACGAGGAGCCGTTTGTCTATATAGGAACTGTAGAATACAACAAATGAACGGGAAATTATATATGCACGCACGCACCATCTTGGAGTTCAATTCCGTATGCCCCAAGAGCACCGTGAGCACGTCATAACTCGTCGAGTAAGTTACATGAACAGTGCTGCGCATATCTCCTCAGCCGAGCGTCTGAAAATCACATGCTTACACTTTCTTGACGATTTACCTGGCCCTTTTTCAAACAAAAGTGTGTCTGGCAGGGGCACGTCGACTGGATTCGTCACGGTGCGAAGGAGTCAAGACGCGCACCGCGCCACCGTAAACCCGCACGCGGTCACGAGCTCGGACTGATAATCACGTGCCCCCTTATATTTCTTTCTCACTCTCCCTCTCACTTCCGTCATTCAAGTTCATATTCGTTCAATTACTAGTAGCGGACAGGTCCTGATGGTATGTTTTACGCCTTGTGCACAATAAGTTATTGACTACTTTCGAAAAAGACAAAAGTCACCTCTAATCTCCATCAGCAGTCTCCCCGGTGAAATCATTGAATGTTTTTGGAAATATTTGATTGGTGCGACTGGGTTATATCCCGCTTGAAATCGCGTCTCCTGTGCAACTCTTTAACTCAAACAAAACAAATGCCCATACATTATCCACCTCTCCCTCTCATCGTCATCATCAATTCTATTTCCTCAAGACTGACGAATCCCGAGAAAGTATACTTCTTGCACTTCAGCAAACAGACCCAGACTCTGTATTTTTCTACTCCCCTCGATCCCTGTTGTTGGGACGAAGAGCTGATCGAGGCACTAGATAGAGCCTTTCCAACGCTGGAGACCCTTTCTCTCTCAACTCAAGATACCTGCCCGTGACCCTTCCTGACGACTTCGAAGCTCCTCACCTCCGTGTCCTCCGCATTGAAAACGTCCCTATTTTAGCTGTGTCCTCATTATCTATGAATGTCATTGCAAACCTCATCTCTCACAGCTTCGAGCGTATCTAATTCACCAGCTACTTTTCCCTCCCGAGTATTTGGCAGGGCTTACCTCAAGCACTCCCCAACTGGAGAATCCATCCATCAGCTTTTTCTTCGGTCTTCCTTTCCCTGAAGTTGAGAGGGTATCAATGAATACGCAGATGACCCGTGTCGTGCTCCCCAGCCTCTGCAACCCCCCATTCACAGGTCACAGTGCCTGTCTGGACGAACTGTTGGCCCTAATCAGCACTCCTCTGCTCCAGTGTCTCGACGTCTTGATTTTCCCTCAGCTTTACCCTCGCTGCTCAGTCTCTGTCGACGTTCCTCGGTACAATCCAAAACCTCAATTCTCGGAGGGCAGTGGTGCTTTACTGACAACTGAAATCCAGTCGGTTCAACCGACAGGTATCCATGATGGTACAGATCTGCACCGCCGTTTTTACGGCGCTTCTCATCGCAGAGGATCTTGCCCTCGACTTCGATCCTCCGCACGTGCCAGACGACTTTGTTATTCGCAGTGAGTTCTGGCACTCGGTCCTTCGATCGTTTGTGGGTCTTAATACGCTTCGGGTGGACGTAGCCCTCCCTCCGGAGCTTTCCAGAGCCCTGGGCGCCGATAATGGGCAGCAACAGAAGACTTGCTACCTATGCCATCCGAGCTGGTTGTTATTTCCAAGATCGATCTGGTTCATAATCCTTTCGCCCCACTTATTTGTGCTTTCGATTAGATCGAAAGTCAGCACTCAAGATAATACTGCCAACATGAAGGTTCTGATGGCTGCTTTCAACTACCTGCCTGGATATATTCATATTCATTACCATGCAGCCACGGTAGCTACCTGTGTTATAATTTTTAGCTTATTTCCTATCAAAATCTACTGATTTCACTTATCCTGGTGACCCATGGTTCCAGTGACCCTCTTCGAGATCGACAACTTATGGGTGACGGCTTCCAAATTGGTTGAGCGGACGCTTGTCTTGGTGGTAATTTTACGTTGCATGAGACCCTCTTCCTCTGGCCGTTCAATTGTACGTATCTACCGTGACCTAACGTTTGACGAGGCATATATCTCATGACTGAGGGAATATAATGAGACGACACTAACAGGTCAGACAACAGCTCAGTTAATTTATTTTCCCCCACTACTCGCAGGAAATTGTGTCGATTGCGTCGTCATGCCTACCACGATGGCGCAAGTCGGCAGTGGGTGGGTGAGTTGCGATCTCCAGGACGAGCGTGAGAATCCATTGCCCATGTTCTTTGGCTAGAAAAGAAAGACGTATTCAACCCCAATGGATGAATCCGATGGTTCTGTTTTGTAAGCTATTGTATACTACTAAGCCTTCCTTTGATGCGCGCCGGTGTTAAAAAAGAAATTCTGGGATGTCATTTTCTATATTACGATATAACTGAAGCAAGTCGTCACAAGCAGCATGAGATTCAATTCACTCGCTCACGGGACGCTAAAGCTTCGCTCTCGCAGCTGGCTCCCGTACATGAACCACCACCTTACCCCACGTCTTCCTATCCTCGAGGTCCTGCAGCCCTCGGGTGAGCGTATCTAAGGTGTAGTGACCATCATACACAACCGGTTTCAGTCGACCAGACGCGAAGAGGGAGAGAAGCTCTGCCCAGACCTCGCCCACACGTTTTGGGTCCTTACCTGCAGGGATTTCAGCCAGCGATGAGAAAAAGGGCGAGAGAAAGGGGATGTGTCGCACCGCGATAAGAACCCCAGAAGATGCCTATGATTGAGACGTGCTTCAGAAGCACCAGGTTGAGCGGTAGCTGTCCAAAAATATCAATGAGCGCCGGGCCAAATGGTGGTCCCGCGTCTTTGTATGAGGGCGTGATGAAGCTCACCTTCTCGATCTCCCCACCAGCGAATCCAACGACGAGCGCACGACCACCCCATACAACACATTTCAGGGCATCTGATATCGGGGAGGAATATGTTGCAGATGATCAGTCGATGGGATAGTCTTTAAGGCATACGCAATGGTGGATGGGATCGCACCTTTAATACGACCGACTGGGTCATATGCAACGTCGACCCCGCGTCCACCAGTGATCTTCAGGACCTCCTTCTGCCAGCCGGCCTTCGTGTAGTCGATGACGTAGTCTGCGCCGCCCATCGTGCGTGTGACATCAAGCTTGGAAGGTGATGCACAAGCGATCACGCGTGCACCAAGCACTATATGCGGATGGTTCGACGGTCAGGACGTTCCAAGAATACATGTA
>Ga0307510_10012089_pt1 | contig 10231 bp, 8 predicted proteins | sample 12_EM_MG_FD_207224 | JGI IMG/M metagenome (GOLD analysis project Ga0307510, IMG submission 207224) | Populus trichocarpa ectomycorrhiza microbial communities from riparian zone in the Pacific Northwest, United States - 12_EM | ecosystem: Host-associated > Plants > Roots > Unclassified | place...
CCCATTTGATGTTAGTCAAACTTCGGGTAAGACAGAATTGTCACATCCAGCGAAGAAACAGCGCCTTTTAGATTCACCAGGCACTGAGGTTAGTCTCCCACCTTTTTTTTGGCCTGTGCAATTGTTCTAGTGGTATGATCACTGTCAAAAAATCACCCCCTGACTGTTTTCTGTTTCAATTAGACTGTATGGACTTTCCTTCGTTTTTAGAACGCATGTATTTGTTCCCTCCGCAATGCACCTTACATTTCCAGCAAAACTTGAATTTGCCATATTCTTGTTGACAAGAAACTTGCTGTTGACAAACATGCTAATTCACCATGCTTGCAGTCGAACATTTGAACTTCATGACAGATTCTTTATGTTTTAGTCGCTGCCCTCTTAGACCAGGCACTAATAAAATGATTTACATGTTGGATGATTTTCCTTCCAGCCCTACCGTTGTCTGAGGAGCACCGAGCAAGAAACACACAAGCATTTCAGATTTCTATGACTGTCCGCTTTTTGTTGGCCATAGCATTTAGCAGCTATGTTGATCTTTTTTTCGCCATCTCCTAGATGATAAAAGAAGTTGGGAATATGCCTTTTACATGTTAAATGACATGATCTATTTGGTTTGCCGTTAATTCAGCAATTATATCTTCTTCTGCGCAATATGCATCACAAAATATTCTTAGAATGGATATGCTTTTTTACATGTGGAATGAGACATTCTATTTATTTGTCTGTTGTATTTTGCTTAACTGAACCAACATCAAACTAGTCAGAACTATAGTTTTGGAGGAGCTTTTGCCTGCCTTTCTTTAAATTACAGGTGGATGCTTCCTTTCTTAAATTTGGAGACTGAATCTTTTAGGCATCTAATTAAACAGCTTTTGGAGTGGCTTTTTAGGCAACTAATCAACAGAACTAGAGCAAAGGACTGCTAATGCTGTCGAATGTCTCTGATGATCAAGTGGTGTTTCCTTTCTTTAAATTACACAACGCTCAAAAACCTTGATCGATTGAAAGAAAAAGCCGGGCGCGTACGTAGCGTGGATTTTTTTATATATAAAAAAAAACAAGTCATATTTCTCTATTCTTTAATGTTATTGTTTTCTTCATTTTTTGTAGCTTTCTTATCCACGTCCTTTTAGGATACTGCGATAAGATTAAATTTTTGTATAATGTAAAAAAAATATTTTAATATATTTTTTAATTAAAAAATAAATTATATGGGGTTTGACTTGATATGACCTATAATAGAACAAGCAAAACCAACAAAAAATCGTCATCGACGCCGCGCGAGGAACATGCGACAATCCCATTATAAAAAACATATGATGTGAAAAAGACAATGATAATTTATCAATATTGTACATTTATCAAGTTACATTATTTCAACAAAATTTTAATAAACAAAACCCTAAACCTAAAGTAATCAACAAAACCATAATTCATAAAATTTATCTCAAGATAACATAATTTAGCTTTGAACCTTCATTAGTGAAATATTATCATGTTTTAACAGTTTGAAATGACTCGAAGATTTATTGAGAGATACTAATTTTGTAGATTACTACATCAAAATAGGTAATTTTTAGCTTTGAACCTTCTTTAGTGAAATACTATCGTGTTTATTTAGCAAAACAATGAATGCGATGTCTTGAACTATTCAACATTTTATGTAAATCAAGACAATGATACTCATATAGTTCTCTACTTAGACATTTCCTTTGGCTCTCATCATTATGTTTATTTTGGTCATAACTAACTCTTGAGTTTATGAGTACTTTAGAGAATTCAATTTTAATCAAAATTCTCAAAGAAACAACTATATTTTCACTTATATAGGTAATCTTTCATTAAGAATTTTATGTTATACTTCATTTGGTGTATCAAGATATTAAAATCATTAAGAGCTTAATTCATCCTTATCACATTGCAACTAACACTTATTTCATTATACAAATAAGCAGGAGATAATAATTTCCTAGTGCTACCGAAAATAATTATATAATTTAGTTTTTCATTTGAACCTAAATCTTGAGATCTTCAATCAACTAAGTATAGTTATCATCATTACACTCTTTCAACTTTTAAAAGCTTTAACCTCATTCTCCTCGATGAATTATACATAAATTTTCCCGACAAACCTTTGATTAGTGAATCCACAATATTTTTCTTTGACTGTACATAGTCAGTAAAAAGAATTCCATTCAAGAACAAGTATTTAACAATATTATATCTACGATGTATATGTCTAGACTTACTATTATACATATTACTCTATGCCCTTCCAATTGCCGCATGATCATTGCAATGAACACAAATAGTCGGCACTGGTTTTGGTTAACATGAAATATTCTCTAAAAAATTCTGAATCCATTTGGCTTCCTCTCCAACTTTATCAAAAGGAATAAATTTTGATTTCATCATGGATCTTGTGATACATGTTTGTTGGAGGATTTCTATGACATAGCTGCTCCACTAAGTGTGAAGACATATCCACTTATGTATTTCAAATCTTTAGTGTCGAATATCCAATTAGCATCTTTATATTCGTTTAGTATTATTGGGAAATCAATATAGAGTAGTCCATAGTCCAAGGTGTACTACAAATACTTGAGTACTTTTTTTATTGTATTCTAATTATTCATACTTGGATTACTTGTAAATTTACTTAGTTTACTAAGTAAGCAATATTATACTTTATGCAGTTTATAACATATATTAGGCTTTTAATTATTTAAAAATATTTCAATTGATTTATTTTTTTTATTTCTATTATTAAATAGATATACACTTAAATCAATTAATGTTTTGGCAATACTATTATCACATTTAGAAAAAATATAGAGCATTTTCTCATTGCAATAAATTTTGAGTCAATAATAATTCATCAAATATCTTAAGAATTTATATTTATAATATAACATTTATAACACTTAAATTTTTTATATTAAATTTATTAATTAATATTTTCTTGGAAAACTTATAATGAAATTTACCTTTACACACAAGTCTTGAGAGAAATCATCTAGTTTTTTTCGAAGAAATGTGAAAAACGAAGCTCTCCCCTTGTTTTTTCTTCTACTGTAACGTCAACCTACTCCAACAAAAGGGAGGGGCTGTTTGTTTCAAATTTACAAAATTGCTACTAATTTCTACATATTTACATAACTACTACTCATTTGATTTTTAACATGAATAGTTTTCATTAATAGTTCCCAATTTCACCCTAATTGCAATTTGTTTTCTTCTTCTGTAATTTTGATTAAAATATATACCGAAAGATTGGTTCTGTTAGTATATACCATCGGAGTTTGCAATGAAAAAAATTTTGTTCGTAAATTTCACTGTAAAATACCGATGAAAAAAAACCGTTAATTCCATTTGTATTTGTTAAATTTCTGGTAGTAGGTGTTTTTTGTGTCTTTTTTTTTAATTTGATTTTTTTTTAATATTATCCTTTAAATTTGGGTTGATTGGAAATTGAATTTTATAATTTGTTTTAATTTTCTTTCTATGAGATTATCTTGGTCTCATAACTCAAGTTTGATAGATTAACCCGGGTTGACCCGACTCTTTTTTTAATTGAATTTTATTTTCTGATTCATCTTTCAACATTGAATTGATTGAGAATTGCGTTTATTAATTTTTTTTTATTTTTTTTACAGAGCTATCAAGGTCTTGTGACTTTGGTCAAGGATTTGGTAGGTTAACTTGATTTGATTTCAGTAAATTTGAGTCGATCCAATATATTATTGTCTTAATATTTTTTTTAAATATTGTCTTGATTTGTTTTTACTCAAACTATATTTTTATCAATCATTCTATTATAGGTCATATCAAGTAAAACCTCATACAATTTATTTTATACAATTTATTTTTTTAATTAAAAAAATACATTAAAATATTTTTTTCACATTATACAAAAATTTGATCTTATCGCCGTATCCTAAAACGACGTGGATAAGAAAGAAGAAAACAATAACATGAAAGAATAGAGAAATATGACTTGTTTTATATATATATATATAAAAAAATCCACGCTATGTACGCGCCCGGCTTTTTCTCTCAATCGATCAAGGTTTTTGAGCGTTGTGTAATTTAAAGAAAGGAAACACCACTTGATCATCACAGACATTCGACAGCATTAGCAATCCTTTGCTCTAGTTCTGTTGATTAGTTGTGTAAAAGCCACTCCAAAAGCTGTTTAGATGCCTAAAAGATTCAGTCTCCAAATTTAAGAAAGGAAGCATCCACCTGTAATTTCCCCTTCCCCTGCATTCTCATGATTATATACAGCTGGAATATCAGGGGGCTCAATAATCCCGTGAAGCAACATGAGGTTGTTAGCCTCATGAAGAAACATAAGATAGATGTGTGTGGTTTGATTGAAACCAAATAGCTTTCCTCCAGAGTTGCCTCTACCCATAGACTTCGACCCAGGCACTGGAAGTATTTTACAAATGCAGATGCAGCAAGTACTGCTAGAATTGTAGTTTTTTGGAATCCCGGTCAAAGTTGATCTGCTTGCATTTTCTGTGCAGGCTCTACATCTTTCCGTTAGCAATTTGATTTCTCAGTTTAGCTTCAAGGCTACTTTTGTTTATGGCTTCAATACTATTTATGCAACACGATCTCTGTGGGGGGGATTTAAGGCGATGGAATTCTAGCTGTCCCTGGATGGTTCTTGGTGACTTTAACTCTATGCTTTCCTCTACAGATAAACACAATGGTGTGGCTATTTCTTCCTATGAAATCCGAGAATGTTGTTTTAATCTTGGCCTCCATAATGTCAACTTTACTGGCTGCCATTTCAGTTGGACAAATGGCTCCGTTTGGAGCAAACTTGATCGGGTGTTGATCAATCCTTCATGGACTTCTTGCAGCGATTGACTCATGTTCACTTTGGCTCTCCAGGTGCATTTACAGATCATTCTCCTGTAGCAGTTTGTCTGGATCCGTATGAGTAGGAGAGATGAAACTTTAAATTCTTTAACATGTGGGCTACACATGATCAGTTCTTGGAGGTGGTCTTTTCTCATTGGTCCTCTCCTGTATATGGTACTCCTATGTATGTTTTATGTCGCAGGCTCAAACTCCTGAAGGGGCATTTGAAGGAGCTCAATCGTCTTGATTTTAGTCATATATCATAACGTGTTTCGCGGCTTGAATCTGAGTTGGAGCACCATCAGTATGTATTCCAACAAGACAGGGATAATCAACTCTTGTTTGAGCAGGACATACTTCTTCGGTCCAAATTGTCATCTCTAAAGTTTGCGGAAAAACAGTTCTTCGGTCAAAAAATCAAATGCAACTTTCTCAAGGACAGTGACAAAGGCTCTAAGTTCTTCCATGCTCTCATGGGTCAGAATCATCGGAGGAACATTCCAACCATTATGTGCAGTAATGACAGACTTAACAGCTTTTTGAAGGAAGTAGGTGACGAATTTGTGGCTTATTACCAGCAGTTGCTTGGCACATCCAAGACCACCTTTCCTCTTGACAGTGCAGTCATTCATTGTGGCCCCTGTCTTCCATCAAGCTCCCATGGCTTTCTCCTCTCTCTAGTTTCTCATGAGGATATTCGAAAGGCAGTCTTAGTATTGGGAATGACAAAGCTCTAGGGCCTGATGGCTACTCTTCCTTCTTCTTCAAGCAAGCTTGGTATGTTGTGGGAGGTGATTTCTGTTCGGCTGTTCCGGATTTCTTCCATTCTGGCAGACTTCTTAAATAGGTTAACCATTCAATTATTGCTTTGGTCTCCAAATCAGCAAATGTCTCTTTTACATCTGATTTCAGGCTAATTTCATGTTGTAATGTTGTTTATAAAGTGATTGCAAATTAAAATCTTAGTTGATCGCCTTGCCCAAGCTTTGAAGGCCATTGTCAGCCCCATACAGAATGCGTTTTTAGGAGGCAGGTTTATGAGTGACAACATTCATCTTGTCCAGGAGCTTCTTCGTCAGTATGGCCGGAGGCGTTCATCTCCCCGCTGTTTGTTGAAAGTTGATTTTAAAAAGGCTTTTGATTTTGTCCAGTGGGATTTCTTGGGAAATCTTCTTTGCAAACTTGGCTTTCTAGATAAATTTGTTCTTCTTGTTATGCAATGTGTTTCCACTTCCTCTTTCTTTGTTGCAGTTAATGGTGATACTCATGGATTCTTTCCGGGTCATAGTGGAGTTAGACAAGGTGACCCCTTGTCCCCATACCTTTTACTTTGCTCTATGGAATATTTCTCCAGAATGCTCAAGCTAGCTTCCCAGCAGGAGGGATTCTGTTTTCATCTGAAGTGTCAGGTGCAAGGTATTACTCACCTTGCTTTTGCAGACGATGTTTTACTTCTCTCTCGTGGTGACTCCTCTTCAGTTCATTGCATCCTCCAACAACTCACTCTTTTTGGGCAGATTTCTGGTTTGGAGATAAACCCGCAGAAATCATCCATTTACTTTGGGGGTGTAGGCAATGTTCATAAACAATCCATCCTCACTGATTCTAGCTTCAAAGAAGGGAGCTTTCCTTTCACATATCTTGGGGTCCCTCTAAGTCCTCATAGGCTGTTAGCCAGCCAGTTCTCGCCGCTCTTGCAGGATTTGAAATCATCAGTCCAAGGATGGATTGGCAAGCATCTTACATATGCTGGCCGTCTAGAACTCCTCCGGTCTGTTCTTTTTGGGAAAGTTCACTTTTGGCTGAATATTTTTCCCATCCCAGAAATTGTGATGAGGAGTATCATTAGTATTTGCAGAAACTTTCTATGGACTGGAGACGTTAGAAGAGGCACCACAGCTTTGGTTGCCTGGAAGACTATTTGTATGCCTAAGGCAGAAGGTGGCCTTGGTCTCTTTGATCTCTCAGAGCTCGCAACAGAAGTTTCCTTGGCAAGCAACAATGGAATATTCACCTAAAAACAAATTCAGTCTAGATTCGTTGGGTCCATCACTTCTACTTGAGCAGTAACACCATTTGGACTGTCCATGCACACCATTCTTCCTCCCCACTGTGGAAAGCTATCATCTCTATTAGGGACCTCATATCTCTACAATGTGGGGAATTAGAGGCGAGCATCATTCTGATGAGTGACTGGTCTAATGGTGTAGGAACTTTTTTGGCCCATGCGTATGATTTCTTCAGACCGACTGGTTCAGCACTCTCATGGGGTCGGGTGGTCTGGGAGCAGTGGTCTTTGCCTAAACACAGCTTCATCCTATGGCTGGCGGTCTTGGGCAAACTTCGAACTCGTGACAGGTTGAGGTTCATCGCTATTGATTCCACTTGTATGTTCTGTAGGCATGAGGAGGAGTCTCATAGTCATCTGTTCTTTGCTTATGACTGGACGGGTCGTTTGTGGGCTAAGATAAAATCATGGTTGAGGATTGGCAGGAGGATGCTGACTTTGAACAGTGCAATTCGTGGATTACACACTCAGAGATGCAACATTGAGTCTCGGATGAGAAGAGTATCCCTGGCCATCACGGTGTATCTTATCTGGGAGGAAAGAAACAAGCGGGTTTTTGATGGGAAGACTAGGGGGGTTGATACAGTTTTCAAGAGATTTCAAATCCTGTTTTATATTGTATTCCATTTTCATGAAAAAGACCACTTCCAATTGCACGTTGGCTGATCATCTCAGCATGGGTGGGCCCTGTGTTGCAGGCATACTTTCTCCGGTTCACCTTCTGTTGGTAGTTGTCTACAACTGGTTGTTGCTGTCTTCTACATGGTTCTTATTCAGTTCTTCATGGTTCTTCGTTTTCATGCAAATCGTTCTCCTTCTCGTACGTGTTTGCATGGTGAAGTCTTGACCATGTAGGTTGTTTTACGTGCTGAAGCTAGATGTTGGGCCCACCTTTTTGTCTCTTGTGGTTCGTGGTTTAAAGTTTATGTTGCTGGCTTTATTATCCTATGTATATGTGGATGGGTTTCTCTATGTAAACAGTTCGTGGTTGGTTTGTCTTTTGCTCGGTTATCTTCGGCACCTGTTGTCTTTGGGTTTCTAAAATAACTGATGGTTTTATTCTTTGGGTTGTTTTTTTCCTTTGTGCTTGCTGGGAGTCTGTTCCTGTTAACTTTGTTTTGTAAATGTGTATATATAGCTTGCTTGTTTTCAGCTAGTCTATTTTTTATCTATAAAATTTCTAACATTTGACCAAAAATAAAAGGCAGGCAAAAGCTCCTCCAAAACTATAGTTCTGACTAGTTTGATGTTGGTTCAGTTAAGCAAAATACAACAGACAAATAAATAGAAACCAAAATAGAATGTCTCATTCCACATGTAAAAAAGCAAATCCATTCTAAGAATATTTTGTGATGCATATTGCGCAGAAAGAAGATAGAATTGCTGAATTAACGGCAAACCAAATAGATCGTGTCATTTAACATGTAAAAGGCATATTCCCAACTTCTTTTATCATCTAGGAGATGGCGAAAAAAAGATCAACGTTTCAATGTGTGTTTCTGAATAAAAAGATAGCTGCTAAACTGGTTTCAATGTTTCTGAATAAAAAGATGGGCATGCTATGGCCAACAAAAAGCGGACAGTCATAGAAATCTGAAATGCTTGTGTGTTTCTTGCTCGGTGCTCCTCAGACAACGGTAGGGCTGGAAGGAAAATCATCCAGCATGTAAATCATTTTATTAGTGCCTGGTCTAAGAGGGCAGCGACTAAAACATAAAGAATCTGTCATGAAGTTCAAATGGTCGACTGCAAAGCATGGTGAATTAGCATGTTTGTCAACAGCAAGTTTCTTGTCAACAAGAATATGGCAAATTCAAGTTTTGCTGGAAATGTAAGGTGCATTGCGGAGGGAACAAATACATGCTTCTAAAAACCAAGGAAAGTCCATACAGTCTAATTGAAACAGAAAACAGTCAGGGGGTGATTTTTTGGCAGTGATCATACCACTAGAACAATTGCACAGGCCAAAAAAAAGCAAGACTAAATTTCATTTAAACCTGATTATCATTACTCCTCGTTCTCTTCGTTGTCATTAAAATTTTTCCATCCAAAAGCATAACCAATGAGGGAGGAAATAAGATAGACGTGAGTCCATAAGGTGGGAGACTAACCTCAGTGCCTGGTGAATCTAAAAGGCGCTGTTTCTTCGCTGGATGTGACAATTCTGTCTTACCCGAAGTTTGACTAACATCAAATGGGAAAAATCAAATAAGAAAGAACATGGTCCCATTAATATTACTGATAAGGATGGTAGGCAAAGCTATCTGAATTATAGAAGTTTATCTAAAGTCTTTTGAAGAACCTGTCATGGTTATAATGTCCTTTAAATTCCCTGAAAATCTTGCTCCCAACATTTTTATTATGTCTTCAGAAATCTTGTTTAGCTATTTTGGCTAGTAGTATGTTTTAAGGAATGTGCTATCATCAGATTAGTTGTTTTGTGTTTTTCTTCGTACTTGGTTTTCTGCAATTTGATGGTTCTGTCGGTCAGCTGGAACATCTGCTCTGGTTTACTACTCATAGGGTGCCTCCTATGAGTGTTTGAAAACTTATTTTCTCATTGGGTTGTTCTTTCTAGTTTAGGTTGCATTGTTAACATGTATTCCATGAGAGGTCATGAAGGGATTCAGATGCTACTAACTGCAGAACAGGAGGCCCAACAAATTGTTACTGCTGCTAGAAACTGTAAGAACTGAATAATCTCCTTGTTTTTTCGTTCATTCCATTATATTTTGTAGATCTTTTCCAATAAATCCAAATCGTTTGTATCCAACAAAAATCTCAAATTTCTGTCCAGTGAAGACAACAAGGTTAAGGCAAGCTGAAGAAGAAGCCGAGAAAGAGGCAGGCCTTTATCGTTCCAACCTGGAATCTGAGTACCAAAAGAGAGTTGGTGAGGTATGGTTAGATATCTCCTCAGCTACATCCATTTCCAGTTTCTCATCTATTGCCAACAAAAACTATAAAGAATACGAATAACAGCATTTTCATCAACATGGCTTTAATTAATTATCTAGCTTGAATTGCAATTTCTTTTATTATCTTTTTTTTTTTGGTTTTCAAACTCATTTAGAGAAGTGGGAACTCTGGCTTCAGCTTGAAGAGGAAACTGAAGCAAAGATTCGAAACATGAAGAAGTCAACCTCTAAGTTCCAGTCAGATGTTGTTGTCATGCTCATCAAGGACGTCACAGCTGTGAACTATTTATTTTTGTATTTTAAAAATATTTTTGAATAAATTTGAATTTTTTTTTCTTTACTTTAAATTAATTTGTTTTAGTGTTTT
>Ga0307510_10012090_pt1 | contig 10231 bp, 11 predicted proteins | sample 12_EM_MG_FD_207224 | JGI IMG/M metagenome (GOLD analysis project Ga0307510, IMG submission 207224) | Populus trichocarpa ectomycorrhiza microbial communities from riparian zone in the Pacific Northwest, United States - 12_EM | ecosystem: Host-associated > Plants > Roots > Unclassified | place...
CTTAGTTAAGAAGGCCGGCCGGTATCGGATATAAATGATCCCAGAGCAATTGACTCAACCACCTGTACGCCTCCGGGGTCCCGCGGGTCCCAAGAATGATTTTCTCTATGTTGCCACGAAGGTTGCAACGGAGAAAGAGGTCTCGCTTGTAGATTTCTATGAGGAGTTCATGAGGAACATCTAGCCTAAACGGATCACAGAAGTCGACTGGTTCAAAGTAATAGGGTGTGCCAACCAAGGACCCTAGGGGGAGTAGAAGAACGAGGGTTAGAATTAAAATATAAAGTGGGTAAAAGGGAGAGAGGAGGATATAGGAGAGCTCACAAGAACCGCCGAATCCACCTGTAATTTTTGCGAGTACGTTAGCTTGTGAGCTAAGTGGATAGTGAGCGTTAAACTTACCAAATTGCCTCATCATGTCCATATCCTGGCACGCCATTTGGCCCTCCATCTTCTGTTCGGGAACATTTTGGGCAATAAGTTTCTCCCTACCGTCCAGTCGGTGTATCCCTTTCAACGAAGTTTCGAGCATCAACCGAGAGAGTACGCGAAAAGGCAAAAAATCCACCACTAAATCATCAATTAGCTTGTTATCGCTGCGCAGAGGTAGGAGGCAAACAATTTGCAATCAGATCTTCCGGCCCAGACGTCTCCAGGACGCCCGTATCCGCTTCAGTTAGCGGACTAAGCTCAGTGCCCGTCCGGATCCTTTCCGCTGAGAATTTCCATATTTTAACATGGAACCAAACGATCCTCGGATGGAAGGCGGACATGAACTTCATGGTCGCTCTATTCACCTTGTTCCGCCAAGGAATCATACGCCCACTGTGATCGGCAATGAAAGAGCGAAACTGGATTAATAGCATCGCTTGAAAGGAATCATAGCGGTAGAGTTCAGGTGCTCCGCCTGGTAAGACGAGTAAATAATCTGGCGCGGCAGATTTATAGAAAGGGCTAACATACCGAGTTTGTAATATGGCTGGAGGTGCTCCGATTTCCTCAATCTTTCGTTCATCTTGTTGAATTCCTCAAGGGGCCTCATCTCCTCAGTTGGATAGGGTTTATCCCATATACTCAGCAGACGTTGCTTTTGGTACCGCAAAGCCATGAAGGACGTGAACTCCGGGAATACACCCAAGGACACGTGAAGCATGAAACTCGGATTTCCCAGAAATGCCTTGACCGATCTCACAAGGGATTCATCTGAAACCCAAGTGATTGAACGAACCGCTTCCTGCAACATGAGTGTATTTAGCACGTGGACCTGCTTTGTTTTCACCTTGTATATCTCAAAGGTGAATTCGTCATCCAGGGTATGAACCGGTTTAGACCCCCCGCCAGGGAGAAGCCAATAACGGACATCTGGAGGATTAATTGGCAAGTCTTGCAATAAGGAATCGCCCTCTGGCCAAGCCTTCCATTGCCTGAAAAACTCCCTTCTCTTCTCCCATAACGGCCCGCCACGGAGAAAATTTGATCGTAGAATCAAGATCAATCGTGGCGATAGAGGAGCCAGCTTGTGGAACTCGGTATATGGGGAATCCTGCAACCGAGGAAGCGAGCCGTCGGCACCTGTGCTTTTAAAGTTTGCGGTATCGAAGATGACGGGGCCCTCGAATATTCCGAACCCATTGTCCGTAAGGATGAATTCGTCCTCAGGGGATTCTGGCTCGCAGAACGCGACGTACGATTCCGACATGTGAAACACGTACATATTCGCGTCGGCCGGGAACATTTCGCGGCCAATAGTCTCGAGCCACTCTTTATCCGCATCAATCTCGGTCCTCAAAATTACCTCCAAATTTAGGAGCCAAACTTGGCGTAGGTCGGTGATGGACCTTTCCTTCAAGAACTCTACGAGCATGTCGCGGTCGTTGAAGTCGTAATTGTCGATTGTCCCGGTATATTTGGACCAGAATTTGTGACTTCGATACCTCATAACAAAAAGGAATTTACGTAGGATATTCCGTTCCCCACGACTGAGCGAAAATTTGTACTTTCCACTTTCGTGGTCCTTTTTGATCCGATGGTAAATTCTGGCCGCGTCACTTTCTAGCCTCGAAAGTGCCTCCTCGACATGGTAAACTCTCTCGTGATCCACGTCTTTATACATGTCGGGGAAACCATAGGACCTCCCGACTTTGCGGAAGTCGAGGACACCAGATTCCAAGTCGTAATATTTGATATACGGGTCCATAGCTGGATCATTCCTCATCCTACGGGGCCTCGGCCTCCCGCTGTCTCTAGTAGCCTCCGTTTCGGCCTTGGGTTCGGGCTCTTTGGGGGCATTGGAAGGGCCTGCTTCATCAGGCGAATCATCTTCGGCGCTGTCAAGGTTAGTAGCTTCCTTGATTGTATGGAGGCCGAGTGATATCTACCCTCTGGGAACCTCAGCATCCCCGGCGGTTATCTTTGCTGCCGGTTTCTTTTTTCTTTGTTTTTTCTTCTTCCGGGGTGGTCGTGTCGGATCGTCGTAGTTAGGCTGGGGCTGTGTTGCAAAAGCCCGGAGAATGAACCTCGGGATATAATGATGGTATTGCTCTCTTACTTCGAGCGTGGGATTGGGCTGGCTCCGGATCATTTTGTGCCGTATTCTGCCCGGGGGCAGCGACGTGTTTTTATGTGAACGTCTTTTTTATGTGAATGCCTGATGGTGTGTATCGATATGTTGATTTGGGAATATAGGGATTGCCTTAGGTTCTTGGACAGGTTGGAAGCGTTGGAGGAGCTTGGAGCGATTAGAGGGTTGGTATTTATTGATAGACCGTTACGAGTAAGTCTATGGTTGTAACCCCGCCTACGAGTGCTATACTATTAAGCACTAGTATGATACCCAGCCATGTGGCTTACATTGACCTCATTCAGGCTTCTGGACGGACAGGGTTGCACAGAGGGTTCGGAGTCATAGGCTGCAGCATACGAAACGGCATATCACAATACCAGTACTGTGCTCGAGCGCCAGTATTCAAATGCAGCCAATGTTCAAGAATTATTCTGACCCTATCGCACTTGAACTTGGTAGGATGCAGAATCCTGCTTGGAAGAAAGCTTCTTTCCTCCGCCCGGTTGCGCTTCATGCTCCATATTCAAGTGCGGGGTCTGATTAACCCTTCTTCACCATATTATAACGCTATAGGCTTGGCAGTCCGACTGAAGTATGAAACCGGTAGACTACTAGTACTGTAAATTGACACTGTATCTTTCAAGCCTTTAGTCGGAACTATGCGATAGGCTACATAGGGCCTCCCAAAGGCCCCTTGTTCCTCTCAGTATAGCCTCGTGAACCCTGCTATGATAGACCAATTGAAATAGAGACACGCATTCAGGCAAGGACCTTGAGGCCACATTGCTGCTAATATCTGTTGTGAAAATCATCATTTACTGTAACCCTTAATCATACCTGAATTGGAAGATTTACCTGAAATGACCACATGGCAACAATGATCTCCTCAGGCATTGAGGATGACGCTGTGGCTACAGCATACTTAAAGCCACCAACCGTTGCCCTCGTATCCCCAGGACTGAGATAGACCATAGATGCTTCAAACTAGCCAGTAGAGGCGCCGTTGCAGGATGGTCTCCGCAGTCCGTAAAGCATTGGGATGCGGGGAAGACCACCACACGGAACCGTCACCGCGCTACCCGCTTGAGCACCGAGAATTTGCAATTTTCAATAGAGACCATTTCCAGTCCCAGATCCTTGCGTAGATCCGAGAGGATCAATCGGAGCATCCCGTGGACACAATTATCGGTCGGCTACGCTCCAACCACCAGGCTTTTGCGGAAAGTATTGTTCCACATAGATGTACGAGTACAGGGACTGCACAGTACAAGGGGAGCGTGGCACGGGCAGTCTCCTAATCCACAGACTAAATCTTCACACAATGCTGCATGCCTGACAGGTTTGAGGCAGTTTTGGTCCTGCTCAGCCCCCTTGCTCGAGCCCGCAGGTGCAAATCGGGTAACTACCGGGTGGCATAATTCGGTACGGCATCCGCTACAAAAGTTCTTAGAATCGATAACGGCGGCTAACAGCCCGCGGAAAAAAGGACACAGCAGCTAACCTTGGTTGAAAACGGCAATCGACTATAGTGAGTACGGTATTGGTGATCTAATTGAGTGTGTTAACCACAGTTTGATTATCGGCGATCCGTCAGCTGTCGTGCGACCGTACAGTCTTTAGGGGGCCATTATATTTGGCATGATCAGTATATTTCAGGCCCGTGAGATTGATGGGAGATATTATCACAGCTCCCTCCCAAAGGTGATGCTGGAAGCGATACAAGCACTGTAGCGAAAGGGGGGGTTTATTCCGATATCGTTGGAATACTGGTAGGTGGGAGGGGGTGAGGCTTGTTTTTTCGTTTGAAGAGAGCATTAGTGGGCTTGGGCTGCGCCTTGTGGACGTGTCTCTTTTGGGTACGGTAGCTCTAGCGGGTCTGCTGCGGGAGTATAGCACCCGAATTCAAGGCACTTCTAGTATCTTAACAAATGTGCTGTCGTATGATAGTTTGTTAGTGAGCCACAATTCCATCACAATAACGGGTAAGTAAGGGAGCTAAAGTTTCATATAATTTAGCTTGATCGATTTTCTACCGGAGCCTTCAATCGAAAGCTAATGAATGGGGCTTAAATATTCTATCCTTGGTAGATGATTCAACCCCATTGCTCATCGACTGAGCCAACACAATTTCGGCCTAAATTTTTCGTTGCAGCGATGGTTGCGGTCCGCATGATTGAGTACGGCACGACCACCTAGCGCCTAAAAGTAGGCAGCTAGCCACCCATCGCCGTGGTGTACGGTACTAGTACCGTACCGTACCGTACTCTACCGGCACTGCGCCCGCGTTAAATGCTAAACATCCCCCCGGATCAAGAAGGTATTCATCCAAATAGCGGGAGCGGGCCAGTTCAAACTGGCCTAGCACAGTACAAACGGCGGGCAATCAATTAAGTTATGATATCGCTAGTGGAAATCTCCCCCAAGACTTTTGTTAATCCTTCTGTGACTCCTTCGTGCACCAAAGTGCACAATTTTTAGCGCACGCCAAGCTCCTAACAGCTCGAGTAGAGAAATTCTAAGCATTAGTATGATTTGCACTCCCGAGTTGGCGATCTGGCATGTTCTAGGTTGCATTTGTGATTGGGTTAAGAGAATACCGGCCGGTTTCCACTCGTTGGGTAGTTTTGCGCTGCAACTTATGAGCGTAGAGATACGGTGGAAGTGCGCTTATAGTGACTCCCAGAGAGAATGCTTGAGACCATGGAAGATATCATTCTCACGGCGTGATAGAACCATCAGGGATTTGATTTGATTTGAGGGGGTTACCACTCTTTAGGTAATTAGAACAAATCTACTTTCGTTTGCTGAGCCCTCCCGCCAACGGGTAAGAGTGGAGTATAATCACGGGCCACGGGACCGGGGAATGAACCAAATATCTTATGATATGCACTCCTCCACCAAGAAACAACGATAATAACCCCTGATGGTTCTAATTTTCTCTCTTGCCTACTCGCGGGGTGCCCCGGAGACCGGCACATAACAGGACTACACCCAGGCTGCATGTTTCCCACCGCTTTCAGCCCCTCATCACCCCCTCACCCAAGAAAAGCTAACCTAATCTAGCACTCATAGAAGAGCGCTCCGAGCCTCTGCCAACAAAGACGTACTAGTACTGCATCGGAAGACCCTCCCCAATATAAAGTATCTTGAAAAAGAGCATATGGAAATGGGAATTTGCTGTACTACCTGAGTTGGCACTTTCTATAGTATACCCTCCCCAAAGACGTGAGATCTTGCTTAAATAGAAGTATCTCTTAAGAAAGTATACAATATTTGGCGAGAAATGTCCGCCCAAGGCGTATCGTAAAATATCTCCAACGGGCCAGGCCCACAAAATCTCGACTACACCCTCCAAAACTCCAACTGGGCACGAGAAACCCCCCCGCCGGTCTAATACCAGTATCCAACCCAGACCATACAAATCCAACCATCCCAACCTATCCCATACCCCCCTATAATACCTTCCTTCCCTTCAGGCACCCTCCCCCCCTTAAAACCTTACTCTATAACAATCCCCTATCAACCCCACCTGCCACCTCCCGCCGGCACCCTCTCCCCCCAAGAACTTCCAAAGCGGTGCACTTCCGACCCCGGCCAGGCTCCGCTTATCAGAATATTCCGCCCAAACCTCCGTCTCCCCTTCCTGAAACAGCCTATTGAAAGAAAAAAACAAGGCAACCAATTACAAACTCAATCGTAATTTTTTACCCATCCCCACCAGGAAAAAACGGGGGATACTATCATAGCTAGCTAGCTGGCCATGCGTCTTGCGGTATTTGCTAGCGGTAGAGGGGGTGGATAATAATAATAGTGATAATAACAGTAATTAGGAGCCCCTCTTGTATTAGTACTGGGCCTTGGACTAGTCACGCCTGAGCTGAATATCATTCGTACAGAAAGTATGCGTTGTATTATATAGCTCCTTGTACCCTGGATACTTATTTATCGTCATTAAGGTTATGCCGGGTATATGTTTGGATGTCGTACTTGATCCAGTTGGAATGTGCGAATTACTTATCATCGACTCATGAGCTATCATATGTGGGATGTTGCAGCCTTGTAGTGGTCCGAAGGGGGTTCAGGGCGACGCGCGGGGGATAGGGATTATTTATAGGGTGTTTTCCGTGGTGTTGTTTGTTGTTGTTTTGTGCTAGCACCACTACGTGCGCGTGCGTGTGCAAAATGGCTTCTCCGTTTGGGTTATTGATGGAGAGGGGGACGTCACGGCAGGAAGGTCATGGGTGGTCACTCGTGGGAGGGGCACTCGATGGAAGGGAGCGCTCAGGTTTGGTTTTGACTTTGAGGGGGTGATGGTGGCTTTCGAGTTGTGTGGGAAGCGGGGGTGTCCTGTCGGTGTGCTTTGGATGGAATCACTGGTATGAGTATTTCAAATATACATAATGTAAGTACAGTTCATCACCAATACTGTGCGTCAGCGCGTTCAAGGTCGCAACAGCGGTCACCGGCTTTTAGCCTCCCCTCTGTCACATTTTGCTGGAGAATATACGCCGTTTGCCTACCCTTTAATCGCTACTCCTATTGGTGAACTTCCTCCTTCCTACTCCTCGCGATATGCAGGTAGCCACTCTCCGGGTATCGTGTCGAGTCGGAACATCTCTCCGCGGAGGGGGGGAAATTCACCCGCAAAACAATGGATGCCTACCAGCAAATTCGCAGGTTAATTGAGGGAGATTATGGCGGGGTAAGGGTGATAAGGGAGTGTTTGGACTGGTCGTGGTTCATACGTAAGATGATTCATTATTGGTCACACATATTATTATTTATGTTCTGCACTGGCCCGGCCGAATCGATGCCGGACACCTAAAGTGGAAGCTCCCATACAAGGTGTCCGGCTTCAATTGGGCCCAGAGAGTGTTACGAGTTTGAGAAGTGCTATTTGGCCACCTAATGGCGCAGCTAGATGTCGAGATGCCAAGTTAGTAAAGTATTGTGCGGGTCTCATTTTAACATCGTGTATTTATCCGCCTGCGCCTGTCCAGAATCTGCCAATCTTATGCTTTTCACTAGGCACTATCTATACTATGCTTTGTTGGAAAGGAAATGTTTACAAGACAATAGATAACAAGAGCGTAGCTTGCTAGACTGAAAATGGCCATAGCTTTCAAGACCCACAGTAGCTTTTTCCAAGACAAAAGAAGCAAAAGAATTTTTTCCATTCTTTTCTGCTACCCCGCCGATCGCCAACCCGAAGGCCTAGAGTCGGATTCTACCACCTCGTAGCAGGATTGATAAGCCCCATAGCCCTCCCTATTGACGAAGGCCAGGTTCTCCAATCTCCCAGTCCCCATAGGGCAGGATTTGAGGAATTCTCAGGTTTCCTGCCCTACAGGACGGATCGTTCAATAATAACTCATTGTAAGCGTGAATCGAACTCCTGGGCTCCCGCTAATTGCGACAAGAGGTTAATTAGTTCTTGACATATTAACCACTGCGCCAGCTGGGTATTTCATGGAGTATCATATCAACTCGGGAACAAATACTTGTGGCCCCGAAAGCTGGATTTCGGGATCTTACTGGGACCTGTGACGGACTCTCTCCCGAACTATCGGTAGATTTTAATAGAGGCTTTTCCTGGCTTCTTGAATGTTAGCGAACGATTCTCTGTAGTTTTAAGCAGAAGTGGCACTTTGCGCACTCAGTATGAAATCACAAAGATTGAGCCGTACTAGTAGTATCGCCTGCAGTGTTGATAGTGCTGAATTTCCCTACATCGTGCTAGAGATACACTAGTTTCCCTAGTGTATCTCTTTTGATTGGTAGATTCAACCTCACAAAGGTGCAATGCTACCACGCGACTCCGGATGTTGGTTAGTAAATATCAAGGTGCATTGTCTCACAACTGCTAGTAACATCGCTCTCATATCAGGTTTAGTGCTCCCGTCCATAGAAAAAGATCTGCATCGACTTGGGGTGCTTTTGATGCTACTCGATTGACATTTTTAGAAAAGTGTGAAGCTAGTTTTTAGTTTATATTCTAACATGATGTAGGGAAATTCGGCATTATTAACACTGAAGGGAATAGTGGCGTATGTTTAGAGTCAGATGTGAAAAGAATAAACGTGAGAAATATTGGATTTAATTTAATTTAATTTTTTTCCCCTGATATCGCTCGGGGGCCACCAAAAACCTAAAATCATACCCCTTGCTTCTGTTGCCTCTGTCGAGAACCGCACGGGATCAGCAGAAATATCTTTCCCTTTTTAATGACCCCCTCGAGAAGAAGTGTGTATGAAAAAAGGCACAACATTAGAGTTATAATATTATGGTCTTCAAATCTTCACAGCAGCTGTGTTTATTCCCACAGCTGGGTATTTCATCTAGCGGGCGATGGAGGTGATTGAATAACTTGCACCTGTGTTTTAAGTTAAATTTATAGGGTGCAGTAGTTTTTGTGTAAAATGTAGATAGGGCCAACATTAAAACGCATCCTCAGACTCTATATTCATGCTTAGGTTGTGTTGCACTTTTAATAATGGTGTATAATGGTAAAATGAACTTGTCTTGCCCGTGGTGCTGTAGGTTGGAACATGCAATATATTATAATGTTGTATTAGTTGGGGTATTGTTCTTTCCTTGAGCTGGAATTGGTGGAAAGCAAGGTTTGCCTGCTATTATCGTTACTAGCGCGATAGGATTGTTTACGGAGTGCTAGCCTGAGGGGAATAGGCTCCATCTCACGGGCTTCAACTCCCTCCCAATACAAGCAAAGTATCCTACCACCCGAATTTTCAGTTCCTAACAAATCCTCATCTAACCTGAAAACATCACCAGTCCAAGAGTGACATCTTATGACCTAACCATACCAATCAGATAAGATAACCAAACCTCTCTGCCTGGACTCTGATACTGGAATCCATGTGGATACGAATTCCCCCACACCGCCACAGCAACCAATATCGGAAGACGACCAACCCACCAACAGAGCCTCACGAACCTCTCCTTCTTCAAATTAACAACCACAATCGTGACTGCCGGAACACCAAGACCCAAAAATGGGCAAAAAAGACACCAAAAAGAAGTCCGCCGACAAAAAAGCCCGTGTCGCGGAGAAGACGGCACGAAAAACATCCAAGAAGGAGAAAAGGTCCAGTAGCAAGAAAGGTCCGGATGTCGACGAGAATGACATGGATCTCGATTCGGTGCTAGAGGAGTATGCCCGTCAGGTATTTATCCCCGCTTTCCGCCCCCGCCGCGCAAGGGGAGAGAGAGAGAAAGAGAAAGAGAGAAGGTATTAAATGGCGAATAGCAAGCCCTCTTCCTGAAAGTCACTGAAACCCCACTCGCTGTGCCACCGCCCGTGCGCGCGAACGCAACCCTCGCGGCGGCCCCTAGTGGTAAGGAGCTATTACTCTTCGGCGGTGAGACGTTTAACGGTGCTGTCGCGAAGTTTTTCAACGAATTGTTTGTGTATAATCCCGCTCACGATGACTGGCGACAGATTACTTCCCCGAACTCACCGCTTCCACGATCCGGACACTGCGTGACGACGTCGCGGTACGGTGGTGGGAATACGGGTAGTATGTGGCTGTTTGGTGGGGAATTTTCGAGTCCTAAGCAGGGGACTTTCTACCACTATAATGATTTTTGGAGATTCGATATCGGATCGCGGGAGTGGGTGCGTGTGGAGAGTAAGAGTGGGGGTGGGAA
>Ga0307510_10012091_pt1 | contig 10230 bp, 13 predicted proteins | sample 12_EM_MG_FD_207224 | JGI IMG/M metagenome (GOLD analysis project Ga0307510, IMG submission 207224) | Populus trichocarpa ectomycorrhiza microbial communities from riparian zone in the Pacific Northwest, United States - 12_EM | ecosystem: Host-associated > Plants > Roots > Unclassified | place...
AGAACACCTCTGGAAACCTTCTCTCGGGTCTGGATAATGGGGAGGGCCATTGTAACCCTAACCAAGGGAAGAAACGTGTGCCCGGTCAGAGCTTAGGGATTGACTTGGAGCAGCTGCCGGCGAAGCGCCCAAAGCGAAGTTGAGGACCACTCGAAACTGGGCGTTATGTTTTTGTCTCGCCTTTTCCAGATAACTAGGCCTTCGTAGTCCACAGTTTCTGATACGAGAAATACTATAATCTATGTGGCAGAGCAAAATCATCTATGGTGCTCGCACGTGCACTCTGCCCTCGTGAGAATCATCTGGTAATGATCGTCTGTGAGAAAGTCGTGGTGTGAAGTCGCACGTTGAGACAGGCAGAGTCTGCCCATCTGATACAATCCCGACCCCCCTCGAGTCAAGCCTTAATATCGAGAAACGTCCTCTCTACAGGCTGTGGGGATTTCGCTGGGCGACTTTATTTGATTTCTGGATGCCACCACTTGGTCTGGAACCCTCCGTGCCTGGAGGCTTGTGCTCTCTCTTATTTCTAGCTGATGACATCTGTCATGGCTGTCGTTCGTTCGTTGATTCGCGAGCGGACATGGAGACCCGCGATGGTGATGAAACGTCGGCAACGAACATGGGTGACTTTGTGTGTGTCCACAATTTGTGGGGATGTGGGTCCGAAACATATTTGCTGGAAGTTTGTCCCATGTTGAACTTTCAAGTTGAAAAGACACCCGAGCGCGCTGTCCTATCCTTGGTTTGTTACGCTCGACAAGTTTTTTCTTCTTACGCGTTTTTGCTTGTTCCCTAAGGCTTCCTTTCCTCCTCCACGGTTTCTTATCCGCCAAGGATCAAGAAGACCCCCTTCGACTCCTCGACGCCAACAAAAACGCTACACGACACTCCCCACGCCGCTCTCTCATCGAACATGATTCCACTCGTACCTACCCTCGTTCTCGCTTTCCTGTCATTTACTTGCTCAGTATTCGTTATTCTTCGTACCGTTATCCCAATCCTTCCACCTCACCCCTTGAGCAGACGGGTGGCCCCAGTATGTTATTTTCATTCTCTCCTCTCCTCTCCCTTCCCGATAGGTCGCTCACGAGGGTCTACAGTCCGAATTTGGTCTTCCGAACTTTAAGAAGTTAACGCCAGCTGACAAGACACACCTCTGGATCGCTGCTTGCGACCTTTTAGCTCTTGCCGTTTTCCTCTGGCAAGTCATCGCCGAGTCCCTCGGTGGTCCAACAGATTATGCCGCTGGACTCGACCCTCTTGCCGCTGCCCGACTTTGGTTTGCTAGCACTATCAGGGCCACATGCGTCTTCGTCATTATTGCCACGACTCTCCTTCATGTCCGCCTCGCCCGTCCCGTTGATTTTGGTAGGGCTCACTGGCTTATTTGGGCACCTGGACTTCTCCTCATCATCACCTCGACTACCGTTGCTGGTAAGTATTTGTGTTCGTACTTCGTGTTATTTGCCCTCACGCTCTGTGCAGGTGTTCTCGCTGGTGTCAACTTTCCGAGCTTCTTCATTGGTATGATCGCCTACTCTTCTTCTCTCGCCTTCCTCGGTGTTTTTGTCCTTGCTGGCCTCGTTGGCACCCTCGTCACCATTCGCCGCAACCTCACATCCACCGCTGAGCTCGACGACTCCTGGCCACCCATGCGTCAAACCGATGAGAAGCGTCTCTCGTTTGCCCAGGAGGATATTGACGTCTTGAAAGACGGTTCCTCGTGGATCACCTCTGATGCTGGTAGCTGCCATGGCGGCTCCGTCTCTGCCTTCTCTTTCTCCACCCACCAGACCCACGCTCGTAAATCTTCCAACAGCTCCAGCAACCTCCACCATGGATCCGTTCCTCCTAAGTCGACCTTCTGGTTCAATCCTGAGGCTCCTGGCAGGATCTCGCCAGTTCCTCCAGTCCCTCCTCTCCCAGCTCCCTATAGGCCTCCTTCACCTACCTCCGCGAGTGTGTGCGATGACCCTGATCCCTTCCGTCGCACTATCGGCAATGATCCCCGAGTTCGCAACGGGTCTCAAGCTTCGTGGTTGACCGAGCCTTCGATTGCCCCCAGTACTGTCACCGCCTGGTCATTCCCCGCGACCCGCCCAGCCTCTCGCCCCAATACCCCCGGCATGTTCCCTCAGTCCACCGCCGATCTCCATGCCGAACTCCTCCGTCCTCCCGTTCCTTCTCGCCCACAGACCCCAGCTATCAGCTCTGCTCAGGTATTGGGGGGGTATGGTTTCTCGGATGTTTCCCTTGCTGAGAAGCAGGCTGGTTTGGCGGCGGTTCCAGAGGGCGATTTGGATACAAATGTTCCCCGTGTCATGACCTGGCTCATCACCGTCTTGTTGCCGTGTGTGAGTTTCATTTGTGCCCCGCATCAGATAACATATCCTGATCTCCAGTGTAGGCCTTCAGTCTCCCGCACTTTGCCTCGATACATCTCACTGGTACTGCTTCTACTGCGGTTTCCATTTTGATGATCCTCGCCATCACTCTCCCCTCTCTGTTATTGGCTCTGAACGTTCTTTTCCGTTTGCCTCTGTTAATTCCCTCTGGCCTTTTCGAGTCGACAGCCCAACCCATGCCCGAGCTAGCCCGGGCTTCTTCTCCTACCATCGCCCGGCCCTGGTCTCATGAGTACAAGAGGAGTGGGAGTGTTACCGTTGTCGAAGGTCGCCGCAGTGGCGACGTTTGGGTTACTAACGGCGATGCCATTGATGGCAAGGGAAAGGTCGGACGTGCCTTCGAAATGCTCAACGCTAAGCCCAAGTTGTCTGTTCTTCCTCTGGAGAATGTTATTGTCAAGTCGATCGACGGAGAGCTCACTCCCCCTCTGCCTCTCCAGAGTGCCCCTGACTCCGTCCCTCACACCCCTGGATCTGAGAATTCGGAAGAGTTGGGCAGGAAGAAGTCGAAGGCATCATCTTATTGTTCTGGCACTGACGAGACGGGATTGCACACCGCCCGTGTTATGATCGCTCAAAAGCACTATTCGGCTCTCGCCATGACCATGGTCGTCCCCCCCTCTCCTGACCCCGAAGGGAAGTCATTTGCTGCTCCCCCAGTAGAGGTGGAGACCGCCGGAATATCCAGTGGTGTTGCTGTCTATGAACGTACCGAGGGACGCTCCCATTGTCGCACCAGGTCCACTTCTTCCGTCTCCACCTCGAGGTCCCGGAATGTCATCAGCCCACCTCCTGCCCTCCCGCTCCCTCCTACTCCACCCTCCGTCAAGGCTGCCCGCGCAATGGCTCACAAGCGATCCTATTCTTCTGGCCTCTCCATGACCGAGATCGATGCTTTGTCGGCCGGTATGCTACCCAAGCTTGTTCCCGGGCTGAAGATCGGAGAGGGTGTGAAGATCTCTAACGACTGGAGGCTTTCGAGTTCCTCCCACATCAGAAGCATGGCCGGAAAGACTTTCGATGATTTCCTTGCCGACCTTCCTAAGGAGCTCGGTGAATTGCCTGGTGAATTCTCGTCCCCAGAATTCCACTCCACCCCTGCTACCAACGGCAAGAAAACTGGTCAGAGGGCTAAGAAGGCCAGTCACAAGAGGCACCACTTCAGCCTACCTAGCCTCAGCCTTGGAAAGGAAGGTCTCAATGGCCTTACTACTTGGATGACGGAAGTCAACAATGGACTGCAAGCTCCTGCTCAGGAGGAGAGGAGAAATACCGTGATCGGTAATCAACGCCCCGAGACCGTTCTAGACGCTGTTCGTGAGGTCGATGAGCTGTCTCGTCCTTCCTCTCCATTCCGTGTCCAGGACCCCGCCACCGCCCGTTCTTCCATGGCCACCCTAATTGACGCCTTAGATAACGAATTCAAGCTCGGTCTTTCCGGCATTGACGAGAACGACTCCCTGGACTTTGACGCTTCTGGGCCCCTGGCTCACAGCACCCCTCATGAATCCCACAAACCAGCATCGCGGTCCCCTGTTCCTCCCGTGCCCAAGTCGAAGTCGACGAAGGCTAACCGCCGCTCAAGCATTATGTATATCAAATCCGACGAGAACGCCGTCCCTCCCTCTAATGTCGCTAATGAGAACAAGACCCGCAAGTCTCTTTCCCCTACCAAGCGCTTGGCCGAGATTTCATCGCGAGCGGTGAAACCTTTGATGTCCAGGAATAAGCGCAAGGCGAACAAGAATGAGAACGCTTCGTCCGCGACCGATACCACAGCCATTGCAGCACTCCTCGGTAACAGCAAGGACGTTTTGATGGCCTCCACAGGTGGAGGACTCCGTCCTTTGTCTCTTTTGCAGGACCGGGATGTCAACCGTTCCGCCCAACCACAGTTGGGCGTCGTAGCGGAAGACAGCTTCACCCGTCCTCTGGATCTCAAGAAGAAGCAGAAGAATGTTACCGAGTCGAGAGCTCTGGCTAACGGTGTGGGCGCTGGAAAGGACGAAAACGAGAACATTCATGCTATCAAGTTGGTTTCTGGAGCCGCTTCCAAACAGAAGGGTTTGAAGCCCTTGAAGCTTGCTAGGAGCGAGACGAGCAAACAACGGGGTATTCTCAGGGAGAAGGAAGCTCTACCTTCAGTCGTTGTTCGACCTCCATCCGAGGCGTACGACGCCTTGACGGACTACCGGATGCCGTTCAACTAATTTGGACATTTTTACCTTGTTTTATCTGACTGTCTTCATGCTTCCGACCTTGCTGTCTTTCTGATCTGCTGTTATCCGTTTGAACTCTTCCATTAATTTTGCAGTGCTTTTTCATGGCACAATTCCTTGACTCTGTCGACGTCTGTTTTCTTGCATGACTCCTTAATACCTCCCCCACGCAACTTACCCCACGTCTTATATGCTTTCATCGGCCACGTATATACCACACTCGTTCATCGCATAGTACTGTTTTCTTTGCTTTGCCAAAGTACGTACGAAACCTTTCTTTACATGAGTACCTTTTCCCCTTTTCGTTCCCCCGTGTTTTGAACCATGGTCTGACTTACTCTTCGACAGTGTTTTCGTCATACAGGTCCCATATGCTTTTAGATACATAAATCGTCTGTGTTTTGATTCGTGAACTATCAACTATGCTGCCTTTTCTCCCTTCAGACAAACCATTCATGACGGAGATGAATTCCTTCGTTGATCTACGAGGCAGGATTTCCACGCTGTAATCAATATATATAAGACGAAGTTTAAGCCAATCAAGAACAAAGGAGCTCGTCGTCGAAACGCGGCCAAACAACGCGTCCTCCTTCCGTGTTTGCCCGTCGAGATTCGCTCGCTCCCAAGTACCTCCAAGAGTCGCACCCCCCCCGGCTCCCCCGATCGAACTCGACAGTCACTAAATTCACCCGTTTCCAAGGAGCAGAGGCTGAGAACGATGGTACTCGGACGTTGATTCCCTGGTTATTAGCGTTCAAACTTGAGCACAACGTCCGGGAATATACGCGAAACTGGAAATGTCCTCGATGACCAAAAGGCTGAAAATATTTGCGAAGCCATGGCAAAGTTCATAGTGAGAACGACCGCTTAATTAATAAGCACCCATCACCGGTACAGCGACAGAGCTCCTTGCGGTGTTTGCTGTCGGGTTTTCCTCAGTAGGTACAATCTCTTGGTGGTCCCGAGTTCCCGAGTTTTCCCCAATTTGACTCTACCGGGCTACTCGCCTGGGCAGGAGGGGGGGATAAGAAATTAAGATAGCGGAATAGCGGGAATGTAAACTTAAGTGCCGTGGGATGACCGCGATAGAAGTAGAAAAGTGTGCAGTCCAGAACCAGAGACCGCTCAAAAATTCTACTCCATTGGCAGTCACCGTAATTCTGTGCGTCGAAAGCGAATTCTGCAGCCGTACTTCTCCCAGAAAACAAACAAAAAAATAAGTATTGCATATTACAACAGTTAGGGATGATGGTTGGTACTGGGCACATTGATGCGTATGGAATCGTAAATAGGGAGGGCAGGTGTCATGGTAAGAGTGATTTCACGGAACCAGCTCAAGGGCCAGCTTGAGCAATGCCGGTGGAAGTTGGGAGGGGAGGTGATTGGCGACGATAACGGATCACGAGACCCTTGAGTTTCCCCTTGAGGTTGCGAGCCGGGTCGATAGGTACGGAATAGTCGACATGTTCCCCCAACGTTTCCTCATCGAAGGGAGCAGGTGTGCCTTCGTCACAAGAGACCATAGCGTCCTCATCCGATTTGTGTTGCCTTGCGCAGAGAAGTCCACGATTGAAGGATCTTCGGAGCTTCACCAGCCAACCACGAAAGTCCTCGAAGGTCGGAGACAGGTCGAGATACTCTAAGTCCAAAAGGAAAGTCTTCTTGAAGGACGGAAGGCTCTTGTACGATGGCTGATCGAACCACTCCTCGAAAGCGAGCTCTCCCTGTCGCATCCGCACCCCTCCTGCCTCACCCTTCCTGCGAGGCTGAATCTCGTGATGTGTGGCCATGATCAACATGACGTAGAATAGCGACTCCACATCGTGCCTGTACAGGTGCAGAGCGTCGGTCCCGTCAAGCAGCCCGAATGCCATGAACGGAGGCGTCCCGGTCATTTGCTGAGACGTTTTCGTGTAATCGCTGGTCAACGAGCTCGTCCACGACGCCAGGTCGTAGTCCGCCAACACCCCGTAGATTTTACTCTTGACGATCCAATACATGGTGTTGTTTGGACTCAAGTCCCGGTGCAGAATCCCGACGCGATCATACAGCCATCTGTGAACTGGACCGATGTCAGTCCCATGTCGCGACCAGTGAACGAATCCAAAGCACGTACCGCATGCAGCGTCCAGCAGAACCTGAGCAGCATTCTTCACCCCCGTCAGGTTCTTCGGAGGGTGCAGACGCTCCTGGATGATGATCCGCAGGGTCCGTCGTTCGTACTTGTATTTCCCGTTGATCAACTCCGCCCCGTCGAACAGCCTCGCCACCTTTTTGTGCGTTGAATCCTGTCTGAAAACGACATCCTGAGCATACAGGACCTTAGGAAGGTGTTTGAGGGCCCATTTGTCTTTGGGAGTCCCCCCCGCCGTCAACGTCGCCCTGTGGAGGAATTCTTGCTCCACTTTCCTCTCAGAGCTGGGCCAGCTGATCTTGACCACCAGATTTGTGTCGTTCCACCTTTCAGACTTCGCGTGAAGCACCGCCGTCGATCGTCTAGCTAGCGACGGCTTGTGAGAGATCACCTCGCCGAGCGTCAGCTTGAACGGTCCGGTCTTCTCGTCTCCTCCAAACGCCAGCTCGTTCTCGTCCTGCATCTCCACCGCACCCTGCAGGACCCGATGCGTCACCAGTCTCTCGTTGTGGTTGAACAGCTTACCGTCCTCGAGGTTGTGCAGGATCCCGTTGTCGCGCAGGGTGAGCCGGCCAAAAGCGATCACGATCGCGATGAGCTTGTCCAATCCGTCTTTGGTGTTATCCGCCGAGAAGCTGATTGCAGAGGACACCAGGATGACCGAGTTGTTTGCGTGGTAGAACTGGATCCGATCCCGATCCACCAGGGCGATGGTCGCGTGCGAGCGGAAGGCAGGGACCGAGAACTGGTTCAGGAGATACCGCCCCACCTGCAGATACGCAGACTTCTGATATTCCGTCTCAGCAGTCTCAAGCCTCCACTTCTTGTTCTCTTTGGTGGCCCCACCACTCGGAGCCGACTTGGGGCGCACCTTCTGTACCTTCTTGCCGCGATCGGCCGGCTCTTCCGCAGCCCGTTTCAGGTTGGGACGGGGTGGAGCTGACAGTCTTGAGGAGGCTTCCTGGTCTGCAGTCAGGACGGTGAGCTCAGGGATCGCTGCTTCCCCCGAGAACCGCGACGGCACGGGAGCGAACATGTGGTTCTCCCGCGGGTCTTTTCCTGTTTCCCGGAGGTCAGAATCTCATCGCGAGAGAGGTCGTTGTTCGCTCACCGTTCACCTTCAACCTCGGCATGCACAACCCATCGACCAAAGCCCCATCCCGTGGCTTTACTTCAAAAGCCTGCAGGGGTTGGGCCCAGCTGAGACTTGATCTTGAGCCACCGTTGGCAAGGAACTCCTTGTGGACCGCTACGATGTCTGGCGAGAGGTCGGTGATGATCCCGCATGAAATCGTCTTGGGATTGTTCCTGAGGTAATGTTGGGGGGTTCGCGGCCTGACCGACTCGTCCGACGAGTCTCTGGCCGAAAAGTCAAGAATGGCGTTGGACATGTCCACCAAGTGCTTGTAGAACCTCGGCTCCTGGCCACCCGAGATTACACACTCGGCGCCGTAGCAGAGATGGGGAGCCACAAAGGCCTGGTCGCGCCTGACATCCTCGATAGATTTCTTCCACAGTTCCTTCCAGTCGTCCGGGACGTGCAGGACATCTTTCGTGAAGACATCTATGTCGATGAAAACCCGGTGGCGCTCAAAGTCTTGGACGACTCGGATATACTCTTCGTACTTGGAGCTTTTGAGTTTGGGGGGTTGAACCATAGGGTGCATCAGCTGGCGCATGGCGGGCGTCCCCAGGGCCGTTGGGGTCATACGCAAGTCGGATTGAGTGGCATTGCAGTTCCGTTTTGGCGTCTCCGGCTCGGGTTGGGTAGGAAGAGGGAAAGATGTGCCAGGCTGATCTTGTTCGACGGATGGCGAGCGCGAACTCATCTGGGTATCGGTGGGCATGGAGCTAGTGTGGGAGCGGTGGGTGGGACTCCCTGCATGGCAGCGAAAGAGTTTATGTAAGACGGCGAGCTGATAGAAGTCGACCAAGGCCATGGTAGGACAAACCCAGAAGGCCACACGGACTGAGACCAAGTGGTGGCGAGGCGTGTCTGAGGGGTTTCAGGGTGAGCTGTGTGGGAAAGTCGCGAGATCGAACGCGTTGATAAAGAACAACGGATTGAAAGGAGCTCAACATTGATTGTCCAAACAGGTCCAAACAAAGGCGGACCTGGTACCGAGTGTGCGGGAGAATGGCTGCGGTGGGCCATCGTTCTGACCTTGGATCGCTCTCCCCTGGGGCAGAGATAGTTCGGACGACATGTGTATCGAGTCGAAGTGGGGAGGTCGGTCAGACTTTGGGTTTCGCCCTTGCGAAGGGGCTCGTCAGAGGGCTTACCCGCTGCCCTAACCCGCCGTCGAGATTCTACAGTACTACCCATTTTTGGATTAATGTGGGGGAGTCCGTGCTGTGTCTGACTGTCGACACGTCGCATGCACTTGACCCCGTACATATGGGTGTGGTTTGGGATGGTCAGTCTTAGAAGGGGGAGTGCTTCCCTACTCCGTCCTCTCCTAACGTGTGGACTGTGGGCGTAGCCGACAGTTGCGATAACCGCACAGAGCCGACTGAATGCCTGCCATAGACAGGACTTTGCGTACCAGAATCTGTAGGACAATCATCAGCAAATCGTGGAAAGTCCGGCAATCGATTGCAACCCGGTAAAAGAGTTATAATCGGCCACAAGCCTTGTGATTCCTCAACCGAGGATTATAACGCCTTATGAATGGATACATTGGCCTATTTTTTTGAAAATACTGGTAGCACCTCATAAGGCGCTACCAGATTATTAGATATTGGCCGGGGGCCGCAACCCTTTCCATAGTCCGTAAGAGTTATAACAAATTATGTTGTCCTACGAGTTTCGCAAGCCTGACGAGATTTGAAATAGCCTTATCGGCCTCTCGCTCTAGTTATACGGGGTTGTAAATTCGGTCGAGGTTCATAAACGTTACATCGGATTCTACATCCCGTGGGGGTCATGGTAGCGATACCGGGGATCCCTTGGCTCGCACATCACGCGGAGTTTTACGAATGACGATATTATTAGCATCAACTAAGTAACATGAATATTAAAGCTACTCTAAGCGAGCCAAAACTAGGAAAGTCAGTGAGGTGGGTGTGCTCCGTGCCGTTGCCGTGGGGTTGCAGGTGAGACCGCCTTGCTACGGCATCACGATCGCGATCCAAAGCCCGGCTCTGAAGTCAGTGTGGTTGACAATAAGAGTGCGCGCAGCGGAGGCATTGATGGACCATATCCATCGGCAGAGTCCGCAGGTGGGGGGGAGGAACCTAGAACATCGCCGGGGGCACTCGACAAAGTCTAACGGCCATCCCTCGGGCACATGACATTTGCGTTGACGGTAAGTTCGGACTCTCACAACACTCGATCATTGACCTACTCGGGTACCACAAGTGCCGCCGGTTCAACCATCGCTTGCCCAGCACGACGACAAACGTGGCGAGCAGGGAGGTCTGAAGACTCGCGCACGGCGTGAAACGAGCGACGGTACGATCTCACTCG
>Ga0307510_10012092_pt1 | contig 10230 bp, 8 predicted proteins | sample 12_EM_MG_FD_207224 | JGI IMG/M metagenome (GOLD analysis project Ga0307510, IMG submission 207224) | Populus trichocarpa ectomycorrhiza microbial communities from riparian zone in the Pacific Northwest, United States - 12_EM | ecosystem: Host-associated > Plants > Roots > Unclassified | place...
GAATCGTTGGCATCATGGCTCCCTCAGTTTCTTACCGGCTCTCATTATGTCGTGGGAGACCGTGTTGGGTGGGCTTGTCCCTTAATGTTTATTGGCAACAGGCAGTCCTAGCTCGGCATACCGAATGCGTTGCCGGTTCCATGTATAGGTCATCAGCAGCTTTCCGCTCTTGCCTTGGATGATCGCGGGGTACGAGAACTCGCCCGGCTCCTGCTCCAGCGTAGAAAAGATAGTGAAGTGCTCTCCGTCCGAGCTGATGGCAACATTCAGGGGCGTCCGCCCCTTCGTCGTGTTGTTGAAGATCAGCGCGACACGGCGATCGGTGAGCCCAACCGCGTCGATGCCGGAGTTCGGGTTGGGAAGATCGATGGGCCGCGCGTCGCTCCATGTTACGCCGTTGTCGCGGGAATCCGAGACGCAGATGCGGCCGATATCGCGTGTGGAGCGTGCATACAGCCGAAGATGGCCGCGACCCAGGTTCACCACCGCAGGCTGAATGATGCCGGAGACATGCTCGGAAGGAGTGGAGCCTGTATCGGCAGCGTTTGTTGAGAATTGCGCCGGGACGGTGATCGGTCCAGCCTTCAGCCACGTCTTGCCGTTGTCGGAGCTGCGGTCGATCCATGTCGCCCACGAGGTGTAGCTTTCTACCGAGGTGCCGCTCACGATGTTTCCGTTCGGCAGCACAAGTGGCTTGTCTTTGATTGGCCCCAGCAGACCTGCAGGAAGGTGCTCGGGCCTCGACCACGTCTTTCCCTCGTCGCTGCTAACTATCCGCCCACCCGTCCAGCTGCGAACGTTCGGGCCAAATTTGTAGTAAAGCCATAACCGGCCATCGCGCGTTTTGAACAGAACAGGATTCCAGCAGGGCACGCCCGGTTCCCGGACCAGCTCTACCGGGGCCGACCAGGTTTCGATGCCTGTCCGCCTCGCTCCCCAGATAGCGACGTCATTGGCGCCTTCGCGTGCGCCGCCGAACCATGCCGCAAGAACATCGCCGTTCGAAAGTTCAACCAGAGTGGAAGCGTGGGCTGAAGGAAACGGTGCCGTGGTGTAGATAAACTCCTGTACAGGCTCAGCCGCCATCAGGGAAGATACAGAGAAGACCATGGCGGTCAAAAAACAAAGCACGTGGCGAATCAAGTTCATTTTCATAAAGACAAATTCATCTTCCTGGCTGGGATTCTTCGTCTGCAATTGTATGACGTGGCGGCTTCGATGACGCGACTTGATAGGTGGAGTCAGCATGCGGCGCGTGACTATGGGCAGACAAATTCAGCACAAGGAAAGAACGTGATCGTCGGAAAATACGTCGGCGGCGCAGTCGCTCTAAAGCTCCATCGCAAACTGTATCGATGACGGCTCAAAGAGGGAAGGCTTCGGCTCGGCGCAAAGATCCAGGATCAACCGCTCCAGTACCAGAACCTTGCTGACCGGAGAGCTGCGCAACTCCAGGTCCGCGCGCGCTACGAGGCGAATGGCTCGAGTCAGGTCGCGGCGCGATTTATACCGCCTTGCCTGGCGGATAAGATCGTCTGCCGCAAATGGTGGCATGCGGAAGCCCTGCCACAGAGCTTGCCAGATCGCTCGCGAATCGCGCACGTTCTTTTCGAGGATGATCAGCATCTGCCGGAAGGTTCGCGCCAGCATATACAGGTGACCGATGGCTGCGTCCTCACCACCGTCAGAGGCGTTCAAGAGGCCGTGTAACAATGCAATCGCACGAGGCCGGTCGCGCTGTGAGATCGCGTCGGTAAGTTCGTACAGCGATCGCTGCTTGGCAGCAAGCACCATCGTCTCCACGTCTCCCAGGGTTACGCGGCCCTTGCCTTCGACGTAGAGAAGCAGCTTTTCAAACTCCGACGAGATCAGCATCATGTCAGAGCCAAGCGAGTCCACCAGTTCGCGTGAGGCGTCGGGGTCGAAGCGGACTCCACGCTCTTCCGACGTCGCGGCCACCCAGCGGGCGGCATCGTTCTCGTCGACGCGCGCCAGTTCAACCGAACCGCACCACTCCCCCAGGGTCTCGCGGATACGCTCAAAGCGCTCCTTGTCCTGGTAATCCATCTTGCGCAGATCGGTTGGAATGCGCAGATGATCTGCTACGAACAGGATCGTCGCCTGCGGGTTGGGCGAGCGAAAGTATGCGTCGATAGCAGCGAACTCTTCTTTTTTTGAGCCGCGCCCGTAGAGGTTCTTGACGTTGCGCACGAACAGTACCTGGAAGGGGGCCATCAGCGACGGCGTCTGTGCCCGGTCCAGTACTTCGAAGATGCTGGTCTCGCTCAGGTCGATGTCGTGCAGCGCGAAGTCGCGAAAGCCTTCAGGTACCAGAGTGGAGAGGACAGCGCGGCGACAACGATCGTAGAGGAAGATCTCATCGCCAAGAAAGATATAGCCGGGGCGCAGGGACGACGAGGCGATTTCAGCGATGAACCGGTCGGTCGAGGCAAAGCTGCGCAGAGGGGTCGCCATTAGAACGACTCCAGCATATCGCTTACCAGCGTCTGAGCGAAGTCCCTTGACATGCGATTGATGGCGGGGGAACCTTCCTGGATAAAGTTGCTGAGGTCCTGCGTTGACTGGTACTGCTCGCGGAAGGTAATGGCGTCGTTGCGATAGAGCACCCGGCCGTCGTTGGCCGTGAGAAGAACGCGCGCCGTGACGGAGACAAGATAGCTGGATGACTGACCAGTGGTGGCGTCATAGGTCAGCGGCGTTATCGTCTCGGTCAGAATCGTGCCGGTGAGTTTGGCGTCGGCGTCGGGCGAATCGTTGTTTACGATGCGGTACTTGGTCCGTGTGTTCAACTCACGAACGACCGCCTGGGTAAAAGCGACCTCGGTGTGAAAAGCCTGCACCCGCGTCGCGAAGATCGGCACGGCGAGCGTACGAACGTTCGCCGGAATATGCGTTGCGGAACCCGCGGTGTGATAGCCGCAGCCGGCGAGGACGATGGAGAGCGTAAAGGAAATTGCTGCGTGAAGCTTCATGCGGGTCTTATTCATTGTCGCATCACCAGTGTTTGTGGATGCCTGTGGAGCGACGGAGCGACAAACAGGACAACAAAAAGAAGGGCAGCCACGAGGCTGCCGCTTCTTTCGATGCTGGATTGAAAGTTATGCCGGAGAAGGCTGGCCTTCGTTGAAGCCAGGCTTGCGGCCTGACTCTGGCTTGAGGATCTTCTGCGGCTCGCCACCCGAGCCGGGATCAACGGCTGCGAGTGCCGACTTCATCGGCGGAAGGTCCTTGCCCTCGATGATCAGCTTGATCTCGTTGGCATCCAAGGTCTCGCGCTCCAGCAGCGCAGTGGCCAGCCGGTGCATGATGTCCTGGTTGGAGTTCAGCAGGCTGTAAGCCGACTGATAAGCCACATCGACAAAGCTCCGAACCTCGGCGTCGATCTGGCGGGCAGTCTCGTCGGAGAAGTCGCGGTGTTGTGCGATCTCGCGTCCGAGGAAGATCTGCTCCTCCTTCTTGCCGAAGGTCATCGGGCCGAGTTTGGACATGCCGAACTCGCAGACCATCTTCCGGGCGAGGTCGGTGATGCGCTCGATGTCGTTGCCGGCACCGGTCGTCATCTTGCCGAGGAAGATCTCTTCGGCGCAACGTCCGCCCATCAGGGTGGCGAGGCGCGTCTCGAGGTACTCCTTGGTTACGGTGTGCTGGTCTTCCTCGGGGAGGTAGACCGTGACGCCGAGAGCCATGCCGCGCGGGATGATCGTGACCTTGTGAAGCGGATCAGAGTGCTCTCGCAACGCCGAAACCAGCGTATGACCGGCCTCGTGATAGGCCGTAACGCGCTTCTCTTCGTCGGTCAGCAGCATCGACTTACGCTCCGCGCCCATCATGACCTTGTCCTTCGCTACTTCGAAGTCATACATGTGGACCGACTTGCGGTTGTAGCGGGCTGCGGTCAGGGCAGCTTCGTTGACCATGTTGGCCAGGTCGGCGCCGGAGAAGCCCGGGGTTCCACGTGCCAGGATGTTGAGATCAACGTCCTCAGCCATGGGGACCTTCTTCGAGTGGACCTTCAGGACCTCTTCGCGGCCACGGATGTCCGGACGATCGACGACAACGCGGCGATCGAAACGGCCGGGGCGAAGGAGCGCCGGGTCAAGCACGTCAGGCCGGTTGGTCGCGGCGACGAGGATGACACCGTCGTTGGACTCGAAGCCGTCCATCTCGACCAGCAGCTGGTTGAGGGTCTGCTCGCGCTCGTCGTGTCCGCCGCCGAGACCTGCGCCGCGGTGACGGCCGACAGCGTCGATCTCGTCGATGAAGATGATGCACGGAGCATTTTTCTTGCCCTGCTCGAACAGGTCGCGGACGCGGCTTGCGCCGACGCCGACGAACATCTCGACGAAGTCCGAACCCGAGATCGAGAAGAAGGGAACATTGGCCTCACCGGCCACAGCGCGGGCCAGTAGGGTCTTGCCGGTTCCGGGAGGTCCGACGAGCAGCACACCCTTAGGGATACGGCCGCCGAGACGCTGGAACTTCTGCGCCTCGCGGAGGAACTCGATGATCTCTTTGAGCTCTTCCTTGGCTTCGTCAACACCGGCGACGTCCTTGAAGGTGATCTTCTTCTGCTGCATGGAGAGCAGACGGGCGCGCGACTTACCGAAGCTCATCGCCTTGTTGCCGCCGGACTGCATCTGACGAATCAGGAAGAACCAAACGCCAAGGATAAGAGCAAACGGCGCGAGCTGGATGAGGATGCTGAGCCACGCGCTCGAGTTCTGGTCCTTGATCGTGATGTTCACGCCATGGTCGCGCAACGTCTTGTACATGTCCGGGTAGTTCGCCGGAATGGTGGTGTGGAACTGGTTTTTGTCGTCGCGATAGTGCCCAGTAACCTCGGAACCGTTGACGGTGACCTCGGAGATCTTGCCCTGGTCGGCATCGTTGAGTAGCTGGGTCAGGCTGATGTTTTTTTCCTGGCCTGCGCCGGTTCCCTTGACGACGAACTGCCACAGGAACACCACACAGGCGATCATGAAGACCCAGATCAGGATTTGTTTAACGGTCGAGTTCAATGCGTGTGCCTCATTTTCCGGTCATTGCTGTCATCTTCTGATGACCTTTACAGACCCGGACTCCTCGCGGAAGAGCCCGTACTTAAAGCCTACATCGTTAGACGGTTGGGATAAAGGATCGGTTCCCCGGAGGAGTCAATAAATCGAATGTCCGGAGGGAGCCGCCCGGCTCCGTCAGTGGATTAGATTCTACCCTCTGCACACTGGATTCAGCACCCTTTACCTGAAAAGGCGCTGCAACTAAGGGGTGACGGCTCCAGAGGGATCGATGTGCAAGCGAAGCTCGCGAGCAGAACGCTCTGCCCGGAACCCCTGTGCGAAGTGGACGGACGCACCCGTTCGAGCCGCAACTGTCGGCAGGGAAAGGAAGCCGGCCAGCGCCAGAAGGCGGTTTGTATCGTCAAAACTCAGACGGGAACCTAGCTGCCGAGCCGCAGCCCTCAGCACCCGCCTGCGCAGCGCCGGGTCAAGCCCCCGAAGTCGTTCCAGCTCAATCGCTATCGACGCTGATCCGGGAGCCGTAGAGACGGCCCGGCCGCCTCCCCGGACAGGCTTGCCGGGGAGCAGCAGTTGTGGCAGCACACGACTTAGCTCGGTCTGCCAACGTGCCTCCTCTTCGCGGGCCAGATCGGCCAGGTTCGCCAGGGTCTGATCGATGGAAGGGTTGAAGCTTCTCAACTGCGGCATCAGCTCGTGCCGGACCCGATTGCGGGTATAGCTGACGTCGGAGTTGGTGGAGTCCGTGCGCCAATCCTGGTTGAGCGAACGGAGGTAGGCCTCCACGTCGACGCGTTGCGTTGCTAGCAACGGTCGCAGGATTCTGCCGGACCGTTGCCCGGGAGCGCCGACGGCCACAACCGGGTGAATTGCTGAGAGCCCCTCGGTCCAGGCGCCGCGAAGCAGCTTCATCATCACGGTCTCTGCCTGATCGTCGAGCGTATGCGCCGTCAGCACAGAATCTGCGTGGCCGGCGGCAATCAGGGTGCGAAAGAACTCATAGCGAACCTCGCGGGCGGCTTCTTCAACGGTCTCGCGGTTTTGCGAGGCTCGTGCAGGAACATCTGCCTGGTGGAGGTGCAGGGGCACATCGAGCTGGATACATAGGTCCTGCACAAAGGTGAGGTCGGACTCAGTCTCTTCAGCCTTGCGAATGCCATGGTTCACATGAACCGCCGAAAGGCCAATACCGAGCGAGTTCCGCGCGGTGCTGTTTGCCTCATGGACGACACGGAGAAGAGCAACGGAGTCCGCACCCCCCGAGACGGCCACGCAGATGCGATCGCCGGGGCTGATGTGGTCGCGACTGAAGGGGAGGGATGCAGGCTCGGGCATGGAACCTTCATTTTAACCGTTCATAAGTCTCTCTTGAAGAGAGCTTCGCCGAAGCCTACTCTCGTAGCACGAAAATGGTTCGAACCGACCAGCGAGATGATGCTGATGATGGATCACCCGGCAACTGCCTCAGGTATTGCCATCGGCATTCTTGTATACTTCGCTGGTTATGCGAGTTTTCGTCATCATTCCGGCTGCGGGTATCGGTACACGCATGGCCGCAGGTTCTCACGCCGCCGCTCCGAAGCAGTTTTTGAGTGTTGGCGGTGTCCCGGTATTGGTTCGTTCGATCAGAGCGTTTCTCGATGTGCCTAGCATCGACGCCGTCTGTGTTGCGGTCCGGGGTACGGAACGCGACCGCGTTGAGGCGCAGCTCCGAGAGTTCAATCTTGGCCCCCGAGTCCATCTGGTTGAGGGTGGTAGCAATCGACAGGAGTCGGTGAGCAATGCGCTGATCGCACTGGAGTGCGACGACGACGACGTCGTTCTGGTGCACGATGCCGTACGGCCTCTCATCGATGCGCCGACCATCGAGCGCACCATCGAGGCCATCTCCCGGGATGGGGCAGCCATTGTCGGCCTGCCAGCGCTCGACACCATTAAGCAGGTGGAGCGGACAGCGGATGGTGCGATTATTACGGCGACCATTCCGCGCGAACGCGTCGTTCTGGCGCAGACCCCGCAGGGTGCGACCTTTGGCTTGCTGAACCGCGCTTTCGCTGAGGCGGAAGCCGACGGGTTCGAAGGAACCGACGAGGCCAGCCTGCTGGAGCGTGCCGGGATCGAGGTCTCCGTTGTGGCCGGTTCGGCGCGCAACTTCAAGATCACCCAGCCGGGCGATATTGAGCTGGCGGAATTTTACATTGGTCAGACGGAAGGTGCGCGATGAGCATGAGAATCGGTTACGGCTTTGACTCGCACGCCTTCAAGCCAGGAGTTCCGCTGGTGATCGGCGGTCTCGCGATCGAACACCCTGAGGGGCTCGCCGGACACTCGGACGGCGACGTGCTGCTGCATGCCATCACTGATGCCTTACTGGGAGCGGTCTCCGCAGGCGACATCGGTACGTTCTTTCCTCCGAGCGATCCCCGGTGGAAGGGCGCTGCGTCGCATGTCTTTCTGGAGACGGCACTGGAAGAAGTGGCCACCGCCGGATTTAAGATCGTCAACATTGACACCGTTCTGGTGCTGGCGAAACCGAAGATCGTTCCCATCGCCGGAGAACTGCGCGAACGCGTCGCCGAACTGCTTGGCGTCAAGCCGGGCGAGGTCGGCATCAAGGCCAAGACGCCCGAGGGCCTGAACCAAGACAATGTAGCGGTTGCCCACGCCACGGTTCTTCTCGAAAGCGTGAAGCTCGCCGATGCCCCAGCTCGTATGGTGGCCGTCGCCGATGCGGACGACGAGATCAACGTGGTGGTCAAAGGGCTGGTCGAGGACTCGCACGACGTCTCCGCGCTGGGACGCAAGCGTCCCGCCTTCGATACCGAAGACATCACCTAGAAGCTGGCAAGGCTACTTGACGACCGCCATGGCGAAGCCGTCGTAGCCCTTGCTGCCAACCGTCTGAATGGCCGTTGCGTCCAGGCGCGGGTCGTTGCCGAGTTTTTCAAGGAAGGTGCGTGTTCCGGCGACGCGTGGGTCCGGGTGGTTCTTCTCCACGATGGCTCCGTCGCGAATCACGTTGTCGCCAATGATGACAGTGCCCGGACGCGAAAGTCTGATGGCCCAGTCGAGATAGTGCGGGTTGTTTGGCTTGTCGGCATCGAGGAAAATGAGGTCGAATGGGCCGGCATTCTCTTTGGCGATCTTTGCCAGCGAATCGAGCGCTGGTCCCACGCGAATGTCCACCAGCGATGTCAGACCTGCACGGGCGATGTTGTTTGCCGCCACCGCGGCATGCTTTTGCTCCAGTTCCAAGGTGATTAGCTTGCCGTCCGCGGGAAGCGCGCGGGCGAGCCAGATGCTCGAGTAGCCACCAAGGGTTCCAACCTCAAGGATGCGCCGTGCTCCCTGGACCCGGGCGATCAGGTGCAGGAGCTTGCCTTGATTCGGTGCAACGTCGATGGCAGGAAGGCCGGCACAGGCATTCGCGTCGAGGGCCTCTTCCATGGAGTGATCGGGAGAGATGAGGGTATCGGAGAGATAGCGATCGACAGTAATCCAGAGTCCTTGATCCATAGAAGACAAGCTTAGAGTGACTGGGTGCGTGGGAGCAAGCGCATCGGAATGCCAGGTTGGAGAAGAGTTGCGGGGATGATGAAGACGTCCCGTGCTATAGACTGCGGGTGCATCCGATTTCAACTTCATAGATAGAGGATGGACGATGAAGGCAGCGCTTCCTTTTGCGATCGCTTTGATTGCTGTTACTACTGCGGGGTATACGCAGGCTCCGGCGGCTCCTGATGACTTTGTCAGGACGCACTTTGCGAAGTACGAGTACCGCATCCCGATGCGGGACGGAGCGAAGATGTTTGCGGCCGTGTATGTGCCGAAGCTGGGAGCGTTCAAGGACCCCGGGCCATATCCGTTCCTGATGACGAAGACCCCCTACAGCTGCGGCCCGTACGGTGTGGACAAGTATCCTGCCATGCTCGGGACCAGCAGGCAGCTGATGGAGTCCGGCTACATCTTCGCCTGCGAGGATGCGCGTGGCCGTAACGCCAGCGAGGGCGTCTTCCAGGAGATGAATCCGCACCTCGACGAGAAGAAGTCGCCGAAGGACGTGGACGAGTCCAGCGACATGTACGACACGGTGGAGTTCCTGCTGAAGAATGTGCCGGACAACAACGGCAAGCTCGGCATCATGGGCATCAGCTACCCGGGGTTCTACACCTCGGCGAGCATCATCGACTCGCACCCGGCGATCAAGGCTGCCAGCCCACAGGCTCCCATGACGGACCTGTTCTTTGGCGATGATGGCTATCACGGCGGCGGCTTCATGCTCGGCGCGAACTATGGCTTCTATCGCGGCTTCAAGCCGCAGAAGAACCCGATCATCCCAGTGGCCGGTGCAGGCTTTGGACGTGCTCCAAACCCGAAGGAAGACCCGAACACGTATGCGACGCTGCTGGCGGCGGGACCGACGGGGAACCTCGATGCAGGCAAGGAGTATCTGAACGGCGCGAACTGGTTGTTTCACGACCAGCTGATGCACACGACGTACGACGACTACTGGCAGAAGCGTGATCTCTCGCGACATATGAAGAACGTTCATGCGGCGACGATGGAGGTCGGCGGCTGGTTCGATGCGGAAGACCTTTCGGGGCCGTTCAAGACCTTCCATGCCATCGACCAGTTCAACCCGGGCAATGCGAACACGCTGGTGATCGGGCCGTGGACACATGGCGGCTGGGTACGCACCGACGGCGACCGGCTGGGCGATGCGACCTTCAATGCGAAGACGTCGTTCTTCTATCGCGAGAAGGTTGAGTTTCCGTTCTTCGAGCACTATCTGAAGGACGTGGCGATGAAGCCGATGCCAAAGGCGCTCGTCTTCGAGACGGGCACCAATGTGTGGCGCAGCTACGATGCCTGGCCGCCGAAGCCCGCGGCGGCGAAGACGCTTTACTTCCATGCGAACGGCGGGTTGAGCTTCGATGCGCCGACGGAGAAGGCTGGCGTGGACGAGTATGTGAGCGATCCGGCGCATCCGGTTCCGTTCGTCGGTTATCCGACGGACACGGTTCCTCAGCGCTACATGGCCGACGATCAGCGGTTTGCCGCGGCACGCTCGGACGTGCTGCTCTACGAGTCGGAGCCGCTGACCGAGGATGTCACCGTGGTCGGTCCGGTGAAGCCGAGGCTGAAGATCGCTTCGACGGGCACAGACGCCGACTTCGTGGTGAAGCTGATCGAC
>Ga0307510_10012093_pt1 | contig 10229 bp, 13 predicted proteins | sample 12_EM_MG_FD_207224 | JGI IMG/M metagenome (GOLD analysis project Ga0307510, IMG submission 207224) | Populus trichocarpa ectomycorrhiza microbial communities from riparian zone in the Pacific Northwest, United States - 12_EM | ecosystem: Host-associated > Plants > Roots > Unclassified | place...
TCCCCTTTCTCCTCCACCCATCTACCCCCTCAAGAAGCTCGCGACCATGGGTCCGGCTCTCACGAAGACCGATAGAATGATCGGTACGTCCCCGATCGACCGCCTTCCGATTTTGACGCTAACGCTCTCTTCGCAGCCCGGAAGCAGAGGAACCGTGGCCGTGGCCGAGACCCTGCGAAGGCTAACGGTAACCCCTCTGCTCCTCGAAACAATTCTCCTCCCAGCCTTCCTCCCCTCATCCCCCCTCCCCTTGAACCTGTCGAGACGGATCTCCACGTGTGGACCGTCGAAGACAGTTCCACCATCGAATACGCTCCTTCAGTAAGTGATTGTTGTTACAACCTCCCTTCTCCTGCTTGCCCACGCAAACGTTTGATAGGTCCCGCGCTCCAAAAAGCGCACTCCCCCCGTTGCGAAGGAGTTAGCCGACGTAGACTAATACAGCCGACATTAGTCGTCGCACCTAGTCTCCGGCCTTCTGGTTTTGCTCTCACCGCGTCTTCGAACTCGACGTCTACCCTGCTCCCCTAAACCTCCTACCGTACTCGTCAATCAAACTCGCGTCCGATCTGATACCCTCGAACGAGCTCTGTCCTCAGCCTACTTTCTGGATCTTGCGTCTTATCTCTCGATTCTCATGTCCCGATATCTGTGGACTTATCTCTGTCTCTCTCGCTCCTTCTCTGGATTTGCCCCTCTCTGGACTTGTATACCGCGACGATCTCATTATTTTTACTTGCCACATGCCTATTGTCTCTTTTCTGCTCGTGGACTCTCTGGATTTGCATCTCGGACCGGCCTCGCTACTCGTACTGCCATCTCTTTAATTCTTTCTTTTTCTACTTCACTTGGAATGATGTACGGTAATCTATTGTAGACAGTATTAATGAAGATACCCTTCTACACGATGTGCATTCATACTCTCCTATAGTCTCGGGTCCATCCGGCTAGATCACCACGATCACCTCATGGGATGGGGCTCCTGACCGTCTTGTGAATTTGTACCGGGGGCGGGGGGTCCCCCGGTTTGGGAGGGAGGGGGGTTGGTTCGATTTGGTTCGATTTCGAAGCGTCGGAAAAGGCGCCCGGTCTCAGACGTCTAGATCTGCCGGATATTCGATTTTTCCTTTGTTTTTCGACACTGCTCCTTGGAGCCATAGATATCGACACACTTATGCTGCCTCGAACCTCGCGCAAGTCCAAAAATTCTGCCCGGCGCGCGCTCTCTGATTGTGACCACCTTGCGTGGGCCCTGTGGGTACAGGCGATTAGTCTCATTGCGCTGGCTCTGGGAGTCGGTTTCCTGGATTCGATTTCCATCTGGTAGTCATCTCGCTGGTTTAAAAGCCCAAGCTTCAAGGCAAATCATATATGACCAAGCCTCGCATCCTCGATAATCCGGTACCTGGGCTTGCTTTTTTTACTAAGGGGCTTGAGCCACCTATGCTGTAGCCGCGAACGGCGACACACGGTGGAACGCTCAAGAAGGCTCCGCATGAACGTGTGTCTTAGGTCCCTACACTGTATGCGCTTATTTTTCCTTGTGAGGTTTGCAGGATGTGAAAGAAAACTCTACCGGGTGATTTAACGTCTCCACGAGAGATGTGTCCTGGAAATAACGGCCCTGCATCATTCCTGAGAGTGTTTTTATGGAGTCGCCGTGTTCTCTCCATGGCTACGGACAGGGAAGTTCATCGCACCAACCAGTGTGCCAGTGCCAAACCTCGAGAACACCGCACGTCCTTGATAAATCCTCTCTTTCGAGTGCGGACAGTCGAGGCTCCGGAGCGCCCCAATTCGGATGAGATTCTTGTACACCTTCCGCTCCAATTAGCCCGAGTGACATTCGAGGGGAACATGACAAAGACGATGCGGCGGTTGCGAGCTAGACACTGTACGTAGGTCTGTTTATTCTAAGATGTTCTGGGTCGTAGTTAGCTCCTTGGTGGCTTACCGGTCTCCCTTAGGCAAAGCACCTGGGAACCAGACAACGTCCGTTCCCCCTTCCGGGCGCTAGAATCCGACTCATTGTTTGAAAGTTTGTGATTCCGGTGCATGTGTGCGGACTCAAACGTATTTCTCTGGGGTGATATGACGACCCGTTCTCTGTGTTGACTCCCCTTCCTTTTTTTCCCGAGTCGCGGTGCTTTTGAACGAAGTGTGCCCTATTGGCGCATCGCCGGTCGCCCCGGAGGTTCAAGTTTGGGGTTGAGCCCATGAACATGCCGCGCTCGGTGCCAATATTCGTTGTCAGAAAGGATGTAGACCACAACCGATAGTTATATCTTTCCTTCGACTATATGCGCCTGTACTACATACACCGAGTGGACGCACACACCCGAAATGGTGCTTCTACCTCCAGATACGGACACAGGGCCGCTTCTCATCCGACCTCTCCAAAAGGAGTATTCTGACCCTCCGGATGAGCCAGCAATTCAACGAAGCCTTCTTCCAAACCCGGGGGACTCCCCTGTCCTCCGAGTCGGTACAAATTCGCGAGACGGTTAGGAGGTGAAACCTGCAATCACTGGTCGGAACGACGATCGCGCCTGCCGCGATGGCATCACAGATGCAAAGCCTCCTACCGGCGTGATAATGGACTCCGCCTTCACCGTATCGGGAAAATATATTACAGTCAGATTTTATGCGATGCTTCGGTAGCAGTACCACAGTCTGCTCCATCCACTTCCAAACGATTCGGAACAATTCTACCAGCGCACTTTTTATAGATGCGCTTCTGTCGAAATGTCCGATCCATGGAACCACATGTACATTGGCGTGTTCCCCTAGAGCTTTGTTTTTGAATAGCACAATGCTTATCCCAAGCACGAGCGTTGTCCACTTTGTCTAAATCGGGTGCTCGCAGAACAAGTAAGTGAGAAAAAATGTACTCGGTCACGATTCTATAAGCTTCGTGTAATCCTACTGGATTACCACATCACGTGTGTGTTCACTTTGCACTATATATTCTCGTCGATACTGTGTAGTCGACACAAGACCCTCTTTCCCGAATCCCGCACTGTTGTCCTATCCGTCCTGTCTGTCTCCCGTCTGAGCGCTGCTGCCGCGAGACAGCTTCCACTTGACGCACTTGGAACTGACTGTCAATTGCCGGGAGCGCTTCGAAACGCTTGTATGGTACTCCCATCTTGTCCCCATTATTCCAAGCGCTTCCAGTTTTGTGGAGGCTGACCTTCCCGATGCCTCGCGACGCCCCTCTGGTGGAAACTAGCGAGGGAGCCATCGGGCTCCAACTTATCCGCGATTTCCCTCGCCCCCGCACGGAAATCCTTGTCAATATTTGACGTAACGTGCGATACGTTTGATGATGCGAGAGTCGACAGAGGCTCGTCGTTGGTCAATGTCGGACGCCGGGGCAGGATCGGGGTTAACGTGATTCAGTGAAGAGAGGCGCATGAGTTGAGGACCAATGGCCCGGGTCGACCAGTTGATCCTGCCCCCGACTACAGGAAAGTATGTCAGGCAAAAGGTTGACCACAGATCAGGGAAACCGCATCATAAAGAAGGCATCCCAGTTCGCGTTTTCCTCCGTCCCGAACTGAATGTAAGGCAGAGGGTCCGCTTTTTGTTTCCAAGACCTTCCCCTGTCGTCCTTGGTCCTCAGCACCTCACTCCTCTGCCATGAAGTTTGCTTCCTCTGTTGTTGCTGCTTTCCTCTTGGCGGCTTCCTCTCTCATTGGTGCCGCCCCTATCGACCCTCAAGAGATTACGAAGATGTCTGCGGAAGGTTTCTCCCTTCTCCGCCTCAACCCTGATGCCGACCCTGTCTGGAAAACTGAGGGGGAGAAGTGGGCACTCAAGAAGGCTGGCACCAACTTCATGGACGTTACCGAGACCTGGATTGATATGCAGTCCAACCCCGCATTCAAGAAGGCCTCCAGTTTGGGGGAGGAAGTCTCTATCACGGCTACCTGTACGTTATACAACACAATCGATCGTATAACAGACAGCAGATCTCATATCACATAACTCCCAGTCCCTCCTCCTTCCCACCAATCTGTCGTCAATGCCCTGATTCCCAGCCTCTCCGTGTCCAACATGCAATTATACCTGGACAACTTGACTGCTTTCAACAACCGCTATTACCGCTCGACCACCGGCCAACAATCCGCTCAGTGGATCTACGATAAACTTACTACAATTGCCGACGGAAAGTCCGGAGTGACGGTCACCAAATTCACTCACTCCTGGGTTCAATTCTCCGTGATCGCCAGGATCGCTGGTACCACCTCCGGCCCGGTCGCGATCCTCGGTTGCCACCAGGACTCGATCAACCTGAGCTCTCCCTCGAATGGACGTGCCCCAGGTGCCGACGACGTGCGTTTTATTTCGTTGTCCATTTAAAATTTGTATATTGAGACCAGATTTGGTCTGGCCAGGATGGCTCCGGTACCGTCAATGCAATTGAGATCTTTCGCGTGTTGGTTTCCTCTGGCTTTGAACCCACCACCCCGATCGAGATCCACTTCTACGCCGGTGAGGAAGCCGGTCTCCTCGGCTCCCTGGCCATCGCCTCCAACTACTCCGAAGCTGGAACCGCCATCAAGGCCTTCATGGAACTCGACATGACGGCCTAGTACGTTCTCGCCACTGTTTAGTCTCATCAACGAACAAACACTGATCATCTGTCCCTTGACAGCTTCAAGCCCGGAACCACCGAGGTTATCGCCGCCGAGGCTGACTATGTCGACAGCGGGACAAACACCTTCGCAAAGTCTCTGATCAGCACGTACAGCAATCTGCCCGTTGCCGATGACACGCCCTGCGGTTACGCCTGCTCTGACCACGCCAGCCGGTACCAGTATGGCTTCCCCACTACTATGCTTTATGAGGCTATCACCGGGAACGACAACCCCAATATCCACACATCTGGCGATACCACCTCTGTCAGCGGATTCAGCTGGAGTCACTCTCTCGAATTTGCCAAGGTCGCTTTGGCCTTCCTGTACGAGCTTTCCGCTTCAATGCCTTTCGCGGTAACGTTAATATTTACACCTACCCGCAATCATCCGTACAACATGTATCTGCAACAGGATACATATATACCCGTACTTGTGTCGTCCGAAAGGATTCGCTACCCCTCTTGCGGCGAGGATGGGGGATTTCTGATTTCACGGCCACCCAGGACGGTTCCACCGGCATATTGTGATGGGAAATCACTGGGGTCCTGAGTATATCTGGACGGTGCAACTAGCATCAGCAAAACTGCAAGGTGTCTACTCGGGTACTCCCTCGTACCAGCTTGCCAAAACGAACTCCGAAAGTTCTCAATGCTTTTTTGGCGTGCATCGTCAGTAAATCGGTGGCACGCGCGGGTACACATCATAGTCCCCAAAAGCATAGCACGCGGCCGAACGGAAGCGAGAAAACAAAATATAACATATATTGCTGAGTACGAGTAGGGGTACGAGAATTGTGTGTACACGTGGAAACAAACTGTTGGTAGCGGCCGGTACGGTGGTTGGGGTGAGCGGCTGCCGGGACTCGGGCTCTTCGAATGCCACGTCAGTGGCGGGGGCCACGACGAGAACCGTAACGAGGCTCGCAGTCAACCCTTAGGGGCTCCCATTGCCACCTTGGCTCTAGGGAGGCCGCATGATTCTACGCAGAGGCAGTGAACTCCGAACGGAACAAAAATTTCACGAGCATTCAAATCGACACTCTATCCCAATCCTTGGGTTACTCGCTCTCTGTTATCTCCTATGGCTCTCACCCGGTCTCTGAATCTGTCTTCCTCTGAGATTGGGGACTCAGGGGAGATCTCCTGTTCCGTGCTGGTCATGCCGGTTTCGACATAAGTCACCTGATTTGTTTGTTGTAGAGTATTTAAACCTGGGGTCCGGTCGAGCTTTCTACGCTTCAAATTTCATCGTCTGCTACCACTGTCTCAGGTCGCCTCGGTGCTTCTGCTGCCTCTGTTGCCTTTGCTGCTGCCCACGGCTACCTCTGCCAGTTCTACTATCCGGCGATTCGAGATGCTCCTGTTCTGGGTTGCATACACTTACTTGTACACCACTGCATTGTGGTCTCGCTTGGATGCCCCTGGTGCATTATACATCAACTCGGTCACTGCTCGCCTCGGTCATCCCACTTCCCCTACCCCTATCCCAGCACCCACCTTTATTCCCACCTCTACCCGCATCCCCGTCCCCGACACTGTCATCTTCCCCGCATCTCCCCTCCCTACGGCCCGTCTTCGTCACAAGGCTCTTCCACTCTGCTACGGTGGGCTTGAGGATGACTTGGCGTCGGCTACTGGACCTGCGACCCGGACTGCTACTGGGACCTCAACGGATCTGATCGTCAATGGCCCCGGCCTGATCACCCGCTACTTGGTAGTTACATCGGCTCTCGCTGCGGCCTTGGCTACTCAGCTGGCCCACTCTTCTCCGTGTCTTGGGGCCATCTGCATACTTGGTCTGGTGTGTCTCTCCCGGGTATTGCTTATGATGAGGAGGGTTGCTTTCGAATCCACCGCTACTCGCGTTCAGGTGAGCATTCAGATTTTTTAATTCTTTCATGGAATTACATTGGCATCACTTCTCAAGGCCTCGATTCGCTGCCCTTGCTCCCATGGCAGCGACTTTAATGTGGGAGACGTCGCCGGTTCGGAGAACCACTCCGTTTCGGTGGATACACATCCCTCTCCCCTTTCTCCGCCACCCACCTCCCCCCTCAAGAAGCTCGCGACCATGCGTCCGGCTCTCACGAAGACCGATAGAATGGTCGGTACGTCCTCGATCGACCGCCTTCCGATTTCGACACTAACGCTCTCCTCGCAGCTCGGAAGCAGAGGAACCGTGGCCGTGGCCGGGATCCTGCGAAGGCTAATGGTGCTCCCTCCGCTCCTCGAAACAATTATCCTCCCAGCCTTCCTCTCCTCCTGCCCCCTCCCCCTGAACCTGTCGAAACGGATCTCCACGCGTGGACCGTCGAAGACAGTTCCACCATCGAATACGCTCCTTCAGTAAGTGATTGCCGTTACAGCCTCCCTTCGCCTGCTTGCTCACGCAAACGTTTGATAGGTCCCGCGCTCCAAAAGCGCACTCCCCCCGTTGCAAAGAAGTTTGCCGACATAGACTAATTCAGCTAACATTGGTCGTCACGCCTGGTCTCTGGCCTTCTAGCTTTTTTCCCACCGCGTCTTCGAATCGACGTCCATCCTGCTCCCCTAGACCTTTTAATGTGCTCGTCAATCAAATTCGCGTCCGATCTGATACCCTTAGACGAACTCTGTTCCTCAGCCTACTTTCTGGATCCTGTGCCTTGTCTCTCGATTCTCGTACTTCGATATCCGTGGACTTGACTCTGTCTCTCTCGCTCCTTCTCTAGATTTGCCCCTCTCTGGACTTGTATACCGCGACGATCTCATTATTTTTACTTGCCACATGCCTATTGTCTCTTTTCTGCTCGTGGACTCTGTGGATTTGCATCTCGGACCGGCCTCGCTACTTGTACTGCCATCTCTACTTCACTTGGAATGATTCCGGTAATCTATCGTAGACAGTATTAATGAAGATACCCTTCTACACGATGTGCATTCATACTCTCCTAAGCGATGACCGGCTGGTAAGGAGTCTAAAGGGCGTGATTGTGTCGTAGTGAGGAAGAGACTTCGGCAGTATCGGGGGTAGGGAAACACAACCCGAAGAGCGATCTGATGAGGAGGTGGATGAGAGGAGCGTTCTGTTAGAAGGCCCGCATGGTATAAATAACGAAGGAATATAGAAGACAAAGCAAGGTATACAACGAAAACAAGTAGGAGAGAGGCGGGTACGTCGTTCGTGAACGAATTCAAACCGCCCGTGAGAATGTGCGACTGCGTGGAGCCGCGCTTGGACCTAAGTCGGTTACTGCAAATGCATGTAGATAGGGTAGTCAGCTGTGTTGATAATCAATAACCCAGCACACAACACCCGCTGGGGAAGAAAAAAACCTGGAGCTGCGGCGAGAAACCTGTTCACAGCCCCGAAAGTGTGATAACGGTCTTCGCCTTCTCGATCGTAACGACACCCCTCTGGCGGAAACTAGCGAGGAAACCATCAGGTTCCAACTTATCCGCAATCTCCTTCGCCCCCGCGCGGAAATCCTCGTCAATTTTGAACGTAACGTGGACCTTCCCCTCGAACCCGGAGTCCGCGTACCTCTGGGCGAGGCGGTACAACGTGGTATCAATCGTGGACCACCCCGGGACATCGACCAATAGAGCGTCAGTGGCTGCTTGTGTCGTGTCTGGGATGACGTTGAACGTGACGTGTGACACATTTGGTGATGCGAGGGTCGACAGAAGTTCGTCGTTGGTCGATGTCGGACGCCAAAGCGAAGTCAAAGTTAACGTGATTTGGTGAAGAGAGGTGCATGAGTTGAGGACCAATGGGGTCGACCAGTTGATCCTGCCCCCGACTACAGGAAAGTATGTCAGGCAAATCAGGTATGGAGGCATGCCGGGAGGGTGGGACAAACCAAGAGGCACGTAGATCTCGAGTAGACGTAACTTTGGTCCACACGCCTCGATGAGCCGAGAGAGTGGATCGGTCGATGTCCAGTCACATTCCGTGATGCGGATTTCCTCGAAGTCGAGGGGGAACTTGAGGAACCAAGAAAGGAGCTGGGAAGCGCCAACCGGAATGTTCGCCATACGGAACGAACCTCGAAGTGTTGGGGCAGTTTCCAGCGTACGAAGCATGAAGGGTTCGGCCTCCAAGGGGACGTCCATGACGATGATATCTTTTGGAGGTTTCAGGTCGTCAATGTCCAACCGTTGCAGATTCGGGAACAGGTAGGTCAGGAGCAAGATGTTCGTTATCGGAGACAGCACTTTAAAAAAGAGCAGGGATTTGACGGTCTCGAAATGGCGGAAGCAGGTGGTGATCGAGTCACGGTCGAAGGCAGAAAGGTCCACGAGGTAGAAGACCAAGCTTTGAAGTGATCTGAACGAGGTGAAATGGTCGAGGTGGTCCCGAAGCAGGGTGGGGTCCATCAGCTTCCCCCAGGGGTCAGAGAGCCTCAACACGCGTGTGTACGAAGCTATTCGGTCCGGCCCTGGAGGGATCGCCTTACACCAACGCTCGAACTTGTTCTTTCCGGGGAAGGAGACGTCTCTGAATAGGCTGCGTCGGCTTCTGGGGACCCATGACTTGGCGACGAGCGAGCACGTTTGAAGGTCTCTTGGAGGTTGGTCGTCCTGGAAGTGGTCGATAATGTCGTCGATGATTTCTTGAGGGAAAACGCACTCCATGGTGGTGGGAGGGTGCTGGAATGCAACGTGGGCGTCCCGCCACCCTCTCTTCCCAGCCTCGATCACCGTCTGATCAAACCGCACACCGTGTCGGCTCCCATGTCCATGCTGGTCGTTCCAATACAAGGTCCTCGCGTAGCCGGAGCACGCTCCCCGGTCCCATTAATCCCCATGGCACACTGACCGTGTTCGCGCGATAAGCCAGATCCACCACCGCGACGGGGCATATACTTACTTTGTCCATGCTACAAAGCCCCATTAATGCGGTACGTCTACTGGTGGACGTGCCATAGGGAGACCGAGACTCCACGGCCACCACGAAGCGAACACTCTTAAAAGCCTCTTGGCCAGGGGAACGAAACGGTAAGATACAACCCTCCGTGCCTTCTCTCGAACGACCCCTCGAACTATTCTCCTCTCTTACACGACACACCTTCTACGAAATGGCTTCATACAACACTCGAAGCGCAGCACGCAAACGAAACTCCGCGCCCCACGAGGATGTGACCGTCTCCCCCTCCACGACTAGAACGGGAACGCATATTCACCCTCTCGACGAAGTTCCCTCCAACCCCGGTTCACTCGAATCACCCGTGACCCCAGACGAAGACGAGGACAAGCGTCCCCAGCGATCCCCCAGCGTCGATTCCATTGATATCGCCGACGAGCAAGAGTCATTCGAGGTCGAAAAATACCTGTGTAGCCTGGAGGGGCGAACTTCCACGGAATGTCTGCTGAACCAATCACACGAGCAGAAAGGGACTATAGAAGCACTCACAGCGAGGATGACGGATGCGACCAAAGGCCAGCCCAAGCCGGGCCAACCAACAGCCAATCACAACGTAGTGGGCCCGAAACTTCCAGGAGGTGTCGTTGGCATCAGTCGGGAGGGGACGTGGATAGCGAAAGGTCCCTGGGAATTATTCCTTGTTCCCAGCACGAACCAGTTGCCAACCGTCCGTGAATTCGG
>Ga0307510_10012094_pt1 | contig 10228 bp, 14 predicted proteins | sample 12_EM_MG_FD_207224 | JGI IMG/M metagenome (GOLD analysis project Ga0307510, IMG submission 207224) | Populus trichocarpa ectomycorrhiza microbial communities from riparian zone in the Pacific Northwest, United States - 12_EM | ecosystem: Host-associated > Plants > Roots > Unclassified | place...
GAAGTAGAGCGCGCAGTTGGACCTCAAAAGGTGACTAATATTCCAGCATCTACAGTAGACTATATATATCTAAAAGTGTATAGAAAGGATGTCTAAGGTTTCGGTGTCAGGTAAAAAATATAAGAGTAAGCAAGGGAGCATTCTATCGTTGGCATACTAGTATTGGTGCCAGTGTGTGCCATGTCTCGTATGCGTTATCTATGGCCGCATAGCACCTGTAATCCATATATAGGAACCCGAGGGCAGTCCTTACAGCTTACAGGCCTTACAGCCTACAGTCCGTGTGCGTCCATATAGTATATGTAAATTAATTTGTTCATTAATTACTCGGAGCACTTGAGGCCCGGGGGATAAAAGAGACGTCGGGAGCTCTGATGCAACCTCTCTCAGGCGTCGGCCCTCTAGCGCCGTTCCCAGAAACGACGGTGGCTTGGCAGTGGCCTGTTTGTGTATTGTGTGTTGGTGATGGCCTTGACGCATACGACTTTTGTGCACCCGCCGTAGAGAAGGCGACTGTCATATTGAACTAAACACCACTCGCCATGGCAACAACTGCACACGCGTGGAAAGCACGTGCTCACGCGAGAACGCAAACAACCTCCGGACTGACTCTTGCCACTCTCCCGCTTCAAGACCTTGTCCAAGACCTTGAATCGGATCAATCTCTAACATTCAAAATGCATGATAGTTCTGCGAACCCAACAAGCGTACACCTGCTTGACAAGCCACCGTGACGACCACTTCTTACATTTTACATACAGTCCACCACCAGAAAAGTATCGTACAAGTTTACCCCTCCAAACTTTTCGCGCATATAGATCCCATCCCTCACAAGAAGGGGCTATCCACACCGCGGTCGACACGCGACGACTCAGGGAATCCATCACGGTCCCAGCGCCCGAGTCCCTTGCCCGACTCGTGCGCCCAGCCAAGCCGATCGAGGGTCAAACTCGCGACGCGCACAAAGAGCGTGCCGTCGAGCACCTCGCGCTCCTCCAGTCCCTTTTCGCCTCCGCCCGCGTAGTACCCGGCGGGACGGGCGCCCCAGCACGTCGCGAACGTCGAGAGGGAGCGCGTCGCCTTGGGCAGGTGTTCGTCCGGATTCGCGACCGTGTTCACGATGATGCGTTCCCATGGGCCGCCCGGAGCCATGAGGGGTTTGCGAGGCGCGGAGGGCGGGGCTGGGGCTGCTGGAGGTGCGGTGAGTCGATCGATGGTGGCGTTGTAGAAATCTTTGATGGGGAGCCTAGCGTTGCCCCTCGCGATGTACCATCCTGCGCACGTCGCGAGGTATGACTTGAGGAGCGTCACGCGGCTCGAAAGAGGCACCGCAGAATAAGGTGCGTTATGAGAAGGAAGGACGATGGTGCACAAGAAGATTGCGGACGTCAGAAGATGGGCGCTGTTGGTAAGGTAGATTAGTTTGGGGACGACAAGTAGGAATGACCAAACATACATGAAGAAGTCCGCGTTGAATGGGCGACCACTAGTGCCACGCGCGTGCCAACCACCCACTCCGAACCAAATGACATTACCCCATACGACTTCTTCGACCATCCCATGCAACCTCTTCTCAACCTCTTCTTCACCATGCGTATCTTCCAACCATTCCTTTGCCCATTCGTCCACGAGCTTGGTGATTGTTTCCCCATGGTCTGTCACAACCCTCTCGTACTGGTTTTCATCCAACGATCGAGCGAGGGAGCTCGGCGAGAACTTTGGGTGATCGCGGATGCGACGGAGGAACGCGAATGTCGGGCGCTTTTCCTCAAGAGACGAGCCGAGGGACCTTGTAAGCGAGAGCCTAGACGTCAGACCTGCGATGATCCCAGGTTCTGGAAGTTTGGCAAAGAACGAAGGCGGCACGAGATCGGTCTGCGCCGCCTTGTGGACGGCGGTACAGGCAAGACCTAGGGTGTTTCAGCGTCGGGCCGTGGATGCTAAGAACCGACAGATCCACGTACCTTCAGCAACTTGACCCGGAAGGCCAAACTCGAAGCCGTAGGCAAGATGAATGAAAGGATGCAGGAGGCCCGCCAAGAGCCTGTTCAGCATCTCCGGATGCCTTTTGCCCTTGTCACCCGCACTTTTTACGTCTTTTACGTCTTTGGCGGCGAGATCAGGGTTGAAGTTGGAAGACGATGACAAGATGAAGCGTTCGAATGCTTCGTTCGGGGTGTGGTTGCGAAGGTACTCGGAGAAGTACGTGAGATACGAGTCGTAGTACCTAAAGTTCAAGAATGATTAGGGGCAGAGGTCGTATCGATGCTGAGCACAGTGTCGCAAACGAGCTACTCACTTGGCGTTGCCGAGGTGCTCCGTGAAGTTCTTGTCTGTGATGGGCTCAGGACTATCAAAGGCGGGCTGGAGATAGTCGTGCGTTTTGTAGGCGTCCTCGATTATTTCGGGGGACGTGCCAAGGGCGTAGATGGCTAACATATGATGCGTGGCATGGCTGGTATCGGAAGAAAATGTCAGAGACGGATGCCGAGTCAAAGACGTGACGGGATTTTGACGCACTTATGATAACCTTTGTCGTTGAAAAAGATATGGTTGTTCGCGCGGTTGTGCTTGAGTACGCCCAAAAGGACCTGAGAACTGGCCTCGGTGGGTCCAGGGAGCGCTATGACCCCCGTCGAGAGAGGGACGGGATACAGTCTCTCGAGTAATTCTGAATCGTCCTTGCCTTTGCGTGGAGGAGGAGTCATGATGAGGGGGCTGGCGAAAGGAGGTCAAGCTAGTCGATGGTTTATATTTGTGGATAGGGATAGGGATGAACACATGATAAGTGGCTTCAGGAGTCTTTCGACGTCATTCATCAAGCTCAAAACAGGAGAGGACGAGATCCGCCAATGATTCACGTGCCGAACGTGGGCCCAGACGTTGCTTGTCATCAGCTTTACGTGGATACACAAACCTTATTTTCTCGCGTGCTACGCCTCATGCCCGCGGCCCCATCCTGTCTGTCAACGACAATTTCTGGATTTATCCAGCGGCACTCCAAGTTCCCGTGAGCACTTGGCTGCCAAGAGGATCTGCAGGGGCGACGTCGCAATCATCTGCGGAGCATTCATTGAAGTATGAGAAATGGCCGATATATGCCCGCATGGCCATGTCATGTTCCATATTCGGGAGATGGGTAGCAAAGTTATAGGTATGAAACTCTTGTAGAATACTAAGGAATAACGGACAAGAATACGAGCCTACAGTAAGTAACGTGATGGAGTACACATGGATCTATGGATGATGAAACATGGGGTCCTGCACAGAGAGGAATGGAAGCAGGAAGCACTGGCACATACTAGACAAACACATACAAAAGAATCGCAGCCCTCTACATCCAAATCTCCGACTTTATCTCCGTTGCGTTCACACAGCGTTGGCATGCCGGTTCCTGTGCCATAAGTCTGCCTTCAACAAAGCTCTCTATACATGAAAATATGTTGCACTCACCCATTCCCGTTGGAACTTGCATCACTGTCTGACCCCCTTCCTCGGCTAGCGTTAGAGTGCGCCGTCGAACTCTCAATCCCAAGAATTTTCTCCAGGGTGCGGCGGAAGCCATTGATCTTATCCTCCCACATGTCCCCGGGTTCGTGCCCATGGTCAAGTATAAACACGTCAACCTCACGCAGAAGATGCCCCAAGTCCCGGGCGCGGAGACGCGATTGCTGCGGCTCGTTCGAGTCCCTCGTGCGCGACAAGTACCATGCGACAAGTGTCGACGTAACCCCGAGAGTTGTAATCGCGATGTTTGTCTAGCATCGATGTCAGGGAGATACAAGGCCAGTATGAGTATTATGATACAACGCACGCTGGGACCTCTCAGCGCCGCACCAAGTGCTGTGATAAGGGCGCCAACCAGAACTTCCAGAGTCAAGGCAATTTTTTGCATCCAGGCTATCGTTTCCCCTGTGCGGCGCGTGTGAGAACGGCAGATCCAAGGGTTCACAACATTCACAACTACAACTTACCTCGCTTCGTAGCCTTGTCAAGCCTATCGTTCACAATTTCGATGGTCGGGTCCAAGCGCTGCTTGACATTCATTTTGCGGACCTGAAAGGACGGGGGGGGGGGGGGCGCAGACAGAAGAAGAGTCAAAAGCCATGAGGACAGACACGTGATCGGGCGCACCGGTTCTCGAGCGTGCCATGCGGTTTCGCTGTCGGGGTAGTGACTGGGCGAACGACGACGGGAGGAATCTCGGCGGGGAAAGGCCACAGACCGTGGAGCGTAGGCAGCCCCGTCCACTGCTGCATCCAAGGTTGCGTCAGACCGCGTGACGCGCACAGATCGTCGCGGTAGCATATCTTCGCGGGCTCTAGTACCACCCCCGCCGCGCCCGCGCCCTCCATACGTAGCGGTGGGGACCTGTAATGTTGCTGAGACCACGCGCGGTCGCACGTCTGCGGGGGTAGATCCCTCTGCTGGGTGTTCTCCGGGTAACTCAGGGTGGGAAGTGGGGACAGCGGGATCGGACGAAAACGATGTCGCTAAAGCAAGTGCGATTTGCACTGCACTTAAGACGGCGGCTGGGGAGGAAGGTTCCGATGGGTTCTCTACCACTAGAGAGGGCGAGGCCTGCTCCGGCGAAGGGAGATTAGTTTGTTCTCCACTCGGCGAGACGGTATTCGAATGCGCATCGGGAACAGATTCTTCGGGTGGCGTGGACGTGTTGTTCTGTGGGGTGCTCATATGGGACAAGACCCGAAAGGAACAAAGGAGGGTCGCTGTTTGCCTCTTTGCTGCTGCATGCTGAATTGTAGGGGTTATAGGGCATGTGGACAGTCGCAATGTGACAAGGACAATGGGCCAGCGCCTGTTTCCAACCCGTGTCTAGCACATTGCGTGTTCTCCGGAGTGCGTTCTGCATTGGATTGGTAGATAGTAAGCAGGGTAGAAGTTCTGGCCCATCACATTCCGGACCTTCTGGTAGGGACCGATTTAGGTCCGCTGCAGGTGGGACTGGAGAACATGCTTGCGCACCCACGCTATACCTCGGGACTTCGTGTGACCCGGTGTAGTTTTCATGTGGGGAGGATTACAGGCGAATATTGTGCATGAAGTGAGATTATGTTTTGATGCGCAATCACCGGTTCTGTCTTGCGCGCGGACGCAGGTTTTTTTTGCAGAATTTTGGTCTGCGCACATAATGATGACAGAAAGTTTTTAAGTACAGGAATGCAAAGAAGACGTTCCTCCAGCGAGACGGCCGAAACATGATGGCATGATGGGAAGTGTCACAAAAGAGTAAGTGGCAGAACGCCTAAACGTCTATACTGTACGCGCCGCGGGGTTTTATTTAATTAATTAATTAAATTCTCGACTCACAGTGTAAATACATGATATGCATGATAATAATAATAATAAGGTAGAGGGTATTTCTTAGCTGCAAGTGCTGGAGTCTCGGGATCGAACACTCGACCAAATGACATCCTCGGTGCAACCAACTAGCCTGCCACACCTAGCCCTCCTTGCTCACCCTCTCCCGACACGCCTTGCCTCCAAACCTGTCTTCACCCGCCCTCATTGCCATACGATGGACCCTTTCCCCCTCACAACCAAGTCCCTCCTCTTGTCACACCCCAATCCTTATGGCCGAAGACATGTGGATCGTCCAAAACCTTGTCAGCCGACACCACAAACGTGAGCCAGAGTCCCATCGGTCCACGTCGCACACATCGTACACGGCCCCTTGCAAGTCTGGATTATGTCACTGTTGGGAAGGGCTCTTACTGTGTATAGACTTATTTCGGGCCACTTTCGTACGTTCCCTTATGTTTCCTTTCGTCCTAGACCTTCTGCTCTCCATGATTTCACAGTCAACCCTTTTTACCTTGGCTTTTTGCCATCGTACGTCACCGCACCTCTTTCACCCTCGTCAATCATGCGCCCGCCGTCGCGCACTTGGATCCCTAAATTTCTCTTCCTGTCCGGACACCGCTATTCCTCGTCATCGTCGCCGCGCGACCGCCTTTGCCTTCCCCTCAATTTCCCCTCTTCTACTCAACTCGCGCGTAGAATACTTGTATATATCCCCTCGCCTGGCCTTATCAAAGGCAGGCAACCGTAACCCGTTTCTCTCCCCTTTTCCGTGTTGTGTGCTTTCGCTCTCGCCCGACCGCTTGACAGCAAACCAAGTTCCCGTGCCATCGTTCGTCTCGCTGGCCTTGCTCTTTCTCTTGCCATTTGTTTCTCAACTCTCTCGCCTCGCCTCAAGAGTTCTTACGCCCGTTACGATTTCTCTCCGTGCGTTCTCGGTTTTCGGGATCACCGCCTCTGATATCTTTTCCTTCCGTCCCTCCAAACTTACATGTTTTACATAGAAATTGACCCAGTCATCTCCGTCTTCTGGGCTAAGAACCCAGCCTTTCGACATCGTTCCATCAAGTTTAGCCTTTCACGAGAGGACGAGACCCACCAATGATTCACGTGCTCGCCCGAACGTGGGCCCAGACGTTGCTGTCATCAACATTACGTGGCCACATAACCCTTCTTTTCTCGCGTACTACAGTACGCCTCAGGCCCCATCCTGTCAATGACAAGCTCTGGATTTTCCCGCGAGCACTTGGCTGCCAAGAAGATCTGCCTGGGTGGCGTCGCAATCACCTGCGGAGCGTTTATTGAAGTGTGAGAAATGGTTGATATATGCCCGCATGGCCATGTCATGTTCCATGTTCGAGAGATGGGTAGCAAAGTTATAGGTATGAACCTTTTGTAGAATACTAAGGAATAACGGAAAAGAATACGAGCCTACAGTAAGTAACGGATGGAGTACATATGGGTCCCTGGATCATGGGACATGGGGTCCTGCACCAAGTAATTCGCCCAGCGGTTGGTCGGATTGCAGCGCAAGCCATACATGCTCTTGATTTCAGTACGCTGCAGAAGAGATGATGTAGGTCGGCAAGACGTGCAAGTTTGCTACACGCTATTTGTTCAAGTCTTTGTGCGAGTGGTTACAGGAAGGCGCAAACCGAGATATGTATCGCGGAGGGAAGTAAGAAGTGGCCAGGATGGGAAAGAACGAAAAGATGATCGATGATGGATGGATGATATGATATGAATGGAAGCAGGAAGCACTGGCACATACCAGACAAACACATACAAAAGAAGCGCGGCCCTCTACATCCAAATCTCCAACTTTATCTCCGTTGCGGTCACACAGCGCTGGCCTCCCGGTTCCTGTGCCATAAGTCTGCCTTCAACAAAGCCCTCTATACATCAAAATATGTTGAGCTCACCCATTCTCTTTAGAACTTGCACTGTCTGGCCCCCTTCCATGACTAGCGTTAGAGTCCGCCGCCGAATTCGGATCCGTCGAAGTCTCAATATCAAGAAATTTCTCCAGGGTGAGGCGGAAACCACGGATGTTATCCTCCCACATGTCCCCGGGTTCGTGCCCATGGTCAAGTATAAACACTTCAAGCTCACGCAGAAGATGCCCCAGGTTCCGGGCACGGTCACGCGATTTTTGCGGCTCGTTTGAGTCCCTCGTGCGCGACAGGTACCATGCTACAAGTGTCGACGTAACCCCGAGAATTGTGATCGCGATATTTGTCTACAGTAGCATCGATGTCAGGGAGATACAAGGCCAGTATGAGTATTATACAACGCACGCTGGGACCTCTCAGCGCCGCACCAAGGGCTGTGATAAGGGCACCAACCAGAACTTGTAGAGTCAAGGCAACTTTTTGCGTCCAGGCTATCACATCCCCTGTGCGACGCGCGTGTGAGAACAGCAGATCCAAGGGTTCACAACGTTCACAATTACGACTTACCTCGCTTCGTAGCCTTGGCAAGCTCATCGTTCACAATTCCGATGGTCGGGGCCAAGCGCTGATCGACATTTATTTTGCGGACCTGAAAGGACGGGGGCGCAGACAGAATTTGAAGAAGAGTCAGCGCAGGTTCAAGTCATGAAGACAGACACATGATCGGGCGCACCGGTTCTCGAGCGTGCCATGCGGTTTCGCTGTGGAGGTAATGACTCGGCGAACGACGATTGGGGGAATCTCGACGGGGAAAGGCCACAGACCGTGGAGCATAGGCAACCTCGTTTACTGTTGCGTCCGAGGTTGCGTCAGACCGCGTAACGCGCACACTGGCAGATCGTCGCGGTAGCGGCGGCGGTAGTACATCTTTGCGGGCTCTATCACCCCCGCCGCGCCCGCGGCCTCCATAAGTAGCGGTGGGAACCTGTAATATTGCTGAGACCACGCGTGGTTGCACGTCCGCGGGGGTAGATGCCTCTTCTGGAACGGGGTTAGAGTGGGGGGCAGCGGGATCGGACGAAGATGATGTCTGTGGAGTAGGTGCAGTTTGTGCTGCACTTATGGCTGCGGCTGGGGAGGAAGGTTCCGATGGGTTCTCTACCACTAGAGAGAGTGGGGCCTGCTCGGGCGAAGGTTGATCATTCTGTTCTCCACCCGGAGAGACGGTATTCGGATCTGCGTCGGGGACAGATTCGTCGGGCGGTGTGGACATGTTTGTCTGCGGGTTGCTCATATGGGACAGGATCAGAAAGGGACAAAGGAGGGTGGCTGTTGCCTCATTGCGACTGGGCAATTAATAGTAGGGGTTACAGGATATGCGGACAGCCGCAATGTGACCAGGACAATGGGCCAGCGCCTGTTTCAAATCCATGTCTAACACATTGCGTGTTCTACCGGAGTGCTTTCTGCATGCAATTGGTAGATAGCAAGCAGGATAGCAATTCTGGCCCGGCACATTCCAGACCTTCTTCTGATATGAGCCGATTTAGATCCGACGCAGGTGAGGCTGAGGAAACTGCTTGCGCACCCACGCTGTACCTCGGGACTTCATGTAACCCGGTATAGCCTCATGTGCCTTTCATCTGGCAGGTAAATATCATCCATGAATTGAGATTATGTTTTGATACGCAGTCAGATGAATGTTCAGTTCAGTTTTGTGCGCGCGGACGCTGAATGGGGGTCCGCGCGCACTACCTGCAATGGGGGATCTCCACTAGGCACGTAAATACGGATAGATCCGGTAATTCACGCAAAGCAACATACTTTGGTGTCTGTGCAAATACATCGGAAATAAGGATTCCTGATTACGGCGCCAGATTTTAAGTTCAGCAATGCAAAGAAGGCATCCCTCCAGCGAGGAGGCGGAAACACGATGGGAAATGTCACAAAAGAGTAAGGACCAGAACGTCTAAAAGTGCCGCGGGGGTTGCTCGCAGATCCGAGTCACGGGTGCCGCGAGATACGAAATGGAAATTGGTCATGTGACAGACACGAGGACTCGCGTCCCGTGACCAATGTGTCCCTCGCACGTGCACGGTGACAGTATCATGATTAATATTGTCATTGTCAACCGATAAAACCGTCTGCCAGTGTCTTGTGATTGTTTCCCAAAACTCTTCTTTTGGTTTTCTGCTTCATTGCCTCTTTTTATTCGTGGCTATTCATCTATTGCATCTTCGCACATTCTGTCCCCATTCCCATGCGTGCAGCGTGCACTAAGGTGCGTCCATTCCAATTGAATCACCCGGGCCGTACCAGGATTATTGCGTGGCTACGCTTTCAACAAGGCCCAGCGTCTGTCATTGCAACTTGGTAAAAACTTCGGCAGTACACCCCCCGCAAAGAGAAGACCCTTGGGGATCAGCAGCAAGGTTACATTCGTGTGAAGCCTGTTAAATAATACAATCCAGGAATACAAGTCAGAATACAAGCGTATACTAATGATAATGATGAATGGTGTACACATGGGTCTATGTCCAATCTATCGCACAGAGGGACAGAACATACAACAGGACATCCAACAAGTACACAAACAGGATCGTAGCCCTATACTACTTCCTGGGACTCTGAGGGCGGACTTTATCCCCATCTCGGTCACGCGCCGTTTCCACGTTTAACGAATCACTTACACATCAAAATAAGTGTTAGAGTCCTCATCCGCATCTGGATTTTTCGTGTAGCTTCTACGGTGAGTCCCAAGAATTTTATCCAAGCTAAGGCGGAAGCCATTGATCTAATTGTCACGGCCCCACTTGTCCCCGTACTCATGTCCATGGTACAAGGACCACGACTCCGTCGCAAGCAGGACTTGTCCCAGCTCTCGGGCACGGAAGTGCGACTCTTGTGGCTCGTTCGGTCCTTTCGTGCGTGCCAGGTACGAGGCTGTGATTGTCCCCGCAACCCCGAGAGTTGAGATTGCGATGGTCGTCTAGTGTCGATGTCAGGCGGATCAA
>Ga0307510_10012095_pt1 | contig 10228 bp, 11 predicted proteins | sample 12_EM_MG_FD_207224 | JGI IMG/M metagenome (GOLD analysis project Ga0307510, IMG submission 207224) | Populus trichocarpa ectomycorrhiza microbial communities from riparian zone in the Pacific Northwest, United States - 12_EM | ecosystem: Host-associated > Plants > Roots > Unclassified | place...
CATTCTCTCTACACGACCAACAGATTTACAACTTGAGAAAATGGTAAAAATGACCCCGTAGTGCGAATGAATTCATTCCAATGACAAATATAGACGAAACCCTGCACACGATTTCGAATTGGGGGCAAGGGGCACAGGTAAACTCAGAAAATTAAAATTGATTGAACGTGGGGGAGAGAGAGAGAGAGACGTGTTGAAGATTTCATCTCAGCACTTTTTCTTGAGCTGATGATGATGAACATCGATGAACTTTTGCATTTGCATGATCGCACGCACGCACCCAACGACGACCTCAACGGAGTTAGCCGATCGCGACAATAAATTCAGGGCTTTTCGTGCCCTTTTTTATATATTATTTTTTGGCTGACCCCTCTTTTGGCGGCGGCGCAGTGAGCGCCAGCGCCCCACGGCTGGTTCACTCGAGTCCACCCTCGCTCACTCCCCTCGCACACCTGACCTCCAACTCACACCCGCGGCACAGCCAAAATAACAACGACCTCCCAACGCGACACGTCACAATTAATGGATAGCCTATTGCCCCCTCCAACACGCGTGACCACCGTCCAACAACGTTGGCACAACTACAACAGTCACTTGCTCGGGCGCTTCCCTCGCTCCAAAGATTCATTTAGGCCCCTTTTGATCTAAACTCCATATCTATATCCTATATCCCCCGCTTGTTCCGTTACTCCACTTGTTATGATTATTTCATTAATTGATCCACAGTCGTCATCCTCGAACATCATTAAATAATCTTCATGAAAAACTCGGTTTCCTCCTCGCTGCACACCGTTGGCGCCAAACAGCCTTATCTAGCCGAGCCTACCCTCGGATCTTGCTTTCCTCCTGACACCACAAACTCGAACACCCATTTTTTTTTCATATCGCATAATTGCCACTCACCGCCCGCGCCGCGCCCATGGTCAACCACACCCCCCTGCGTAGCTGCGAGTCCATAGTCGCCCATCTTACAGCACCGGATGAAACCCATATGATAATCATACACCAACACAGACGGACGGACACAGGATTGGAACTTCCATTCGATCGGATTCATACGACCTGTCGTCGGCGTGATCAACCACACCACATCCCCGCCATCCCATCATATACGTTCCGTACAATAGCCTAACTTGCCCCTTTTTATTACCGTTGATATATTGTTGTCATCACGAAGCGCGCAATTTTTCATTCATCCAGCCTGCCCCAGCACAGGCAAGTAAAGACAGGCAGGCATGCACACGCCCGGCGGGGCAATTGATGATGGGATGGGTGTTTCAAAACCAAAACCCTTCATCTTCATCGCCCCGGCGTGAAATGAAGGGAAACAATGTGACGTCATCCCCGTTCTCTTTCTCTCACATGCTCACAGCTCGACTCCCAGCACCCGCCGGGCTACAAACAATACTGTGCTGAGATGAAGAGAAGAGAGAAACAAGCGCTTTTTTTTCCTTTTATTTTTCTGTTTTTCCTTTTCCTGTCTCCCGCATCAGCATGAAAAGCAAATTGTCGGCAGGTTCAGGACCCAGGGACCAATTCGGGGTTTCCGTTTTCAGCCCATTGATCAAGGTCCAGGTCCAGTTCTAGTTCCAGGATCAGTCGGACATCAGACAATGCGGAGGGGTGACTCGCCGTGGGTCATGGACCCCATTTTTCTTTCTTCACTCACTCTCTTACCCCCCACAAATCCCCCTCTGTTCCCCAGAAGGCACAGAAACATGTCGGTCTGGACATCATGATGATGTCTTTGCCATGTGATGGGAAGGCTGTTGACGGGGATCTACAACTCAATACACTAGTTTCACCCACGCTCGCGAACCCAACCCACTGTATGTTTGAAGATCGCGCTAGAGAGGGGAGGAGGTGAGTTTCGATTTGTCGACGCCATCGGACGCCACGTGGCGGATCGATATTCCTTCCACGTGTGTTCGGTTTATACCAAAGAAAATGTGATTGAAGATGGGGCTGTACGGCGCAAACGATACACCAGGGTCTTGGCATTTACATTTGCGTTCATAATGCCGCGATTCAACTGGAAAGTCGCGAAATCCGGCTTCTTGCACCAGTTAGGTCTAGCGTGATCCTGTCAGCTTCCTCACCTCAATTCGATGCTGAAACCGTTTCCGAGGACGCAATCTGTCCGGCCTTCTTGCATCTTGCATCTTGCATCTCTCAAAAACGCCGAGTGAGTAAGCAAGTTTAGAGGGTGACAAAGAAGAAAAATGCGTACACCTACGCACACACTCACCCACACGGGTCATCCCCCTTGAGAGCTCAGTATGACCTGCAGTGCACTGGCGCAGTTGAGTTTGGCACCAAGCGAAGAACCCCTCGCCTTCGCCTGTTAGTCATTCCGTCATTGGGTTAGACTGCCTGCGTCAGAGATAAAGCAAGAGGGCGGAAACTTCCTTCCTACCCTCATTCCCCATGCGGACACGGAGCCCGGATCATACTAGAAAGCCCAGCCAAAACAACATGCATAGCCTACACGGTGCACAGGAGCTGTAGTAGTGGTACACCAGGGTACTCCACTACCTACAGGCCTTACCCTACCCTGCACTGTGATCAACAAAGGATGTGCCATTTGTGGCCCGACCCCTTTCGTGATTTTGCTTCTGGCCCAGGTCACTCTTCCTGACTCGGCCACGCGCCACAGTCGTGGTGTTGTGTGGAGTGGTGACAGGTGTGGTGACTTGTGATATGTGGTGTGGCAGCACCCTTTCACATCCGTGTGCGTGCCTTCGTGCTTTCTGACCGTCTCGTCCATGTGGCCGAAGGGGGTGCGTCATGGTCTCGGATACCCGAATCAGCCCGTTCCCCTACTCCCTCTCTCCATTCCCATCATGTCCCCGGAACCGAACTGATCTATGAGAGATTGGAACGATGGATCCCAAGGTGGGGATCAGGGGATGGAGGGGATGGAGTGAAACTAGGGGGGAAGGTAGTGAGGGAGGACGGAAATGAGGGGAAGCAAGCGGAAATGAGCACACACAGGTACCACACACACATACACACGCTGCAATCTGGAAATCTGCTCGCACAGCTGTCGTGCCCTAATTCGGTCCCTCTCCTTTCGTCCCTTACCTGGGTATGTGGGAGCGCAAACCTCCTTGCCCCCCCCCGGTCTTGCGGTGACACACGGCAGATCCCACTTGCTTGCATCGATTAGCCCCCCAGTTTGGCGTTGGCCAGATAACACGCCGTCGCTGCCGTGCCCAAACTAAGTCACTATGACCGTAGGGGGTTATCAATCCCGAGGTACGCAGTAAAAAAAAGAACAGGATAGATTGAGTTCAGGGTTATTGCGGCTTGTCAGCCGAGGCCCGGCGCGCGCTTTCGCCATCCTTCCCCTACCTCTGAAAGTTTTGGCAAAAAAATTCCCGGCGGGCGGCGCCGTGGACGGCATTTGCAATGACGGGAGTCCAGGCGCGGACGCTGCCAAAAAAGATCTTTGCGGGGAGTCATCGAATGGTTATGTCAAGGAGAGGGTAATCCGTGGACAGGTAGCACGTTCAGAGCAATGGCTCGTTACGCCAGCCCATGCAACGGTCTAGGGCAACTACGTTTGTAATTCATATTAGGTGAGAAAAAAAACTTAACGTTTGAAAGGCCAACCAGCATTGGCCTGCACAGCAGACCATGCGGGGTTGGGAGGGAAGCACGAACAGCCTAGGAGAGTTGCAATCAAATTCCACATCGAGCGTTCATAGTTGTGGTCGATTGTATAAACGTAAAATACTGATGATACACGTGATGTCGCCGTATCTCGGCGCGACCCACTGCCCCGAAACGTGAACTTGGTTCGGCCAGATTCCGTGTCAAGTCGAGAACTCTGCAAAGGCTAACCATCCGTTAAATACTGTGCCATTTAAATTCATCTTGTGTTGCGGGGGAACTCGGATGCAAAGCGCAAGATTGTATGTATGGGAGGGAATCTCTGTGGTTTGCTTGCTCAAAAAACGGGGTATCGAAAATATCAAATGTTGGCCAGCTGGTGTTCAGCCACATGAGCCCAAAGATCTTGTAACGCCGATAGGTAAAAATCATATGCATGCGAAGGCATTCTGTACAAGGACAGTGGTTTACCTTTTTTGACTCGTTCTGGACAGTTCTTTTCATCTTCATACACACGTAGGTGCATGCAGTTACCCTTCAGTCTTTTGTTCCCACAGCCCGAGTATTCCTTTCTTGTAACGGCGTCGTCTTGTCTTCACACAGCCTAGCCGTGCCCCTCTTCCGAGTTCCCTATTCCCCTCACCCGTCCGCGTCCCACCTATCCGCGTCTCGCATTTTCCAGCATCAAAAGACCGAAAGCGCCCTTGCGTTGATTACCTGTTTTGTACAAGTAAAACGGAGACAAACTGGTGGTCCGATCTCGGGCAAAGTAGCGGTCGCACCCACGTTAGAGGTTATGACAGATGGAGTCCGTCAAGCGACGCTTTGCGAGGTGCGGAGTGCACAGCTCTAGACGTAACACCTTGCGGGTTCCTCGGTGACAATATGGCAACGCCCCGATTGCAGCCTGCCGTTGAGCCTTAGCGAGGAGTTGAGGGGAGCCATCATCATCGGGGCCTGACTCGACTCTCACGTGCAGCTTGCTTGCGCGCTCCGTCCTTCAAATCCTGCTATAATTATCGCACGTGCTGTGCCGCAATGTAGGCCGTATGCCTACCGCCGCATCTGGTAAGAAATTTTAACAAGTCGCAAGGGGACCGACGAGACGGAGGTTTTATCTGCCGAGGGTGTATGGATGCGGCACGGGCGCGATTCGGAGCCTCTGGGCTGTGTCTGAGCGCCAGATAATGGGCGTCTTTTTTTTAGGAGCTTGGCATTGCAATTGAGTGTGATCCATGACGACCTGAGACGTGCGACGGTCGCGCTCGCGGACTGCTCGCGCTCGGTATGGGAATGGGCGCCCGGCATTTTACACCTGAAGCTGGCTAGAACGTGCAGCTTGTCCGGTACCGTAGCCCACTGAATTAAACCACTTTGGTATTAAATGCTGGGTTGTGTGGACCCTGCGGCCACAGATGCTCCTTCTGGGTTTAGTGATAAAACTCTGGGCAAGAGATGGAGCAGGCACTAGGATGGTTAGGGCCAAAGCTGGCGCTCCGCTATCGAGCTGACACCGAGATCTCGAGTTCTAGCCCACTTCGAGACAATCTGTGTGCAATAGTGGGAGATGAATGGAGCACATTTGAATAGAGGCCCGATCATCATCGATGTTCGATGTGCGGCCAAAGACCTTAGCGCGTTCGATGTATGGATAGCCGAACATTATGTAATCCCCACCGACAAGTGATCACATGATCGTTGGGTCATCTGATTTTTTTTGTTGTCCATCGACATCGACATCGACATCGATTGCCCTCTTTCCACTCCACTTCGCCGTACACTTTCAACGCACACTTCAATATTCAAAATGTCCGTTGATCTCTCTAAAATCGAGGCGCACCTTTCTGCGCGTTCCTACGTTGAAGGGTGAGCAGTCATTTTTATCGTGATTATGAGCATAGATGGCGCGTCGATTTTTCCCCCCCCCCATATGATGAGTTCAACGCTATGGTCCGTGTTTCCAAGAAGCGATTAGACACCGCTGCTTAGACATGCAGAAACCAAATTCTGTAGCTCTCTGAGATCATGGGCTCGCCTCTTTGCTGTCATCGTCCGCCTTCTGTTTGGATCTACTGATCTGACCTCCCAGTACATTAGGTATACACCCTCCCAGGCCGATGTACATGTCTACAAAGCACTTTCGGGGCCTCCTGACGCGGCAGCAGTTCCTCACACCGCCCGCTGGTATAGACACATCCAGTCTTACGAAAGCGAGTTCGGGTCTCTACCTGGCTCTTCGAAGGCCGGCGAGGCACTGACTACCTCAACCCCGGCTGCCCCCGCTGCTGAAGAAGACGATGACGAGGTTGACCTGTTTGGCTCGGATGACGAAGAGGACGCGGAGGCCGAGCGGATCAAGGCCGAGCGTGTCGCTGTGTATGCCGCCAAGAAAGCGAACAAGCCCAAGACAATCGCCAAGGTCCGTGGCTCTTGTATTGTTGTTCATCATCTAATTAATTTTACGTATGCTCCCAGTCCGTCGTCACCCTTGAGGTCAAGCCATGGGACGATGAGACAGATATGAGTGCACTGGAAGGATCTGTGCGCTCCATTGAAATGGATGGTCTTGTATGGGGCGCCAGCAAGCTCGTCCCTATCGGGTATGGTATTCGCAAGCTCCAGATCACGCTTGTCGTTGGTTCGTCTGTTGCTCCTTTTGCTCGTTGTTGATCTCATAAATTATACAAAGAGGACGAACTCGTGTCGCTTGATGACCTACAAGAGAAAATCGCCGAATTTGAAGATTACGTTCAGAGCTCTGACGTAGCTGCCATGCAGAGTAAGCGTTGTCGTTTTCATTGCGTTGAACACGGATCTGACCTCATTCCCCAGAGCTGTAAGTTGTGAGGGTAGGCAGTAGCGGTAGGCGGTAGCGTTTTGTAGGAAATGAAATCAGATGGATTGTAAAACCGTGATTAGGAACCTTATTCTGGTCTCATGGCTGTCATGAATTAGAATCCTCGTGTCCAATTCAAAACCGCCGCCAACATCTGAATTAAAAAAAAATATGAGCACTTGAGGGTGAATGATAATCACGTGACCCCTTGCCATAACGGGTTTGGCCTGCCTCTCGGATCCGAACCCGAAATCGCTCAGGCTGGTCTCGCTGCCTTCACTCACTTGTGCCGTGTGGTATTTCATATGGCAGAGTACGCACTCATGCACTTGTCAAACTCCTCTCTTCATAGCTCACATTCACTCTAGTCGTATACTCGGCTCTTTTCGGGATTGTAAACTCGAAACCCCGCTACGCAAGCGCCGCTCAAGAGCATCCATCACAAACGAGTTCTCTGCAAAGAGGCAACGAGTTTCCGAAGCCATCGGCTCCATTGATGTTTCTACGGACTCAGAACAGAGGCAGGAATATGCTGATATCAACGCTGAACCGAGGGTAAGTTCCTACCTTTCTAATTTCCGAAAGTGATTGAAGAGTTCTCTTGTCACTCTGGCACTATCTGTCCTCGCCCCATTGCCCCACGAACGCGTCGTTTCCATCCCGTTATCACCCGTTGTTTCTTGTCTGACCAATAAAACGCTGCGTCATCTCATACATGCAACTCAACATCGATCGTACCTGCCACTTGTTTCGGAATAATGTTTCCCTCCATTAGGCAGACCGCTTCATTGCCACACGTCCAGAGTCCCTATTTCCCATGAATACTACCCCACGCACCAATCGAATGGCAAAAATATTTGGCCTTACAGATGACCGGCTCCTCCAGTTTACCGATACGACCAACACAACTCCCGATAGCAAGATCCTTACCTCGCTGCGCCGAAGCGCGTCCCAGCTCTTCTATTCTCCTCCAGCCGTTCATCAATCCTCCGCAGTCGCCCACCTCGGAAAACGGAGACAATTCATACTCGCCCTTGATGGTCCTGGAATACCCCAAGATTCCTGGGCTTATCCACTCTCCTGGTCCTCGACCAACGTCATCGCCGTAGCTTGCGGGCATGATGTGTACTACCAAGACCTGGACACGCGGCAGATCGCACACCTCTGCAACCTGCCGCGGCCCAGCATGGGCCGGATCCGTGCACTTATGTTCGCGCCGCGGGGGCTCTACGCAGCCCTCGGAACCACGACGGGATCCATGCAAGTATGGGATGCAGCCGCGCGTCGGCGCGTGCGGTCGTGGCCAAATACAGACTGGATGAGTGTCAGTTCGCTCGCATGGCGGTCGTGCTCGCGCGTGTTCGCTGTTGGCAGAGCTGATGGGCGGCTCGCGCTGCTTGATGTGCGTGCGCCAGGCGAGGTGCACAAGTTTCGCGGGCATAAAGGAGAGATCTACGGTCTGCAATGGAGCCATGATGAGCGCTTCGCGGTAAGCGCGGACGCCCATGGCACCGTCCACCTGTGGGACGCACGGAACATGTCGACACGGGTGGGCAAGATGAAACATGACAGCCCAGTGAAGGTGAGTAGTAATCAGTCACAGTTCGATCTTGCGATCTACAGCTGACAAATGCCTACTTGGATCCTGCAATCGCAAACAGGCCGTGGCATGGTGCCCATGGAAACCCGATCTTCTAGCCACCGGCGGGACATACCCTGACGGGCGCATCCACATCTGGAGCACTTCCACGCTCGCTGATACGCTGTCGCCGGCACCCATTGAGACAATACAGACGCGCAGCAGCGTGTATTCCTTACAGTGGTCACCGCACTCGAGGGAGCTGCTTAGCACGCACGGCTTCGCGTGGCATCCTCGTGAGCGCCTGCCGGACGTACCCGAGCCCGCCCCTTCGCCATACACAAACTCAATCAGCGTGCACGCGTTTCCCACGGGTCGCCGCCTCGTGAGCGTCACTGCACACACCGGCACCGTCAGCCAGAGCTGTCTTGGTCCTGATGGGACCATGGTCTTCACCATATGCTACCGCGAGGAGGCGATGAAGATGTGGAAGGTCTGGGGACGGCGGGAAGAATCGGGGAAGAAGGAGAGCGCGTTTGATAAGTTCAGCATTCGGTAAGCCCTGACAGGCGCGCTGGGCGCGGCCTCTTGGGGGCTTGTGTATATTCCCCATGCTCTGCATGTGTGCTCTGCCTGTATTTCTTGCTTGTAGTTGGCAATGTTATGCCGCGATCTACTGCCCCATAGGCTTAGATGTTCTCGAACAGTTCACGGATGTGCCAAATCGCTGGCCACTGGCAAATCCTGCTCTGACTGTTGCCACGTGGTTCTTGAGGGTTAATTGACGTTAATTCAGTAACAAAAATGCAATGACTTTTTCAAGTTTCAAAGACTTCTTGGACCCACCTTTCAATTGTCCTTACAGTACAATTCACCCGTTCACAGGCCAAACTCCCATTGAAGACGCATTTAATAGCTTCTAGTCGACAGACTAACTTAAATCACTGCTTTTCTGGGTACAAGAATCTCCCACCAGTGAGTATTTCCAGCGTACCCCTCCTGACCACTGGCACCTTCGGTGAATGAATAGACAACCTTCCCCAGGATATATCTCAAGTGGATCTACCCACTAGAAGCGACACATTACGATGTGTTTTGAAATCACACTATGCTTCTGTTCTCTTTCACGTGGTGCCCCCGAAAGTGACGCTTACTATATCACAGCAGAGAACAGTGGGCGCTTCTCAAGCCCTTCTGAAGTGGTGCGTGATGTGGTGCCTGATCGGATCAGTGGAAGTATTCCTACGTGGAGCTTTGGGTCCTGACAAGCTTCGCTCGTCCCTCTCCGACACCACTACAGTACGGCAGTGCCGGTGTAACCTTTCGTGTGCCTTGCTCGGGTGCACTCGCAATGCATCCGCGTCTCTGTCACATGAACGAAAGCCCGTACCCAGGACGCATCATATCAAATAGCGTCAACGGGGTGCCAGACAACACATGCTACAACCTGGAGTCTTGGCTCTGGTCGGCCTTCTTTGGGTCGCTTCCATATATCACTAGACGCCTAGCGCCATTCCGCCACGGAACACATGTCGGCCCATACGTCGCGTGCAATCTCTTCCTCTTTCCATCGCAGACACGTCGGACAACCATCTATGACCCATACCCCGCATGTCCTACCTCTGCGAAGCCCACACTGTTTGACAAAGTCATCCACGCACGTTTACCCCTGACCTTGCAGTGGCACTGAAGGGCAGCGTGGTGCTGTCTAGCTGGGCGTTTGTCCTTCAGATCTAGAACTGGGGTGGTCCTCACATCTAGGATTTGGCGCCAAGCAAATATGTTATTCAGGGCGTTACGGAATTCCCCATGATCCATGCCTCCGAAACCGGAAAACGAGCGAAGCTAGGTGTTTCACCCAAGTCATGAAAGCTTCCCTTCCAGGTAACGGTTCCCAATTGAGTAACGAGCCCTTTTCAGTCGGTGGGGCAAGACAAATCGGGGTATTTCAACTGTGATGATTGCGCAGCCGTTTGGTGAGTGTTGCTTCCCGTATCTTTGACCGACCTTGTCATGGTCAAAATCAGCCAATTTCAATTGCTTCCCACTTGATTGTGAATTGCGAAGATTAATATTCGGCACTCATACTTATATTCCAACCTTTTGTACTTGTACGAAGGTCTCTCCAAATTTACTGGTGGTCCTTCGACACCGGGAGAAACTGGATTCACGCAAAACAGTGACCAAGCTAACTCATC
>Ga0307510_10012096_pt1 | contig 10228 bp, 12 predicted proteins | sample 12_EM_MG_FD_207224 | JGI IMG/M metagenome (GOLD analysis project Ga0307510, IMG submission 207224) | Populus trichocarpa ectomycorrhiza microbial communities from riparian zone in the Pacific Northwest, United States - 12_EM | ecosystem: Host-associated > Plants > Roots > Unclassified | place...
AAACAATATCAGAAACCATGTAGTCAATTTGCACATGAAATTATCAACATAACCTTGGCATCAAAGATAGTTTACCATTCTCACCATTCATCAGGAGGGTGCTGTCTGTTCATTCTTCAACATGTCCACTTGAATTTGTCCTAACAAAATTGAACCATTTATTTCAGATTTTTATGACAAGAATAGTTAAGGAAAGCAGCACTAATGAATGATTATGCACAACAGAAAAAAAAAAGCATCGTTTTATATCCCTATCAATGGAGTTTAAAAAGGTGGATCATTATATATACTTCTATGGTTCTTGAGAACGCACATCATTTCTCTCTATGGAAGCACAAGAAATAAAGTCACCGTGATGTAACTATGAAATGATAGAAGGGCATTTATTAACTTACTAAATTTACATAACAAGAGAAGGAGAGGTTCAGTATGCATGTTGAGAGTAAAAAGAACAGGAACGATTCACTTCCACCTTACATCCAAATGCAGCAAAAATAATAGATTTATTATGAGACTAAAGGCCTTCAATATTTACCTGTACTATTCCTTTCAGGAGGTGCCTGATTTGTTGTCCGAATTTCTTCTAACACCTTAACATTTACCATGTTCAAATTCGGAGGAGGCACATACTTATTGCTGCTGCGCACTATTTTAGCTCTCCTGGGAGATTATAGCAAGAGTTAGCAGTGAAAATTTCCAGTCAAATGGTAGAAGAAAAAATTTAGAAGATCAGGAGAAACAATAATAGCAAAATCATCTTTCATCAACACCAACCTGACCAGTTTTCGCTTCAAAGTGACCTTTTGTAGTTTGGACATCCCTTTCCAAAAAAAGAAGTAAAATGTTATTTCAACTTCCTCGTAACAGACTAACCCAATACTTTGGAGAAAAAAAGAAGGATATAAATAAGGCTCCAATCACTCTCACCTGATTTTAGACCCAAAGAAGTAGCAGGGGTTTTGTGCCCACCTCTCTCAGCTTTAATAGATGCAATGAGTGAATCAGCTGTAGGCCCCAAACCCTTTCTCCCAATCAATTTCACTCCTAGCTTCTCACAGAGATAATTCATCCTCGTTTCATCACCCCCTCTCACCTCTCTCAACTCAAGCGCCTGTTGTTTGGACAATAAAGTGTACACATGAAGTGGTTGTTGCTGATTGAAATGCGACTGAAGCTGCTGAAAAAGTAACTTATTGGAATGCCGTTGATCTGGCCTAGAACCTTCCTGGCTCTTCTTTCGAGGTTCACTAAATGTCACCCTTAAAATTGCTGTTGACTTCGGGTCAGGATTCTTTCTGCCAAAAATAACAGAAAAACTCCCAAACTCTATATCTGGCTCCCTAAATAAATCTGCAAGAAGGGAAGCACAAGTGTGGGCATTCTTTGATGGGGTCCGATTAACCTTCATCCTTGAGGCTCGAGTGCCAGCATAGTGAATCATGTTTGCAGCTTCTCTTAACCCACTGAGAAAAGCTCCATGCATAGTTGCAGGATATCGCCTATTTGTGGCCTCCCCTGCAAAGAAAAGTCTTCCATCTCCCACACTTTCTGCTAATATATCATAGTCATCTCCTGATGCCCCTACCGCAACATTAGAGTAAGAACCAAGGGTAAATGGATCACTGCCCCATCTTGTGCAGACAGTTTGGATAGGCTCTGGGACAGTGATTCCTTGAGGTTCATAAATACCTGCTTGCATTCAAACCGAGTCACATATAAATACTGATTAATCATCTACTCGATATTTAGACTCGCATCTCATCTTAAAACAAGCACAAGTACAGTGGGAAATTCAAATGAACAAGGAAGCAAAGCCAATTTAAATGACCATGCGTGGTGATAACTACTCCAAAAGTTTGCAACTAAAACACAAATCTGGTATTCTAGTAATTGCATAAATTTATGAGAAAGAAGATGAGATAGCAACATAAACAATATTTTCAATAAAAGGTTGAATTGATTACCCTTGAGGATTTGAATAACCTTGGTCACTGCATCCGTAGGTGGCATACTCTCAAATTTATGAGCAGCTTCCCCTGCTACCAAAGCAATCAAGATTGGACCACCAGCAACAGTTGCATAGCTATAAAACAAGAAGAACTCCCCTTGAGAACTCGTATCGTCAGTCAAATGTCCAAACGTGTCCAGGTCAGTTTCCCAAAACACGCAAGGAAAAAGCATCGCAACCTTATTCAGCAGTCCATATCCCAACCTTTTTATCCCATCAAGCTTCCTCTGTGGCAACTCAGGAATAAACTTGATCGACCCACTCTTCAACACTCCAAGAGGAACCGTACACAACACCATATCCCCCTCGAAGACTTGGCTGCCCGCAATAACCTGCACCCCATCACTCCCATACCTAATAGTATGCACAGTCTTCTCATACAAAATTGGTACATTCTCAGCTAAAGCCTGAACCAACCTCCCATTCCCTCCAGGCAAAAAACAATGATCCCCTCCCATGTCATACGGGTCATCCTGGTCCCAAAATGCCAATGATAACTTCGACAACAAACCTGCATTGGCATACTCCAAATTAGCACAATGCCAATTAAACAAATTGATCTCCTCCTTATTCACAGCATCCTCATAAACCTGCCTAAACGTTTCCAACGCAGCCCCCAATGACACATCCACTGAGACATCCCCCATCAACTGCCTAAGTCTACTTGCTTTATCCAACAACCTATTAAATGCTGTCTCAACCTTCATATCCATATCCAAATCAACTGGTCTCCCACCCACACTATAAAGTGGACACTTATCCCTCACCTTATGCATCCAAAACCCCAACTGCCTTGCTAAAATCCCCAACGGATTCCCCAATGTCCCCGTCAAAACACTCCCTCCTAAATCCACCGATGCACTCACCCTATTCCCCGCTCCCCCTTCCATTCTCATAGTATAAACTCTCCCGCCCGCACGCTTCCTCCCTTCTAAAACTGTAACCTTAAATCCCAACCTCATTAACTGCCTCGCCGCACTCAACCCCGCCAATCCTGCCCCAACAACAATCACATTCGACTTCGTATACTCATTGGGGAATCTTTCTTTTATCGACTGCGAAACCCCAAAATTAATATACCCGTGCGAAACTAGATAATCGTAAGCAGAATCTAACAACCCATGACAATGTATCGGCACGGAATTAAGAAACATTTCTTGAGTCACCCAAACATTAACATTCTCGCGCCATTTCGCAATTATATGATTCCTAATTAAAATGTAATTAACCTGTTCGATTCCGCCGATATTCGTGACCACACGGGCATCTATTTCTTCGTCAGTTAAGGAATCAGCAGGGAATCCAGCAGAGAGACCAATTAAGGCTTCGTTTGTTGATTCTTTGTTGATTACTATGATTTCTTCTGAAATATCAGGGACTAGTTTTTTTTGTTGTTGGTTTTGTGCGGCTTTGGGTGGAAAAAATTGGGGGAAGTGAAAGGAGGTTTGGGTTTTTTGGGGACGGCCACGGCGGCGTTTCTTGGGAATGGGAAATGAGGGGAATGCAGCGTTCGGATTTGGAAGCGCGAATGCGGGTGCGGGTGGGGTTTGTATGGGAGTAGGGGTGGTTTGTGGAGGTAGAGGAGGGTAGGGGACGAATTCGAGAGGAAGAGACGAGAATTCGTCGGGGGTTGGTGATGGTGGATTCATGATTGTTATTTAGTTGGTGGTGGCTGTAGAGGAGGAGAGGGAGGTTAGTGTGGTACTGGAGGTGGTGGTGGTGGTGGTGGTGGTGGTGGTGGTTAAGCTGTTGATGGTTTGGAGGTGTAATAGTTGATTTCTTGAAACGAACTTGAATGCTCTGTAAACGACGTTTCGTTGAGAGTAATTTTTGACGAATAGTTAGTGTGGCGGCAAGCGACGTGTTGTTGGCACGACTCGTGGAACTTTACTGGGCTATGACTTGGTTTCGTTTTTAACTAGTTAAAAATATTATAAAAAAAATAATATTAATAACACAAATGATAATATTTTTAATATAATCTATTAATTATAATAAAAATAATAATATTTATAACATAAATAATAATATTTTTAATATTAATACTTTTAATTATAATAAAAATAATTATATTTAAAAACCTAGAACCCAGCAATCTTGGGTCTTGATAAAAGAATCCAATAAAATTGGGTTCTTACACAATTCCCATTGAGCTTGGGTCCTAATGCCGGACCCTAGACAATCGAGTCATGCCACCGGATCTAAAACAATTGGGTCCTGACGTATGACCCATTGCACTTGGGTCCCATGCAGGATCTATTAGACTTGGGTCCTGCGCGAGACCAATTACCATTGGGTCCTAGCGCAGGACCCAAGCGTATTGGGTCCTGATGCATGACCCATTCAACTTGGGTCCTGAAACAGGACTCAAGCAATTTGGGTCCATGCCCGAACCACAGGTGGTTGGGGGTTTGGGTCAGCGTCCGGATCCAGGGGGTTGGGTCCGAGTTCGGACCCAAGGGGTTTGGGGGATGGGTTGGGTCTGTGTCCAGGGTGGTTAGTTATGTGGCCGAATCCAAGGTGGTTGGGGATGGGGCTGCGTTCGGACCCAAGGGAGTTGGGGTTTGTGTCCGTTAGTGCATCCAAGGTGGTTGAGGGTATGGGTATATGGGCGCATCCAAGGTGATTGGGTCCGTGTTCGGACCCAAGGTGGTTGGGGCATGGGTCCGTGTCCAGACCTCGGACCCAAGGGGGTTTGGGTTCGTCCGTGTCTGGACCCAGGTGGGGTTGGGGGTTGAGTCCGCGTCCGGACCCAATGAGGTTGGGTCGATGTCCGGGCCCAAAGGGGTGGGGACAGTCCATGTCCGGACCCAAATGGGTGCGGTCCTTGGCTGGACCCAAGAGGGTTAGGGTTTGAGTCCGTTGGCACCTAAGTTGGTTGGGTCCAGGTCCGGGTCCTGACAAAGGACCCAGGAAAAGCGAGTCCTAGGTCTGGGTCCTGACAAAAAACCCAAGAAAAGTGGGTCCTAACACAGAACTCATTAACCTTGGGTCCTGTCGCAGGACCCAAGAGTGCTGGGTCCAAACACAAAACCCAAGAGAATTAGGTCCTAACGCTGTACCTATGAGCCCTGGGCCTTGACAGGGTCTGTAGCCATGCGCGCGATGCAGACCTAGCGCCTAATAGGGCAAACCCAACACCTAGTGTCCCCACGTGGCGCGCGGGTGTGGCTCAGCGCCCAGGGCAAGCCAGCACCACGTGTGCGCGCGGGGCTGACCCAACTCACAAGCAGGGAAGCCCAAGCGCCAAGTGTCTGCATCCGAGGCCTGTAGCCCCACCAAAACTGGAACTGACCATTTTCTTCCCAACCATCCTATCAATGTTAAATGCATCCCAATGAAAAGAGCACCAAACATAGGTGGCATGTTAAAAGTTTCAGGAAAGTTACACTCTGATCCTCTAACTTTAAATATTATGTAAATTATACAATTTTGGCACCTCAATTTTTTTCCAATTAAATTTTGGTACAAAAAATTATTTTTTGTTATTTTTAGTCCCTGATTGAGAGAGAAGAGAGAAGTCGCTGGGTTTAGGCGGTAGAGAGATAAATGTGTTGTTGACACTGATTTAGACTATCAAAACAGTCGATATTTGTGTCAAATAGTTTCATTTAACGAAGGGAATTTATATAAAGTGTTTTTTTTATCTTAAAGCTCGTGAAAAAACATACACGAGTCTGAGTATATTTTTGGTTTCACATTGATTTTGGTTTCTATAACAGTTTTTTTATGCTACTATTAGGTTTGTTATGATTTTTAAGGTATTTTGGTTCAAAAATTGATTGAAAAACAAGTTTTTGATTAAAAAAAACTTAAGCTTTGATTTTCTAGCTACCAACCTGGGAAAAGCATACGACATGTTGTCTATAAAAAAAACAAAGCCCCAAATAGAGCAAAAAAAATAACTCAGTCGTGTGAGTCTGACAAAATAGGTCAGGTGAGCTGGCTTGGCTTATCAGGCCTGACAACGTCTATCATTTGCTTTTTTTTTTTTCTAAATTATTTTTTTTCTAATTATTTTTTTGAATTGATGCTTTTTTTACATGTTTTTCTCAAAATTGTTTTTTTTTTATTTTTATGTTGATTGATATTCATTATCTTTCATTTTGTTTAGAGAGACTTTTTTAAATGACGAGTATTTTTTTGATTATACATTTAAATTTTGAAGAGTTATTTTTGATTTATTTATATATATAATTTTTTATCTTTTGTATAGATGAACTTTATTTTTTAGAACAAATTTTCTTCTTATGTAATATTTATAACATGTTCAGCTTTGAATAATGTTTTATTTTATTTTATTTTATTCAATCACTTTAACTTGTGTTTCTATTTTTATTATCTTTTAGTTGAATAAAAAAATTACTCTAATAAATAAATTTACCAAACACAATCGGGTAAATATCTCGTCTTGTGATATTAAATATCATGATCTGCATATATCTCTTAATTTTTCTAGTTTTATTTTTAAATATCATTTATGGTTTTTTTCATTTATAAATACACATAGTTTTTGATTTATTTGATTACATATATGCATAAATTATTTTATTCTCATTTAAAATTTTTCTAACTATAAAAATATATTGAAAAAGTCTATATATATAATTTTTTTATTTTTTAAAAAATTAATCCGTGGCAAAGCCCTGTCAAGTATCTAGCTAATTATGAAATCATGACGTTTAAAAAACAGAGGAGGGGCGAAATCAAGTTATCAAGAATATTTTCACAAAATTTATAACCTTGAGGACTGATATGAAATAAAACTAGAACTTTAGTATCTAACCCGTAATCATCCCAATCCAAATTCCACACGGAAAAATCCATTTGTAATCGGAGCTCCATATACCCTTCCTCTTCTCTCTTCTAGTATACAAAACAAAGAAAGCAAGAGAAAAAACAAAAATAAATCATTACAGAGGCAGCCAAGAGCTGGAAATACCTCCAAAATCCAAATACTTCTTACTTTCATTTTCGACGTCGTTTCTGTCCTTCTACTCCTCCTCCTATATCGACAACAGTAACACGCCGATCATCTTTTTCACAACCTCCAAAACCAGCGATTTTTCCCAATATTTCGGCCTCGCAAATGCGATATCCGCATCCTACCTCCTCCGATTCATAGGTACACTTCCGCTTTTGTGCTTCTTCGCTCTCTTTCACTTCATTAATCGTCTGAATGCAACGTCGTTTCTTGTTTTGAATTGAAAAGCGCAAATCTGATAAGCTGTTTCGAGTTTATTATCAGCTACAGTTGGTGATTTTTTTTTTATTTTTTCCCCAGTAAATCAGCTGCGTTTGTATTTGTTTTCTATTTTATCAGCTTATTTAGGGTGTTTATTACTGCGTTGTATGATAATGTTGCGATGATCGAGTTCGTCTTGCTGGATCTGGCATTTATTTTTTTAAACTCAATTTTATAATCTTCTGTTTGGTTTCTGAGATAATGCCGCGTACTTTTCTCTGTTTTTTGTTTAAATATTATCAGGACGGCTGGTTTTGAATAAATTAGAGAAAATCGTTAATGGCCTCGTTATAATGATCAGCCATTAAGTTGCGAAGAATATAATGGAAAAGTGAATTCTGGAAATCTCTCTCCTAGGGTAGAACTTTCTGAGAAAATCTTACTTGTTTTGGTTCAGTTTCAGCTAAAAATAAGAGTCAGATTATGCAGTCGGCGAGTCTTTAACTTTGAATTTTACATACTATTCGCATATGTGTGTGTGTAATGTTTCAAATTAATTATTGTACAAGTTATTGGGTATCAGAAGCCTTGTTGAGCATTGCGTTTACGGGTTAGGAAATAATAGCAGTGTTTGATTTTGACTGTGTCAGAGAAAATTGCATGATAGCTGACTGATTTTTTTCTTTTCCTTCTATTAATATCTATCTGTTTTAGGGATTGAGTCTTTATCAAGAGCCAAAAGAAAAACAAAGGGCCTTGCTGGGACGAGCTAGGAAAACTGTTGTTAAAGCAAAAGGATTAAGATGGGAATTTTTGATGGGTTGCCCGTTCCTCCTGACAAAGCAGTAAGTCGTTTATTTATTTATTTATTTATTTTGTGGTGTTTTTGTAGAAGTATAATGCAAGTGTTTTGCCATGTGCATTGACAACTGTTGTTCAGTTGGAGTTTTGGTTTGTAGAGTAGATTTCATATTTATAATTCGACATCTTGAGTAGAATTATTAGATCGGAAGTTGACGGAGTTATGTTGGCATGAAACTTCGCATGAAACTTCCATGTAATTGTAAAATAAAGATGATATGAGCCTTTGATGAATCATAAATGCGTGTTTTGCCACATTATGTTCATCTTTCTTGCAGTAGTAGATGGTGCTGCATCTTTCGAGAAACAATATGAGGGTTCTTATATGGTGTATAATACAGGCAATGAATGGTTAAGCATCAAATTTTAACAAGACCGTGCCTCAACATCTAAGTGTTAAAGTGGCTAGAAAATGTATTTATATTTAATGATGGGCTTTCTATGATTGATTTCATGTAAAGTGACAACTTCATATCGAATTTTTAATCACTTAATCATCTAGATTATTATTAATGTCATGTAGTTTTGTGACATCTTCCTTTTTATTGTCCTGTTTTTTTCTTTTCTTTTCTCATTCCCTGGTTTGCTCCTTGGTACAAAGCAGTATTTAAGAGAAGAGCTTTCAAGAATAGATGAGAGTTGGGCTGCTGCACGTTTTGACTCATTGCCTCATGTTGTCCATATTTTAACCTCTAAAGATCGTGAAGCTGAAGCCCAAGTTTTGAAGGAGCAAAGCGATGTTGTTGAGGATGTCGTAGATGAAGTTGTACAATCTTATCACAGTGGCTTCAACAAAGCAATTCAAAACTATTCTCAGGTGTCTTAAATATTCTTTTACAGACTGATCTAAACAATGTGTATTTCTAATTGCTATCAATTTCTTGCTTTCCTGCATCCAAGATAGAAAAAGATAGATTGTTTTCTTTTCCCTCTTTTTTGTTTTCAAATTCCTCAGAGCAGTTTCATATAAAATATCAATGTTGCCCACTTATAATCCATATTATAGAATGCTATTATTTGAAAGATGGGGATAATATTATAAAATATCAATGTTGTCCTCTTCTAATGCAAAGTTAGAGATCTTACTACAGAAATTGCAACTAACAGCTTTGTATTGGTAGGATTCTAATATCACTACAAATTTAAGTATTCGTTGATTTACTGATAAGAGCCATGTCCATGATCAAGGATTATTTTTTGTGACCACAATTCAAAATACAATAAAAGTCTGCCAAAAAGCAAGTTCCTTCCTCTTATATTCTGATTGGATGTAGATGGCAAGTCTATCAAGTGTGGCAGTTTGTGTTAACTTTCTGACTTGATACAATTTGACTGCATTGATTTGCCAGAATCTCAAGTTCATTTCCGAAAAACTTTATATTCATCTTAAATTCTAGTATAAACCTCATAAGCTCCCTCCTGACCATGGTTCAATTATTCAACCTTTTGCTTTAGGTATATCTGTGCATTATGTAGTGAACTTTTCGTTGATTTCAGTAAACATTTAAATAAAATTTGTAGCAGTAGCATTTCTCATTGATGAAGCTATAGAATTTCAAAGTTTATCATCCAAAAATAATTATTCCCTAGCATAACTCGTTTCCAGACTTGTTTCCCATAGATGAAGATTGTGATCTAGCTGCCCCCTTATTTTAAAGGCCATTTACTAAGGTTTTGTATCGTAGTTGACAATGCTAGCTCCTTTACTGCAATGAGTTCCTTGATATTTCAGATGCTTTATGTTATCTAGTTTTATGTGTTTTTTCCCTGTTTTTCCCAAGAGATTCTTAACTTTGTCTGCTTCACTATTTTCTTCTAATTTGTTAATTATTTATATTATTCCTAAATTCTCACTTTTATGATGTAAAATCCTGATTTGGTGCTTCTGGGTAAAAAGTGGTGTAAATGATTGACTGAGAAAGAATTGAGGATGGTCAGCCATGGAAGGAGTGAGCGAAAATTGTGTATTGTGATGATTTCATCACAACTTCTTGGACTGGATTTATTCATGACCTCATAAAAGATTATCACTTGTTTAACTTTTTTGGGATTTGACAAAAAAAGAGTTGGTGCCCAAACTCAATTATCATTGTTTATTATTTTCTTCCAGATCTTGCGGTTATTCAGTGAATCTGCTGAGAGTATTGCTTCACTAAAGGTTGATTTAGCTGAAG
>Ga0307510_10012097_pt1 | contig 10228 bp, 9 predicted proteins | sample 12_EM_MG_FD_207224 | JGI IMG/M metagenome (GOLD analysis project Ga0307510, IMG submission 207224) | Populus trichocarpa ectomycorrhiza microbial communities from riparian zone in the Pacific Northwest, United States - 12_EM | ecosystem: Host-associated > Plants > Roots > Unclassified | place...
TCAGCGTGACGGTGTTGGCGTTCAGCGCCTGCTTGGTCGAGCTCGAGCCGAACTGGAAGATGGCCTTCAGGCTGTCCGAGACCTTGGCCGGATCGTATTCGGTCTGCTCGGCGCGGGCGGTGAAGGCGCATATGGTCATGATGGCGGCAAGCGCCATTCTCAAAGCGTTACGCATGATGTCCCCTGAAAAATTCTAGTTCGAGAACCGGGCGAGGCGCTGTCGCGCCTCTGCCGATCCGAGGCTTGCGGCCCGCTGGTACCAGTCACGTGCAGCCGCCGCGTCGGCGATCACGCTCCGCGCGTCGCTGCTGCCCAGCACCGCGGGATCGTAGGTCTGCGCCAGCAGAAGCGCGGCCGTTGCATCCTTCGCATGGGCCGCGCGCTCGAGCAGCAGGCGCGCCGCGGCGATGTCGCCGATGCCGATCAGGCTCCTTGCGCGCGTCATCAGTCCAGCCAGCGTGTCGGCGTCGAGCGTCCGGACGGGCTCAGGCGGTGCGGGCTGTGCCGCGACGGGTACCGGCATCTGCGCCTGCAACGCAATCTGGTGCGCGGTCGCGATGGTGTCGCGGCTTGGCGGTGCAGGAAGATCCTGCCGGTCGGCGCTCGCCAGCATTGCGTTGGTGACACGCGCCGGATCCTTGAGCGTCGCTTGCCGTACGACCGGCGGATTGGTCGAAGCAATGGCCTGCCCGGGAGCCACGCTTGTCGTGTTGCCGGCGACGAGGCCGCGCAGGTCGGACTGAAACAGCGCGGCCAGGATCGCTGCGGCGGATAGCGCGAACACAGCAGCGAGAAGGCGCGGGACCATCCCGGTTCTGGGACGCAACGCCAGCGGCGTGTATTCCCGTGGATCCGGAGCCCCCAGCGGATCGGACAGGAACAGCGGCATTGGATCGTCTTGCGAAAGATCGGCTCGTGCGGCGCGCGCACGGATATAAGACGCGGTGGGCGGTTGTGATGCAGATCGATCGGAGTCGAACGCCCTCGACTCCCTGGACGGACGGTATGCCGTCGTCTCCATGGTGATGCTCCCCATTCCTGACGCAACGCAGGGGCAGTCCCGGCTTCAGTCTTCTTGTTGTTGTCCAGAAGCGCCCCGCAAACTGGAACCGGTAAATCGCCGTCCGATTCAGCCCAAAAAGCGACGGCGGTTTGCGCGAATCGGGAGATATTTGGGTTTGATTGCGGCGAGGCGGGGGAATGCACCGCAATTTTGGTCGCGATGGTTGAGGGGGATTTTACGAGGCGGCGCTGGGCAGGCCGGCTGTCCCGCGCTCGCTGTCATTCCCCGCGAAGGCGGGGAATCCAGTACGCTACGGCCCATCGATTGAACCACGATCGTCTCGGAGTACTGGGTCGCCCGGTCAATCCGGGCGACGACAGTTGAGCGTGTGGTGACGACGTTGCGGCACTCTACGCGCCGCACATCCTCACGGATGCAGGATCACCTTGCCCATGGCCTGACGACCCGCGAGTACCTTCAACGCGTCGGCGGTCTGCGCCAGCGGGAAGGTGCGGTCGACATGCGATGAAATCTTTCCTTCCGCCGTCCACCTCACGAGCTTCTCGAGATTGGCGCGGTTCTTCTCCGGATTGAGCCGGGTCCAGGCGCCCCAGAACACGCCGCGGATGTCGCAGCCCTTCAAGAGCGCGAGGTTCAGCGGCATCTTCGGGATGTCGCCGGCGGCAAAGCCGATCACAAGGAAACGGCCTTCCCAGGCGATCGAGCGCAGCGCCTGCTCGGCATAGGCGCCACCAACCGGATCGAAGATGATGTCGACGCCCTTGCCGCCGGTGAGTTTGCGCAGGCCTTCCTTCAGATCTTCCTTGCCGTAGTTCAGCGTCAGCTCGGCGCCATGCGCCTTCGCGAATTCGAGCTTCTCGTCCGACGAGGCGCAGGCGATCACCTTCAGGCCCATCAGCTTGCCGAGCTCGCAGGCGGCAAGGCCGGTGCCGCCTGCGGCACCGAGGACGGCAAGTGTCTCGCCCGGCTTCGGGCTGGCGCGATCTTCCAGCGCATGCAGCGCGGTGCCGTAGATGATGATGATGCCGGCCGCGCGATCATAGTCGAGATTGTCGGGAATTTTGACGATCGATGCCGCCGGCAGCGCGATCTTCTCGCGCGCGCCGTTGTGGCCGCAGGATGCGACAACGCGATCGCCGACCTTCACCTCAGTGACGCCCGGACCGATGCTCTCGATCACGCCCGCGACTTCCGCGGCCGGCGAGAACGGGAACGGCGGCTTGATCTGGTACTTGCCTTGAATCATCAGGATGTCGAAGAAGTTCAGCGCCGCCGCCTTGATCGCGATCACGGCCTCGCCGGGACCTGCCACCGGATCCGGTATGTCCGCGAGCACGAGATCGTCGGGCTGGCAATATTGCGAGCAGAGGATGGCTTTCATGGCGGCACCTAAGGCGTTTCGGGTGGAATTATAGTTGGCTCGTTTCTGCCGGATTTAGACCCGGGCGACAATCCGGTTTCTTTGCCCAAAGCGATGCGCAGGCCTATCCTCGCGTCATTGCGAGCGCAGCGAAGCAATCCAGCGTCCGTGCGACGGAAATAGTCTGGATTGCTTCGCTGCGCTCGCAATGACAGAGCAAGAACAAAAAGAAGGATTCAAACGATGTTTGAAACGGGTCTGCTCAGGAACAAGCGCATCCTCGTCACCGGCGGCGGCTCGGGTCTCGGCGCCGCGATGGGACACCGCTTCCTCGCGCTCGGCGCCGAGCTCATCATCTGCGGCCGCAAGCTCGACCGGCTTGAGGCCACCGCGAGCGAGATGCGCGCGCAGACCGGTCGCAAGGTCACGACGATTGCCTGCGATGTCCGTGACGGTGCTGCCGTCGAGAACATGATGGACGCGATCTGGCGCGAGGCGCCGCTCGACATTCTCGTCAACAACGCTGCTGCAACCTTCATCGCGCAGAGCGAGCATCTCTCCTTCCGCGCGGCCGACGCGATCCTGGCGCCGACGCTGCATGGTGCGATGTATTGCACGCTCGCCGCCGGCAAGCGCTGGATCGACGGCAAGCACAACGGTGTTGTGCTCTCGATCCTCTCGACCTCGACCATCACCGGCCGCGCCTTCACCGTGCCGTCGGCGATGGCGAAATCGGCGGTGCTGGCGATGACCAGGAGCCTCGCCGTGGAGTGGGGCCCGAAGGGCATCCGCACCGTCGCGATCGCGCCGGGACCGTTCCCGACTGCCGGCGCATCAGGGCAGCTCCGCCCCGAGGGCCGCGACGATGGCTGGACCGCGCGCAACCCGATGGGGCGCACCGGCGAGCACAGCGAGCTTGCCGATCTCGCCAGCTTCCTGGTCTCCGACCGCGCCGGCTACATCAATGGCGAGATGGTGGTGATCGACGGTGGCGCGCATTTGCGCAGTTCCGGCGCCGAGGATCTGCTCGGCTGGACCGACGCGCAATGGGCCGACCAGCGCGCCGCGCGATCCCGGGGCTAGCAGCCGCCACCCCGCTAACTGCCTTCCCAAATTGGACTTTCCCGGCTATCCCTGCCGCGGGGACAAAGCACGGCCGGGCCATCTTCCAGTCACAATATTGAGGGAACCACTCCAAGCATGTGGCGGGTGCTGATTTTAGCTTTGACGACTGGCGTTGTAGCTTGGGGAATCACTGATTCCGCACGGGCTCAGACGGCGCAACCGGCGCCGAAAGCCGCACCGAAGGCGGCAGCGCCCGCGGCCAATCCGATTGCAAAGACAGCCGCAAAGCCCGAGAGCAAACCGGTGGCCCCACCCGCGGCGGTTGCGGGCGGCGCCGAGCCCACACTGATCGGCCAGTTCGGCACCTGGGGCGCCTATTCGGCGACGCCCAACGGCAAGAAGGTCTGCTTCGCGCTGGCCAAGCCGTCGTCCTCGAAGACCAACCCGCCGAACCGGCCGCGCGATCCCGCCTATGCCTTCGTCTCGACCCGGCCGGCGGAAAAGGTCAACAACGAGGTCTCGGTTATGATCGGCTATGCGCTGAAGCCGGGCTCTGAATCCTCGGTGGAGGTCGGCGGCGCTGCCTTCGCGATGTACACGCAGGGCGACGGCCTCTGGATCAAGAACGCGGCCGAGGAGGAGCGGATGGTCGAAGCCATGCGCAAATCCGCCGATCTCGTGGTCAAGGGTGTCTCGGCCAAGGGGACGGAGACGACCGACACCTTCTCGCTGAAGGGCCTCGCCCAGGCGCTGGACCGGATCTCGCAGGATTGCAGGCGTTAAGCCTGCGGTCGATAAGGTCGCAATCGGCGGCTCCGGTTGCTATATAGGGCCGGTTCCAGATTTTTCGCCGTCATGGGTGCCCGGGTCAAGCCCGGGCATGACGAGTTTAGACAGCAGATACCAGGCCGATAGATGCAACCGACGACCGAGCCGCACAACGCAATCCTGGTGGAGAAGACTCCACTTGAAACCTATGTGCCGCCGGCAAAGCCGTCGCTGATCGGCCTGTCGCGCACCGAGCTTGCCGATCGCCTCGGCGAGATCGGCGTTGCGCCTGCGCAGCGCAAGATGCGGGTGCAGCAGCTGTGGCACTGGATGTATTTCCGCGGCGCCCAGAGTTTTGGCGACATGACGTCGGTCTCGAAGGGCATTCGCGGCGAGCTCGCGCAGCACTTCACGGTCGACCGGCCCGAAGTCGTGGCCGAGCAGATATCGAACGACGGCACTCGCAAATGGCTGCTGCGGCTGCCAAGCGGCGACAATGTCGAGAAGGCGCATGAAGTCGAGTGCGTCTACATTCCCGAGACCGATCGCGGCACGCTCTGCGTCTCCTCGCAGGTCGGCTGCACGCTGAACTGCTCCTTCTGCCACACCGGCACGCAGCGCCTGGTGCGCAACCTCACCGCCGGCGAGATCGTTGGTCAGATCATGGTTGCGCGCGATCGTCTCAATGATTGGGCCGATCGCGAAGACGGCACGCGCCGCGTCACCAACGTCGTGATGATGGGCATGGGCGAGCCGCTCTACAATTTCGACGCGGTGCGTGATGCGCTCTTGATCGTCGGCGACAACGAAGGCATCGGCATCTCCCGCCGCCGTATCACGCTGTCGACCTCGGGTGTGGTGCCGAACATCGTGCGCGCCGGCGAGGAGATCGGCGTGATGCTCGCGATCTCGTTGCACGCAGTGCGCGACGAGCTGCGCAACGAGCTGGTGCCGCTCAATCGCAAATATCCGATCAAGGAGCTGCTGCAGGCCTGCCGCGACTATCCCGGCGCCTCGAACGCACGCCGCATCACCTTCGAATATGTGATGCTCAAGGGTGTCAACGATTCGCTGGATGACGCGAAGCTGCTGGTGAAGCTGCTCAAGGGCATTCACGCCAAAATCAATCTGATCCCGTTCAATCCCTGGCCCGGCACCGCCTATGAATGTTCGGACTGGGACCAGATCGAAAAGTTCTCCGAATATATCTTCAACGCCGGCTATTCCTCGCCGGTGCGCACCCCGCGCGGCCGCGACATCCTCGCCGCCTGCGGCCAGCTCAAGTCGGAGACCGAAAAGCTCTCGGCGCGCGAGCGCCAGACGCTGCGCGCCATGGCGATGACGGATTAGCTTGTTATGCCCGCGCTCTCGCATTCTCGTCTTTGCGAGCGCAGCGAAGCAATCCAGAATCTTTCCGTTGAGATAGTCTGGATTGCTTCGTCGCTGTGCTCCTCGCAATGACGGCGGAGTTGGTATTCCCGGCATGTCCCTGATCGGCCGCCTCATCGTCATCTTCATCGGCTTTCTCGCCGCCTGCTTCGTCGGCGGCATGATTGTCGTCGTCGCCCTGCTGTTTCCGGAGTTCGCCGATCTCGGCGCGGGTCCCGTCGATCAAGGCGCGATCGACATCCTGCTGGGTTTTGGTTTCGTCTTCGTCTCGGGCTTCGCGCTGGTGCCGGCGGCGGTGATCGTCGCGATCACCGAAGCGCTCTACATCCGCAGCGCGCTTGCCTATGCCGTCGGCGGCGGCCTCGTCGGGCTCGCCTGCTATCTCGGCCTCGTTCCCTTCCATTCCGACACATTGCAGTTCGAAGGCATCGTGCGGCGTCACCTGGAAATCATGACCGGTGCCGGCATCGTCGCCGGTGTCGTCTACTGGCTGATCGCCGGCCGCAACGCCGGCGCCTGGCGCAACCCGCCGCCCCCGCGCCGGCCGCCTCCTCCGCTGCCGTCGCAGTCGCCGCCGGATGCGCGATGAGTCGCGCCGATTCCGGGGTTTTCATCCCCCCTCCACTCCGCTAAACCGCGCGCCATGAACCGGACTGGACTCTTTATCGGCCTGGCGCTGTGGCTCGTGATCGGCGTTGTTTTCGGCCTCTATCCCGAGCTCGATCTCAAGCTCGCCGCGCTGTTCTTCGACCCTGATACGAAGACGTTTCCGCTCAAGCTGAACGACTGGGCCGGCGTCGCGCGTGATGCTGCCATGTGGATTGCCTGGGCTTTCGCGCTGCCGTCGCTGGTCGCGCTCGTGGTCAAGATGATCAGGCCCGACCGGCCGCTGATGGTGTCGGGGCGTGCGATCATCTTCCTGCTGGTGACCCTGACACTGTCAGCCGGCATTTTGACCAATCTCACCTTCAAGACCTATTGGGGCCGGCCGCGCCCGGTGGTGGTGACGCAATTCGCCGGCGACCAGCAATTCGTGCCGTGGTGGGATCCGCGCGGCGATTGCGCGCGCAACTGCTCGTTCTTCTCGGGCGAGGGCGCGACCGCGTTCTGGACGCTGGCGCCGGCCGCGCTGGCGCCGCCGGCATGGCGGCCGCTCGCCTATGCCGGCGCCGTGGTGTTCGGCCTCGTCACCAGTGGGCTGCGGATGGCCTTCGGCGGCCACTTCTTCACGGACGTATCGATCGCCGGCCTCGTTACCTTCGTCGTGATCTGGTTCGCCTACGCGATGATTTACCGCTGGCCGCGCACCCGGTTCTCGGACGAGGCGGTCGATGCCGCCCTGACCCGGCTGAACATGCCCGCCTACCGGCTCCGCCAGCGCCTGTTCGGCCGCAAGACGGACCCCGAGCCCTCGGTTTGAGCCATTAAATGCGTGCCGACCCCCGCGAAATTTGATATTCGCGCGGTCAAACCTGCCTGACATCAGCCCTTTTGAGACCCGATTGGAAGCGCCATGACCACGATCCTGAAAAGCCTGCCCAAGGGTGAGAAAGTCGGCATCGCTTTTTCGGGCGGCCTCGACACGTCAGCGGCGCTGCTCTGGATGAAGCAGAAGGGCGCGCGCTGTTACGCCTATACCGCCAATCTCGGCCAGCCGGATGAAGCCGACTACAACGAGATCCCGCGCAAGGCGATGGAGTTCGGTGCCGAGAAAGCGCTGCTGGTCGATTGCCGGATGCAGTTGGTCCACGAAGGCATCGCCGCGATCCAGTCGGGCGCCTTCCACATCTCGACCGGCGGCATCACCTATTTCAACACCACGCCGCTCGGGCGCGCCGTCACCGGCACGATGCTGGTCGCGGCGATGAAGGAGGACGGCGTCAACATCTGGGGCGACGGCTCGACCTTCAAGGGCAACGACATCGAGCGCTTCTACCGCTACGGCCTGCTCACCAATCCGGGCCTGAAGATCTACAAGCCCTGGCTCGACCAGCAGTTCATCGACGAGCTCGGCGGCCGCGCCGAGATGTCGGCGTTCATGACCGCGCAGGGTTTTGCCTACAAGATGAGCGCCGAGAAGGCGTATTCGACCGACAGCAATCTGCTCGGCGCGACGCATGAGGCGAAGGATCTCGAAAGCCTCGACAGCGGCATCAAGATCGTCAACCCGATCATGGGCGTGCCGTTCTGGCGTGACGACTGCGCCGTCAAGGCCGAGAAGGTCGTCGTGCGTTTCGAGGAAGGCCAACCCGTTGCGCTGAATGGCCAGACCTTCAGCGATCCCGTCGCACTGTTCCTCGAAGCCAATGCGATCGGCGGTCGTCACGGCCTCGGCATGAGCGACCAGATCGAGAACCGCATCATCGAGGCCAAGAGCCGCGGCATCTATGAAGCGCCCGGCATGGCGCTGCTGCACATCGCCTATGAGCGCCTCGTCACCGGCATCCACAACGAGGACACCATCGAGCAGTACCGCATCAGCGGCATGCGCCTCGGCCGTCTGCTCTACCAGGGCCGCTGGTTCGATTCGCAGGCCCTGATGCTGCGCGAGACCGCGCAGCGCTGGGTTGCCCGCGCCGTCACCGGCGAGGTCGCGCTCGAGCTGCGCCGCGGCAACGACTATTCGATCCTTAATACCGAGAGCCCGAACCTGACCTATGCGCCCGAGCGGCTCAGCATGGAGAAGGTCGAGGACGCCGCGTTCACTCCGGCGGACCGCATCGGCCAGCTCACCATGCGCAACCTCGACATCGCCGACACGCGCACCAAGCTGAAGCTCTACACGGATACGGGCCTGCTCTCGGGAAGCGAAGGCTCGCAGATCTTCAAGCTCGAGAACGATAAGGGCTAACGCCTTCGTAGCCCGGATGGAGCGCAGCGAAATCCGGGGCCTCTCGCCAAGTCGATAGATTCCCGGATTACGCTGCGCTCCATCCGGGCTACGATTCGTCATTGCGAGACGTCGTAGGGTGGGCAGAGCGAAGCGTGCCCACCGTCTTACTACGACGGCAGTGATGGTGGGCACGGCGCGAACGCGCCTTTGCCCACCCTACGAGTTCGCGCCGTGTTGCCACGTCGCGTACAATCGCCAAAACAAAAATGGCCGGGATCGCTCCCGGCCATTTTGCATTTGTGCTTCGCCTCAACGCGGCGGCGCGGTGCCGGGCGGGGGCGGCGGCAGCGAGGCCTGGCCGCCGTTGAGCAGCGGCGTGATGTTGCGGACGGTGACGCGCCGGTTGATCGCGCTCGGTCCCTGCGTCTGCTCCTTCAGGTACTGCTCGCCATAGCCCTGCGACGTCAGGTTCTCCGACGGCACGCCGAACTGCTGCGTCAGCAATTCGGCCGCGGACTGCGCGCGGCGGTCCGACAGCGACAGATTGTCGACCTCGTTGCCGACCGCGTCGGTGTGTCCCTCGATCAGGAACACCACGCGCGGGTTGGCCTGGATCGCACGGTTGAGGCCGTCGGCGATCCCTTGCAGCTTCGCCGCCTGATCCGGTGGGATGGTCCACGAACCCGTCTCGAAGGTGATCGTGTTGACGTCGATGCTCGGCATCTGCATGCGAACGTTCGGGCTGTAGCGAATCTCGTCGAGCGTGTAACGCCGATCGATCCGCTGCACCGGCGGTGCCTCCATGGTCTGGTAGATCAGGTCCGGCGACGCCTCCTGGGCGTCGACGATGTAGCGATCGTAGGGAATGTTCACGACCGGCGGCGGCGCGTCGACATAGAAGCCGCCGACCGACTGCGGATCGCGGTAGCTGTTGTCGATGATGATGATCTCGCGCCCGCGGGGATCCCTGCGGATTCGGCGCAGCAACCGACCGTCCGGAGCGACCATGGTGATGATCTCGCTGCCGTCGGGACGGACCACAACGGTGCGGGTATCGCCGCCGACGATGTCGGTGCGGATGTCGCGGGCGCCGTAGCGGAAGCGATAGAGATCGTTGCCGCGGACATAGGCCTGTCCGCCCGGATCGCGGATGATGATGCGGTCCGGCTCGGTGTAGACGGTACGGCCGCCTTCGACGGATTCGCGTCGCTGGTTGTGGAGGTCGGCGATGGTGGCGCCGAGCACAGCGCCGGCCACCACGCCCGCACCGATCGCGAGCGGCGTCAGGTCACGCTGCGGCGGACGCGGCGCCGGCGGCAGCGGCGTGGTCGTCGTGGGTGCGGCGCGGAAGGCCGGCGCAACCGTCGGCGGAGCGTATTGCGCCCTGTTGGGCGGCGGCGTTGCGGCCGCCGAGCCCGGGACGGTGCTCGGTGCCGCGGCGCCGGCGGGGGGAGCCGGCGGCCGGGGTGGGAGACCCGCCTGGGGCGGTGCACCCGGAGTGCCGGCAGCGGGCGCGCCCGCAGGCGGCGTTCCACCCTGACGTCCGGGCGGAGGCGTCACGGCGCCACCGGGTGCCGGCGTCGCTGTCGGGGCCGGGGTTGCGCCGGGTGCGGGAGCTGCACCCGGACGTCCGGTCGGCGGCGTTGGAGCGCCACCTGGGGCCGGCGTGGCGGTCGGTGCGGGCGTGGCGCCTGGAGCAGGTGACCCTGCAGCCGGAGGCGCGCCGGGACGTCCGCCAGGGGGCGGTGCACCGGGGCGGCCAGTCGGCGGCGCGCCCGGCGTGCTGCCC
>Ga0307510_10012099_pt1 | contig 10227 bp, 7 predicted proteins | sample 12_EM_MG_FD_207224 | JGI IMG/M metagenome (GOLD analysis project Ga0307510, IMG submission 207224) | Populus trichocarpa ectomycorrhiza microbial communities from riparian zone in the Pacific Northwest, United States - 12_EM | ecosystem: Host-associated > Plants > Roots > Unclassified | place...
ACAATCAACTTCCATTACATGCAAAGCTCCGGCCATATAAGGTATTATAAAGCTCGGGAAATTAGGAGTGATCTGTGGCCTGTTTTTACCTCGTTTAATGTAAATTTTGTTTTTAGATTAATGTAGCTGTCCGGGTCAGCTTGTGTGTATCTCGATTAATCTCACGGGCCATGAAGTTAACGACCATGTAAACTTTCAGTGGCCATGAGGTTTGTAGAACTCGAACTGGTGATTTATAGGGAACAAATCTAGAATTTGACTAGTTGAGCTAGCTACATCTCTTAGGGTTCATTTAATGTAATTGCTCGACGCTTGATTAGAAAAAAAAAAATTAAATCATTTTGTAAGGAAAGAAAAATCAGAATTCACCTCCTGCAACTTTGATCAATTTGAAATTGGATGATTTTATTAGATTTTGTGAGGATATGCTCATTAATTAAGGTTTGAAAATCACCATTTATCTCTCTACTATTGAAATTTGATCAAACCCAACCCCTCTACAAACAATTTGATCATATTAAACCCTTTACTTTCATATACATACATATATATATTACTTTAAACTACCCATCCATTTTTTTGCTAGATTGGATACGAGGCATCAACTGACCAAATCAAAGTCTAGGTAAGTGCCACGCGCATGACTTAAAATAAAAATAATTTTTTAAAACAATAAATTAAATTGTAAAAAAACAAAAAGCCAAAAATTGAAATATTTTTCTTTTTCAATTTTTATGAAAAGAAGAGTTATTTATTTTTTATTTTTTATAGATACTTTTATTACCTTTTTAAATATATTTTTTATTATTTATGCTCAAAAGGCAAATTCATCTAAGACTTCAGAAATAAGTAAATAAATCAAGGTTTTAGATCAATTTGTGCACAGATCATGTGACTTTCACTTGTAAAAATGGATGGGAGGTTTAAAGGAACCAAAAATTAAAGGTAAATGGCTAAATTGTTTGTGGAGGGTTGAATATTTGGATCAAATTTCAATGGTAAAGGAACAATTAGTGATTTTTAAACGCCAAGTAATGGACGCAAACCTACAAAATCTAATAGAATGACTGAGCTTTAAGTGGACAAAAATTCCAACTTCTTTTTTTTTTTATTGAAGGATAAATTCTCAAATGACTTCGAATTTAAAAAAGCTGGCCCAATTATTTATGCTAATAAGAGTGTTTATTATTGCATGACCATGTTCTCAAAAAATCTTTTTTTTTAATTATTTTAATATGTTAATATCAAAAATAAATTTTTTTTAAATAACAAAAATTATTTTAATATATTTCTTAAAAAACATTTCAATAAACAAAAATTCCCATACACATTCTAAATTTGAGAAATTGACCAAAATTTTTAAACAGTTGGAGGTGTGTGTTTGTGTGTATCATGTGTAAGTTGCACACAGTCAAAGCAAAGCCAAAGGAAAACTCATAATCCATCATTTGAACCACAAGTAAATTTACAGGTGGCTCTCACGGGAACCTCACTGAACAAAGGTCTCTACAATCTGCAGGTCCATTCCATGATTATTCAGTAGATGTCAAATCCTTTTAAAGAACCGACTGCTTTACTCGGACAGAAATCAAGTGAATAATGGATTTGGAAGACAACCATTTGTTATTGGGTGTTGCATAGGGCAGAGGCAGACAACATGAAACAGTATTTTATGAATTGCAGACAATTTCATCAACAAAGAACTATGCGGATGCTAAACACAACTGGCTGCAATATTTCGATTGAAAACTAGCAATTGATGAGATGCTTTAGAAGTAAATCATTAGTTTCCTCAGAATCTAACCGGAGCTACTCAGATCAAACAATACACTTTATTCATATAATTGTACACTATGTATGCAGAACAGAGCAGTGCAGCCGCATCCTTTGTAGCTTGGAGTAAATTGACTTGATGTGGTAAATTCTCTTCAGGCTCCTAACACATACACCTACCTCAACCTGCCCATCTATTTATATGTATCGTAATTTATTTTTCCACATGAAACCGAGAAACTAACACTAAATTGTGCTTTCTTCCTCCCCTTTCTTTTCCATCTCAAGTACAAATGCCTTGGTACATATATTGAAGCTTATGGGTAATTGAAAGGGTAAAGAGCGGTCTGGGGTCATTGGCAAAGTCGTGCTCAACCCAAACCGTCAGAGATACTCAGTATATGGAAGGACAAGGTTGACTAATGAGCACATGAAACCATTACAGAATATTCATCTCACCTTTGCAGGAGATTATTTACAGTAACAGTAGCAGAATTTGTTCGCTGCAAGTCCTGCAAAGTTTTGATGCGTTGGATTCTTAATTAAACAAACCATAGAATACTACATTAAGAAAATGAATTGCTTCGACATGTAATACATGAATACCAAAAAAGTTGGGAGTCCAGAAAATATTTTCCACTATAAATCCCATCTCCTAATTCATATGAATGAAAATGCACCAACCCTAATCCTTTTAAGTCAACATTCAATCTTGTGAACAGGTTTCCAGAGCAAACATCTAACACTACAGTACTGAAGACTAGCAACAGAATGGAGATGTGTTGCATAGGATCATCACAAGTAGTGAAGCAATGCAGAAGATGAGGAAATCAGTACAAAAAGAAAAAAAGAAAAAGAAACACGCAAGGAAAATGATAGGAAATGATAATGACAAGTGACAACTTACTTCACAGAGATACTTCATAACTAACCACACAAAAGCACACACAAGACAAGGAACAAATGAATAGCCTAGGGACATGTTAACAAAAGTAAATCCAAACAGTACCTGGAGTATCAACTCATCCGGGATGTGGGGCAAAACCTCCCGCACTGTCTCAGCCATGGCAAGTATGTTTGCTATGTTGTCATTTGTGGTGCGTGATGTGGTGCTCACATGTAAACCACCAGTGCCACCAGGGCGTCTTCCACCAGCAGCAGGAGGGATGAAAGAGGTAGATGGAGTAGCGTGAGATGGATTCGTTGGCCAAAGGCTCCAAGCAGCATCTTCAAGGGCAGTTTGTGCATAAGTTTCTCCCACAGATGCAAGATGCCTCATCATCATCTGAACCCTACCCAATCCAACAGATCTCATAGCTGTTGAGGGACCAGCCCCATCTCCACCCTGGCTGGGCCAAGTGGGTAGCCAACTTGAATCCAACCCTGCACTTCTATGGTACAAGAAAGAGGGAGATCACAATCGTTTATGGAAAAAGTGACACCAATATTTGAAATCACAATCTATGCAATGACCATTTGCCATTTCACTTAAGATTGAATGCTTTTTATAAAAGATTAGACAGACTAAGTTAGATGTTTGAAACTGCAATTTGAGCCAATTACAGATTAGGATTTAAAACTTGAGTCACCATTCCAGGTTATCTGAACTCTAAAGTGTACCATCTCTTTTGCCTCCATCTACCTCTTTAGGTAGAAGGAAACATGCATGTGTTGGAATTTACTTTTTCTGTTTTCTAAAGCATGATGTTTGGTTAAAGTCAACTTAAACATGACCATAAGATCTAATAGAATATGACAGCCAGTCAGCTAAAGAGTTGCCACAGAGTCATACCCCGAGCAAATCTCCATTCAAGATTTCCAAAGAAGCTAGAATTCCTTAGTTATCACAAAGGAGCTACTTCTAGGTAACAGACTAACCATTGCTAAATAGCAGAAGGTCCACTGGCTCTTAATTTCAGAAATTCCACAGCCATCTTAAAAGGGAGGAGGGTGATTATTTTTCAGCTAGAAGAAGCAATCTGTACTCATTTCTAGGCAATCAAGAAAGACTGATGATCGAAGGCAAGGGTCTCTTTACCTCCAAGGGCTGCCTTCCATAGAGTTCCGAATCTGGTTAGGGAATACTCCAGCAGACAGCACATGACCTGGAGTGTTTTGCCGATCACGTCCTTCATTTATTTGATGAGCAAGTTGTTCATCTGTTAGAGCTTCTCCAGTATGAGTACTTGCTTCATTTTCAGGCCTGTCTACAAAAAGTGGCTTCCGACAAGTGGGACATGAGTATATCTCATTTAAACCCTGATCCAACCTGGCATTATTGAGCAATATTCAGCATTTATTGAGCATCATACACGCTGAATTGTCAAAGAAAAGTGCACATAAGCGAAAAGATTCGAAGCCATACCAAGATCTCAAGCAAACAAGATGAAATATGTGACTGCAATGTAGCCTTTTGGCCTTAGCCATAGGTTCCTGTCATTTGCAAAATTCATTACACTAAACAATCCAATGGAAAACTAAAAAGGAAGCAGAAATGAGCAAGCATACCCTACAGATAGCACATTCATCATCATATGCTCGTAGCTCTTCAGATGTTGCATCAGGAAGTGCTGCGTGAAGGGCACCTAAAGCTATTCTAAGCTTGATGAATCCTTTTATACGCTTTATGATAGCGCTTAGCAATGCCTGCTCAAATTACCAGAATACATCAAATCAGCATGTCAAAATAAATAAATTCATTCATTTTAAACGGTTCCAAATAAAAAGAGGAACAAAATACATACACGTATATTCAAAAAGAGAACTGCATCCACAAGATGAAATGCCACACCATGAAGCCACCATATATACACATAATGACCAAGTGCCATTAATAAGGTTGCCATGTCTAGCGAAAAACCCAAGTTCCGGATAAGAACGCCTTTCCACTCCAACAATGAACCTGCAGTCACACTCAATCAGGAAAATGCCATCACATTCATCCACTAGAAGCATGGTAAAGTTGAATAAACTAGCTAGTATATAAAATAGGACTACCAACCAGATTCATTAAAATCATATCTAAAGTACCCTTATAGCACACAATTTGAAGACCATGGAAGAAGCAATTTTTACTTTGTGGCAAAGGGCATTGATTTGCATACGGTCTAAGCAAAAAAAGGAGCACTCTTTTCATCGAAGAGCTAAGCACTTAAAAAATGTGCTTTATTGTTTTCAATTAAGATCTTTAAGCTAGGTGACCAATTTTTGTCCTTGATCAACTTTTGATCATTAATTGTTAACTATTCATACATATACACTATCCGTTACACTATATAGAACTTTCCATTTGTTCATTTTGTAATAACACACATATCCATGTGATTTCAAGAGAAGACAAAAGTCACTGGACAACAAGTGTGAAGTGCAGATAAAATGCATCCCCCCCTAAAAATTCTATTTCTTGTACCAGTCCCTCACATTCACAAACAATGTAATTGCACACTACAAACTTTATGCAATTGAGCAATGCTTCGTCTTTAGGGCAAACAGAAAATACACATGATTATGTTTCATCTTGGTATTGGATCCGCTCTTCTGTTAGCATGAAGATGAATTATCTTCTATTCATCCTCTTTATTCTTAAGAGAACCCCCCACCCGAACCTTTCTTAAGACCACCAAGTCCTCTCGAATGAGTTATACTTTTTTAGCTTTCAACAAGCAGGAGGGGGGAAATACTGCACTCACTAAGACGTGAAACTGTGTGACTAGATCGTCCTGAAGACGGATGCGACGGGAAGAAGTGGCATTTAGAAGTGTTGCTAACTTAAGATATAGGTTTCGGCATAACAAAGCTTGCACTTCACTGTTTTAGATTTCTACAATAAGTGTTGAATTTTTAGGTTGAAATATTTAGCATTGCATTTTGGAAATTGACTTTGTTCAGGCAGCTTCTTTACATTGTGCCTGGTCTCCAAGGTAAATTGCCCTCTGTAGTATACTGGCCATATTAAAAAAAACTGCAGCCAGCCAACCAATTCAATCTAAGATACTGGCATTCATATAGCAGAATAAAAGTTCAGGAAGTACCTGCTCTCATTGCATCAAAAAACTTGAACCTTTGGCAATTTGTGCTATTCCCAGCCGAATGATGGAACCAAATCTCAAGCAACTGAAATCCATGAACCAGCATAGCCTAAAGAGAATATAACCTTGTCAACATTTGCTACGGTCTCACTGAGATTTATATAACAAATTAATGTATCAAACTATAAAATATATTCTTCAGAGACATTACTTGCATGGTCTCAAAAGCAATACTGAAAGGCTCAAAGAACAACAACAGAAACATGGACGAGCCCGTACTTCTGTATATCACGAAACACATCTGTATCCTGCAACCACCAAAATGTTGTAGAAATAAAGTGTTTTCTCATGATTCAATCAACAGAGTCAAATGCAAACAGCTTCCACAGAAAAAGCAAGTTAAGCAATTCCCTCATATGCGACCATGTGAAAAATGTGAGAATTAGTATATTATCACCTTCCCAATATAGACCTGTTATTTCAAAAAGATAAGTTGTTTCTGATACAGGTGCAGCCCCCCATGGGCCCCGCTCAGAATTTAGGAACAGAATGTTTGTGGAAAACGGAGAAACTAAGCAACCTAATCCACCACTCTGTCTCGGTTAGTCAACCATCATGACCACTCCCAGCCACTGCTCCTCCAAAACCACCCCATCCATTTCCACCAACACAAGGTTAGCACAAATAAAACAAAAGGAAAGTTAATTTCATATGTGCAGTGCCAAAGAAAAACGTTCTCTCTTAATTGAAACAAGTGGTGCTGTGCTCCGGTCTTCTACTTCCCAATATGGTGTCCGATACACAAGTGTACATTATTTTTATAGCTTTTACCAAAAGTCAAATTGTACTACCCATTGCAGATATTTCAAACAGTGATGAGATCAGGTTTTCATTGAGCTTTATTGCCACTATCATAGAAAGAAGGGCAAGAAGTGCATTTCCAAAATCATGTTTATCAATACAAGATTAGGTTACCAAAGAATACCAGAAAAAGTCAACAGAGAGGACCAGCAACAATGCTGAATAAACACGAAGATATGTCCATGGAGTTGCAGAAGGAGATGCATTCAAACGTTCAAGTCGATCTCTAGCTAGTGCTTGAAACATCTGCAACACCATGCAAAATCCCAGCAATTTTATTACTTCTATGATGAAATTAAAACGACAGGTTTTTTTTTTATTAAAACAAGTGCCACCAACCTTTAAAGAACATAGAACAGTCAACCAAATTGACCAGAGACCTGTTTGAGAAATTGTTGGTGGAATAACCAGTGGCAGAAAGGTTCCCTGTACAATATTCATGAATAAAAAAAATACAGCAATTACAGAACTACAAACACAGAGTTTCAACAGACTAACTAGCCTTATCAAACTTCAATTCAAAGATACCCTATTCCAAACCAACAATCAAATCATCATCATGAGAACTAATACTTTTCCCAAATTCAAAACATTTACCAGCCTGCTAACCAAAATTACAACTTGACAGGCAGATTGCATAACAGCAGGCCCAAATGATTCAAAAAGAAAAGAAAAAAATAGCAAAAGGAACATAAAAAGAGAAGCAAATGCTAGATATTCTTGTCTCTGAGAAGTTGGTGGTGCAAAAATTAGGAGAAAAAAAGAAGGCTGAACAAACACTTAAAATCAAATTGTCTTATACGGCCTTCTTTCTCATTATTTTAGCTTGTTCAATAAATCCTGACTGTAGGCCCAAGAAAGTATTACTACAAACTCGAAGTGCAAACAGAGCTAATACAGTGGTTTGAATGAAGTAGCCTGTCCAGTACTATGGTGAATAATAAAAAAGTAAAACACTTTCCATCTAGACACTTGGTGAGGATACTTACCTTGTAAATAGCATAATTAATAAGACGTTCCACTAGTTTTCGAGTTTCAGAAGAATATAACTCTCCAAAGAAAATAGTCTGCATGTTCAACAACAAAACAAGAACCATCAAAGCAATATTTATGAAGGAAAGCAAGTTCATCGATATGATAACCAATGAGGAATCAAACACACAATTCCATATTTGAGCTATTTCGCTCAATTGATATGGGCTAGACACTATATAAAAAAAAGGCAGGAAACTTATAGAAGATTAATGTAAACAATGCTAGGTATGTTAGTGATGCCACTTGCAAGATATTGAAGCTTGAATTCAAATTTTCAGTCCATGGATTCCAAGAATATCTTTTCCTAGTTCCAGTAGCCTTGAGTTTGTATAAAGCTCATCTCTCTTTTTCAAATAAGAAGATTTTACTGGAAAAGAATGAAGCAAAAAGTACAGCGAGGACATAACATCAAGTAGTGCAAGTAAAGGTGATCAAATCAGAAGGGCTTCCTGTTACATATCTGACTTTGAAACTCCCCTCAATTTCTCTAAGCAATAAATCATAAAAGACCAAAAGAAAACATCCTATGTGCACAATAATTTATCATTCTGCTTATAAACATACAAGAACAAGATGGCATCCCATTTCTTTCAGGCAGCAATTTATGTGCTAACTTCTATTCTAAAGCAATAGCCTTGTTCCTTTAGACACAATATGCACACCATTAGACATGCAATAACAACCTAGCAAGCATGCAAACTGTAGAAAATGATAGTATAAATTTATAAGAATAGTATTTCACCATATTTTTGTGTCAGAACTTAAAACTTAAGTAGATCCTCCTACACAAATTGCTCAAGTCACTACATAAATCTCTGAAGATAAATATTAAAAAATCAATAGTTATAAACCAGAACCCATTTGGAAAAAGTTGAAAGAACTCACCTTGAGACAAAGATTGAGTAGTAGAAATACATTGAATACAAAATTCACCAACAATGCAATGGTTGCATAAGAACTGAACAGAAGCTCAAGCGCGCGGTTGACATTCTCCGAGTTGATAAAATTCTCACCAATCAAACCATCTGATCTCAATCTATCTAAAGACACCTCTGTCCACCATTGAAGACCCACAAAACTCAAAGCCGTACATACTGCTGAAATCGCTATATAACTCACACCCATTTATAAGCTATAACAGCCTTAATACAAAAACCCACCTCCCAAAAAAAAAAAAAAACCTAAATTACATGCCTCTTCCCAACCAACAGTCACAACTTCACATTAAACCACAAAGAGCAAGACTATCAAATGACTCGATTAGCTTGAAACTCGAGCCAGAAACCAATATATTATATTACCGATCTACAACCCCCTCCCCACACACACACACAAAAACCTGCAGAAAAAATAAATAATCAGCAATCAATCATTAATTTTGAAACAAAAGATGAACATAGAGTTTTCAGTTTTCAGTTTTCAGCATCAAATCAATTTGATTAAGAAAAAAAATCCCGAACCCCGTTTTTATTTAGACAGAAACGTTAAATAAAACAAGATGATCACGTGTGACAGGATCAATTACAATTAATCAAACTTACAACCAAAATTAGGCAAAAAGAAAAAAAAAAAAAAAAAACAACCTAGATTTACATTAAAAAACAGACATTGAGAATCATTTGATTGATTGGAGAAATGTTAAAGGAACCTGATTTGATCCAATAAGGAGAAGAAAGTGTTGGTGTTGGTGGTGATGCTGGGTGGCAGAGAGAATAATAAAAAGGGCTATTTTTTTAAAGAGAGGGCGAGGGGAGGGAGATGGGACTTCTGCGGGAAAGCAAAGGCGAAATAAAGAGCTTCATGTCGAGTTATGTGTCATAATACATAATTACATATACTCTGTTTTTTATTCAATTATTTAATAAATGATATTTCAAATGTTGACAGTATGGTAAATTATATTTTTAGATCCCAGTGGCCAGTACTCTGTTTTTTTATCTGAGTAAAAAAATATTCTAAAATCAGTATAATCCAAACTAAGCTTAAATTTTGATTGAAGACTTACTTTTTCCTATTCACAAAGACTTGGAGTACTGCGACTTTATAAAATGATAATGTTTCGGTTTTGTCCTTGCCTTGGGGGAGGTAGCTCGTCAGATTCTTGTTTTTCATTCCATATATTGTTCCTTTCTCGGGTCATTTTTAATGGCAAGCTATCCTCTAGAATTTTGGTAATGTTTTAATATCGGACTTAATGATACAGAAAAATTCAGAAATTAAAAAAAAAAAATTGCACTCATTAGCCATGTTGGTCGTTTAGGCTAGGTCCAAAAGACTAGCATTTCAACTATCAACGACATGTTTCTTAGTTGTTTGGGGTCATGCTCGAACAGCTACAAACTTAGTATTTCGAGCATTGATTTAATCTTGCATTGCTTTATATATGCAGTGCAGGCACCGCGTTTCTAGCCAATAGTTATTTTCTGAAGAACAAGTCCTACTTCTTTGTCTTTACACGCAACCATTAAAGTTTTGGCCATGCAATCTTATACATGGCCATCAACCACCCAACAATCTCAAGAACCAACAA